>Ga0209916_1000851_pt1 | contig 37397 bp, 32 predicted proteins | sample ThiBio_1000_plan_FD_183956 | JGI IMG/M metagenome (GOLD analysis project Ga0209916, IMG submission 183956) | Wastewater bioreactor microbial communities from Cape Town, South Africa - Thiocy_solids_2 (SPAdes) | ecosystem: Engineered > Bioreactor > Thiocyanate-remediating > Anaerobic-Aerobic ... | reverse complement strand
GCTGTCCGGTAAAAAAAGTACCTTTACTCATCGGCTTTTTTTTGTGTGGTAACTTAAAAATACCGAAAAAGGAGGCTACTCGCCTCCTTTTAATTTATCAATCAAGTATTTTTACCGGACACTAATGATTTGAAATTTTAAATTTGAGATTGGTCCGGGTTGCAAGTTGCAGGTTGCATGGTACCGGTTGTGCAGGTTGCAAGTAACAGGTTTCAGGTACAGAAAGATCCATTTCAATATGAGCTCATCATTTAATCCCCTTTCGAATTTCAGATTTTCCAATCTTCGGGCATTCTTCGGTTCTTCCAAAAATCTTATCTTTCATCCTTCAAATGCCAATACCATTTTATATGATAAGATCGTTCACCCGTAACACAATACTTCTGTTTTTTTTTATTTCAGTATGTACTGCATCATTCTCCCAAACATTACAAAGAGCCCCGCCTGCATCCGTACAGGTTTCTGAAGAAAGGTTAAAAAGGATTGATTTGCTAATACAGCAATATATAGACAGCGGCTGGATCAATGGCGCTACGGCACTTATTGCACGCAATGGAAAAATTGTGTACCACAAGGGGCTGGGATACGATGATGTTTTATCGAAAAAACCTTTGGCCAAAGACGCCATCATGCGTATCGCTTCACAAACCAAAGCTGTAACCAGTGTGGCGGTAATGATGCTGTATGAGGAAGGTAAATTTTTGCTGGACGATGCCATCAGTAAATACATACCTGAATTTAAAAACCCGGTAGTGCTGGATACATTCAACGAATCCGACACCACCTATACCACTGTTCCTGCCAAATCGGAGATAACCATTCGCCAGTTGCTTACCCACACTTCGGGTATCCACTATGCGCAAATAGGCAGCAAAGCTTTTAACGCCATTTATGCAAAAGCAGGTATTGTGGCCGGCATTGGCGTAAACAGGATAAAGCTGGGCGATATCATGAAAAAATTAGGACCATTGCCTTTGGCGCATCAGCCCGGAGAAAAATTTACTTACGGTCTGAATACCGACCTGCTCGGCTACTTAGTGGAAGTTGTATCCGGCACAAACCTGGATCAATTTTTTAAAAAAAGGATCTTTGAACCCCTGGGCATGAAGGATACCTGGTTTTACCTGCCTGCGGATAAACAAAATCGTCTGGCCACGCTGTATACAGAAGATGACAGCAAGCACATCAAAAAAGCCCCGGAAACCATGGATATTAGCGGAACATTTTATTCCGATTATCCTAAAATGAACGGTACTTATTTTTCAGGAGGGGGCGGGTTGTCGTCCACTGCTTACGATTATACTATTTTTATGCAAATGTTGTTGAACAATGGTGTGTATAATGGCAAGCAAATATTATCACGCAATACCATTCGTATGATGACCAGTAACCAAATCGGGGACCTGACATTGGGCCGCGGCAATGCATTTGGATTGGGCTTTGAAGTAGTAACGGAAAAAGGCAGTGCCTTTTCTCCCCGTCCCCAGGGCTCGTATAGCTGGGGTGGCATGTTCAGTTCTTCATACTGGATTGATCCTAAAGAAAAAATGGTGGCGCAATTCTTTTTGCAGTTGTATCCCAATAGTCATGGCGACATCCATGAAAAGTTTAAAGTACTGGCTTACCAGGCGCTTACTGATTGACCTCTTATTAATTCCAATAGCATGAAAAAGATCAGCTTTATTGTTTTGTTCTGTTGTTCAGCCTCGCTGTTTGCCCAGCAAAAAACCATGGATTTTGAAAAATACGACCCGGTGTCCACGCTTAAAGTGCCGGAGCATATTGTAACCAAAGCAAAATTTCCTTTTATTGATGTTCACAATCACCAATGGAACCTGTCGGAACAAGCCATTCCAGGCCTGCTTACGGATATGGATAAACTGAATATGGCAGTAATGGTAAACCTCAGCGGCGGCAATGGCAGCAGGCTGGAAGAGATGACAAAAAGTATCCGCAGCAAATCGCCCAAACGATTTATTGTATTTGCCAATATCGATTTTAAGGGCATAGGAGAAGCCGGCTGGACAGCCAATGCGGTAAATCAATTAGAGACTGATGTAAAAAATGGCGCCAATGGTTTAAAAATATTCAAAAACCTGGGATTTTCAGTAACAGATAAAGATGGCAAACGGGTAGCCATAGACGATTCCCGGTTAGACGCGATATGGGAAAAGTGCGGAGCATTGAAAATTCCCGTGCTCATTCATACCGCCGACCCCAAACCCTTTTGGGATCCGGTGGATAAGCACAATGAACGCTGGCTGGAACTGGTTACACATCCCCGCAGAAAAAGAGAAGCCAATGACCCCGAGCCATGGGAACAATTGATTGCTGAGCAACACCGCATGTTTAAAAAACATCCTTCCACTATCTTTATCGCAGCTCATTTTGGATGGTATCCTAATGATTTGGGCAAATTGGGCAGCTTATTGAACGAAATGCCAAATATGATGATTGAATTTGGTGCTGTCATTGCCGAATTGGGCAGACAGCCCCGGGCCGCCAAACATTTTTTTGAAAAATACCAGAACAGGATCATGTTTGGCAAGGATAGCTGGGTACCGGAAGAATACACTACATATTTCAGGGTTTTGGAAACGGAAGATGAATATTTTCCTTACCACAAAAAATACCATGCCTTCTGGCGGATGTACGGAATGGGCCTTCCCGATGCCATTCTCAAAAAAATATATTACAAAAATGCCCTCCGGATCATCCCAAATATTGATAAAACGCTATTCCCGGACTAACATTTCCAAATTTCCCGTTATCTTGCACGTCCTTAAAATGTTATGATTGATATGGAATACGGTAAGATCATTTCTGTAACCGGCTTAGGCGGTTTATTTGAATTATTAAGCTCAAAAGCAGATGGTGCCATTGTACGTTCGCTGGAAGATAAAAGCACAAGGTTTGTTTCTTCCAGGGTACACAATTTCTCACATCTTGAAAGCATTGAAATATTTACTGTTCGCGATAATGTGAACCTGGCTGATGTATTTCTTGCTATGCAAAAAGATACTACGCCATTGCCCGGCGAAAAGGACAATGCTGCGGTAAAAAAATATTTTGAAGCCGTATACCCCGACATGGATTTTACCAGGGTATATACCAGCGATATGAAAAAAATGGTGAAATGGTTTGGTATTTTAACAGCGAACAATATTGAGATCAAAGCGCCGCAGCCTGAGGAAGAACAAAGCACTGAACCCGATGAGCAACCGGAAGCGGAGGCAGTAAAAGAGATTGACGCTGCTCCGGAAAAAGCCGCACCGAAAAAAACGGCAAAGAAAAAGGAAGAAGCAGGAGAGGAAGAAACAGAAGTGAATCCGGCGCCTAAGAAAAAAGCTGTTCCAAAAAAAACCGAAGCGTCTAAAGAAGAAGCCGCTCCAAAAAAGAAAGCCGCTCCTAAGAAAAAAACAAAAGAATAATCTAAAAGTCAGAAGTGAGAGGTGAAAGAAATCACCCTCCTTACTCTTATCTTTCACTTTTCACCTTTTACACTACTATGATCCAGGCCAGTGCTGATATTAAAAAGCCGGTGAGACAATTTTTACCGGAGGATTTCCAGGTAACCACCTGGGAAGCGCTTGAACCGTATTTTAAAGATTTGGCTGAAAGACCTATCCATTCCAAAAAAGAACTGGAACAGTGGTTAAAAAATTCCAGCGAACTCGAAGCCGTTGTGTCGGAAGATGCCTGCTGGCGGCAGGTACGCATGACATGCGATACAGAAAATAAAGCGCTCACAGAGGCCTTTAATTTCTTTTACACGGCGATACAGCCCAATATACAACCCTATGCCGACCAGATCAACCGAAAACTAATCAACTGCGCTTATACGGCGGAGTTAGACCAGGATAAATATTATACCTACCTGCGTTCCGTAAAAAAGAGTATAGACCTTTTCCGGGAGGAGAATATACCCCTCTTCTCAGAATTAAGTGTAATGCAGCAGCAATATGGCGCCGTTGCAGGCAAAATGACCATTGAAGTAGAAGGAAAGGAATATACACTGCAGCAGGCCTCCAAATTCCTGGAAAGCCACGACCGCAGTTTGCGGGAATCGGTTTACCGCAAAGTGAACGAAAGACGTTTGCAGGATAAAGACACGTTAAATGAATTGTTTACCAAACTGATCCATAAGCGCCACCAGGTGGCCTTAAATGCCGGATTTAAAAACTACCGCGATTATACATTTGTAGAGAAGGGCAGGTTTGATTATACAAAAGAAGATTGTTTTGATTTTCATGAGGGCGTCAAACAGTATGTTTTGCCCCTGGTGGATATCATCAATAAAAAGAAAAAGAAAAAACTGGGTCTGGATACATTAAAGCCCTGGGATACAGAAGCAGAACCGGAAGGCGTAAAGCCTTTAACGCCCTTTACCGACGGCAGGGAACTACTGGAAAAAACCATTCTATGCTTCAACCGCCTGCGGCCTTTTTTTGCAGACTGCCTGCGCCGGATGAATGAGTTGAAACATCTTGATTTAGATAGCAGGAAAGGCAAGGCGCCCGGCGGTTACAATATGCCGTTAGCAGAAAGCGGGGCCCCCTTTATTTTTATGAATGCCGTAGGGCAAATGCATGATGTAACCACTATGGTTCACGAAGGCGGGCATGCGGTTCACTCTTTTTTGGCTCATCCGCTCGAATTGGCGGCTTTCAAAGAATACCCTATTGAACTGGCAGAAGTAGCCAGTATGAGCATGGAACTGTTCAGTATGGATTACTGGGATAGTTTTTTTGCGGATGCCGATGACCTGAAAAGAGCCAAAGAGCACCAGTTGGAAAGAGTAATCACCGTTATGCCCTGGATTGCAACCATAGACAAGTTTCAGCACTGGCTCTATGAAAACCCTTTTCACACCACGGAAGAAAGAACTGCCCGGTGGATGGAAATATTGAAAGAATTTTCCTCTATTGAAATAGATTTCAATGGGTTAGATCAATACCGTGAAATAGCGTGGCAACGCCAGTTGCATCTTTTTGAGGTACCGTTTTATTATATTGAATATGGCATAGCACAGTTAGGCGCCATAGGAATGTGGAAACAATTCAAAGAAAATAAAGAAAATGCTTTGGATAATTATATGAAAGCACTAAGTTTGGGTGGTACAAAACCCTTACCGAAGCTATATGCTGCTGCAGGGTTGCGATTCGATTTTTCACCAGCCTATATAAAAGAATTAATGGAGTTTGTTCATACCGAAATGCCGGCAGAGAATAACCCTTAAAATAGCTACTAATCAGAGCCTTAACCAAAAGTCCCGATGTTTCTACACCGGGGCTTTCTGATTTTTTCTGCTTTTCATTTCTGCAAATAACGTAGCTTCATATCTGTAATCATCTTTCCAATTTTTTATAATTATGCAACGATTAATATTATTCTTTGCCATATGCATTTTCGCATTATCCTGCAAAACGCCGGGAAAAGCACAGCAAGGTCCGGATGGCTGGATTTCATTGTTCGATAGTAAAACCCTCAACAACTGGAAAGTGGGTGATAATGCTTCTACTTTTAGCGTGGAAGATGGTAAACTGGTTGTAAATGGTCCAAGAGCGCACTTGTTTTACCAGGGGGATGTACAGCAGCATAATTTCAAAAATTTTGAATTTAAAGCAGATGTAATGACTACACCTGGCTCCAACGCCGGCATTTATTTTCATACGGTATACCAGGCGGATGGCTGGCCCGGGAAAGGATATGAAGCACAGGTAAACAATTCGCACACCGATTGGCGCAGGTCAGGCAGTTTGTACAGCTTTTCGGATGTACGGGAAGTATATGCAAAAGACAATGAATGGTATACCGAATACATCAAAGTAGAAGGCTAAAGAATAATCATAAAAATAAACGACAAAACGGTAGTTGACTATACTGAGCCCGAAAACCCCGGGAGAGATGAAAAAAATGCGCAGCGTGTGCTCTCCAGCGGTACATTCGCTATACAGGGACATGATCCTAAAAGCAAAGTATATTTTAAGAACATATTGGTTAGACCGTTGGCAGATTAAGAGGAGGATGTTTGTGATTTGTGGTTTTGTAATTTGAGGTTTATCATTAGTTATATACATGAGGATCCTTACAAGAGAGGTCAAATCAATGACCTCATTGCGGGCCGAAAGCCAATGGACCTCCCCCGAATTTCGGGTTTAAGATTCACCTCTTACACTCTTACTATCTTACTATCTTACACTCTTACTATCTTACTATCTTACTATCTTACTATCTTCTCTCCCGCCCGCTTATCTTTGCTCCATGGATTATTTCAAAAAGCTTCTGGACTTGTTGAAAATGGAGCGGGAGCAGGATCGCAGGACCTACCAGCAACTCATCGAAACATCCGGCGTAGCCGAACGCCGCGCGAACGGACTCACCTGGTATCCCATTGCCATACGGGATACAGAACTGGGCCGCGGCGATTATTTAACGGTAGAGGTTGAACGCACTACACACCAGGATATTCCACACCAGCTTCGCTTCGGCGCATCCGCGGTTATTTTTTCCAATCATAATCCACAAGAAAACAGGGTGGAGGGAGTAATCACGTTTCAGGGTGGTAACCGGTTGAAAATTACCTTGCGTACAGATGAACTGCCCAACTGGAGCCGTGACGGGAAATTGGGCATTGACCTGCTTTTTGACGACAACAGCTACGACGAAATGCAAAACGCCCTGAAGCTTGCATCAATAATCAGTGAAAAGCCAAAGGAAGGGCATTTGATTCAAATACTTACGGGAGAAAAACCAGCTACTTTTGAAACCGCCATTCCGCATTTTACCAGTACCGTATTAAATGATTCGCAGCAGGCGGCGGTAAATAAAATTTTATCGGCTAACGAACTGGCTGTTGTACATGGTCCGCCGGGAACGGGTAAAACCACCACTTTGGTGCAGGCCGTTAAAGCATTGATACAACAGGATCATAAACAGGTATTGGTAGTAGCACCCAGCAATACCGCTGTAGATCTGTTAAGCGAAAAACTATCAGATGAAGGATTAAACGTATTGCGCGTAGGTAACCCGGCCCGCGTATCGGACCGCCTGATGGCACTCACACTCGACAGCAAAATGGCTGAGCACAGCGGCATGAAAGAAGTGAAGAAAATGAAGAAGCAGGCCAATGAACTCCGCAATATGGCGCATAAGTATAAGCGCAATTTTGGCAAGGCCGAACGCGAACAACGCAGGGCCCTGTTTGATGAAGCGCACCGCATTATTAAAGATGTTGAAAAAACAGAACAATACATTACCAATGATCTGCTCAGCCGGGCGCAGGTAATTACCGCCACCCTGGTAGGCGCCAATCATTATACCGTGCGCCATCTCAAATACCATACGGTAGTAATTGACGAAGCCGGGCAGGCGCTGGAACCCGCCTGCTGGATACCCATCCTCAAAGCACAAAAACTTGTACTGGCAGGCGACCATTGCCAGCTACCTCCCACCATCAAATCGGAAGAAGCCGCCCGTAATGGTTTGAGCACTACCCTGCTCGAAAAATGCGTACAGCTCCATCCCGGATCCGTTGTGCTGCTGGAAGAACAGTACCGCATGCATGAAACAATCATGGGCTACTCTTCCAGTGTATTTTACCAAAACAGGTTAAAAGCGCATGCTTCCGTAGCAAGGCACTTATTGTTTGATGCAGATAGCCCCATGGCTTTTGTGGATACTGCCGGCTGTGGCTTCGATGAAAAAACAGAAGGCACGAGTACCTCAAACCCCGAAGAAGCAGCTTTTGTTCTTAAACACCTTACACAACTGGTAACAACATTGTGCACGCATTATCAGCCTCATCATTTTCCTTCGATAGCTGTTATATCTCCCTACCGGCAGCAGATACAATTATTAAAAGAGCAGTTGCAGCACAGCACACAACTGCAAGCATATGGCGATAATATTTCGGTGAATACCATTGACAGCTTCCAGGGGCAGGAGCGGGATATTGTATACATCAGCCTGACACGCAGCAATACCGAAAACAGGATCGGTTTCCTGTCCGATATCCGTCGCATGAATGTGGCCATGACGCGTGCCCGGAAAAAATTAGTGGTGATCGGCGACAGCGCCACGCTGAGCCAGTTTCCATTTTATGCCAGCTTTATTGCTTACGCGGAGCAACACAACGCTTACCAGAGCGCATGGGAGTTTGTGGATGTGTAAGCGTCCTTCATAAAACCAACCACCTCCAGTCTTTTTCGATTTACTTCCCCGCAGCCATTTAAGACAGATATTGCACGTTTGATACAAGGCTTATCGTGGAAAAATCTCATTGGCATTGGCTTTTCGATGTCAATGTTCATTTGCAACCTTGCCTTTACTGATGCATACCTTGTAAATACTTAACTGTTTTTCTTACCAATAGGGTTGCAAAGCAAAACTAACAATAGAAAAATAAATTTGGCAGCTTGAACTCCAATCGTAATTTTGCGATAAGAAGATTATGGGAGCAACTAAATCATACGAGTTTAGTACAACAGAGAACAGGTTAGCCAAATATGCCAAAGCATTGGGTCACCCGGCAAGAATTGCCATATTAAAAATACTGGCTGGAAAATCTACCTGTCAATGCGGAGATATAGTAGAAGAACTACCACTTTCACAAAGCACAGTTTCGCAACACCTAAAGGAATTAAAGGAAGCCGGTTTAATTAAAGGCGAGATTGACGGTGCAAAAGTCTGTTATTGTATTGATGCAAAAGCGTGGAAGGGAGCACAGGTTTGGATTAATCAATTATTCGATAGCTATGAGGGTTGCAACGAAAGTTGCTAACCTTTTTTTTGTTTATTATCATCGTAATATTTCGATAAATTAAAAATATAAATACAATGGTAACACAAGAACCAGTAAAGAATTGGTAAGGCAGAAATACAGTGAAATTGCTTTGCAGGGTAAAGAAACGAAACAAAGCTCCTGATGTGGCTCTGGTGGTTGCTGCAAAGAAGTGTAGAACATCGTGGCGATCATTAACAGTTGGAAGGCTATGAAATATAAAGGATTTTGAAGCCAGGCGGTCATTTCTCAATTTCTGATATTGTTTTAGAAGGTCATAATTCCGGATGATATTTAAGCAACTACTTATCAATAGAACAAATTGAAGCTTTCAAACAATCCGGCACAGGCATCAAAAGCATTACCATATATGCGGAAAAGCCCTTACAAACAACCAATTGCACACCTGACGGTGGCTGTTGCTAAAAAATACGATTATGAATAAGTCAGCACTTTTATTGAGTCTTTGGGAAGAAGGCAGAACCCGTTTTTCCAAACTCCTTGAACAGGTTCAAGAAGCAGATTTAAAGAAAACATTAGCTCCTGCTCCAAATTCGGTAGGTTTTCTTATGCGTCATATTTCCGATGTGGAATTACTCTTTGCTAAAAATGTTTTTAATGCAACCAACGTAGAGGTTCATGCTAAGACAGTCATAGCTAAAAAGGACACCGGTGAATGGACAAACCTTTCAGAATTGCTATCGTACCAGCAGCTATCATACAGTACCCTTAAAAACATACTCACAGCACAATCCGAAGATGATTGGGAGAACACTGTTACGACAAAAGAATTTGGAACAAAGACAAAGGCAGAAGCATTAGGGCGCATTGTTACTCATACAACATGGCATGCAGGACAAATGGCAATCATTTTAAAATACAGTAAATAGTTATGTCAGCAAACAATTGTTCTCCTGCAAACGAAAGAAAGAAGTTAAGTTTTTTAGACAGGTATTTAACGCTATGGATATTCTTAGCGATGGGGATAGGAGTAGCAATCGGCTATTTCTTTCCTGCATCGTCAACATTCATTAATTCCTTTTCGTCAGGGACTACCAACATTCCTTTGGCAGTTGGACTAATCCTGATGATGTATCCCCCCTTTGCTAAAGTGAGATATGAAAAACTGAAGGAAGTATTTAAGAACACAAAAGTTTTAGGCATGTCCTTGCTTTTGAATTGGGTAATAGGTCCAATTCTCATGTTCATTCTTGCCATTGTGTTTTTACACGGCTATCCCGAATACATGGCAGGACTTATTTTAATTGGCTTAGCCAGATGCATTGCAATGGTAATAGTATGGAATGAGCTTGCAGAAGGAAGCCGGGAATATGCAGCAGGATTGGTTGCACTCAATAGTATTTTCCAGGTACTGCTTTACAGTGTGTATGCCTATATATTTATTACCGTGTTACCGCCATTGTTTGGCATCACAGGTTCAGAAGTAAACATTACAATTGGACAAATTGCAGAAAGTGTTGCCATCTATTTAGGTATTCCTTTCGCCGCTGGTGTATTTACAAGGCTCATTCTCCGCAAAGCGATGGGTGACGAATGGTATACCAGGAGGTTTATTCCTGCTATTTCACCGATAACCTTGATAGCCCTACTGTTTACAATCGTTGTTATGTTTAGCCTGAAAGGAGAATTGATTGTGCAGATACCTCTTGATGTCGTGAGAATAGCCATTCCTCTAGTCATCTACTTTGCCATCATGTTTATTGTCAGCTTTTTTATGGGTAAGAAAATGGGGGCGGATTACTCAACTAATGCATCAATCGCCTTTACAGCAGCAGGTAACAATTTTGAATTAGCCATTGCAGTAGCCATCGGTGTATTTGGCATCAACAGCGGACAAGCGTTTGCAGGCGTCATTGGACCTCTGGTAGAAGTCCCGGCACTCATTGCATTAGTCAATGTTGCATTTTGGCTGAGAAGAAAATACTATACAAAACAACAATTACAAAACGCTTAAACACCTTCTTATGAGAATTGCATTATTTAGCGACATTCATGCAAACCTTCCGGCTTTGGAAGCCTGCCTTAAAAGCATTGAAGAACAAAAACCCGATGCTATTTACTGCCTGGGTGATTTAGTAGGTTACAACATTTGGGCAAACGAAGTAATCAACGAAGTTAGAAGAAGGGGTATTCCAACCATTGCAGGAAATTATGACCAGGGCATTGGTATAATGAGTGATGAATGTGGTTGCGCCTATAAAACAGAACCGGAAAAAGACATGGGTAAAATATCCATCAGCTTCACAAACTCCCTTGTCAAGCCAGAAGAAAGGAAATACCTAAGAACCTTACCGGCACACATTAAAGTAGAGTTTCAATTGAACAACGACAAGCTAAACCTTTTGTTGGTACATGGCAGTCCAAGAAAGATTAATGAATACTTGTTTGAAGATAGAGATGAAAAAAGTTTGCTTAGAATAATGGAACAGGCAGATGCGGACATTATGTGCTTTGGTCATACCCACAAGCCTTACTACAGAATACTACCAACAGAGCCAGCCGAAAAAACTCATTACCGTCATGCCATTAACACCGGTTCGGTGGGTAAGCCAAAAGATGGAAACCCCAAAGGCTGTTATGTAATTCTTACAATCAATCAGGATAGCAGCATTACAAATAAAGATGCAGTGCAGGTAGAATTTATCAGATTTGTTTATGATGTAGAAAAAGCAGCAAAAGCAGTAGAAGAAAGTCCTTTGCCAAGTGAATATGCCGACATGCTTCGCAAAGGTTATTGATACCAGGAAAAGGAGAATGATTTTTACCCACTATTGTCCGACTAAAATATAAGAAAATGAGCTAAAGAAAAAGGGCAGTTCCGAGGAACCACCCAGTTTAGTTATGTTTGAGTTACCACACAAAAACAATAACTAATGGGTGAAAATAAAAAATTTACCGGACAGCCGATTTTATCACAGATATTGGATGTAATTCCAACGGCAATAATTAATGCAGCGAATCGTAAACATAAAGCAAACCGGTACTACAAGAAACTACCCTTGCGGGTTCATTTAGTGAGTCTTCTGTATGGTGTGTTCAGCTATTGCAATGGGCTGCGGGAGCTCTGCGAGGGGCTTCTGGCCTGTGAAGGCAAGCTGTCTCATCTGGGTTTGGATAAAGCGCCGGCCCGCAGTACAATATCAGATGCCAATAACAACCGCAGCTACCAGGTCTTTGAAACAATTTATTATGGATTGCTAAAGCAGTATCACAGTTTTATCTCGGACAGCCGGTTGAAGGGTTTAAGTATACGGAACCTGAAGATCATAGACAGTACAACTATCCAGCTTTTCTGTGAGTTGCTTCGGGGCGTTGGCCGCAACCGGCTGGATGGAGGCAGGAAGAAAGGCGGTATAAAGGTGCATGCCATGCTGGACGCCTTCAGTGGAGTAACGGAATTTGTTCGTATGACAGAAGCCCGGGAACATGACCGAAAATTCCTATATCACCTGAAGTTGGCAGCTAATAGCTGGTTGGTGTTCGACAAGGCATACAATGTTTATGATCAGTTTGCCAAATGGACAACGCAAAAGGTTTGGTTTGTGACCCGTATGAAGGATAACGCAGCTTTTCATGTCACCAAAGTACTGGTAGATAAAACCAAAAAGAAAAATGCGAAAGGGGTACTGAAAGAACAATACATCACCGTAGCGGTAAAGCAGAGTGGAAAAGAGATAGAGCAATTAAAGCTAAGGCGGATCACCTATAAAACAGACGAAGGAAAGATATATGTATTCATTACCAATAATTTTACCTTACCGGCATCCCAAATTGCGACCATTTACAAAAATCGTTGGATGATAGAATTATTGTTTAAACAGATCAAACAGAATTTTCCGTTGCGTTACTTCTGGGGAGAAAGCTCCAATGCGATCAAGATGCAGGTATATTGTGTACTGATAGCCCAGTTGCTGATGGTGGTAATCAGGAAGAAAGCGGCTACCAAAAAGTCATTTGCGAATATGATTACGGTCATCCGACTACACTTAACAAGTTATGTTGAACTGATGGGATTTATTAAAGACACTTATAAAGCCTGGAGAAAAACATACAATACAGCGTTTGATTTTTCTCCGTAATAAAGCCGGGGGAGCTCCCCCCGATTTTGAAACAATCAAATTTTTGTCTGTAATCCCTGTCGCAAAAGGGTTACAGCCGTTTTTGAACTAATTTTAGTCGGACAATAATGATTTTTACCGTTACCGCAGGGCGCGGGTATCATTGACCATGCCGGGAATATTGATTCTATTAACATGCTCAATGCTGCGCGTCTTTCACGTATGCTATTTTCCCGTTAAAGCGCATTTACCAATGCCTTCATTTTTTTAAGGCCCGTTTTGGCCACCAGCAAAGGATCCTGCGCCCAGTATGTTTTATTAAACAACTCCAGTGAAAGCACTTTTGTGCCACCCATGGACCGGAGGTCCTGTAGCACCTGTTTAACCGGCGCCACACCATCGCCGGGATATACCCTGTCGCCATCGGTTTGTTCGTTCACTGGTTTATTACCCGGATAATCGTTCATATGTATTATTTCAATCGCTTTTCCATTCACCAGTTTTAAGCCGTTGAACCCTGAACCGCCGCGAAAAAGATGGTATACATCCGGCAACACCCGCGCATCAGGATCATTAGCAGCCGCAGCAATGGCCAATGCCTGGCCTAAGCTATACAACGTACCCGAAGCGCCCCAGAATTCTAATTGCGGCATTACCTTATGTTTTCTTCCCAGGTCCAGTATCTCACGGTAATACATACCTGCCTGCCGGAAGTCAACCGGCTCATTTTTTTCAACACCTGAAGGCGGTGCAGCTATGCGGCGACAACCCAAAGCGGCCAGTATCTTCATCTCCTCTTCCAGCTCCAGCAATCCTGCTTTCCGTTTTGCGGTATCATTCACCATCCATGGAGTGAAACTGATCGCATTTTCCACTGTAAGCTTGTGGTCTGCAATAAATTTTGCGAGTGCATCCACTTTGTTGCCCTGTTTAAGATAATCCCTTATATCGTTCACCCACAATTCCACACCATCATATCCGGCAGCAGATGCAATTTCCAATGACTTAAGTAATCCCGGCTTTTGTCCGCTGATCGTGCTGGTATTAAGACAAAAACGAAATGTTCCGCCGGCCTGGTTTGGACTTGCTTTGATAAACGAAGGCATAAGGGCGGTCAAAGCCGCTGCACCTGTTCGTTTTATGAGTTTCCTTCTGTTAAGCATAAATGGTAGAATGAAAACTTAAGGTAAAGTATTTTTTGAGTGAGGGAACAAAGTGTATAATATTTTTTCAGTCCACATTTTCCTTTATGAAAGCAATGCTCTTGTGAAGAATCTTACAAGTGGACCTGAGACAATACTCTCCTACTCAACCTGATGACATCTAAAACTCCGAATAGCATATAACGGAGGCTGTTAGGCAGAAAGACCTATAGCATTTGTCGTAGCAAATGCTATAGATCTTAAAAGAAGAGAAATCCAGTGTAGCTGCCCGGTAAATGCATCAGTTCCTGTCCCAGAAAGCGGGAGGCGCTATATTCAGTGAACGAAGATATACGTAGGCCTGTCCACGATGATGGATCTCGTTATCTATAAAATAAAATATAAAGAAGTAACCGGTGCCTTCCCATTGGCCAAACGCCGTATCGGTTTCCAGGAAACGATGCGGAGGGATCTGTGGCCAAAGCGCATTCAACATTTCGGTTGTTTCATCCCAGCGTTCCAGCAATTCTTGCTTTGAAGCGGGCGCGGCTACAGATGCTTCATCATAATTTTGCCATTTGCCTGTAATGAGGCCTTTTATTCCCGGCACTGCCATTGCAAGCATTTCCATTACCAGTTCCGAAAAAGGACGCATACCGCCTACGGAATACGTAAACAATTTGTCTTCAGGGAAAGTTTCTATCATTTTACGGGTGAGCTTCCTGTGTCCCTGCCAGTGTTCGAGCAGCGCTTCAGCGGTGATAACGATGGTAGGTTCGGTGGCCGTTGCCTGGTTACTGTTTGTCATTGTTTTCAATTTTATGGTTTGTTATTGATTTTACCATACAAAGAAAACAAGGCAGGGTGACAACCCTATGGCAGGCGGTTTTTGACAAAAAAAGGTATTTGTTTTTTTCTTTTCTCTTTTGCTTGCCCAAAAAAGAAACAAAAAAAGGCCCGCCCGTGCCGGTTCGGACGGGAACATCGTTCAACCGCCCGGATGACACCAGCCGGACGGGGGCGGGCAGGGATTACTGCCCGTTTTCGTGCCTGTTCCCTGATTTAGCTATTGTACTACTGTAGCTTCAGCTACAGTAAGTCTATTGCTGACATCTGATTCAGCCAAAACAGTATTTATTCCTTGTAATTTACCACAACATCGTTGGATTGTTTTTTTCCTTTTGTTGATCTGCCGTTTTTAACGATGTCTTCAATGGCATCCGACAACTCTTTCACTATAGAAGTGTGACCAGCGGCTACATTGTTCTCCTCTCTGATATCTGTTTTTAAATCGTACAATTGCAGGCCTGGTAATCCCATAGCTTTTGCTTCTTTTTCGGCAGGTGCGCTCCACCCACCCGACCCCCGTGCAAAAATCAGTTTCCAGTCATTTCTTCTGACAGAAAAATTTCCATCAATGGAGTGGTGAACAATGCTCGTTCTGGCGTAGCCCTTTTTTTGCAATAACAAAGGCAACAGGCTGAAGCTGTCTTCGCCTTCATTATCTTTTAACGGTTGCTGAAACATATCCGCAAGTGTTGCCATGAAATCGGTGAGGCAAATGGTTGCGGTTGTTTCCGACCCGGCTTTGATCTTTGCGGGCCACCTAACAATAAAGGGTATGCGATGTCCGCCTTCAAAAATATCGGCTTTTGCCCCCCGGTAAATACAACTGGGATGATGGCCGGCAGCGGAAAGTTCAGCAAAGCCGGCAGAAGGGGAACAGCCATTGTCGCTGGTAAAAACAATGATCGTATTTTCTTCAATACCGGCAGCCTTCACTGCATCCAAAATTTTACCCACCACATCATCAGTCATCAGTACAAAATCACCATATGCATTGGTACCGGATTTTCCCTGGTAGGACCGAGTTGGCAGTATAGGCGTATGCGGCGATGTGAGCGCGAAGTAAAGAAAAAACGGATGAGCCGATCTTGCCTCCCGGGAAATGTAATCAACTGCCTTATCTGTGATCCTGTCAAGCACCTCTTCGTGCCTGAAATCATTTCCCGCAGGTCCCGCTCTCCAGAATCCTTTGCCACTGTTTCCGGCCGTGCTGTCAACGGCGGTTGCTGTTATGCTACTGTTTTCAATATAGAAATACGGGTGCATGTCTAATGATGCGGGTATCCCGTAGAAATAATCAAATCCAACCTGCAAGGGACCCGCTGTAAGAGGTTGAAAAAAATCAAATTCACCTGACCCCTTTTTCTTCCAGTCAAGTCCAAGATGCCATTTACCGATACAACCGGTGTGGTACCCATTGCGCTTTAGTAAGGAAGCTAAAGTAGTTCTGTTGTTTTTTATGAGCATGGTATCATATCCCCATAACACACCATTTTGCAATCTTGTACGCCACGCATACCTGCCGGTGAGTATGCCATAACGGGTGGGAGTGCATACCGAGGAATTGCTGTGCGCATCTGTAAATTTCATCCCTCCTGCTGCCATTTGATCAATGTTCACCGTATGCAGCTTCGAACCGGAATTCAGGCAACGCACATCCCCGTAACCGAGGTCATCAGCAAGAATATAGATGATGTTTGGTTTTTGCTGTGCCGTTGTGAGCATTGCAGTCAATAAACAAATAGTAAGGGTGGTGAGGCTTCTTATTGATTGCATTGTATTTACTTTGTGCTTCAGATAAAGTTATAGCTATCGCTGCTTTTACCGGTAAAAAAGCTGCGGCCTTTCCGGGGGACTGGCTGCAAGATATTTTTTTAAAAATTGTTTTTGTTCCTCACTTCGTTTACTGAGCAAAAGCAATTGATGCCGGATGCCTTCCGTATTGTATTGAAAATTCTCTGTAAGCAACCCAATCCCTTCTAACTTTTTATTTGCTTCAGCAATCAACAGACCAATCGGCTCCAGCATGGTGCGGATCAGTGCATCCGGCTTTTGAGGAAGGAAGCCGCTGTTGCGGTACTGCACAAACGAATTAAAGATATCCGTAGCATTGTTGAGGTTCTCTACAGCGGCATTGTACAATTGCATATCCTGTTCGCCTGCGATGATGGCAATGTTCATCCGGTTATAACCCTGCCAGAGCTTAAACATTTCATTGTTCGCTCCCGCATCTTTCATGCGCCGTTCAATAGCAAGATATTGCTGCAGGCTGTCCATCTGCAGAAAAACTTTTACAGAATCCTTATAATGGAATATTGTTTTGCTTTTTGCTGCCGCATTCCGGTAGCTTACCGGTTTTTCCAACAATTGCCAAAGCGGATCAAAAGGGATATGGGTTTGTATAAAGGTAGCGGGATGCACCATAAAATATTGAAATCCACCCTGAATGCCGGCATCCCATGTTGGATCAAACAACCACCACTCCCCATCTACATTCACTGCACACCAGGCATGCCCGGTATTACCCCTTGTACTCACACCTTGGGGATAGCCGTAAATTACATGCGAACTGAACCCGATCCTTGATGCAAGATCGGCAAAGAGCCCTGCATAATTTTCACATACACCTTTCCTTCTGCGAAGCGTAGCCGTAATTCTTGTTTCATGATCCATACTCCGGTTGAAATAATAGGAACTGTCGTCGTCGTAACGGATATTGGCGGTAATCCAGCCATAAATGGCTTGTAACTGCGCTTTTGGAGCATCGTAGCGATGCTGTATAAATGCTGCCAGTGCAGCAGCAGAACGGCTGGTGGAATCAGGTACAGCAACAGTAAACCTTCCAAACCCTGTATAATTATTCCAAAGCTGACCCTTTGCAACCCCACAGGCCAGTATCATGCCATATAGCAGCAGGCTGAATTTCATAGCCTAAAGTTATTACAAAGAAAGCAAGTACGGAAGCAGCTTTATCTCCTACGACTGCGGTTCAAGCAACTGAAAAAACTGGTCGAGTTGGGGAAGAATAACGATCCTTGTACGCCGGTTGGCAGCCCTGCCTTCTGCCGTAGCATTATCGGTTAAGGGCTTATATTCACTTCGCCCGGCTGCAGCCATTTTGGAAGGGTCGAGCTGGTACTCATTTTGCAGAATGCGTACAACAGAAGTAGCCCGTTTAACGCTCAGGTCCCAGTTATCAAGAAGTACACCGCTCCGGTACGGTACATTATCTGTATGTCCTTCCACCATAAATTCAATATCGGGCTGATTCTTCAGCACCTGCGCCACTTTGCCCAAAACAGTTTTAGCCTGTGGCGTTATCTCGTAACGACCGCTTTTAAACAGCAGCTTATCTGAAATATCAATATACACCACACCCTTGTCTATCTTAATATTAATGTCTTCATCATCGAGATTCCCAATAACACCTTTTAAGTTCATCACCAGCACCATGTTCAACGAGTCTCTGCGGGAAATGGCTGATTGCAACCCCTGGATATATACATCCTTTGAGCCGATATTGTCGAGCGATTTTTTAATGCTTTCGGCCTGCGATGCAGAAATTACAGAAAGATCCTGCAGTTGCTTCAGCGCCTGGGTATTGTTTTCTTTCAGAAAGGCTACCTGTTCCTTAAGGTTATCATTTTCTTTCTGCAAGTCACCGTTCTTACGGTTAGCCGCATCCCTGGCATCGGTGCATTCTTTCAGGGTTTGCTGAACGTTTACATAGGTAGTGTTAAGGGCTTCATTTTTGGCCTGCTCTGCTTTGAACTTTTTGCTGCTCACACAGGAAAAAAGAAAAAGGGAAGCAACTACAGTAAGAAGTGGCAATCGGAGTTTCATAAAATTAATTTTTATGATGGGTAAATAATATATGCAAGATAATGCAATTGTTAAAGCTGGATGCTACCGGGAAGCTAAACAAATAAACACGTTAATGTTTTGTGTAAGTTGCCGACAAGCCGGTAAATGAGAAAAAACACATTTCTTAAGCGCTTTTGAAACCGGGTAATTACAAGGTACAATCCTCTCCTAAAAGTTATATCTGTTCAAAATAGAATTTTTAATCAAAAGATGGCTTAATATAATTTATTATACTCGTCCAAATTAGAAGGAAAACATTAATTTTGGACGAGAATAAATAATTATGAAGATCATTGGGCGTATTGTGGAGCAGAAAATACTGGCAGACAGGCTGGCAAGACCTGAGCCTGAACTAATCGCCATTTACGGCCGCCGTCGGGTAGGCAAAACCTATCTCGTGCGTACTTTCTGCAAAGAGGAGATGATATTTGAATTTACCGGCATTCATGGGGCTACAATGAAAACGCAGCTTGAAAATTTCAGCCAGGCGCTCCAACTGGCTGCCAAAAGCGCCGTAGCCCTGGCGATCCCTACCAACTGGTTGCAGGCATTTACGATGCTGGACACCTATCTTGATACACTTTCTTCGCGTAATTAACATCCTTTTCTCAAACCACCGAAAAGGAAATCCGCCCCCTATCAATAGGAGACACAATACCCGCTGACTTGGAACTCACCAATGTAATTAACTACCCCGTTTCTAAAATCCGATTATCTGATCTAAAAGGCAAGCTGGTGATACTGGACTTTTGGGCATCCTGGTGCGGAGCCTGCACCAAAGCATTGCCTCACCTTGATGCTATTCAGCGCCAGCTAAAAGAGCAGGTGCAAATAATTGTTGTTGGTTATGAGCCAACCAAAACTGTACAAGCTTTTTTTGCAAAAAATGCAATAGCAAGAAAAGTTAAACTTCCATTTGTTACTAAAGATAGCGTCTTAAAAAAACTCTTTCCCCACAATACATAAAGAAACTCCTTACCGAAGGCAGGATAGGAACCGCTTTAAGCTGTCATTGTGCCTACAATTCTTTTAAGCGATTCAGTGGGAATGTTACATTTAACTATATGACGGTGAACTACCTTAACAGATATGAACAGTGGGCAAAACAGGGAGGAATGTCAAAAACCACTATCGGCATATATACCCGTGCATTGAGAACCATTTTTAACGAGGCAGACGCTAATGGAATTATCCGAAAGGACAAATGCTACCCTTTCGGACGGCGCAAATATCAAATTCCTAATAGCCGTAATAAGAAGAAAGCTTTAGAGTTAAACCATATTGAGCAGATATATTACTACAAACCATCTTGTGAAAGCGAAAAGAAGGCAAAGGCATACTGGCTGTTTTGTTACTTCAGCAACGGCATTAATCCCAAAGATGTAGCATTGCTTAAATATAAAAACATACAGGAAGAATACATTGTTTTTGAGCGTGCAAAAACAGAGCGAACCAGCCGTTCCGATCCCAAACCGATTGTGGTTTATATAACTGAGGAAATCACCGCCATCATTGAAGAATTGGGTAACAAGGATAAAAGACCGGAGAATTACATATTCCCGATTCTTTATGAGGGAGTAACGCCGCTAAGACAATATGATTTGCTGCAATTTTTTGTACGCTTCATTAACGACTGGATGGTGAAGATTTGTCAAAATTTGGGGATTGACAAGAAAGCGACTACCTATGTAGCCAGACATAGCTTTGCCACAGTCCTGAAACGTTCAGGAGCCAGTACGGAAGTAATACAGGAGGCGTTGGGGCATGAAGACATACGAACTACTGAAAACTACCTGGATAGTTTTGGAAACGAGTTAAAAAAGGAACTTGCCGGCAAACTAACTGCATTTAATAAGAGACGGGAAATAAATCCTGATGATTTTTCAGGTACTTCTAATTAAATAGCCATTTCCCGGGTGATTTCGGAATTGGCGTAGAAGTCAATCGGGATGCCGTTAACGGGTTTACCTGAAAAACAGCGAACAATAAAATTTTTGTAACTTTAAAATATGGGCATAGATAAACAAATACAAAACAAACCTCAATTACCGAAACGTCTTTTTTGGGACTTTAGATATGACGAGATTGATTGGATGGGCGACTATCTGACTGTAATGGAAAGGGTATTTGAACGTGGCAGCAAAGAAGAATGGGAGGAGATGATACGTTTCTACGGATACGATCAGGTGGTTCATGCAGTAAAAAACGAGATAAAGTTCCTGGCAGACTATGCTATTGAGAAGGTTTGTGTGTATTTTTCTATCCCTAAGGAGAATCTGTTATGTTATACACGAAAACAGTCGAGACCGGGACACTGGATCTGATAAAAAAGTTGATGCTTGATGTGGAGTTGTTTAAGTTTAATCTTGTTGGCGGCACTGCTCTTTCTTTAAAACTGGGTCATAGAAAATCAATAGATATTGATCTTTTTGCAGATACTAATTTTGACGCCCTTGCGCTTGCAAAATATTTAGTGAATACTTATAATGCTACACTTTCTGGCGTCCTCCAGAATGGCGTTTTTGCCTTTATTAACAATGTGAAAATTGATTTACTGGCACATCAATACCCCATATTAAAACAGGTAGAAATCAAAGAAGGTATAAGAATGTTATCGTTGGAAGATATTGGAGCGATGAAATTAAATGCTATTCTTAATAGCGGTACCCGTTTGAAAGACTTTGTTGATATGTATGCGCTGCTTGAGCATCTTCCGTTAAACAAAGTAACTGAAAGTTTTGTGCGGAAATATCCGGATGTGAACAGGCAAATGGCTCATAACGCACTTCTTTATCACAATGATATAAATATGAAACAGAGGATTGATTATATCGATCAGGAAATTCCCTGGAAGGAAATTGCCGACAGATTACATGATGCTGTTACTAACGATCAGAAAATATTTCAGAAGAAAAACGTTCCTTCTCAAAAAAAAGCAACTACGATTCAGCAAAAAAAAAGAGGTAGAAGATTATAATACTAAGCAGCAAATAAATACATACATTAGCGAAGGGGACACTTAAAAAAATAGTTCGAAAATTGCTACGACAGCAATTCATTTCCCCTTACTCTAATAATTAGCTTATTTATTGTAAGCCGTTTAAAAAGCGTCTTTTTTAACGTCAGACGTCCTATATTGGCTAAGCTCCTCATCCTATTTTTCCATAATTACTTAAATTTAATAAAGATTTATTGGCTCAACTCTGAAATAAATTCGGATGGGATGGATTAATAAATGGAGAAGTAATATGGTGCTGCGTAATATGGCAGCCGATATTTTCGGGCGGTCTGCTTACTCCAGGACGCCGGGAAACTTTGTACCGTATTTCCAGTATAAAATAGGCGACTACCAACCGGATCACTACCTGTATTTCCCAAAAGAACCTTACAGAGAGCGGTATTACAACGAGTTTTTCAATAAACTATGCGAATACAAGGGCTACGACATTATCCATTTTCTGGAATTTCATTTTTCCGTCTATGCTGACCAGCACGATTTTTTACGATTCCTGCACTATGAAATAAGTGACCGATTGCAAATGAAAATAACGGACATCAAACGTAAAAAACTGCAATCAGCTTTTGAATGGGTACAGGAAAAGCAGCAGGCGTGGAAGCAGTCACAAAAAGGTATAATCAAACAGGAGATGGAGAAGGGAGTACAGGAAATTTTTAGCAATCAGTCAGCCTCTAATCCCGGCGAAGTGGAACAATTCATGCAAAAACTTTCGGTACAGTTAGGTGACTATATAGACAAGCTCATGACAGAAACAGAAGAGCGGTTATCATCTATCACGGAGCGCTTACCCTCCGGGCGAATTGAGCTCAATAACCGCAACCACGAAGAAAAAATTATCCAGCTCCTGATTTTGTGGCAACAGGTGCAGGCTCCGCCGGAACTTGCCAGGGCAGAACAACTGTTCAAAAAATTTACGGCTATAGATATTGCCACCATTTTACACCTGCATTTTGAGGCATTCCGCGATAACAAAATCCCCACACTCCAAAAGAAAGTGGGGGAGCAAAACGAACGCCTGAAGATGAACCATCCCCCGGTTAAAAAACTCGTGGAGGCCCTGCAAACTTTTTTTTACGGCAAATAAAGTTGCTTTACGATCTCTTAACTGCTTGCTTTACCAGTTGTAACTCCCTCACATCCAGTTTATAAAAATACACGGGACATCTATCATTGACTTCGCATAGGTTCTAACCCATCTTGCGTCCATAAAACTATTTTTTATGGACACTTTATTTATTCCGAATGAGAATGATTTTCGCCGGTGGATCAGGGAGGCTGTGAAGGAATGCCTGGAAAATACGCCCATAAAAAGCACATCCCCTGAAAACCCGGACGAAGAACCCTTGTTAACCCGCAAGGAAATTGCCGGGATATTTCGCATCTCCCTGGTTACTCTGCACGATTGGATGAAACGAGGTTTGCCTTCCCATAAGCAACGGGGGAGGGTGTACTTTCTCCGCTCCGAGGTAATGGCCTATGTAAAACAAAGCCGCCGTTCTAACTTTTTAAAATCTGACCAATGGGAAAACTAACCGTAGCAGAAGCTAGGAAAATTGACATGGTAGATTATCTTTCTTCGCTGGGCTTTCAGGCTATAAACACAAGAGGGGAAGATTATTGGTACTTATCTCCTTTTCGCCAGGAGCGAACACCCTCTTTTAAAATTAACCGCCGGAGTAATATTTGGTATGATCACGGTAGCGGAGATGGTGGTAACATTATAGATTTTGGCATCCTGTATCATCGTGTAGATGTACGGGGGTTCCTGGAACTGTTAACCAGGGATTACGAACAGAACGATTTTTCTTTTCACCCGCAATTGAAAAAGGAAAGTAGTATTAGTCCGGTTGCGGGTGAAAAAGAAAAGACTACCGACAGCAAAATTATCATTACAGCTACCCGGCAGTTGAGCAATGTACGCTTGCTGCATTATCTGAATGAAAGGGGCATAGCTCCTGATCTTGCCGGTCAGTTTTGCCGGGAAGTTGATTTTAATCTTTACAGAAAGCAACATACTGCTATCGGTTTCCCCAACGGCATGGGCGGTTATGAACTCCGCAATCCTTACTATAAGGGAAGCTCATCGCCCAAAACATTTCGCTTTTTTGACAATGGCAGCCGGGAACTTCACGTCTTTGAAGGCTTTTTTGACTTCCTTTCCTGGCTTTCTCACTTTAAAAACGATCAACTCTCCAACAACTTTTTAGTGCTCAATTCCCTTTCCTTTTTTCAAAGAGCAAAGCAAACGATGGAGGCACATCGTAATATCCGGCTCTGGTTAGACCGGGGCACTGCCGGTCAGGCATGGATTACACAAGCCGTTAAGTCCCATCCTGCATATGATGACAAAAGCAGTTTATATCAAGGTTTTGATGATCTCAACGACTGGCACACACATCAACTTAAACAAAAACAGCACCTCTACAATACCAACAAACCATCACATTCAAAAACAATAAAACGAAAATCACATGGCAGACTTTAAAAGAAGAACCCTGACGCTCAGCAGCGGTAAGCAGATTAAACTGTATGGAAACAGCATGGCAATTGGAAGTAACCTGGAGGTTGGAGAAGGCGCGGCGCCCAATATTCTTTCTTTCATGGAGCAAAGACAAGAGGAAAGTCCAGGCAATATAATACCGGATTTCACTGCTGAAAACAAACCAAAGAAAGTAAAGCCCATTTCTAAACCCGTTGCAACTGTACTCAATCCATACCGGTTAACAGTAATGGAGATTTTGGAAATGGCGGATTTTAATATTCGTCTATGGTCAGATTTGAAAGACAATATTCGCAGGCATGGTGTAAGCAATCCGAAAATTTTTAACCGGGAATCGTAAGAAAAACCAGGAAAATTTCTTTTCAAAAAAGAGAACGTGAACAAATAAACAACTACAGCACTGCCAAATTTTCCGAGAGCTTTTCTCTAACAAATTCGGCTAAATCTGGACGGTGACAGAACACGGATCAAAGTTAAATATCAGCAGTGTAGTTGACAGACAAGGGTTACCAAATGCTACACATTTGAAACGCTAATCTTTCCCTTCAACGTCGTAACGGATCATCAAACGCATTCTAAAGCCATATGCGACCCTACAGCAACAACACCTACCTAAGATGCAATAAGAAAACATAGAACAAATTTATAAGCTAAAAACCCCTTTATCATGAAGATGGAGCCAAAGATTGACTTTTCGATTTTCAGTAGCCAGCTATGTTTTGGTAATACCAAAACGGCTGGCTCGCTCATCCCGCTTTGATGGCGGGATTCGTGAGAGGGATTTTTTCATCCCGCTTTTAAGCGGGATTCAAAAATCAGGAGGTCAAGATAATGAAGCAAATGAATGAACAAGCGAAAAACAAAGGCGGAAGACCTGCCAAAAGCATCAAGCGCAACCAGGTGCTAACGCTCAAATGTGCCAGCTACGAACAGGCAAGGATCAGTGCCAATGCTAAAAAAGCCGGGCTTTCGGTTTCGGAATTTCTCCGGGAAATGGGACTGAACGGACAGGTTGTCACGACAGAAAAAGTGTTACCAGGAGAGGTTTTAGAGTTAACTGGAACACTCAACCACATGGCGGCAAACCTGAACCAGATTGCTAAAAAAAGAAATAGTGTAGTGGAAGAACTGAACGCTGCCGAACGGGCTGGTCTTGAAATTCTTTCACGGGAGGTAAAAGAAATTGCCCAGTGTATCAAAAGTTATTTACAATGATCGGGAATATATCACTGGGAACTTCTTTCTTCCATTGTATCAGCTATTGCCTGGAAGATAAACGAACATTAACGGAAGAACAGAAAATAAAGAAGTCATTGGAAGATGGCTTACAGCACAAAGACCGGGCAGAGGTATTGGCTTATAACAAATGCTTTGGTGATAAATATGAACTGGCTGAACAGTTTAAGGAGGTTGCCCGGTTGAGCAGGCGGGTGGAAAAGCCGGTGCTGCATTTATCGCTAAGCCTCCGTCCCGGCGAACAGTTAAACCGCAACCAACTGATTGAAGCCGGTCAGGAAATGGCAAAAGAATTTGGGTTAGCAGATAACCAGTACATCATTATCCAACATAAGGATACCAACAAACAGCATATTCATTTGGTGGCAAACCGGGTAGGCTACCAGGGCAAAGCCGCCAGCAGCAGCAATAATTATTTGAAGATGGACAGGCTTTGTCGCCGGTTGGAAAAGCAATACAACCTGCAGGAAGTACTTAGTGCAAAGCGGTTTTTGACGAAGGAGCAAAAATTAATTCCCCGGCATGACACCCGGAAAGAAAAAATGAAGAATGATATTAAGCAGTCATTAAATGGTGCATTCAGTTACCATGAGTTTGCCCAAAAGCTGCAGGCATTGGGATATCAGATTGTCAAAGGAAGGGGCATCACTTTTATTGATAATAAGAAAGTAAAGGTGAAGGGAAGCGATCTGGGATACTCCCTGCATACCATAGAAAAACTGTTACTGCAAAAGCAGGAGAAGAAATTAAAACCGGAAAATTTATCCGGAGCTGCCAAAAGAAAAGAAAAAGAAACCGCAACAATCCCCCAAAAGGAAATTGCTGCTACCGGATTCAAACACAAAAAAGTGATAACAGCCTACGAACAAAATCTGTTGCCTGAAAATTCAGTTCTGGAAGAACTATCAAAAGGGTTAGGTGGCATTCTTTCTGACCTGCTGAAACCGGAATATGTAGATCAGAGTATAAGCCCGGAATTGTTGCATAAAGCAAAAATAAAAAGGAAACGCAAGCGTCCCAAGGTCTAGCACACAATTATTATTAAACTTTTAAAACGAGAGTTATGGATACTCCAATAAAAAATTTTACCAAAGAGGAAAAAGAAAATGTACTACTGATATTAAACGAATTTTCGGAAGACCATAAACAAAATACCAAAGCAATTAACAGCCTTGTTACCTCCGTTAAAGAATACACTAATAAAATAAACGCATTGCTTCTACGGGCAGAAAGTCAGCTCAGTGTTGAATCGGCAGTTACTGAGGAATTAAAAAAAGATACTGCTACTGCCATAAACAAAATACAGGAAGCTATTCAGCACTTTTCATTACCAGATGCAAAATCTCATCAATTATCAAACAAGCTGGATAAAAATATACAGTTATTGCAAAATCCTGTTCTGCAAAAAATCATCCACCAGCACCATGTTCCTAAAATTACCTGGATTGCAGCCGCATTATTCATTGGTTTTGCCCTGGTAAGCGCAGGCTGGTATATGACGGCATCCAAACTGGATGGCTACATAGCCAACGATACCAAATACCGTTACCTGAAGTTGGATACCGGAAACGTTATTTTACAGCAGCAGCTTTACTGGGTTGATAGCTTGGCCAATGCAAAACCCAATCTGCGGGACAGTGTTATCCGTGTAGAGGAACAGTACCACAATAATTTTGAATTGTTGCAAAAAGCCAACCGTATGAATGCTGAAGCGGAAAACCTGAAGGCAAAAGCAAAAGATCTGAAAGATCAGGCAGGCAGAAAATAAAAAATAATTATGAAAATGCTCCTTATTAAAAATGTGAAGCTTTAAGCTATTTGAAACAATTAAGCCCTGCAAAGCCTTGCTTATATTTTATTACTACATTTATTGAACAAGTAACGTTCAGGCAAAAGGTCTGGCTAAACACAGATAAGTGAGAAAAGATATGCGTCAGTACGGGTCTCGTTTCGTAATTATTCCTTGGCTTCTGTTGTTGGTACCCCGCCCGCAGTATCCGCCCTGCATACACAATTTATCTGCCGAAGGCATGACAACGGCGGGGCGGCGGAACATCGGCAGCGGCTTAAACTGACGTTTAATGACGCTATAGAAGTATGCAGGGTGATCCTTTTCTGACATCTGATTTTATTTACGTGGATCCTTTCATCAAACCCCTGCCTGAAGTGACAGGAGGCTACCAACTTTTTTACATTGGAGCGGTTGCGAAACCTTTGGGTGGCATAAAGGTTGCTGATCTGTAAAAAAAGGCAGGTTTCCGCTTTACTAATGCTACAGACCAGACGTGTTACAAACTAAAAAATCTTTAAAATAAAATGTTTTTGAATAAAACTTTAATGAATGCATTTCAGACAATTCAATATTAATAGCATTTTCATCATTCGAAAATACCACCACAAGAGACAATCTATACACTTGCCTATCTTTTTTCTTTTTACTTATTACATTATAATTTAAAAACTTGCTATACACAAAGCCTAATATTATACTATCAAAATCATTTCTAATTTCACTAAACTTGAGCGATAGCTTGTTTTGGTAAAGAATAAGATTAAAATCAGCCACAAAAGAGTATGACTTATGTTTATTTTGTTCCACAAATTTAACTAACTGATTATATCCCAATATATCTTTTTGCAAAATCAAAGAATCAAAAAGCAACAACTTAGATGCTTTCGGAGATAGTCTTGAAGAAATAATTAATCCATTTTTATTCGTTGTATCTATTACTTTTTCTTGTGCTACGCATTCACTTATATTAGTGACAAGGACGATTAATAAGATTATGTTTTTCATTTACCTTAAATTTATTATTGTGGATTAGTAGCAATGGTATTAACAGCCTTCCCACCACTTGCGCTCAATACAACATCAAAAAGTTTAATTATTGCACCTCTGGGATTAATAGTTATCCACCCTTGTTTCTCTTGACGTTTAGGAGTTAATGATCCATTAATGCGAACAAAATAACCTGTTGATGATTCTACATATCCGATTCGGGTATATCCAATAGGTAAGAAAATATTTAACCGATTGCCAGTTAATTTGGATAATTGATTAATTGTGTTTTTTCCAGTTTGTCCTTTTCCCGTGTAGCAAGAAGATAAAACAAAATTTCCCCCATCCGTAACCTTCCTTCCCATTTTAGCCAAGAACGTTACATCTGCTTCTCCTTCAGTTAGATTATTACCACCTTTGTTATTATAGGACTTGATTTCATTCGTAGAAATAGATTGATTATCCCGCGAGATAAAAGTTTGATCATAAATTGCGAAGTGGGATTCTCCATCTTTTTGCCCACCATGCGCTGATATTACAAGATTTTCGACACTTTTATCATCGAAGGCTCTTAACGCAACAGTTCCAAGCCCCAAGTTTGCAACGGAAAATACAGCCCAATTTCCATACGCTCCTTGTTTGTCCTCCGCGTTAGTTTCGTTTCTTGTTTTTTCATCTTTTTCAACATTGATAAGCACATTTTTTGATTTACCCGATAACACCATAAATGCACTTTTTGCATCTTCTTCAGTAAATCTTACACCTCCATCTATTTCAATCACCTCCATACCATTGGGATCAAAAAATCGCATTGGATTGTTAAGCACAAATGTATAAGGAGAAAAATTTAAATAGGCATCTGCCATCGGATCCACTGCATGCCACCTCCCAATCTGTACATCATACATCCTCGCTCCATAGTCCGACCATTCCAACCCACTCCCATCGCTGAACTCTTTTTTCTGTTCTTCCTTACCATTGTACTTATACTTATTCTCCGCTATTCCATTGAGCGCTTTGGAACTTATCCCCGCCATAGTAAGCCCGAAAGGATAATAATGCGTTTCCTCCAGAATAGCTCCCCTGGTATGGATCACCTGCAGGTTATCAAAGAACACATTTACAGGACTCTCGTTGCTCACGTAAATATACACATATCCGCTTTTGGTGGCTGTTAAATTCGAAAGATCTGTATGAGATTTGACTACGCTGTTGCTGCCTACCTTGCTGAAGCCCGTAATAGTGGTCTTGAACTGGTCATCAAAAAAGATATAGTTGATATAGGCTTTGGGTACTGTAGGCGCTGTGGCAGCATCGGTGGTTTGATTGCTAAGCAGGGTATTGATACCTGTTGTGGTGCCGGCGCTGCCGTTGAGCTGGCTGGCTGTTATACCGCCATGGCTGGCTGCTGCTGCCCCGCCTGTGGGGGCACCCAGTAAACCCGTTAGTATATCCAGCACCGGTACAGTACTATTGGCTGCTGTGCCGCCGGTGTTGTTGGTAAAATAATAGCTCTTTCCAAAGATATCTATCCTGTCGCCCGCCATTACTTTTAAGGTGATACCCAACCCCGTTTTATTGGTGACGCTGTTGAGTTTATAGAGTTTGGCGCTGTTGGCGGTAGTTACACTGTTGGGATTGTTGTTCACCGGCGGGTTGCCATTGTGGTTTTGGTAGGTGGTAATACCCGTTGCCGTAGTAGATGCTACCACGTAAGTGCTGTTGATGGTATAATAGTTCTTTTCGATATAGGCTGCATTGGGGCTACCATCTACAGTAAGGCTGCCTTCGAGCGTTGCCGCGGGGTAAATATCCTGCTTGATTTCTTCCGTAAGCAACATGCGTACATTGCCCAGGTGATCTTTTACAAAGTAATCGTAAGCAAAACCTGAAGGGGTATTGGGGCTGCCCGGGGTATTGAACAGGGTTCTTATCCTGCCTTCCTCCTGACTTGTAAAAAGCAGCTTGTCGGTATAGTTGGGATTGTTAGGATCAGCAGGGCTGATGGTTTTGGTTTCATAGACAAAAGCACCCACATAAGTGGTAGTAGTGGTAATGGTTTTGTTGCCGTTAGTAGCAGACGGATTTTCAAGCGTAACTTTTTTCAGTTTGCTGCCCGCCGCGTCGTAGGTATAGGTAATAGTCACCGTAATGGTTTGGGGTAGGTTAAGATAGTTGTAAGTGATAGTGCTGATGCCTTTGTTCAGGTCGGCGCTGAGATTGCCGTTTACATCATAGCTGTAATCATCGGTACCTGTATTACCGTCCTTAAAATCTCCCAGTTTGCCACTGCTCGCAGCAGCCGCCGCATCGGTAACCTTTGCCAGTTTGTTGCTGTATTCGGTATTTTTATAGTTATACGTTAACTGGTCAATAACAGGTGAGGTATTAAACTTTAAACCTTTCTGGGTCATGGTTTTAATGTTGCCATTGGCATCGTAGGTTAAGCCGCTCACCGAATAGTCAATATTAGCACTAGTATTGAATACCGCACTGCTGCCCGAGCCCGACACATACTGGGTGAAGGCTCCGGCGGTAAGCCGGTTGGCTGCGTCATAAGTAAAATTATATTTGCGCCGCTGCTGGTCGCCTTCGCTTTTCCACAGCATACCACTGATGTTGCCATTGTACTGGGCGGTGAAGGTTCCCAGGCTGGCGTTTTTGTCATAACCCAACTCCATGGCAAAATACTGATTGGTATTGGCGCTGCTCATATACCCCTTGTTTACATTGAGCAGCCAGCCCCGGATATTGTATTGATATGCCTGTTCCTGCAAAGGCTGCCGCGGCGTATAATAAATGTGGGTAGCCGGATTTTTTTTACTGCCCACTGTTTTTTTCTTAAGCTGTCCCAGGGCATCATATTCATTGCTGTTGACGGTGGTATAAACCGAAGGCAGCGCATTACCGTCTACATTGGTATGTTGTATCTTTTTGTCAGTGCGCACTACCCGCCCCAGGTCATCGTAAATAAATTTGGTTACCGTAAAGCTGGTTTGCGCATTGGTTCCCGACTTAACCTGCTTTTGCAATGTAACCAGCGGCTGACCGTTCCAACTGTTTTGGGTAGTAACAACATCTGCACCGCCGGTTTGATTTTTGCTTTTTACCTGCAGGAGCCTTGCTTTATCATCGTAAATATTGACCGTATATTGGTATGCGCTTTGTCCCAGTATCTTTGTTTCCGTCCAGGTTACCAGTCCCCTTGTCTGAGCCGAAGCCGTTAACTGCTGGGCATAATCGGGGGAAGCATTATAGGTTGTAAAGAAGCCGTATGTACTGTTGATTTGTGCATTGTCTAAGGTGGCGTTCAGCCCGCTGGCAGCAGGAATGCCGCCATAATCATCATAACCGGTTCTGGTAAGGTATTCATAGGTGCCACTGGTGGTAGGATAGCTGGTGGAACTGTAAGCGCTGTTGCGGTGGGTTTGCGCTATGGTGGTGTTGGTCCATAATCCCGTTTCAACCGGGCGGTTTTGTGTATCGTATTTTGTTACCAGGTACTGGTTGGTGGCTTTTAGTTTGCCGTCCTGGGTCATCACCAGCCGGTCACGGGCATCGTACACCATCTCTACCTGATCTGCTCCCGGAACTTTTTTTATGATCATGCGGTTGCGCTGGTCATATTCATAACGGAAGCATTGTTCTGCCAGTATTGTGGTATTGGTAAGCACCCAGTTGGAAGAGATCAGCTCTACGCCCCGCGGCTGCAGCACGCAACGCAGATTACCCAGGTCGTCGTACAGGTAGTAGGCACAGAGCCAGCCGGTGTGGTTGCTACCATTGCCATTATCGGCTGTGGCCGAAAGCTGTACTTTCTTTAAAATTACTTTGCCTTCTTTGTCTTTGAACTCAATAACCTGCTTGCCATGCTCATCCACTGTAATGGTTTTATACAACTGCGCGGCAACATAAGCCCCCGGGCTGCTATAGCCGCTCAGGCTGCCTAATGCGCCGACAGCAACATTCCAGATCCGCACCGCATCAGTAGATGTGTTAACATAATACTTTGTTTTTACCGAGCGCCTGCTGGCTTCCACAGTATTGTACATAGTGCCCTCCCAGCTATTGCCCGGCGCCGATACTTCAGTAACCCGGTTCAACGGCGAAGTTTCATAGCGCGTCTCCCCGTAAAAAAAAGTTTCTCCCTGCCCATATATTGGTGAAGCTGAACCGCTGTAATATGTTGCCTGCTGGGCAAAAGGGTTGAGTTTGAACAATCCGTCTGATGTAGTGGCGGGAGTGGGTAAATATTTGAAAAGCTCCCTTCCAAAGCCGTCGTACTCTACCATGCTTACCATGTCCACCGCTGATCCCCCTGTAGCATAGGAGCCCTGCTTTACAACGGTCTGCAATGGTCTACCCAGCCCGTCAAAATATTGGGTGGTTTGCTGTACATCGCGCACACTGCGCGTTATCAATGTATTGGCGTTTTGCTCCGGCGCTTTGGCATCCCAGGTACGGATATAACTCTTGTTGATGGTGCCGTATGCGGGTGGTGCAGTACGCGGAGATTGCGCCATGCCAAAAACACCCGGCAGAAGCATTATTGCCAGGGCTAAAAGAACCTTACTGCTAAACCTAACGTAATACATGTAAACAGGTCTTTGGTTATTGTTAGAGTTGACTATCATACACACTCCTACTCTCTTCCTCTGCATTTATCATGATGCTTATTGTTTACTATACTGCACTTTTATGGGCAGAACTACCGGGCTTTCTGTCGGTGTCACGCCTTCCTTAACACTCAAATACACCTTACCCTCCGCTGTAATGCGCACTTCCCAACGATTGTCCTGTAGCAGGTAGTAGTCCAGTTGCAGTTCAACTGCAGGGAAATAGCTTTCCTGTGTTATGGTTCCTACAAATTGTTCAGCTAACCAGTCGTTTACGGGTTGCGAACATTTAAGGATCAGTTCAAATGCAACACTACCTGCACTGTCACGATGCAGGTAGGAGGAAAGCGCTGACCAGCCCTGTTCACTGTTGGCCTGGAAAGCGGCCGAGTCAAGAGGCGCAGTAAACGAACTATTGTTATCCCCAGCACCAAGCGTGTAGCCGGGATTGTTAAAAGCGCTTATACATGCGATTACCGCCAGACAAAAAATAAGTCGTAAGTTTTTATTGTTAGTCATATTATTGATTTGTAATTATGGAGTAAAGGAACCGCCCGTCAGTCCTATGTAACTATATGGCGCCGGTGGTGTACCACCCAGTAACTGTACACTGAATGCACCCGATGATGACACAACAACCTGCCATGTTCGCCCACTCTCAGACATCGTGAACATTTTGGTTGAATTGGGCTTGCAATTGCCGTTTATGGTAGCGATCTGGTTAACACCATACCAATTGGTACTGCCAGAAGAAGAACTGAATACGATGTAGAACGATACTGTGCCACCGGAACTACTAATGCCACTGGTGGCAATACTGAATCCGGGATATGCTGAAAACGAACAGCTTTGTGTGCAGGTGCCGTTAGCATTGGCTTGTTGCTGTCCATAGGCAGTAGCTTGGGCATTTGCATCTGCAACCGATATCGTTGAGTTGAACATCCCCGAGGGAATATTTACATACACCGTACCGCCCACATATCCGGAACCACAATTGTTACGGGTATAGTTGCCGCTTTTATCGTCATTTACATAACTAAGGCAGCTTTCAGGCTGACCCGCATAGTTGTAACAGATCTTTTTTAGGATATTCCTATCCTGATCTCTCACCAATATGAGCCTTTGAAAGCCATCATACACGTAGTAAATAATTCTATTGTCAACACTGCATTGGCTCGTCATTCCTATCAATGGATCATAGGTGTAGGTAGTCATTTGCGCTACTGAAGGATAAAGACGAACTTCATCAATACCCCCCGTACCGGAAATGGTTAACGTTGTAGAATTTGCCGTTACCATATGTTCGTGGAATGTCCAACCCTCTATAGTTTTACCCACCTGGTATTTTATAACACTGCCGCCATTGATGGTGTATGGACTGGTGCTATTTCTCCAATATGATAGAATATAGTTTTGTCCATTGGTTACTGCTTTACTTAAAGTTGCAGAAGTCGTTAGGTTATAATATTTTTTACCGGTAGGTGGAAATGGTGCTGCGGTAGCGGTAGTTATCGTTCCTGTGTAATTGTTCCAGTTTCCTTTACCATCCGATTCGAAAGAGGTGTATGCGATATTTACCTGACCCGCATTGGTGACCCTTGCTATAGCATAGGTAGAAGAATAGTCCCAAATATAGCTTTCCGTTATGTTGTCCTGCACTTGTTGTTCAATTAGATTTCCCTTTGAATCAAAAGTTGCACCAGCTAGTTTAGATTTGTAGTCCGACGATTTAATAGTTGAAGTTGCTGTGATCGTTGTCGGTGTAAAATTGCCTGGTAGTTGGATCGGTTCCCAGTTATATACTTTATCGGGTAGAGGCGTAGTCGTTTTAAATGTTGAAAGAACTGCGGATGTTGATCGAAGATTACTGTTATCCTGATTGGAATGCTGTTTGTATTTTTCAATTACTGGGTTAACCAAATGTTTCGTCTGTAGAAATTTTATCCCCTGAGCAACCGGATCGGTTATTGTTCCACTTAAAATATAGTCAAGTGGATACTTCATGTACACCGACTCTTTTTCACCTTTACTATTTGTTGTAATGATCCTTGTATTTTGTAAGTGAGTGTCATTATCAAAATAATAATCGGTGGTTGTCGTTACGGGATTGGCGCCATTAATATCGTAAACTACAACTATGTCTTTGGTTTTTCGGATCAACGCATGGGGTACATAATACTTAGCAAATATGAATTCCGGTAAGTTTGTCATTTTTTTTACTCTCACTCCCGCTATGGTGTCCAAGAAAGTTCTGGTGTACTGATAAGTTTCAGAACGGAGCATTACATCGTTCTGATTAAAATCTACTTTCGACTTCAAAACACCTCTTTTCCAATCGTTAGTATAGAGCGGAATACCTGGAAAATCGGAAAAACGAATTGCGGTATAAAAATCTGCTCCATCCGGACCTGTTTCAGGGGTGGGGAAATCTGTGATGTATTGAGCTCCGTAAAGTCCCGACAGTTTGGGACTCTCGGATAGATCCTCGTTGTTTATGTAATCCGGAAATTCGCTGGGATCCGCAAAAAAATATTTACTATAGCCATTTCCCGGCTGAGCGACAGTAACACTTTCATAACCAAATTGGGTTCCATTTCCCAAGACAGCCTGAGGGAAAATTCTGATTTTTAAAAAGTTCATTTTATTGGACCCAGCTGGATTGGTTGTTGGCAAACCAAAATTTTGCAAAAACGTGCTATTTAATGCCGTACCACCGCCTAGAAATGAAATACAGTACTTGGTGAAATAATACTCAAGCGGATTAACGGTTGCTGTTCCTTGGCCGTAAGTATATTTAGTCTGTACAGGATCTCCAAACAAACTATAACTTATAATTTCTTTCACCCGCAATCCACCGCTGAAGTAAATGCTGCCCTGTGCATTGCTTTCAAACGAATACAAAGAACTTCCTCCTGTGGGGTATTTTATTATATTTAAGGTGCAGGCCTTCATTGCAGCTGTATCAGGATTTCGATTTGCGCCGTTTGATAATGAAAAAGTTTGCCCGGCGCAGTCCTGAAGCATAAAATATTCATAGATTAAATCAGAATTAACGTAAAGGTTGTTTGAAGGCGGAGCAGGGAAAATATGATCATTTCCACTTTTATTGTAATACCCCCAATGATCCTGTTCTGGAGACAACCTGTAGGGTAATGTATAACTATCATCAGTTGCCGGATTATTATCACCCAAATAGTAAAACCGAGTGGCTGGCTTTTTTGTAACGAAGTTGGATGGGAATTCCGCGATTGAGTCAAGTCTAAGCCTGTAGTTTAGATGTGCGTAATTGGCGGGAGATGGGCCATCGTATTTTCTTACGTTATTTGCTTCAAAATAACTTGTATAGAACTTAAACTTTTTTATTGGAACGCTATATTTATCATACATTCTTATCTCATCAAGAGGATAGGAAAATGATGTGGTGCGATAGTCCATCCGAGCGCTATTGCCCCGAATAAATTCCACCCATCCATTTCTGTTTGAAATTTTTTTCAAAAAGACTTCGGTCTGTGGCAGACCAAAATCTGTGAATGGTTGTGGTGTTAGTGTTACATCAATAGCACTGGCTATATATTCATTGTAATATCTTGTGCTTTGGTTAACTGAAATTGGATCGAAATATTCCAGGTTGATTTCATTTCCATTAGCTGATGTGATTTTTGACAGATACCATGCTGTGGGTACGTTTTCATTGAATTCTGAAAACCAAGACATTTCCTGCACCGCAAATTCATAACTTATTCCATTTTCGTCTTCTATTACCAACTTGCTTTGCGAGGAATTAACATACACCCAATTGATTTCGAGTGATTCATTCTTATTTAATACAGCTATTCCATTCTTGTTAAACCAGAATCTTCCACTCCGCCCCTGAAAATTGAAAAAGAACTCGTCAGGTTCGCCATCCAGGCTACCTCCCGCCATAGCATCCAGTTGGGCAGAGGCAATATAGTCAGTTCTGTCACCAGGGACACCTACAAGTCCATAAAAACTTAAGGTATTACGAATCGGACGATGTTCTCCATTGCTCAGCAAATATTCAGGCCTGCCACGCACAACACGCGTGATTACTCCTCCCGCATTTAAAGACCAACCAAGCCCAACCCAGGAAGGGATTTCATCAACTTTAATTCCTCCGCCATGGTAGGATAAACTAACGTCTACGGATACATCATTTTGTGAAATAGAAATCAGCGGAATAGTAATGTCCGGCACTCCTGAATAGGTGCCTACCGGTATCTCCCCATATTGCCAAGCGAATAGGCACTGGCTGAAGGTGTTATAAATTGAGGTGAAGCTATTTGTCCTTTTACATCTGTCAAACAACAGAAGCAGGAAATATTTACAGCAATGAGAGTAATTTGAATTCGCAATAGTTTTATCATACTGAATCTATAAATTTGAAATCATTGCTGTCCGGTAAAAATAGAATAATTCTTTTTTCAAACGGCTGGTTGCGGTTTTGCGGTTAAGATTTGGCTGTTTAGTATTTTCCAAGCCCCTATGTTGGAAATAAGGAAGGATTAAAAAGTTC
>Ga0209916_1000849_pt1 | contig 37500 bp, 26 predicted proteins | sample ThiBio_1000_plan_FD_183956 | JGI IMG/M metagenome (GOLD analysis project Ga0209916, IMG submission 183956) | Wastewater bioreactor microbial communities from Cape Town, South Africa - Thiocy_solids_2 (SPAdes) | ecosystem: Engineered > Bioreactor > Thiocyanate-remediating > Anaerobic-Aerobic ... | reverse complement strand
AAGTATTACTACTTGTGGAATAACTAGCAAAGAGACATAAGAAGTAGCTAGCAAATACAACCCTAAATAAACATATGTAAAATGATTAGTAGGAAGTAAACCGAATAGATAAGTACGTACATTGCTAAGTATGAATGCTTTTTTATAATGTGTCCATACTTCTCTTCTCCTTTGTCTAGCTGCTATGAGTGGCCCAGGTACCTTAATGCCTACCCAGCCTCCTTTTTCTCGTAACATATAATGGCTACCCATCAAGAAAACTAAATTAGCTACCATACCAGGTACAACGCTATTAACTCCAGTATGAGCAAAATATCTGTTCCATATGATCACTGCTATCAATCCTGAGCCCATACCGATAAGAACAGATCGGCTACTACTGCGGAAGCCAAAGATCGCTAATAATAGAGGTATACTAACAATTGGAATATAAAGGCTGCCAGAAAGTAGGATAAGCTCTAATAAGTCTGTAATATAGAGTGCTATAAACAAAGCAAAGACTCCTAAGAATAAAGAAAACAACCTAATAAAGGTAAGATCCTTTTTAAAGGATGGATACAGGGGTTTTATAATGTCATTCACAACCATTACAGTGCATGCATTCAAGTCAGAATCAGCTGTAGACATGGACATCGCGACAATTCCTATGACTAAAAGCCCTCTAAAACCTGTATAAGTATAATGATTGCTAATATAGTTTACTAAGTTATTTGGTTCTATATTAGGGTTGTCAGTTAACAATAAAATGGCAACCCATGCTATTGCTAAGATCATTAGTAACCTGATTCCTGCTGCATAAGTAAAAGAATCTTTAACTTGCTTAAGGTCTCTGGCCATAGCTACTCGCTGAAATACAGATGGTGCTAGCCCTGGAAGGGAGAAATAAATCATCATGCCTAAAGAAGACATAAATTGTCGGTTTAATCCTACTGCATTGCTCCAGCGGAAATTAGGGTTAGTAGTTAAAATATGTACTACTCGGCTGGGATCTTTTAAATTGTTCCAAACTATCAAAGCTAGTATAGGAAGGAAAATACTGAATATAAGAAATTGGAATACATCTGTAAGTGTAACAGAACGAATACCACCAAAAGCAGAATATAAAATAACAATGGTAGCTGTAGCAATAGTAACCAACGGACCTTGAATCCCTAGCAATAAAGTAACCATTTTGCTAATGATTTGAAATTGAATGGCTATATAACCTATAGCACTCAAAATTCCACTAATAGCAGTAATAATCTGGACTTTCCTTCCATATAAATCTCTCATAGCTTCAGCAACAGTAAGATTGTTCAAAAACTCACCCATTCTGACAGCTAAAACTTGCCCAGTTAATAGAAGGCTGATTGTCCCGCCCATGGTCACAATCATAAACTGTAATCCATATTTGTAGATATGTTCTAATGAGTAGAACAGGAAAACACCACTAATCCAGGTAGCTACAATAGTAGAAGTAATTGTAGAAGTAGAAAATCTTTTATTACCAATAGAATAGTCTCTCAAGTTTTTAACTTGGCGACCAGCAAGTAATCCTAGTATTAAATTAGTTCCTAAAAAAAGACTGAATAAAATAATATCAAGATAGTTTTTTAACATAACCTAGATTTTATTATAGGGTAGCTTATTTTAATAAAACATTTTGTAATTCCTTTAGTAGTATTATATGGGTTTGTGGTTATAAAGGTTTATTCAATTTTAATTTTTTACGTATCAAATTGGTTTTTTTAATGATTTTACAACATAAGGTTTGGTATATTTTGTATTTATCCTCCTGATGTATTTAGTTATCTCTTAATTTTTCCATGAAGATAAGTATATAAATTTAGCTCACATTGATTTTATCTGCCTAAGGTGATAGCCTTATCTAAACAGTTCTCTGAATTTAACACGCTTGTCATGCTATAAAAGTTATTTCTTTGCAGTCATAGTGTGCCATCTGGCCGTCCTCTTTTTGTACTACCAATCTGCCTATAGCATCTACCCCCTGTATAACTCCCTGAAAATAACCTGTCTTATCTTGAAAAGATCTTTTTTCATATAACCAATAAAGAGCTGCTAGATAATCTTTTTGTAAAATATCTATTTCTCCTTGTGCAAGAAGAGCATATTCAGTTTGAATAGTATTAGTAAGTTGTGTAAGTAAGCTAGATAAATTAAATTCGTGGCCACATACTAGAGAGAGAGATGTTATATTTGTTAAGCTAAAAGTTGTTTGATTAATGTTGAGGCCAATGCCTATAACTGAAGTTTTAATTTTATTCTGGTTGATTAGATTTTCAATAAGTACGCCACCTATTTTTTTTGTTTGGTAATAGATGTCATTGGGCCATTTAACAAATAACCCATTAGGTATGTATGTATTTAAGGTTTTATAAATGCTAATTGCCGTAAGCATATTGAGCAAAAAACTATTCTGGATATTTAGCCAAGTAGGGTATAATATTAATGAAAAAGTAAGATTTTTGTAAGGCTCGCTTGCCCAGACATTGGCTCGCTGGCCTCTGCCATTAGTTTGGTTGTCTGTAATGATTACAGTACCTTCGGGTACGTTTTCAGCCAAAAGAAGTTCCATGGCTATAGTATTTGTTGAACTGCAAGTGGCTTTATAGATAATCTTTTCTCCAGCAAATGACATAAGGTTACTAAATTTATTTATTAATTTCCCATTTTTAAATAGTTGTTTGAATAACAAAGATTTATGCCCCAAGTTAAAAGAAAAAATGAAGCAAAGGTTGACCTTGTTACAGCAATTGTAGAAGGTATGCAGGATAAGAAAGCGCAAGATATAAGTGTATTAAATTTAAACAAAATAGGTAGCGCGGTAGCCAGTTACTTTATATTATGTACGGGACAGGCAAGTACCCAGATAGAAGCAATTGCAGAAGGGATTATGGAGACAGCTTATAAAAAATCAGGGCAACGACCTTGGAAAAAGGAAGGGTTTGCTAATAGAGAGTGGGTCTTGCTAGACTATGTTGATATAGTAGTACATATATTTCATCGAGATAAAAGAGAATTATATGGCTTAGACATGCTATGGGGTGACGCAGAAATAACGCACTTTTGAGCCTCATTCGCCATTTATTATTTGTAGTAAAAATATATTAGTTGACAATAAAAACATTATTATGAAGGTAGGTAAAGACAAATTACCCCAAAAGCCTAAATCACAAATTTGGTCTATTATTACATTACTTATTGTAGTTATAGGAATATTGTATATAGGTAAATCAAAAACGGCAATTCCTATTTCTGAGCATAGGTTTGAAACGCTCATGCTAAATAGGGACGTAAAACAGGTGGTGTTAGTTACTAATCAGAATTTAGTGGAGGTAACACTTAAAGAAGAAGCCTTTTTAAAAGAGCCTTACAAATCTGAATTAGAGAATCGTTTTTCATTTTATATAGAGCAAGCGCCACATTACACTTTTAAAGTGCCTTCTCCTAAAATATTTAATGATAATTTTAAGGAAATAGAAGCGAAGCTTTCTCCTGAAGATCGGATTGGCTATGTTTCTAAAGAACGTACCGATTTTATGGCAATTATATTTAATTTCGGTAGCTTTTTATTGCTGATGGTTGCTTTCTGGTTATTGATGCGTAGAATGACTGGTGGGGTAGGACCAGGTAGCCAAATTTTTAACATAGGAAAATCAAAAGCCGCACTTTTTGATGCTGAAAACCGAGTAAAAGTTACTTTCAATGACGTAGCAGGCTTACAAGAAGCCAAAGAAGAAATTAAAGAAATTGTAGAGTTTCTTAAAGAACCCACTAAGTTCACACGGTTAGGAGGAAAAATACCTAAAGGTGCCTTGTTAATAGGTCCTCCAGGTACTGGAAAAACCTTGCTAGCAAAAGCTGTTGCTGGCGAAGCAGGGGTGCCTTTCTTTTCTATATCAGGCTCTGACTTTGTAGAAATGTTTGTAGGAGTAGGCGCCGCACGTGTAAGAGACCTTTTTAAGCAGGCCAAAGAGAAAGCACCGGCTATTATTTTTATTGATGAAATAGATGCTGTTGGAAGATCTAGAGGAAAAGGTTCTATGCCAGGTGGTAACGATGAGCGTGAAAACACGTTGAATTCACTCTTGGTAGAAATGGATGGTTTTGGAACTAACTCTGGTATTATCATCTTAGCAGCTACTAACAGACCAGATGTACTAGACCCTGCTCTACTTCGTCCAGGACGTTTTGACCGACAGATAAGCATTGACAAGCCAGATATTGCTGATAGAGAAGCAATACTTAGGGTGCATATGAAAAATTTGAAGCTCGATAAAGAAGTAGATGTTAAGAAATTAGCTGCACAGACTCCTGGTTTTGCTGGGGCTGAGTTGGCTAACGTAAGTAATGAAGCAGCACTCATTGCAGCTAGGAAAAACAAAAATTCTGTAGATATGCAGGATTTTCAAGACGCTATTGACCGTGTTATTGGAGGCTTGGAAAAGAAGAATAAAATCATATCGCCACAAGAAAAGCGAATTGTTGCATACCATGAAGCAGGGCATGCTGTAGCAGGTTGGTTTTTAGAACATGCAGATCCTTTGCTAAAGGTAACTATTGTACCTAGGGGGGTAGCTGCATTAGGTTATGCACAATACTTACCCAAAGAACAATTCTTGTATCAGAAAGAGCAGTTGCTAGATACTATGTGTACTGCGCTAGGGGGTAGGGCTGCAGAAGAAATTATTTTTAAAAAGATTTCTACTGGTGCTCTTAATGATTTGGAGCGGGTTACTAAAATGGCCTATAGTATGATCACTGTATATGGAATGAATGAGAAGTTAGGCAATATCTCTTTTCATGACCAAGGACAACCAGAATATGTTTTTAGTAAACCTTATTCAGAAAATACTGCTCAAACAATTGATGAGGAAGTACGTATAATGGTTGACAGTGCTTATAAGCGCACTAGAAAACTATTATGGAATAAAAGAAGACAGTTAGAGCGTGTTGCTGAGGAGCTATTAAAAAAAGAGGTCATTTTTCAACAGGATTTAGAAAGACTAATCGGACCGAGGCCCTATCCTATGCACGATACTACCTTGGATAAAATACCAGCAACAACTAGTACTGAAGCAAGGCCTAAGTATACACCGAATAAAAACAGGTATAATAGAAATAGAAAGCCTGTTACAGTGGATAAGCAGAATAATAACAACAGTCAAGAGCAACAAGCTAAAGAAACAACACAGCAAGATTGAACATCTAGATCTAGCAACAATACTTAATGTAAACGACTTGTGTCAATGAGTTGAGTGGATGTAGGTAGATTGTTTGTCTTTTAGAGTATAGACTGTTGTTGCCAGAAAGCATAGAAATTGTAATTGATCAAATATTATGGATAAGCAATCTTCCTATCAGAAAATAGTATTTGATGATGAGTATTTTATGCGTATAGCCCTACAAGAGGCTATGAAAGCGTATGAGGCAAATGAAATCCCAGTAGGAGCAGTAGTAGTTAGCAATAATCGTATTATGGCTAAAGCACACAACCAGGTAGAAAAGTTAAAAGATGCTACAGCACATGCTGAAATGCTGGCACTTTCTGCAGCATTTAGCTACGTAGGAGGTAAGTATTTGCCAGATTGTACCTTATACGTAACACTGGAGCCTTGCCTGATGTGTGCTAGTGCAACCTTCTGGTCTAAATTATCTAGAATTGTTTTTTCAGCAAGTGATATAAGGCTTGGTTATAGAACATTTGAAACTAGTGTTTTACATCCTAAGACAAAAATATATGCTGGCATATTAGAGCAAGAAAGTCAGAAAATTTTGCAGTCGTTTTTTGCGAAATTAAGGGAATGATCGTAGATTCACTTAAGAATTGACTTATCTATTTTTGAATATCATTCTAACTTTTAATATAAATAACTATGGCTTTTGAATTACCACTACTTCCGTATGCACCTGAGGCATTAGAGCCACATATAGATGCTACAACCATGCAATTGCACCATGCTAAGCATCACCAAGCTTATTTAGATAAATTTAATAAGGCTATAGAAGGCACTGACCTAGCAGCAAGATCAATGGAGGATATTCTTAAAAATGTAAGTAATTATAGTGCGGTAGTAAGAAATAATGGAGGTGGATATTATAATCATAATCTATTTTGGCCTATGCTCACACCCAATGGTGTAGGTGAGCCTACAGGTGCAATAGCAGATGCAATCAATCAAAAATTTCAAAGCTTTGCTCAATTTAAAGAAGCTTTTGCACAAGCTGCGCTTGATCAGTTTGGTTCTGGATGGGCTTGGTTATGTAAGGATATTACAGGCGAGCTATTTATCTGTTCTACTGCCAACCAAGACAACCCGATTATGGATGTAGTAGAAGAAGGAGCTAGGGGCATTCCTGTACTAGGCTTAGATGTTTGGGAACATGGCTATTACCTTAAATATCAAAATAGAAGAGCTGAATATATAGACGCTTTCTGGAATATAGTTAACTGGGAAGAAGTAAATAGAAGGTTTCAAGCACCTATGCCTTAAATGGTATTAGCCATATTATACCTGTAACTAGTTATTTATGGTTTATGCATTATAGCAGTACTTTGTAAAACTCTTCCGAAACTGTTACCATGGCCATGTTTTAAAGGTTAAAATTCAGTTTCGGAAGTACTCTGATGCTTATTAGAAAAATATAAGCTCGTATATGCTCTATAATTAATATCAAATTATCTACATGATTCTCCGTTGGTTTCTAACCCTATTATTTATCTTCTTCAGCTACCCTTTTACTATAGCAGCCCATGGTGCTTCTCAAGTAATTACAGGTGCCGAACAGCTGGAAGTATATTTACCTAAATTAAGAAATAAAAATATTGCGGTTGTAGCCAATTCAGCTTCTCAAGTAAATGGTATACATTTGGTAGATATCTTATTGTCACATGGGATTAATATTAAAAAGATATTTGCTCCTGAACATGGCTTTAGAGGTCAAAAGGATGCTGGAGAGTTTGACCAAGATACTATAGATACACACACTGATATAGAAATTGTATCACTATATAAGCAGCAATCAAAAAGACTTACTCCTTCTATGTTAGAGGGAATAGATTTAGTTGTTTTTGATATTCAGGATGTCGGTATTCGCTTCTTTACGTATATCAGTACATTGCATTATGTGATGGAAGCATGTGCTTCCTGTTCAAAACCTTTATTGTTACTAGACAGACCTAACCCCAATGTACATTATATAGATGGACCTGTGTTAGAAAAACATGTGCAATCTTTTATAGGCATGCATCCTATTCCTATCGTATATGGCCTTACCATAGGTGAACTGGCTTGCATGATAAACGGAGAAGGTTGGTTAGCAGATGGACTAAAATGTGATTTAGAAATTGTAGGACTTAAAAATTATACTCACCAAACTACCTATAAACTTCCACATAAACCTTCACCTAACCTTCAAAATATGCATGCTATAGCGCTTTATCCTTCCTTGGGCCTTTTTGAAGGGACTATTATAAGCGTTGGAAGAGGTACAACATTTTCCTTTCAGGTGATTGGCTACCCAGATAAGAAATGGGGCAAGTTTTGTTTTACGCCTGTTAGTATGCCTGGAATGGCTACTTCTCCTAAATATCAAGATAAGGAGTGTTATGGACTTGACCTTCGAGAGGTGATACCAAGCTCTTTTATTAATCTATCTTATCTGTTACACTTTTATAAATTAGCCAAAGAACAGAATATACCTTTCTTTGAAAAAAGTTTCGATTTGCACGCAGGTAATACTGGGCTTAGGCAACAAATCGAAGCAGGCTTTTCTGAAGAAGCCATACGAGCTAGTTGGCAAGCAGACTTAAAGAAGTATAAGGCTTTACGTAAAAAGTATTTGCTTTACCAATAGCAATTAAATTTTAGCAGTACATCTAATATTGTTAGTTTCTCAAGTCTTATTTATAAATTTATAGAAGCACTAAATTTTCTCTATAGCGTTGAATGTCATAGGTTATTAATATTTAAATTCCTGCTGCTAACTTATACAATTCAATCTCTATGATAGATACAGCAATAACATATACCTTATAGTAGCTTTTGCCTTATTCAGAGATTAGCCATATCTTTTACTTAATTTCACAAGGACACAAGTATACTTACTATATTATATATAATTAGGGAGTAGATAAATTAAAATTTACAGATTTTGCAGTGGTAGCCCGTTTTACCCAATTGTTTTTATAGATTTTATTGATATGACTATCATTGATTAGTAGTAAATTTTCAGCATTTCTATATTCTGCAGCATTACTCCAATTAAATGAGCCAGTAAGCACATAGGCATCATCAATAATCATTACTTTATTATGGGCAATGCCTGGTACTATGTCGATCGCTACAGAGATACCATTATCTACTACTTTTTTAACTTGGCTACCCTTTGCTGTTAATTGAGAGCGGTCTACTAGAACCTTTACAATGAGTCCTCTTTTATGCGCATCTATAAGTGCTTGTGTAATCCTAGCTGAGGTAAAAGCATAGGCTTGTACAAGGATTTGCTTTTGTGCCATCCCAATGGCCTGTTCTATAAAAGGTATGCATTGGCCGCCTGGACTAAACCGGATTTGTATAGAATTAGTAGTAGCTAAATTTTGATTTTTGTAATCCTTGTGGAAGTAAACAGCACTTTCATATCCGCTTGCAGCACCTACTACAAAAGCTAATAGAATAGCTACCCTTAGTTTGGTTGAATTCTTTTTAGTGGCGCTTTTCTCAATGGTTGCCATGTCCTTTTTGATGAAGCTTTATATCAATTTCTTTCTAAGATATTCGGCTGTATGGTTATTGCTAAGCTGAATCATCTCTTCAGGCGTACCGCTAAACACAATTTTTCCTCCTTGGTCACCGCCTTCTGGGCCTAAATCTATAATCCAGTCAGCGCATTTAATAAGCTCTGTTGTATGTTCTATAATCAGCACACTATTTCCCACACTAATTAGGTTATTGATTGCTGTGAGCAGCTTACTGATATCGTGCACATGGAGTCCTGTAGTAGGTTCATCAAAAATAAATAAAGTATGTTCTTGTTGGTGGCTCTTATCTAAGTAGGTTGCTAGTTTAAGGCGTTGTGCTTCCCCACCGCTTAATGAGCTAGAAGGCTGGCCTAATGTTACATATCCTAAGCCTACATCACGCAAAGGTTTTAGTTTTCTGTAAATGCTGGTTTGGTCTCTAAAGAAATAAGAAGCATCATCGACAGTCATGTCTAGCACAGATGCAATATCATGATCTTTATATTTAATTTCCAATGCCTCTTGTTTAAACCGTTTGCCATGGCAGCTTTCACAAGTAAGCGTTATATCAGCCATAAATTGCATTTCTATTGTTATTTTACCTTCTCCTTGGCATGCTTCGCACCTGCCTCCTTCTACATTAAAAGAAAAATAAGAAGGTTGATAGTTTCGTTGTTTGGCTAGTGGCTGATCTGCAAATAACTGACGAATATGTTCATAAGCTTTTACATAAGTAACCGGATTAGATCGAGAGGATTTTCCAATAGGGTTTTGATCTACAAACTCTATATGCTTAAGTAGATCATAATCGCCTTCTAAACCATCAAAACTACCTGGCTTTTCTTTGTATATTTCTAGCTTGTTTGCCAAAGCTGGATAAACAATTCGTTTTACTAAGGTAGATTTTCCAGATCCGCTCACTCCTGTTACAACGGTCAATACACCTAGTGGAATAGTTACATCTACATCCTTTAAATTATTTTCTCTGATGCCTTTAAAAGTAATGTTATATTGAGGCTTGCGTCTCTGAGTAGGTACAGGAATGTTTTCTATGCCGTTTAAGTAGCGAGCAGTATGACTTTGATTAAAATGCTTTAATGCTTCCCAGTCTCCTTGAAATATCAACTCACCTCCTTTTGAACCTGCTTCAGGTCCTATATCAATCAACTGATCGGCCACTTGCATCAGTTCTTCCTCATGCTCTACTACAATAACTGTATTGCCCAAATTTTTTAAGGCAACTAAAATATCTATTAGTTTTTGTGTATCTCTAGGATGTAAGCCAATAGTAGGCTCATCTAAAATATAAAGCGTATCTACTAGTGTGCTGCCCAAGGCTGTAGCTAGCTTGATCCTTTGGTATTCGCCACCAGATAAAGTAGCAGACTGACGATTTAAAGTGAGGTAGCCGAGGCCAACTTGCTCCATGTAAGATAGTCGATTCCTGATTTCAATAAGGAGTCGGTCAGCAACTTGTTGTGCATGGGTGGACAATGATAAGCTATTAAAGAATTTGGTCACTTCTGCTATAGGCATTAGTAATAACTCAGTAATAGCTTTCTCTGCTATTTTAACATAGCTGGCATCTTTTCTAATTCTTGTTCCTTGGCAATCAGGACATAGTGTTTTTCCTCTATAACGAGCTAAAAGAATTCTATATTGGATTTTATGTACTTTCTCCTGTAGATAGTCAAAGAAACCATCAATACCTTTATAGTTCCCGTCTCCTTTCCATAAGAAAGCTTGCTCTTCAACCGCTAAATCTTTGTAAGGCCTATGGATAGGAAAATCTTTATACCGATCATTCTCTATAAGCGGTTGTAGCCACTTATACATAGATTGGCTTTTCCAGGGATAAATAGCCCCTTCGTAAACAGAAAGCGTTCTATTAGGTATAACTTTATCAATATCAATGCCTAATACTTTGCCAAAACCATCACATGTTTTGCAGGCACCATAAGAGTTATTAAAGCTAAAAAGATTTACAGAAGGTATTTCAAAGGTCATTCCATCTTGTTCAAAACGATCTGAAAATACTTTCTGCTCTTTGTCTACTATTTCTACATAGCACGTTCCTTTGCCCTCAAAAAAAGCAGTTTGGATAGAATCGGCTATTCTAAACTGATTGTCAAGATCTTCTTGGTCCACTACAAACCGATCTATTAATACAGAGATATCGTGAGATGTTAAGGCTTGTTCGCTGTTAAGAATATCTTCGATAAAAGTTATTTGCCCTGCATGTATAACTCTTGTAAAACCTTTTGATAGCTCTATTTTTAACCGCTCTATAGGATTATTATTTGCACCAAGCTGCAAAGGATAAGAGATAATAGCTTTTGTTCCGGCAGGATGGCTATAAATGTAATCAACTACATCAGATACAGTATTCCTAGTAACTTTCTGTCCGCTAATGGGCGAATAGGTTGTTCCAATTCTAGCGTAGAGGAGTTTTAGATATTCATATATCTCTGTGATAGTACCTACCGTAGAGCGTGGATTTTTATTATTGGTTTTTTGTTCAATAGCAATGGCAGGAGAAATACCACGAATATAGTCTACATCTGGTTTTTCTAGTTTTCCTAAAAACTGCCGTGCGTAAGAACTTAAGCTTTCTATGTACATACGCTGGCCCTCGGCAAACAAGGTGTCGAAAGCCAAGGATGACTTGCCAGACCCTGATAATCCAGTAATGACTACTAGTTGGTTACGCGGAATAGCTACATTGACGTTTTTTAAATTATTTACCCTTGCTCCTTTTACAATGATAAAATGCCTAGGGTCTAGCTGCTCAACATTCTGGTAAGACGTATGATTATTCATAGAAACAATATTAGCTTATAATTCTAGCACATCACTAGAAGTTTAAATGTGCAAAAACTATTCTGTTAAGTAAAGGTAAAACAGATACGATAAATTATTTGCTAATATTCTTCTTTCTTTGATTAGGGTTGGCTTAGTAACCTTCTTATTTCTTCTGTTTTTGCTATATCTAAAGGAGTTTTACCTTCGTTATTTGCTATATCCTTTTTTGCTCCCAGCTTTAATAATACTGATACCGCTTCTTTATAATCATACTCAGCAGCAATATGTAAAGGTGTATTTCCTTTATTGTTCGCAATATCAATTTTTACCCCTTTTTCTACTAATTTTGATAGTAGCCTAGTATCTCTGTTTACAGCTAAATGTAAAAGAGTATCTCCACGACTATCTATTGTATTTACTTCTATTTCTTTTACTTGTTCTATTAATGTTAAAGCTATATCATCATACCCTTCTCTAATAATATAATATAAAGGATGTAAACCTATTTTATTCTTTGTATTTATGTTAGCACCTTTTTCTATTAATTTTAGCACTATATTGGCATAGCGGTTCCTAGCTGCTAGGTTAAGTGCCGTATCTCCTTCGATGCTTGATATGTCAAGATTTGCTTCCTGCTCTATCAAACTTAACGCTATTTCCGTATGTGCTTTCGTTATAGCAAGATGTAAAGGAGTATACCCATCGTTGGTTACTGAATTTATGTTTGCTCCCTTTTGTATCAATTTAAATACTATATCAGCCTGCCCAGCATCAGCAGCAATATGTAAAGGAGTATCACCATGTTTATCCTTTGCATTTAGTTCTGCACCTTTTTCTATTAATTTGAGCAGTATTTCGGTATGGCCAGATTCAGCAGCAATATGTAAAGGTGTAAGATCATTTCTATAATTTAAAAGTGTAAATTCATCTTGTTCGTTTTCTTGTATCTTTTTGTTTACGTTTACTCCTCTTTTTAGTATTGTATCTACAATATCTAAGTTCCCAAATTCTACAGCCTCTTTTAAACCTAAAATATCCATGTCCGAATTAAGTCCATTGACAATATTAGTGCCTTCGGCTTCTAACTCTTGAAACGTTCTAAGTAAAATCACTAAATTGTTTTTCTTTGCTGCTTTAGCAGCATCAATCATCTCCTTGGGAATAGGCTCTTTGTGCTTATCATTGGTGATAGGTTCTTCGCTTTTATCGTTTACTTTGGGTATTTCTGGATTTATTGTATCAACGCTGCCTCCGTTTGGGTCACATTCACAAGCAACTACTGTAACCAATACTAATAGTAGCTTTAGAAGATTAATACAAATGTGAAGGTTAATGGTAGTGCTTTTATTAGGTTGCATATTAAATGAATTTTTAAAGTTCCAATTATGCTTTTATGCAATATTTTCGAATGGATATTCAAAAAATAAAACTCAGTCTTAAAGTTAAGAATATTCTTTATTAAATTTTGCTAAAATGATTATCGAATTACAAATACTATGAAGGCTAGCGTCTGCCTTAAAGTCAGACTTGGAAGAAGTACACAAGTATAGACTACATTTAGGATATAAAGCTACCTGCAAACCTTATTCTTGTCATTTTTGGAACCTAAGCTATAAGACTATTCTGATGTAGTGGCATGATATTTCCCTCTACTAATCCATCAGCTTTCAACTTTTTAAGCTGTACCTGATGTAAAGTATTTACCAAATTAGTGTCATAAGGTGCACTGACACGTACATAGTTATCAGAAAATCCTTGTATGGTGCCATCAACATCGGGTTGTTCAAATAGTACTTCTACAGTCTTTCCTAAGTTCTGCTCATAAAAGTAGCGTTGTTTTTTGTCAGAAAGGATACGGAGCATACTGGCTCTTCTGTTTCTTTCTTTTTGAGAGACTGCCCCTTCTAATGTAATAGCTTGTGTATTTTGTCTTTCTGAATAAGGAAATACATGTAAATATGAGATATCTAACTCATTTAAGAACTGATAAGTATCTAAGAATTTCTCTTCGGTTTCTCCTGGAAAACCTACAATCACATCTACGCCTATGCAGCATTCTGGCATTAACTTTTTAATATGTGCTACCCGCTCTACGTACAATTCACGCTGGTATCGGCGACGCATAAGCTTAAGGATATCATTGTTGCCAGACTGTAGCGGAATATGAAAATGAGGTACAAATCGATCAGATTGTGCTACAAACTGTATAATTTCGTCGCTAAGTAAGTTGGGCTCAATAGAAGAAATACGAAAGCGTTTAATGCTTTCTACTTTTTCCAGTGCTTCCACTAATGCCAAAAAATTTGTTTGACGTCGGTTATCAATAATGCCATAATCACCAATATTCACTCCTGTTAGAACAATTTCTTTTATTCCTTGGTCAGCAATCTTTTTTGCTTGTTCTACAATGCTCTCTATAGTGTCGCTTCTACTTTTTCCTCTTGCTAATGGAATGGTACAGAAAGAGCAATGATAGTTGCAACCATCTTGTACTTTTAAAAAAGTACGGGTTCTATCTCCTATAGAGTGAGCATGAGTGAAAGTGTTAACATCTTTTATGCAGGATACATATACTTCTGCTTGTCCTTTTTTGTCGAAGCTGCTGATTAGCTCTAATAACTTGAATTTTTCATGTGCACCTAAAACAACATCCACACCTGGAATGCTAGCAATTTCTTCTGGCTTAAGCTGCGCATAGCAACCCATAATAATGATAAAGGCTTCAGGAGAGATTTTAAGAGCCTCTTTAACTATGCGTCTACATTTCTTATCTGCCTGATCCGTTACAGAACACGTATTGATTATAAAAATGTGAGGGTTATCTTCAAATTCTACCTTTTGGTACCCTTGTTCTGTAAACAATCGGCCAACAGCAGAAGTTTCTGAAAAATTTAGTTTGCACCCTAATGTATAAAAAGCTACTCGTTTCATAATTAGCTAAATTATGTAGAAACTAGCTATTTTGAGAATAGGTGTAACATTTTTTTTATAATATGCTGTAAGCGTATTGAAAGTATGCGTTGGCCGACGTAACTTTACAGCGGCAAACCTGTACGACCAGCTCCTATTGAATCCCCCAGGTCTGGAAAGAAGCAAGGGTAGGTAGTTGTAGCGGTGCGATACATGGTTTGCTTTTTTATTTTCTACTATTGGCAGATCAAAAGCTTTTAAATAATTAGTGGTACAAATAATAATTATTAAAGAGAGCATTCATGTCATTTTACTCCCAGGAAATAACCTAACTTTACAATTTATGTTTATAAGTAAGGCATTCTTTAGCTTGCCTTATTGAATAAATCATATGATTTAAATAAATTACGCTATTGTGCAGTTAGTAACTATTTATCTTTCATAGCTATATCTGTTGCGTTAATTAACTAAGAGTATACTAAATTGATAAAGCTTATGTTGTATTTATGTCTATAGATATATCTAAACTTTCCAAGCATTTCCAAAACAAAACAGTTGTAGATCACCTTACTTTTAGAGTTGAAAAAGGTGAAATTTTAGGTTTATTAGGCCCGAATGGTGCTGGTAAATCTACTACTATGAAAATGTTGACAGGTTATATACAACCTTCTGAAGGAGAGATCTATATATGTGGTTATAACCTTAATAAAGAGCCACTTAAAGCTAAAAAGAATGTAGGATATTTACCTGAACATAATCCTTTATATTTGGATATGTATGTGCACGAATACCTGCAATTTATGGGTAACATCCATGGATTAGGTAAAAGAATGTGTACACAAAGGGCGCGGTTGGTTGTGGAACAATGCGGTATAGGGGATATGCAAAACAAAAAGCTGGGAACACTTTCTAAAGGGTATCGACAGCGAGTAGGGTTAGCTCAGGCGCTCATGCATGATCCTGCAGTGCTGGTGTTGGATGAGCCTACAACAGGATTGGATCCTAATCAGCTACACCACATTCGCCAGCTTATTAAGGAACTTGGCCGTGAAAAAGCTATTATATTTTCTACACATATCATGCAAGAGGTAGAAGCAGTTTGTGACCAGGTTATTATTATGCATCAGGGCAAACTGTGCTTGACAGCCACGCTAAGTGAGCTAGATCAACAGTGTAGTGATCAGTTTATAATATCGTTTAGAGAACCAATACCTGTAGATGCACTTTCTAGTATTGAAGGCATAAATGAATTTGAAATTTTAGATGCACGTAAATGCAAATTATACGTTAGTAGCAGTAAAGATATCTATGAACATATTTTCTACTTCACTAAACAACAAGGGCTTACATTACAACGATTGGAGCAGAAAAGAGAAAGCCTAGAAGAGATCTTTACGCAAATTACTAAAGTAGACAGCACTTCTGTTACTTAATATGTTATCTATTAGCTAATTACTAATGTTATGCTTGCAATCTTAAAGAAAGAACTGTACACTTTTTTTAATTCCTTAATAGCTTATGTTATTATAGGCTTCTTTTTAATTTTAATAGGAGTGTGGGTATGGGTGTTCCCAGAAACTAATGTCTTAGATTCTGGCTATGCAGATTTATCATCGCTATTCCAAGTGGCACCTTATATACTAATGTTTCTAGCTCCAGCAATTACAATGAGCCTTTTTTCAGAAGAGTTTAAGTTAGGAACCTTAGAATTATTGTTAACTAGTCCACTTACAACCATACAGATTACTTTGGGCAAATACTTTGCGGGTGTAGTTATTATAATTACTATTTTGCTACTTACTGTTATCTATGGATTCTCTATCTACTACTTGGCTAGCCCTATTGGGAATATTGATGTGGCAGCTTTAGTAGGCTCTTATATAGGACTATTACTTTTAGCTGCTCTTTTCTTATCCATAGGTTTAAGCGCCTCTGCCCTTACAAGAAACCAAATTGTGGCTTTTCTAATAGGTACCTTATTCTGCTTTTTATTATATCAAGGATTTGATGCTTGGAGTACTCTTAAAACATGGGAAAACTATTCTCTATGGATAGCTCAATTAGGTATACTCTACCACTATGAAGCTTTGAGCAGGGGAGTAATTGACTTACGCGATGTGCTTTATTTTTGTAGTGCCAGTTGCATATCAATCCTATTTACTAACCTAATGTTAAAGAGAAGATAAAGATGAGATTTAGTAAGCATGCTTATAAGAATAGATGGTTGATGTTATTACTCTTTGTATCAGTTATAGGCATAACTAATAAACTAGCTTATTATTTTCCTTTACGGATAGATTTAACAGAGGATAAACGTTATTCTCTGCATTCCTCTACAAAAGCATTACTCAGCCGTTTAGAATCTGAATTGCAAGTAAGTATATATTTATCAGGAGATTTACCAAACGAATTTAAGCAATTACAAACTAGCGTAATTGCACTTTTAGAAGAATTTAAAGCTTATGCACATTGCCCTATTACCTATCACGTAGTAGACCTAAGCAAAGAGCCTATTGATAAGCGTAAGGAAATACTAAAGAAGTTAGTGGAAAAGAAAATAGAGCCTACTAACCTTTATAGGCAAGCACACGGAAAACGTATAGAAAATCTAATTTACCCAGGTGCTATTCTCACTTACCAGGGGAATGAAGTAGGTATTATGCTGTTGAAAGCTGATAAAATGACGCCTACCAATAAAATGGTAAGTCAATCTATAGAAAATCTTGAATATGAATACACCAGTTCACTGGCTAAGTTAATTGATTATAAAAATGTAAAAATAGGCCTTATTAAAGGGCACGGAGAACCCAATACCACTCAGTTACAAGGGCTATCACAAGCGCTAGGAGAATTGTATGAAGTTCATAATGTAATGCTTTCCCAAGTATTTGAACTATCTAACTATGCAGCTTTATTAATCACTAAGCCACAACAGTCCTTTACAGAATCTGAAAAGTACGTGTTAGATCAATATATTATGCAGGGGGGTAAGGTTTTATTTTTTTTAGATCGCTTGAAAATCAATATGGACAATCTAGCTAGTGGAAATTCAATTGCACTTCCATTAGAGCTTAACTTAGATGACCAACTATTCAGGTATGGAATAAGAATTAATCAGGACTTGATAAAAGATTTACAGGCTGGTGTCTACCCTGTTATAGTTGGCAAAATGGGAAATCAACCTCAACTTAAGCTTCTTCCTTGGCCTTTCTTTCCTATTATTAATAATTTTCCTGACCATTTAATAACTAAAAATATAAATGCTATATATACACAGTTTGTTAGTAGTATAGATATTGTGAAGGCGGAAGGTGTCATTCAAACGCCTCTTTTATATAGCTCTCCATATAGTCTTAAAGCAAATACCCCTGTGTATGTAGATCTAGGATCACTAAGAAGGGCACCTGATACCAACTTATATAAACAGGGCCCTATTCCAGTAGCTTGCCTATTAGAAGGTAAATTTAATTCATTGTATAAAAATAGGATGCCTCCTAAAGGCATAGATGCTACACAGTTTCTTGCTATGAGTCAGCCTACTAAAATACTTGTTGTGGCAAGTGGCAGTATTATACTCAATGCTGTTTCTCCAAAAGATCAGCAAGCGTTACCATGGGGTTATGATCCATTTTTACAACAGAACTTTGCTAATCAAGACTTTGTGTTAAGTGTACTTGCTTATATGTTAGAAGAGTCAGGAGTTATTAATGCCAAGCACAAAACAATTAAATTGCGTCTTTTAGATAATTTAAAAGTAGCTAAAGAAAGGTTATATTGGCAGTTGTTAAATGTGGTTACACCTATTTTTATGTTAGCGCTTATAGGAATACTTTGGCATATAGTTCGAAGAAAAAAATATAGAGTAAAAATTTAAGTTTTGTTTTGTATAAGCATCTGAATACATATATCAATTTCAAATGCCTATAAAAGAAATATAGCTATACTTTTATACCCATATATACTCACAATATCTCATATAAGTCTTTAGAATATTTGTTTTTTAGCCTAAAAATGATCTGCAAAATCTCCACAAACTCTAAATTTGTATAATCCATGTAAAAAATATTTTTATTGTTCCTTACTGAGCACCTCTAAGCTAAGCTTTTTTAATTCCTGTGCTACAGTAGTTAAGTCTAATTTTTCAGCTAGTCCTACGAAAAAGCTTAGCGTTTCGTTTGCTATATGTTTTTGTTTCGCAAGAGAAGAATGGCCGCTAATAGTGCGCATATTATGAAGCCTGTCTGCAAGTTTCACATAAGCTGCTCGTTCGTCTTCGTAGTTCATTAACCGGTATAGGTTTTCGTGGTCTTGTAAGCTTATCCTACGAAGGTTATCTTCTAGATTGGTTACCTTGTTTACTATAAAAGCTACATCTTCTCCAAACATAGCTCTAATTTGTACCAGTGAAAGACTCGTATCTTCTACCGTATCATGTAGTAATGCTGCTATAACTGCGTCTTGATCTTGTGAGTATTCTAATAGAATCAAAGCCACATTAATGGGATGCGTAAAGAAAGGCTCTCCTGATTTTCTTTTTACTCCTGCATGGTATCTTTTAATAGTATCTAGTGCCTTACTTATAACTTTAACATCTATCTTTTTACCTCTTATTTTATCGATGAGCTCTTTTTCAAGCTTAATAGCCAAAGGATGTTTTAATTCTTCGCCATCTGCTTCTACAGGCTTCCTTAATAATTCCATTACTTTTCCTCTAACATCTCTAACGTTAAGAGGAAATACATATACTTGCGTATGCCCACTGTCTAGATTAGCATATCCATAGTGTGCATGAATGATTCTTGCATTTTCTACTAATTTACCCTTTTTAGTATGCTGACTAAGCAATGGTAGTTGGTCGATCATATAAAGATCTTTCTTAATAGATATTTCTTTTTCTATTGTAATGGTAAACTTTAAGGCAGCTATTTGGCGCGTGTAATCTTTAATATAATCTACCTTATGACCTAACTTGGCATCTTCTACTATTACCTTGATAGGTTGGTTAGTAAGGTTATGCGCTTGGACATATAGGATAGCATTGACGAGTAACTGTTTAAGTTTTGCTGCATCTCCATTAATAGTCTCTTCTTTGGTATGTTTTTCAGTTATCAATTGAGACATATTATCAAGCTCTTTGAGCTTAAGCACGTCTTTAACTTCTAGTAAAAGCTGATCTAGGTTGAGTTGGCTTACTTCTAGGCGTAGATAATCCGTCATCCGATAGATAATTTGCTGCAAGTAAGCAGCCGTAGTATCATCAAACAATCTTTTTTCATCCTTGCTTAGTTCTTTTAACACTTGCTCTCTATAGCCTAATATCTCTGCCAGCTCATTACTCTTTTCTTCATACAATCGAGTTAAATAAATATTTTTACTTTCTAACTTCTTTTTATTCTCTTTAAATCTAAAAAGTGCAATTAAAAAACTACTTACCAGTAAAATGGAATAAATAAGTTTGAATTGTCCTGAATCGACCACCCCTTCGCAGTAATACATATCTCCACAATATGTGTCAAAGGTCAGGTACCCTGCAATGATGCCTATTGAAGTAATCAATAACATGAGCGGCCAGGAAAGTAGGAAAGCAGCTATGACTAAATTTAAAAGAAAGATCATTACTTGTACTTCATTGAAGTTACTCATGACCACTAAGATCGTACCAACTACAAAAAGGATATAACAGATACCAATTGGCCAAGCAAAGGTGATAAACCTTTTGGATTTAAAGGTAGGAGGCCAAGCTGGATAGGTAAGGAATCCAGCCGCAGCAATCAGCACAGAATGATAAATAAAATTATAGAGTGTTGCATAATTTGCAACGACTTGATCGGATATAGTAAAGAAAGAAGCATAGGTAGCGCCTATGATGTAAATGGCAAAAAGGGAATAGATGACTTCGTAAGTAGGCAGATTTTTTTGTAAATAGGTATAAATTTGAGGATTTTTAATGGTATGAGTAAATTTTATCCATGCCTCTTTACGACTTTGCCTAACTGCTAATAACGGAGCTTTTTCCTGAATGCCTACCCAACCTCCTCGTTGCTTAAGTATATAATGGCTGCCCATGAAACAAACTAAGTTTGCTAATATGGCTGGAATCAACCTATCTACCCCCAGGTCTCCAAACAAGCTGTCCCAACCAATTACTGTAATAAATCCTGCTGTCATACCTATTAGCACAGATTTAGTGGTACTACGGAAACCAAATATGGCCAGTAAGAGCGGCACAGTAACAATTGGCATATAAAAACTACCAGAAAGTAATAGAAGCTTTAACAAGTCGGTAGTATGTAAGGTTAATAGCAATGCGCAAATACCTAATCCTATTGAAAAAATTCTTACAATAGCAATAGATTCTGTCCAAGTGGTCTTAAGTGGTTTGATGATATCATTAACAGCGAGTACAGCCGAGGCATTCAATCCAGAATCTGCCGTAGACATAGCCATCGCTGTAATACCAACAGCAACAAGCCCTTTTAATCCTGGGTAAGCATATTGCGTAATAATATGGTTGACAAGTCCGCTAGGCTCTAAATTAGGGTTGTCTGCTAGTAACAAGATAGCAATCCACATAACAGACATAGTTACTAAAAAGTCTAACCCTGCTGCATACGTAAAAGAATTTTTTACTTGTCTAAGGTCCTTTGCCATAATCACTCGCTGGAAAATAGCAGGCTTCATCCCAGGAATGGTAAAGTAGAGCATCAGTCCCAAGGCAGATAATAACTCGGGACTCCAAGTAAGCGTTTTTTGTAAGTTAAAGATAGGGTTAGTCGTTAAGGTGCTTACAAACTGACCAGGATTCTTCAATTGATTCCAAACTATCAAGGCTAGGATAGGAATAAAAATAACAAAAGCAATAAATTGAAATAAGTCCGTAATGATAACGGAACGGATTCCGCCAAAAGCCGAATAAAGAATAACAATAGAAGCAGCGGCAATAGTAACCCAAGGGCCTTTATAACCTAGGAGTAAGGTCAGCATTTTAGCAATTACTTGAAACTGGATCGCTAAGGAACCTATAGCAGCGAATATGCCGCTTACAGCCGTAATAATTCTTACAACGCGCCCATATAAATCCCCCATGGCTTCTGCCACTGAAAATTTATTTAAAAATTCCCCCATCCTGACAGCTAAAACTTGGCCAGTCAACAGCAAGCATAAAGAGGAACCTACCAGAGGAATAATAAACTGTAACCCATTTGTATAAATATTCTGTAAGGCATAAAACATAAATCCTCCGCCAGTCCAAGTAGCTACAATCGTGGAAGTTAAAGTAGCTGTTGAGAAATCCTTATTACCTATAGAGAATTCTTTTAGGGTTTTTACACGTCGGCTAGCTAGTAATCCTACAAGTAGGTTGATGCCTAAGAATACAACAAATAAAGTGGTATCGAGATATTTCTGAATCATACTTATATGGTTGATAGATTAGTATTTAATTTTATGCTACTAGTATATGCCATGCAGGAAGTATTATAGTCAAATTTTATTACTTAACCCATACTTCGTTCATATTTCTATTTATTCGTACCTGCATATATGATAACGACAAATATGAAACACATTAGTACAAATAGAAAATAATTGGTTGTATCACTAACTCTATAAGCTGTAAGGATTAGAAAGGATCTTGTGAGGTAAATCATAATAAATAATTTTTAAGACCCAAGGCCCAAAGGTCTATTAAAAATAATTAGGGGGTGGGACCTCCGTTTATCTAGCCACGTTAGGTACAACCACGCACCCGGCTAAACTAGATAGCAGAGAGACCCACCCCCTAGCTATTTAAGGGGGTGGCCTCTTCTTCTCTCTTAGCCTTTAATTGTGGTTGTTTTAGCGTGAAGAGAGTAGAAACATCACCCAACTCAAATTTTATTAAAATATTTGAGTAATACTATATACTTTAAGTAGTTTTTTTCAAAAATTGTAAGAAGCTTATTAAAATACACATTTTTAATGCTGGTTTTTAAAATATCGGTACAAAAGTTTCTTTACACTTACTAGGTTAATTAGCAAATTTTCTAAAATTCAATATCAATATAATCTACTTCCCAATTAGCTACGATGGTCAGCTCATGAGGATAGAAAATAACTGGGTCAGAAGGTATGGATTGATTGATATTACCAAAAGACCATTTACCATCCTTTTCACTAAGTATTAAGACACGTATTCTATAGTTGCCAGGCAATACATTTTTAAATACATAATCTGCTTTGTTACGAATTTCTTCTACTACTTCATAATCTGTATTGAGCAGTTGAACGATAAAACCAGGGGCATATGTGGTAACTTTTCCCTTAATAGTACCGCATTCTTGTGGATTCTTAACAAGATATTTGTAGTTGGCTGCTTCATTAAGTTCCTTTTCTATAGATGTAAAAGCACCCTTAGGTATATATAAGTCTATGCTCGGTGATTTCTCACTCTCTTCCTTAGCCTCTCCAGCAGGCTGTAGCCAGTTGGCTAAATCAAAATGTTTTTGAATTGTAAGGGAATCTCTATGTGGATGTATTATAATTTCTTCCGGAGTTAGTTGCAAGGTATCTGCTTGGTTAACTACAAGAAATAAATTATCTGTCTGTATACTTTTGATAGGTTTATTAGTCGATATATGTACTTGAAAGGGCATGGTATCTACTTTAGTACCTGTTGTAGGCTGTATGGTACATTTAAATTTTTCTTTTTCAATAACTCTATCTCTAAAGTGTATGCTGACATTCTTCTCTATGCTATTGCCCATTATATCTTGGGCTGTTAGCTTAGCCTCTAACATATCATCTTCCAATAGCCCCAGTGTATTATACACCCTAATAGTGTGTCCATTTTCTATTAAATGGCTATATAACTGTGCCTCTTTAAATCTTTTAGACCGATTAGCCAATTCAATGGTATATGTTGTAAGGCGTTTACTAAAATTGATCTCAAAGTATTGGCCCTGTGGTTGGCTATTTTGCAATTTGAATTCAGTTACATCAGCTTCTAAGATGGGTAAGTTTAGATTCTCTATTGACTCTGAAAGTTCTAGTATTGCTGGTAAAAATCCATAAGGATCTTTGCTGGCATCCAAAATAAGCTTGCTCTCCTTACTGTAGCCTGCACATATTTTGTATCTACCTTGTTTAATATGTTCTATTTTAAATTCTCCACTCTGGTTCGTTTTAGTAAAATAATCTGGAGTGCTATTTAAAATATGTAAGGTATCTGACTCATTAATTTTATATATACAGACCAATGCATCGGTTGCTGGTTGGTTAGTCATGAGATATCGTATATGGCCCGCTACATATATAGAATCTACATAGTCGCCTGTACTAAAAGTAAGTGTAGGATTCTCCGCAGGTGTATGCTCTTTTGTATCGCATATAGCATCTTTAAAGTTAAAAGTATAGGTGGTTTCTTCTTCTAGCGGTGCTTCTAATTCAAGCTCTACCACATTACCTCTTACTTTAGCTACATAACTAGGTTTATCTTCTAAGCGGGCTAGTTTAGGTGTAATAATAAGCCTATTGTAGATATCTTGAATCTCAATTTCTTTGTCAAAAGTTAATTTTAATTTTTTTTCTTTAAAACCAGTACTTCCATGTAAGGGGTAAGTACTAATTAATTGAGGAGGTGTAGTGTCTTTTGGTCCACCTTCTAGTTCTTCTATTTGTGAACATCTAGTAGTAAGTAATAAAATAATAATTGGACTTAGAATTGTTAGAAGTGGTAGACATTTATATAATCGATTTATATAACGCTGAAGGAAGCTGAAAATATTTATCCTTATTTTTTCTTGTTTATTCATTACGTTCAAGACTATGCTGGTGCGTAAATTTACTATACTTTAATGTAAAAATATATAAAATGCTATATGCTAGACAAAAGAATCAACAGTAAATGACATATTCTATTATTGGCAACTTGATCAAAAATAGAGTGTATCAATTGTATATCACAAATAGTCTGCAAAATATAGCTTTTAAGAGTAACTAGCTTGGCTCAAAATAATAGAAATTTGTAATTGAAATGTTATAGAGTTGCAATAGTAAAAAAAAAACACTAAAATTACGCAGGTTTATTTTGCCCTAGGCTACAAACCAATTTAGTGACAGATATAGTAGTGTAGTCTATAACAGAAAAAAGAATATTAAATAAAAATTCTATCTATGCATATGAAAAATCTTATTCGAATTGCAGCACTTATTTTAATGCTTCTTGCGCTATGGTTTTATTTGAAAAGCAAGAAAAATTCCTCACCTAAAGTAACAGAAAAAGTATTGTATACAGCTAATGAGGCACATATCAAGACATTGGATCCTGCCCAAGCTGAAGACCATTATTCTAATAAAGAAGTAGCTAAAGTTTATGAAGGGCTGTTAGAATTCCATTATCTTAAAAAACCATTTGAACTAACTCCTAACTTAGCAGAAGCAATGCCTGAAGTGTCAGCAGATCAGTTAGTTTATACTTTTAAAATTAGGAAAGGCGTAAAGTTTCATGACAATCCTTGCTTTCCTAATGGTAAGGGTAGGGAACTAACGGCACATGATTTTGTATATTCTTTTAAAAGGTTAGCAGACCCTAAGCTACAATCCAAGAATTTTTGGTTAATCGATGACAAGTTAAGGGGTATTAATGAATGGAAAGATAAGTATAAAGATGCTGTACAGGCTAATTATGACGAAGAAATAGAAGGATTAAAAGCTATAGATCGCTATACACTACAGTTTATTTTAACAAAACCTAATCCACAATTTTTATACTTTTTAGCTATGTCAGGTTGCTTTGTAGCTCCTCGTGAAGCAATAGAGCATTATGGCATGGAGTTTGCTAATCATCCAGTAGGAACAGGGGCATTTATGCTAGAGGGGTTTAACCCACAAGATAGTAAGCTAGTGTATTACAAAAATCCTAATTTTAGAGATAAGCGTTTTCCTAGCGAAGCTGTAGAAGAATATAAACATATGCTAGCTTATGCTGGAAAACAGTTGCCTTTTGTAGACAAAATGGTAACATATGTGCTGCATGAAGCACAGCCTAAATGGCTTAAATTTAAAAAAGGTGATTTAGATATAGTTGATATAACTAAAGATAAAATTGCCTTAGATGTAGTGCGAAACGGTGAATTAATTTCTGAACTTAAAGAAAAAGACATTAATCTATATCGGGTAGCTGAATTAAGTACTAGCTATATTGTAATGAACTGTGCGGATCCTTTATTTAAAGATAATCTTAAGCTTCGGCAAGCTATGGCATTAGCATTTGACAAGGAAGGCTATAATAAATTGTTTCATAATAATGCAGCGGTAGTGGCACAGTCAACTGTTCCTCCTGGGCTAGCCGGTTACAGAGAAGATTATATAAATCCTTATGGTACCTATGATATAGAAAAAGCTAAGCAATATTTAGCAGAAGCAGGTTACCCTGAAGGCAAAGGATTGCCTGAGCTTACACTAGATATGGGGCCAGATAGTGAGTTGAGGTTAAAAGGGGAGTATTTCCAAAAATGTATGGCAAGAATAGGGATTCGAGTTAAAGTAGTTGGTAATATTTTCCCAGAATTAATAAAAAAGTTACATAACAAAGCCACTGTACTACATGGTATTTCTTGGAGTGTAGATTATCCAGATGCTGAGAATTTCTTTATGTTATTATATGGTCCATATCAACCAGGTGGTATTGGGTCTAACTTTAATGACCCTATTTATAATGTGTTGTATGAAAAGGCCGTTGCTATGCCAGATTCTCCTGAAAGAACTAAGCTTTATGAACAGCTTAATGAAATGATAGCTGAAAAGGTACCTTTTATTTGTACTGTACATTATCCTCATACTGCTTTGCAGCATGGGTGGGTTAAGAACTATTGTTGGTCTGACTTCCATTACGGCACAGAACAATATTTTGATATTGATTTAGAACAAAAAAATCAGTTAGCTTCTAAGCTGTAAATATTAAAAAAGGTGTTTTTCTAAACTTAAACTCTTGCTATATCTATATATTACACTTGTTAAGTTTAAATAAATTTGTAAAAAGGCTTATCCATCTTACTTATACAAGTAAGATGGATAAGATTTAATAGGGTAATTTATATATTAGCTTGCAATCTCTCTAGTTATGAACAATATTATTGAAATTGTGTAGCAATTTTGTTCGCTGTTATAGACTCATGTAAAGTGTAGGCACCTTAACCCTTATAGTAATGGTATAATAAAAGTTGTTAACCATTGGTGAATTGTTTAAGGTATGGGTGTTTGATAAGTTATCACTATTTAAATATGCTAATCTTATATGTACTAGTAGTGCAGAAGAGCAGTATGCAGTATATAGCTATTAAATTAGCAGAAAAATCAAATTTATTTCCTAAGCTACAAGAATATCTAAATTTTCATGGGCATATATAATTATATTATTAGGCGTTTACTGTATGTTATACCTATACTATTGGGCGTATGCTTGCTTATCTTTTTAATGTTTAATATAGTAGCAGGAGATCCTACAGCCGTCTTATTGGGGAAGCATGCTACTGCCAAACAGATGGCAGAATTACGTCATGTGTTAGGGTTAGATAAGCATTGGTTTATGCAGTACGTAGATATTGTAAAATCTGCTTTTAGCTTGAATTTTGGAAGGTCATGGGCTAGTCAACAACAAATTATGCCTATGATTAAGGCTGGTACTTGGGTTTCACTTACACTAGTAGTCCCATCTATACTCATTACCAATATTTTAGCTATATCCATGGCTTTAGTAGCAGCTTTTTTTAGAGGTAGAGCGCTAGATAGGGGATTAGTAGTGTTGAGCATTATTATGATGAGTATTTCTGGCTTGGCTTATATCTTGTTTAGTCAGTGGTTTTTTGCTTATAAGTTAGGTTGGTTTGAAATAGCAGGTTACGAGCATGGTTTCCTAGCTTGTATACCTTATATTGCACTGCCGTGTTTTATACTAGTACTTTTGAGCGTTGGTTCTGATTTAAGGTTTTACAGAACAGTAATTTTAGATGAAATGTACCAAGACTATGTGCGTACAGCTCGTGCTAAAGGATTACCAGAAGGCCTAGTGCTTTTTAAGCATGTACTTAAAAATGTCATGATACCTATTATAACCAACTTGATTACACAGCTTCCCTCTTGGCTCTTAGGTACCTTATTAGTAGAAAGCTTTTTCGGTATACCAGGCTTAGGAGGAATTACCATTAATGCTATTAATAATGCTGATTTTCCTGTAATAAAAGCTATTACTATACTCTCAGCAATATTCTATGTTATTTTTAATGTAATTACAGATATACTATATACTGTAGTTGACCCTCGCATCAAATTATCTTAACCAATCAACATTGAGTATGAATCAAACCTTGACACAATCTATTTGGCTAGAAGCCTTTCGTAGAATGGCTAAAAGTAAACTTACTACAGTAGCTTTAATCATTGTGTTAATTTATGCTGTAGTGGCACTGCTAGCATACTGTGGTATTATAGCTACAGATTGGAGCCAAGAAGTGGGGACTTCGTATGAAGCACCTAATATTCAACATTGGTTTGGTACAGATATTTTTGGGAGAAGTGTTCTAAGAAAGATCATCAAGGGAGCACAAGTTGCTATGAATGTTGGGTTTGTAGTAAGTATGATAGCTATTTTAATTGGCGTAGTATTAGGAGCTATAGGAGGTTACTTTGGTGGGGTAGTAGATGAAATGATTGTTTGGTTATGTAGTACCATGGCTTCAATTCCGAATATCATGCTCCTTATATCGCTTACTTTTATTTTAGGAAAAGGGATTCTCGCTGTATATATAGCTTTGGGCATGACTAACTGGGTGGAACTTTGTCGTTTAATTAGAGGAGAAGTAATCAAACATAAGGATAGGGAGTACGTACAGGCAGCCACTGCAATTGGTGCTAGCCATTTTAGTAAGTTATGGTGGCATATTTTACCTAACGTTCTTCATATAGTTATTATCCAGTTCTCAGGTATATTTCAGATTGCCATTAAATCAGAGGTAATCCTTTCATACTTAGGATTAGGGGTACAGAATAGCCCTAGTTGGGGTGTAATGATTAATGATGCTAAAGTAGATCTTATGTACGGTGTTTGGTGGGAGATTGCCTTCGCTACTGTAGCCATGTTTTTAATAGTGCTAGCTTTTAATATTCTTAGCGATGCACTACGAGATGCGTTAGACCCTAAACTAAGAGGAAAATAAGTTATGTTTGAAAAAATTTTAACTGTAAAAAATTTAATTACCCAGTTCAATACTGAACAAGGATTAATAAAACCTGTCAACGATATTTCTTTTGAAGTATATAAGGGTAAAACACTAGGTATTGTAGGAGAGTCAGGATCCGGTAAGTCCATGACTGCCCTTTCTATCATGCGTCTGATAGCCCCACCTATAGGTGAAATTATAGGAGGTAATATCTTTTTTGAAGATAAAGATCTATTGCAACTGTCAGATAAAGAAATGCGCGCTATAAGGGGGAATAAAATAGGTATGATTTTTCAAGAGCCTATGACCTCTCTTAATCCAGTATTTACTGTCGGGTATCAGATCAAAGAAGCGTTAACCCTTCATCAAGAAATATCTTTTAAAGATGCAAAAGAACAGACTATAGGACTTTTAAAGCTAGTAGGTATTCCAGCTCCTGAAAAAAGAATACATGAGTATCCACATCAATTGTCTGGTGGAATGCGACAGAGAATTATGATAGCCATGGCTTTGTCTAGCAAGCCATCTGTATTAATTGCAGATGAGCCCACTACAGCTTTAGATGTAACCATACAAGCTCAAATATTAGAATTAATGGTTAAGCTGCAAGAAGAACTTAACATGGGTATTATATTAATTACTCATGACCTAGGTGTAGTAGCTGAGATGTGTCATGAAGTAGCTGTTATGTATGGTGGCAGAATAGTAGAACAGGCATCTGTGCAAGACTTATTCACTTGTCCGAAACACCCTTATACACGAGGGCTGCTAGCATCGATTCCTTCTTTAGAGGTTGGAAAAGATCATACGCAGCGCCGTTTGGAAACTATTAAGGGTACCGTGCCTGCTTTAAACAAGCTTCCTTTAGGCTGCAGTTTTCAAGACCGCTGTTACAACGTACAGGCAGACTGTAGAGGAGAAAGAGGTACACCTTCTTTAGAAGAAAAATCTCCAGGTCATTTGGCTGCTTGTTTTCATCCTTTAAACGATATTGCATCTAAATAGATACTATTATGTTAGCATCTGAAAATGAGATTTTATTAGAAGTTAAGAACTTATCTAAATATTTCCCTATAAGGGGTGGTATACTTAACAAGCCAGTAGGAGCAGTACATGCTGTGGACAATGTAAGCTTTAGTATTAAAAAAGGTGAAACATTAGGGCTTGTAGGGGAATCTGGGTGTGGTAAATCAACGTTAGGGAAAACATTGCTTAGGTTAATAGAACCTAGTGCAGGACAAATTATTTTTGATGGTATAGATATTACGCAGCTCAATACCAGAGAAATGCGGTCTATAAGGCAAAAGATACAGCTTATATTCCAGGATCCTTATGCCTCATTGAATCCTAGGATGACCGTTAATGCTATCCTTTCGGAACCGCTTAAAATACATAGGTTATATACTACACTTGAAGAAAAAAATAAACGGCTGTATGAGTTATTAGATTATGTGCAACTACCTAAAGAAGCACTTAATAAATATCCACATGAGTTTTCCGGTGGTCAGCGTCAGCGTATCTGTATAGCACGTGCCCTAGCTGTAAAACCACAATTTATTGTTTGTGATGAATCAGTATCTGCCTTAGATGTATCCATACAAGCACAGGTTATTAACCTCCTAATGGATTTACAACAAGAGTTAGGGCTTACCTACCTTTTTATAGCACATGACCTTAAGGTAGTAGAGTTTATCTCTCATCAAGTGGCAGTAATGTACTTAGGGAAAATCGTAGAAAAGGCAGTAGCTGAAGATATATACAGGAATCCTAAACATCCTTATACAAAAGCCTTACTTTCTGCTATCCCTATTCCAGACCCTAACCATAGAAAAGAACGCATTATTTTAAAAGGAGATGTTCCTAGTCCTATTTCTCCTCCTACAGGTTGTCATTTCCATCCCAGATGTTGGAAGGCTAGTGCTGTATGCCAGGAAGTGTACCCAGAGGAAATTTATATAAATGAGCAGCATTGGTTTAGATGCTATCATCCAATAAAAGATAACAATGAATAAGCTTATGCTTAGATATGATACTTGGGGATGTGGTTTCTTAAGTGCTAAGTTATAATAACTCAATTTGTAATATTTTTGGTATGTATGCTAATTAATGGGCAAGTATTTATAAGAGCCTTACCATTTCTGTTTTACTAATTAAGAGTTATTTTAACTAGAGAGTTGGCTAAGAGGTAATTTTTTAAGCTTTACTTTATCCAGAATTATCTAGATTATTACCTAGTCACACTTGAATAAACCTATGGATAAATTTTTGAGGTTTTATAAAATCTTTACTGCGGCTTTGTAGATAATAAGCAAATATATCATATTTACATTAACGCTCTTTTTTTTGCCTTCACTCATGAAACGTGGCCTATTTTTTATTCTGTTCCTAGTACTTATAGATATATATTTCTATCAAGGACTAAAGATTATTGTAGCACCTTTACAGCCAAGTATTAGAGTAATTATTTATACCTTATATGGGATTTTTGTTACGAGTACGATCGTAAGTGTGCTGGCTTATGGATGGTTACGATGGGGGATAAGAAATAACTTTGTCAAATATAGGCTTATTCCAGCTTGGTTTATCAAATACATTCTTAAATTGTTTAGTGTTTCCTTTCTCTTTGTAGATGATATTGCCAGGTCGGCTAGATGGTTGGTATATAAAATAGCCTATCTCTTTAATTATACAATGTCAGATAGTGCGCTAATGCCTAGATCGGTTATGCTGACAAAAGCAGGTATGTTGGCCGCTACAGTGCCTCTAGTCACATTGAGCTATGGTATACTAGTAGGCGCACATGATTATAGGGTAAGAAGAGTACGTATAAAATTACCGCATCTCCCTAATGCTTTTCATGGATTAAAGATTGGTCAGTTATCTGATATACACACAGGTAGCTTTTTTAACAAAAAGGCAGTAGCAGGTGGCGTGGATATGCTGCTACGTGAAAAGCCAGATGTGATTTTCTTTACGGGTGATCTGGTAAATGATACGGCCGATGAAGTGAAAGAGTATATTCCTATTTTTAGCAGGTTAAAAGCACCGTTAGGTATTTATTCTGTTTTGGGTAATCATGATTATGGAGACTATGTGCCTTGGTCTTCAATTACAGCTAAACAGAAGAATTTGCAAGATTTACATAATGCGCATCAGCTAATGGGATGGAGGCTGCTCATTAATGAGCATATTATACTTACAGAAGGGACTGACAAATTGGCTATAATTGGGATAGAAAATTGGGGGTTACAATTCTCACAATACGGTAAATTAGCACAAGCATACCAGGGTACAGCAGACATCCCTGTAAAATTGTTATTATCCCATGATCCTAGCCACTGGGATGCAGAAGTGCGACCAAAATTTAGTGATATAGACATTACCTTTGCAGGTCATACCCATGGGTTTCAATTTGGTATCGAAATAGGCTCATTTAAATGGAGTCCTGTACAATATCAATACAAACAATGGGCTGGATTATATCAGCAAGGTGCCCAATATCTGTATGTTAATAGAGGATTTGGTTATTTAGGTTATCCAGGTAGAATCGGTATTTTACCTGAAATTACTATTGTAGAGCTTGAAAAGGAGTAAATCAGTATTTAAAATCTATAAATTAATTGTAGGTTAACTGTGTTTTTTGTATTTCCATCTATCTTTTCTTGCCCACTACCTATAGATGTTTCCTCTAAATGCCAAGTTATACTATACTTTGCCTCTAGACGCCAATTAGAAGTAGGTTTATATGTTACGAGCATATAATATTTGATTCCCTTTTTATTTACGCTCGGCATACCTTTACTATGTAAAGTTGATTTTTCGTGTAAATAAAGTCTATTATCAGAATCGGTATTAAACCAAGCTATTTGTCCAGTGAAGTTAACTCTCTTCAATTTGTAAGTTATGCTTTGTGCTATACCATATCCCCATGTAAATTCCTTTAAAAAATTATAGGCACTAGCTTGTATTTCACTATGTAAGTCTATAAGCTTATTAAGTTGTTGGTTAAACTGAGTTTTATATTTTCTGTTATTGTAAGTTGCAACCTTGTTTTCAGTAACTTTCTGGTATAGTAATTTGTCTTTAGGTATATTTTTAGCTTTCTGTACCTCTCTATACTGAAAAAGTAATAAGTTAGTTCTGTTAATTTGGTAAGTTACTTTTGTAAGCCAGCTATACCCTGAAGAAGGGTTAGCAATTCTAGTGGTCGGTTGGGGGAAATTAAAATAATCGTAATAAGCATTTATTCTTAGCTTTTTAATAGGTTGTATACCAATACCTATATAAATACCTTGCTCATTACAATTTCCACTAGAATTTTCTCTAAAAGCATCTCCATAAAAACTATGAAAATTAGGTTCATAATGCCGTAATAACAAAGAAATATCTAAATTGGACGATAAGCTAGCTATAACTCCTAGTATACTTGCACTACCACCACTTTTAGAAAATGCATTTTCACCAAAGAAATGTAAACTACGCCATAAGTAACGATAAGAAAGTCCTACGTTAAAGTTGTGCTTACCAGAAAAATAATAAGGTGGTTTCTTAGGATTAATCCGAATGGGAATTTCATAATGGCTATAAATAGCATTAAGCCCTAACTCTGCTTGTTCTCTATTAAATTTATACACAAGAGTACTACCTATAACTTGCTCATATAGTTGGGCTTTCTTGGAAATCTCTTGCTCCGTTCTGTGTAGACCACTTCGTTGGATACCTTCTGTGTAGTATTTACCTGTAGAGGTATCTTGTAACACTTTACTATCTAAGCTATTGTAAGCATAATAGAGACTCTGTTCCATAGGTCCCCAATTGAATGTAGCGGCAATTCCTCTAAATCCTTGATTATTAAAAGAACTATGAGGTTTAATGCCTACATTAGAAACACGAATAATAGGAATAGTTTCTCCAGACTTATCCATATTAAAGCCAGCATTATTTACGAGTCCTTGCCCATAGCCTACTTGATAGTTTCCTATAACAAGCTTTTTGAGCCATTCTTTATTTTCTACAGATAGATAGGAAGACCAGTTATCAAACCCATATCGTTCTTTTGCAGGGTCCCAGGTGAATTCTTCTCCTGGGTACTTTCTAGCAGCTATGCCAAATCCCCAACCATTAGGGTGCTTCCATTTTATACGGGTTACTATTTTATGGGGCGAGCCTTGGTAGGGTATTTTATCAGACTTCTTGTTGAACTGGTATCCTTACTTGAGATTCTAGTATACGTTCATAACGGCTTAGCCAATATCCATAGGTTAGTCTTTTTCCCAAAAAAGCTTGAAGTCCTTCTGTTTGCTGCGGATAGGTCTCTTCTACCTTTACAAAAGGAAGAAGAAGCTCGATGGTAGCTAAATCTAAACCAGGTATTGCTTGTAGTTCGTAAATAGAAACAAGTGGGCCATTTTTATGTAAATGGATAAAAAAGTTATCTAATTGTTCTTCAGATAAAATGTGAAGCTGCTTTAATTCCTCTCTTGACGTACTATTTAAATCAACAGGATGCTGGTAAAAATCCCATAAATTTTCTGTTAGCGTTTCATAACTAACTTGGCCTATTTGTTTTTCATAAATAGTATCTAGGCTAGTAGCAAAATCAGGCTCTTCTTTGGCAATAACTAATTTACAAAGGCTGGCTACACAAAATAATATCAAACATCTTCTGTACATTTTAGCAATGTATGGAGTCACTTGCAATAACTATTTGCAGTAATTTTTAGGGTGTATTATCTAACACTGCCTATCTGCACATCCTGACTAGTATTTATTTTTTTTACAAGCCCCTGTAAAACTTTGCCTGGTCCACATTCTATAAAATCAGTAACTCCGTCACTAATCATATGCTGTATAGTTTGTGTCCATAATATAGGAGAGGTTAATTGTTGAAGTAGTTGCTCTTTGATTTCTGCAGGTTTCGAAGTAGGAAGTGCCGTTACATTTTGGTAAACAGGACAGATGCCTTTTTTAAAAGGTACTTTAGTAATTGCTAATGCTAACTCTTCTTTTGCAGGTTGCATTAAAGGGGAATGAAAAGCACCACTCACTTTAAGAGGTACTATTTTTTTTGCTCCTGCATTTTGTAAAGCTTCACAAGCTAATGCCACTCCACGCAATGTTCCAGAAATTACTAATTGGCCAGGAGAATTATAGTTGGCAGGTGCCACTACCTCGTCGATCGATTCACAGATTTTAGCAACTAGCTCATCAGGCAGTCCTAAGATAGCTGCCATAGTGCCTGGATGCTGCTCGCATGCTTTTTGCATGGCAGATGCCCTAGCCATTACCAACTTTAACCCATCTTCAAAGCTTATTACCTGACTAGCTACTAAGGCAGAAAATTCACCCAAAGAGTGGCCAGCTACCATATCAGGTTGGAAGTCTGGTGTAATTGCTGCTAAGATTGTACTGTAGATAAAGATAGCTGGTTGTGCTATATCCGTTCTTTGCAGTATTTCTTCTGCACCCTCGAACATCATATCTGTTATAGCAAAGTCTAGTATCTGATTTGCCTCTTCAAATAATGCTTTTGCCTTTGTATGGTTGGTATACAGGTCTTGGCCCATGCCAATAAATTGTGAGCCTTGCCCTGGAAATATATAAGCACGCATATTAATTAAATTTATTTGCTTCTATAGTGTCTTGCTAAAAAGCAGTCTTAGCTTATATGCCCTTAAAGGTTATTTTTTATTCTGTACAAATAGAGATAACTGAGCTGCCAACGCATATTTGACAAGTTCAGACAGTATGAAAGGTAATAAACCAGCTTTGATAGCTACATTCCATCCGAATATATAAGATAAATGTACCATGCCTGATATGAATAAAACTGAACCGCCTGCTAGGATAAATAAGCATCTCTTTAAACTGCTATTAGTTGGATAATTTTTCATTAATAAATTGGTAATTGCACTCATCAATAGAAAACCAACTATGTAACCTGCAGTAGGTCCTAACAATGTTCCTATACCTGAAGCACCTCCTTCTAATACAGGTATACCCATGGTCGCATAAGTTATATAAAATACAATGGAACCTACGGCTACTTGGAAAGGCACTAGTAAGCTTATTAAGGCAATAGTAAAGGTCTGCAATGTCAGAGGTACAGGATGAAATGGTATAGAAATTTGTGCTCCTAATGCTATTAACCAACTCCCTAAAAATGTTTGCATGTATTTAGAAGTTGTAAAGTTAGCTATAAAAGTGGTTAAGTTTATTCGTTTAGTAGTTATTAAGAAAAATTTCATATTTATGAATCTTAAGATTTTGTATGAAGCCAAGTTAGAAAAATTTGTCAAAAAATAAAACTTACTAGATTAATACGGTAGCATTCAATTATTATACGTAAGTAACGGTTTTTTAACACCTAAGTATGTTAGCAATTTGACTCAAGATTTACGGTATGTAATTTAAGCATCAGTTATTTAATTAGCAGTTATCCTGGTTGAATAAGAAATTTGTTTTTCTGCTTAAGCTTAACAAATAAATTAAGATAACAAGGGTAGATTATGAAGATGGAATGATACTTAATGTTATTTTCTAAGAGGTGAAAAAGTAATAAATTTGGCAAATAACTTGGTAGTATGTAAAAGTTTTCTTAATTATGCACTTCGAGATACTTTTGGTAAGTTAGCCAAACAATATCAGCCGACTACTAAAAAAATAATAATAGTAGCTAATCTATTTGTACGATAGCTAACATTTGTTAAATTTGCACTCTACCTAGTCAAGATATATCATTGACATGGGTGGATGCTTCTTAGTATCCAGAAAAACGAAACCCTTATTTTTACTCAAAAACGATGCTTGGAATCATTGGTAAAAAACTTGGCATGACAACGCTTTATGATGAGGCAGGACGTAGTGTCCCTTGTACTATCATAACGGGAGGTCCTTGTGTAGTTACCCAAATTAAAAATGTCGATAAAGATGGTTATTCAGCCATCCAATTAGGTTACGACGATAAAAAAGAAAAAAATACCAGCAAGCCACTTATGGGCCATTTTCAGAAGGCTCAAATTACACCTAAAAGGAAGTTGGTAGAGTTTAAAGATTTTGATGAAAAATTAGGGAAGGAGATCCAGTTAGGAGAAACGATACAGTTACAAGATATTTTTGCAGAGGGTGAATATGTAGATGCTATAGGCTTTAGTAAAGGAAAAGGATTTCAAGGTGTAGTAAAAAGACATGGATTTAGTGGGGTTGGAGGTAAGTCGCACGGCCAGCATAATAGAGAAAGGGCCCCAGGGGCTATTGGTGCTTGCTCTACTCCTTCTCGCGTTTTCAAAGGAATGCGTATGGCAGGTAGAACAGGAGGCCAGCGAGTTAAAATTACGAACCTTCGCATAATGAAACTTTTACCAGAAAAAAACATTTTGGTAATAAGTGGCTCGGTGCCAGGTTCAAAAAATGGTTATATCATTTTAGAAAAATAGATTATGGAATTGTCTATACTACATTATACGGGCAAAGACACAGGTAGAAAAGTCGTACTTTCTGATACCATCTTTGGAATTACACCTAATGATCATGCTATCTATCTAGATGTTAAGAATATATTAGCTAATAAAAGGCAAGGTACTCACAAATCTAAAGAAAGAGGGGAGATAGCAGGTTCTACCAGAAAGATAAAAAAGCAAAAAGGTACAGGAACGGCACGTGCAGGTAGTATTAAGTCTCCTATTTTCAGAGGGGGAGGCCGTGTATTTGGACCTAAACCTAGAGATTATGGATTTAAGCTTAATAAAAAGCTTAAAAGACTAGCTAGAAAATCTGCGCTTACTTATAAAGCACAACAAGGCAATATAGCAGTTTTAGAAGATTTCTCTTTTGAAATGCCTAAAACCAAGATGT
>Ga0209916_1000848_pt1 | contig 37561 bp, 42 predicted proteins | sample ThiBio_1000_plan_FD_183956 | JGI IMG/M metagenome (GOLD analysis project Ga0209916, IMG submission 183956) | Wastewater bioreactor microbial communities from Cape Town, South Africa - Thiocy_solids_2 (SPAdes) | ecosystem: Engineered > Bioreactor > Thiocyanate-remediating > Anaerobic-Aerobic ... | reverse complement strand
AACCAACGCACCCGACCGGGCTGCGCAACCCCGACCAGCTCCACCCGGTCGGGCGCTCACCGCCGTGCGCGACAAGGGGGTCAAAATTGGACGCCGATCGAGGGTCAGTTTTGCGCGCCGATTGACACCGCGGCCCCCAAAGTCAATCCAAGCCTGTCATGGTCCAGGTCTCGCATCTCGACTCCGCAAGCCGCCATCATGCCGCGGAAATTGCCGGACCGCAGATCAAGGCGCGAAAAGGACACTGACATTAAAGCCTCCTGATCTCGACCCGCCGGATCAGTACTCATTACGCTTGCATGATCAGAATGCGCTCAAAACATGTACCGTCCTTGCGCTGGCGCAAGGACGGTGCTCGCCCGCCGCGCCCATTGGGCCGGACGGAGCAGTCGGTGCCGATGCGAGATCTTCCCCCGTTCCGGGATCTGCGTGACTTCCTTGATCATCTCAGGGGGGAGGGGGATTTCGTTCCTATCCCTACATCCGTCTCCCTTGTCCATGAGATCACCGAGATTCATCGGCGAGCGATCGCGGGTGGCGGCCCTGCCTTGAGTTTCGATCATGCACGCGATGGTACGGGGCGAAGGGCAGCCATGCCGGTTGTCGTCAATCTCTTTGGAACCGTTCGGAGGGTCGCCGCCGGTTTCGGAGTCCTGCCCGAACGGCTCTCCTCATTGGGCGAGATGCTCGCGGCGTTACGCGGCCCCCAACCGATCAACGGCCTCCGGGACGCGCTTGAACGCTGGCCTATGGTCCGGGCCGGGCTGAAAACGCGCGCGCAGTTCGTAGCACGTCCGCCCGTGCAGCAGACTGTCCGTAGCGGCCGTGACGCCGATCTCACCTGCCTGCCGGTCCAGACGTGCTGGCCTGGTGAGCCCGCACCCTTGATTACCTGGCCACTGGTCATCACGCGTCCGCCCGACGCCGATCCCGCCGACATATCGAAGGTGAATGTCGGTGTCTATCGGATGCAGGTGCTCGACCGCGACCGGCTGATCGTGCGCTGGCTCGTCCATCGGGGTGGCGCCGCGCATCATTGTGCCTGGTCAGCGCGACAAAGCGAGATGCCGGTCGCGGTCGCCATAGGCGCGGACCCCGCAACGATGCTGGCGGCGGTCATGCCTTTGCCAGAAAACCTTTCGGAACTAAGTTTCGCGGGGCTCCTGCGAGGCGAACGGCCGCGCGTGGCGCCGGCGATGAGCGTGCCCCTGATGGTGCCGGCAGATGCGGAGATCGTCATCGAGGGCTGGGTTTCCTCAGGCGAGACGGCGCCGGAGGGACCTTATGGCGATCACACGGGGTATTACAACCAGGTGGAGCGCTTTCCGGTGATGCGGATCACGGCGATCACCAGCCGCCGTGACCCGCTTTATGTCTCTACGTTCACCGGCCGGCCGCCCGACGAGCCATCAACGATAGGTGAGGCGCTGAATGTCGTCGTCCTGCCGCTCATCCGTCAGCAGTTTCCCGAGATCCGGGATCTCTACCTACCTGCCGCCGCATGCTCGTATCGGCTTGCGGTTGTTGCGATCAGGAAGCGGTATGCCGGCCAGGCGCGGCGGGTCATGATGGGACTTTGGGGGATGCTGCCGCAGTTCAGCTACACCAAGGGGATCGTGGTCGTCGACGACGATATCGACGTCCGCAACGGCGCGGATGTCCTTTGGGCGGTTTCGACGCGAGCCGATGCTTCGCGGGACCTTATGCTGATCGACCGCACTCCGATCGATTACCTTGACTTTGCCTCACCGGAGCCCGGCCTCGGCGGTAAGCTCGGCATCGACGCCACCAACAAGATCGGCACCGAGACGCACCGGGAATGGGGTCGGCCGCTCACGATGTCCGCGGATATCGCGGCGCGGGTCGACAAGCTCTGGCCGAGCCTCGGCATTCCGATGGGCCGGTTGGCAGAAGGACTTCCGGAATGAAACCGCGCGTCGTCGTCGGCATCAGCGGCGCTTCCGGCGCGGCCCTCGGCATTCGGGTGATTGAAATCCTGGCGGAACTGAATGCGCGGGTCGATCTTGTGATCTCGCAGGCGGCCGAACGGACGATCATCGAAGAACTCGGCGCCAGCGCTCTCGACAGAATCAACGAACTGCCAGCTTGCCGCTACAAAGCCTTCGATATCGGCGCTTCCATCGCTTCCGGCTCCACGGCGACATCCGGCATGATCGTGGTGCCGTGTTCGATGCGGACCCTTTCCGCAATCGCACACTCGCTCTCCGACAATCTCCTTGTCAGGGCTGCCGACGTGCACTTGAAGGAGCGCCGGCCGCTGATCCTGATCGCACGGGAGACGCCTCTTCATCTCGGCCATCTTAGGGCGATGACAGCAGTCACCGAAATGGGAGGCCTTGTCATGCCGCCGGTGCCGGCATTCTATCACAAGCCGGCGACGATGGCCGACCTCGTGGACCAGATCGCGCGCCGCGCCGTCGACCTGCTGCACATAGCGCCGGCAACGGCACGGACATGGAAGGGCAATTGATGGTGTTGTGTCCGCTCGCCCCAACTTAAACAGAGGAGGGAAAACAAGGCCGATTGGTCAACGCTTCACCAGATCGAATAGCTTTCGGGGCTCTCGGACAACAATCCGCAATCGGCCGATATCCACAAGGCCTCGCTCCGCCCAACCGTTCAACATGCGGCTCACCGTAGGCACTGTCGTTCCGATCATCTCGGCGATGTCCTGGCGGGTCACCGGAAAATCAATAAGAATGCCATCGGCTGTGTGGCGGCCTGCCTGCATCGTCAGTCTGACCAGAGCGTGGGCCAAGCGGCTTTCGACATCCTCCGTCGAGAACTCCCTGATTCTCGAATGAAGCTCCTGCATGTGCCGGGCGACCATGTGGAGCGCGTTCATCGTGAGCGCCGGGTGCCGGGCCGTCATGTCCTCCCACGAGGAAGAACTCCATGCCAAGGCCGTGCTATCGACCGCGGCGGTCGCCGTGCCCGGATAGTCGGGCCGGCGCAATGCCTTCGCGATTCCGAAGAGTTCGCCGCGATTGACGATCCGAACCACGATCTGATGACCGTCTTCGGTTACTTGTAGGACCTTCAGCCTGCCCTCGAGCAAAAGATAAAAATGATGGGCAGTGTCCCCTTGACGGAAAACCGGCTGCCCTTGCCGGATTCGAAGGATCCGCGCCTGGCGCAGGATAGCTTCCATCTCCGGGCCCGTCATCGGCTTGAACAGGTCGAGTTCGCCAATAGCGAAGCGGTCGAGTCGCAGCAGGGCGTCTTCATGGATATGCTTGTGGCCCATGGTCGTCCTTGACCGAAGATCAATCAACGCAGCGATGAACGATGGGCAGTTCCCGCCGACCTACCGCACTGATGCCCGGAATCCCGATAATTCATTCGCCTAAAACATATACAGGAACTATACCTTTTTGTCCTGTATACCTTTTTATCGTGTTGGCTCAAGCCTGTCCGCCGCTGGCCAGCGGAGCTCGTTGACGTTTCGACAAAGCCGGAAACAGGAGTGATTTCTGGATCGTGATCGTGCGGCGCCGACTATAACGGCTCACCTGGAATTCAAATGGCCCGACTATATGGTCTTGCAGACCCACGAAGATATGCATCGAATGTAGATGCAGCCTTGCGCACGAGAAACGGCGCGTCCTCGCCAATAGCCACCACCATCCCTTCAATCCTGACTAGCCCGCTTGCCGCGAGTCCCCAAAGCTCGTCGTTTCCGGACAGAAGGAAGTCGGCTGACTGGCCGTGCTTGCGGCAGACTTCTCCCAGATCCACCCGGAACTCGCACATGAGGCGCTCGATGATATCGGCCCGCAGGCGGTCGTCCGCTGTCAACGCATATCCCTTCACGGTCGCAAACTCTCCCCGCGCGATGCGCTCTGCATAGCCGCGCAAGGCGACCTCGTTCTGTACGTAGCCCTGCGGTAGACGGCCGATGGCGGAGGCGCCGAGACCGATCAGTACGTCGGCGAGGTCGGTAGTATAGCCCTGAAAGTTTCTGCGGAGCCGGCCGTTCGTCCTGGCTCGGCTCAGGGGATCGTCGGGCATGGCGAAATGGTCGAAGCCGATCCGCCTGTAGCCCGCGCCTGCCAGGACACCGGCGATCGCATCGGCCTGTGCCATGCGGCCGCTGCCGTCCGCCAGCGTCGCCTCGTCGATCTTGCGCTGGTGCTTCTTGAACTGGGGAACATGCGCATAGCCGAAGACGGCGAACCTCTCCGGCCGAAGCGCAACGCACTGAAGCGCCGTATCTACGCATGAGGCCACCGTCTGGCGCGGCAACCCGTAAATGAGGTCGAAATTCAATCCGCTGATGCCAGCGTTGCGGAGAGCTTCGGTCGCTCGGGCGATGCATTCGAAATCCTGAACGCGATTCACCGCCCGCTGCACCTCCACGTCCAGGCTCTGGACACCCAGGCTTGCCCGTGTGACGCCGGCGGCGCCCAGCGCCGATACCATCTCTCCAGTCAGCGTACGCGGGTCGATTTCAACAGCGATCTCTGCATCCGCGGCAAAGGAAAAGCGGCTCTTCAGGAGCATGACCAGGTCAACGAACTCATAGGGTTCCATGATTGTAGGAGTGCCACCGCCGAAGTGAAGGTGACGAATAGCAAGATCATGTCCAGCGCAGCCCGCTACCAGGTTTATCTCTTGCCTTAATACGGTGATGTAATCCGCGATTGGCGCATCGTGCTTGGTGATGGTCGTGTGGCACCCGCAGTACCAGCACATCGAACGGCAGAACGGGATGTGCACGTAGAGCGAGCCGCTGCTGCCCGATGGTACGTCCGCAAGCCAATCCTCGTATGTTTCGCGCGTTATCGCATCGGTGAAATGAGGGGCGGTAGGATAGCTGGTGTAGCGCGGCAGCCGTTCGTCGATCACTCGGGCGGCGAGGTCTGGATGGATCATGGATCAATGCTCTTCAATTGCGCCGGCGAAGATGCGTGGACTTCGCCCACGTCAGAAAAATCGCGCTGGAACGAAATCCACGACTGGATGGATGGGTATGCCCGGGCAGACTTCTCGTCATCCTCTCCTGACCTCCCAGTTTCGAGGTGGTGCGGAAGTTATGCCCATTTCCGCGTCGCCGCCTTGCGCTGGCGCAAATTGAGTATGATTCCGATCGGGTCGGTCGCGGTGGTCTGAGAATATGTTTCCGGTAATGGTCCAGCGCTCAGGCATAGGCTCTCGGCATTCGGGTAACACATCACTGGTTCACTGAGATCTGCGGCCCTGCATGGCCTCCGTGATCGACGGACGGCGGCGAAGCCATCAGCATCGGCTTCGCTAAACGTCCGACCGTCACGCAAAGTTGTCGCAGCTGAAAATATATATTGTAAATTCATGTTATCGCGACGCTTAATCATGGCGTCGTCGTGATGCAGCCAACTCCATCGGAGGCACGCAATGGGTTTGCCGGAATTCCTGAATTTTCCCGATTTCTTCGACAAGGCGCCTGCGATCACGCTACGCGAGCCCCTGGCGGCGTTTCTCGGCGCATCGAGGAATGGTACGCTCTCATATGGCTACATAGACGCGGTGAAGCTTGCAGGACATTCCTGTCCTACGGTGGCCGGCGCTTACCTCATGGTCAGAAAGGGCCTTGCCTGGCTTTACGGCGAGGAACTGCCAGAGCGTGGCGGCATCGAGGTTTATATGCGCGATGGACGCGTTCAGGGTACGACGGGCGTTGTTGCCACCATAGCCACGCTTCTCACTGGTGCTGCTCCGGAGACTGGCTTCAGCGGTATCGGGCCAAACCATCGCTTCTCCCGCCAAGGCCTGTTGCGGTTCGACGCCCCTATCGACGGGCTCATGGCGCTGAGACGGCGTGACAATGGCTGCGGCGTCGCCCTCGATCTGAATGTGGAGAGCGTTCCACCCGATCCAGAGGTGAGGATGTTATTTCCCAAGGTCGTCTCTGGTGAGGCGAATGAGAGTGAGCAAGCACGCTTCGTGGCTCTTTGGCAGGATCGTGTGGCGCGCATGCTACTGGAGCATGCCGACGATCCTGATCTTGTCCGTGTTCGCCGATGGGAGGCGGCAGCATGATCGGCGGCGCGGACATAACCGCGGCGTAAAAGCGCCGGATTGCTACGGCTGTGCGTTCCTTGCGCTAGCGCAAGGAAGCACGCCGGGGAGAGGATTATCGTAGCGGGCAAAAGCTGAGAAGGCAGTTGTCTTGATCGATCATCTGGAAGCCCGACTTTCGAGGTTCCTGCGCATCCCGGTTCTGGCGTTCAGCGATCGACGTCGCCGTCGTGCTGCGATTGCCGAGATAGGGGGGCTCGACCCGGCCACACGCAACAGGATTTTGACAGAATCAGGTTTAGCGTTCGAAGACCTCTGCGATGCGCGAGCGCCGCTCTTTTCAAGGGACCTCCTGTCTGCCGCTATGCGCACTTTGCGTATCGGTCGAGACTCCTTCCGGGCGCACCACGGTGCCTGGTATCGAGACATGCAACTCACCTGTATGCGATGCCGGTTTAGCAAGCGTTGCCGGCGAGATATCGCTAATCGCCGGTTCGCCTCGATCTACCAACATTACTGCCTTAACGCGGCAAGCCTTGCCGAGATCTTATCCGGACGGACAGGAGAGGGGTAGCGTGTGTCGGCGTGAACGAGGGGCTACATATCGTTCTGCCCCAGACCTGACCGTCGACCCGGACTTAAGAGAGCATCGCAGAGCTCTTTGTCCTGCGAAATCTATGCGCGTTGCTTCATAATCCCTCGATGATCGATCTAAGTATATCCCTGATCTTCCTGGCCAGACGTTTCAGGGTCGGGTTGGATACCGCCGCCATCGACCCGACCGGTCGATGGCCTCATGCGCCATTCTGGGATTGCAGGCTCCGAGAATGCGATAGCTACGGAAACCGACTCCGAGCTTTTGCTTGAGCGTGTTCCTGACGTCAATCCCGGTAACGATGCTGAAGTCTGCCTTCTTCAATACTTTCATCGTGCTTTGAACCGCCTCGTCGAAATCGTAGGATAAGGTTTTCGAGAAATAGTAACTCATGGCTGTCTCCATCGTAGATTTCAGGTATTTGGGGTGAGGAGCGCGACAAGTTGATCGACGAGGGCTCGAGGGGCTCGACAGTTTCATTCGAGCTTCGCCGGTCCTCATTCAGCACAACATTGATCGCCGGAATGACGAGCACCGTCAGCGCGGTCGACGAGGCGAGGACCGCCGCGGGTAGATAGAATTCACCCTTCTTTTTGGCTGGCCTGGATGGACTGAAACCAACCGAACAGGGCGGCAGCGTCTTTATGGACATCGCGCTCCTGTTCGACCGCATAGCGCAGGTCGCAAGGAAGCGCCGACGCGATGCGGCAATTATACGCCGCCGTGGAGGACAACGGATGAGGGACCGAACGGCTGGGGCGCTATTGGCCGGCGATGCTCTTGTGGGAAAGGGCATCGAACGCGGGCGCGCGTTTGCGCCTGTCGGGCGGAGGCCCGGGGTAGGTGCAATCGGCGATGCTGGTCTTGTCGAGCTCGGCCAGGAAGGCCTCGCGCGCGGCAACCAGTTGTGGCTTCAACCGACACAGCGGGTTGAGTAGGCAGGCGCCGCCATCAGCCCGGAAACATTCCACCATGTCGTAACAGTCTTCCAAGCGGCGTACGACTTCCCCCAGCGTGATCGTCTCGGCCGGTCGCGCCAGCCTTATGCCGCCGCCGGCACCGCGCTGCGTCGTCACAAAGCCGGCTTGCGGCTGTTGCGCTGAATCTGATGGCAAGGAGCGCGCGTCATGAGCTGCAAGCCAGGTGAACTTTGCTACGAGGGTGTGAAGCGCCGGCGCGCGCTCGCCGCCCTCGGCCTGATGGCCATCATCTTCCTGGCCTTGTCGGCGGTCTCCTTCCTCGACTCGCGCGGGCAGGCCGTTCCTTCGAAAGTGACCTATGCCGGTTTTGACGCGGTGCAGGGCAAGCGCGCCTTCCAGTCCTTCAACTGCATGGGTTGCCACCATCATCGGCAACGGCGCCTATTTCGGTCCGGACCTGACCAAGCTCTACGCCGCGGTCGGTCCGGCCTGGCTGGAAGCGTTCCTGCCGTCGGCGGGCGCCTGGCCGACGAGCGACGCGGTGAAGCTGCAACTCCAGGACAAGGCTATCGCCGGCGAAGCCGGTGTCGAAACGATCGAAGCCTATCTGGAAAAATATCCGGCCGCCGCCGAACGCATCAACCGACGTGGCGGCAAATCCACGCACATGCCGAACCTGCCGTTCAGCCGTGACGACGTGCACGAACTGGTGGCATTCCTGAAATATACCTCCGAGATGAACACCGAAGGCTGGCCGCCCGTGCCGAAGGTCGACGGTTTGGCGTTCCCCGAGGCGACGCCGATGCCGGCCTCGGCAAGGCAGGCTGCATCTTCGCGGCCGAAGGAAATCAGGTGGCCGCGGCACCAATATCCGCTGCCGCCCACGGCGCCGAGTTGGCCGAGGAAAACGGCTGCACCGCCTGCCACGCCAAGGACGGGCAGCGCCTGGTTGGCCCCGGCTGGGGTGGCCTCTACGGCTCTACCGTCAAACTTGACGACGGCTCCAGCGTGGTCGCCGACGACGCCTACCTGACCGAGAAGATCCTGAAGCCCGACGCCAAGGTGGTCGCGGGCTACGAGGCAGGCGTCATGCCGTCCTCCTGACGTCAGCTGGGACGGCAGCACCCGGTAGATGTCGGCGACCACTGAAACCGGCTCGAGATGACCAGCGCGCTGGGGCAACTGACGACCAGCAGCGTCAGGGCAGTTCGATGTCGCGCGTGACCAGATAGCTGCCGACCGCCAACACGAAGACGCCTGGCGTATACCAGTGCCCTAAATCCTCGATCATCCGCCGTGCCGGGGCCTTGGCCTCCTGCGCTTCCTCGACGCGGCTGATGATGCGCGCCAGCGTGGTGTCGGCGCCGACGCCGGTGGCACGCAGATACAGCAGACTGTTTTCCGGCAGCGTGCCAGCAAAGACGCGTGAGCCGGGCGCTTTTTCCGCCGGGATCGGCTCGCCGGTAATGGCGGCTTCATTGACGGCGGCGGTGCCTTCGGTCACCTCGCCATCGACCGGCAGGCGCTGGCCGGCTTTCACCAGTATGGTCTTGCCCCGTGCGTGCTGTTCATGGTGCGCGTTCCAGCCACGCGCCCAGCATAAACAGGAAGGTGACGGCGGCGACGATGACCGGCAACTCGATGCTCAGACACCGCAGCCGCAGCGAGGCCCAGGCCCTGAGCGCAATGTCATAGCCGGCCAGGATCGCGGCAACCGTCAGCAGCAGCGCCCAGGGGGTGGTCTGCCCGAAACCATAGAAGGCGACCAGCGCAGCGGCAATGAACAGGCCGCTGGCAATGGTCAGCCATTTGCGTCGGTCGGCGGGATTGGGGTAGATGGCGATTAACGGGGAAACATGTATCGTCTCCTTCATAGCCAAGCCCCTGCCGCAAAAGCGGCAGGGTTGAGGGCCAAGTTCGGGGCTGGGGTTGGAAGCCGGGAAGGGGTCCGGCTCACAATGCCGCCGGCCTGGCGGCATAACCGACCTTGGTCTCCACCAGCGCGGCCACGTCGCTTTGCGGCGGATCGTGCTCGATCTCGATACGGCCACTCGAGAATTTCACCTCGACCGTGGTCACGCCGGGCAGCGCCAGCAGCGCCTTCTCGATCTTGGGCACGCAGCTGGGACAGGATAGTTCGTCGCTGCGCAAAAGAGTACGGATGGGTGTTGTGCTCATGGTCGATCCTTTCGGTTAATCGGCGTTGTTTCTGAGATAGAGATAGGTGTGCAATCTGCGTACAGAGTTTGGTTGAACTCGCAAGAGGCTATTGCATGAACGCACAGGGTCAGGATTGGGACGACCTACGGCTATTCCTGGCCGTTGCGCGGGCGGGGTCGCTTTCGGGCGCGGCACGCACGCTGGGTGTGACTCACTCGACTGTTTTTCGCCGTATTGGCGCCTTTGAGGCACGGTTGGGGGTGCGGCTGTTCGACCGGATGCCCGGAGGCTACGCGCTGACGGCAGCGGGCGAGGAGATGCGCAATTCCGTCCTTCGCATCGAGGAGCAAATCGCAGCGCTGGCGCTGAAGGTCACCGGGCAGGACCAGCGGCCGAGCGGAATGATCCGCATCACCACGACCGACCTGTTGGCGGTGGGGCTGCTTCCCCGCCATATTGCCGTGTTCCGGGCCGAATGGCCGGGGATCGAGATCGAGGTGGTGGTGGCGGACACGATGCTGGACCTGACGCGACGCGAGGCGGACGTGGCGCTGCGGATCGGCAATCCGGTGCAGGAAACGCTGGTCGGGCGACGAGTTGGCCGACTGGCCTTTGCCGTCTACGCAGCCTCGGGCCCCAGCGCACGGGAGCCAGGCGATAGCGACTGGATCGGCTATGGCTCGGCCCATGGTCCCCTGAGCCGCAGCCTGGCGCGCTGGTGGCCGCAGATGCGACAGGTCTTTCGGACGAACTCGATCATTGCCGCGCATGCGGCGGCGCGCGCCAGGATCGGCCTTGCCGCCTTGCCCTGCGTGCTTGCCGATTGCGATCCTGAGCTGGTTCGCGCCGCCTCGCTTCCCGAAGACTTCATGCTGGATCTATGGCTTCTGACCCATGAGGATCTGCGCCATACCGCGCGCGTCCGCATCCTTCTGGACTTCATGGCCGCGGCACTCGCCGCCGATGCCGACCTGCTGGAGGGGCGCTGCCCCTGCAAGACGAAACCGGCGGAGGCATGACGCCCCGCCGGCCCTTCCTTCGGGCTGAAACCCGACATGCATTAGTTGAACGCCTGCCAGCCGGGATGCTCAAAATGCTCGCCATAGGCGTTCAGCGCCTGGACGATCATCACCGCGCCTGTTTCCACCTCGCCTTTCTCCAGCGCCGAGATGCCGTTCATGACTTCACCCAGGACGACATGGAATTGCTCGTCTACCTTGGGTTCGAGCACACAGTTCTCGATCATGAAATCGAGCTGCTTTTGAATGTCAGCGGCAATCTCCTTGCCGGCATCGGCCGGCAGGGCGCCGGCATGAATCGCCTCCAGATTGGCGGCCATCGTGCCGTGGATCGCGGTCATGCCGGTGATCATGTTCTGGTCGCCCCGCCATTTGGCGCCGTTGTTCAGCATGATCTCGATCGGCACCTCGCTGGAGCCGTCATGCGCATGGGTTTGCGCCGCTACGATCCCCGATGCGGTTAGGGCGAGGGCAAAGGCCATGGCGAAAGCGGTGAAGGGTCTTGCAGTCTGCATAGTCGTCTCCTGTAGTTGCTGTGTTGGTTCCCGCCGCGACGGGTGGTCAGGGAATGCCGTCGGGGTTGAGATGAAAATAAGCTGTTCGTTTTCGAATAGGGATTAGCGAACCCTGCAAGATCTACTTGCATGGACGGACAGGTCTCAGCCGATGGCAGAACGCTCCCGATCTGCCCCCGGTACTTGCCCCGCCGTCGAATAGCGGACCAACGGTATTCGCCTTGAAACCATTGGCCTCGCGTATAAGGAAGAGCACGTCGAGGCCATGGCGAGCCGCCAATTCACCGCCGCCTGTGGAGCCCAAAACCATCAGTGCGGTCGCCCAGGCATCGGCTTCGGCGCAGCTGCGGGCGACCACCGTCACCGAGGCGGGCGACGACCGGAGTGGAGCACCCGTCATCGGGTCCATCGTGTGTGACAGTCGCTGGCCCTGAACGGTCACAACATGCCGGTAATCGCCCGATGTGGCGACAGCAGCGTCCTGCAAGGCCAGCAGCGAATGTGACGCACGGCGATCAGGGTCGGGCGCTTCGATGGCGATGGCCCAGGGCTGGCCGTTGGGGCGCAGACCCAACGCTCGCATCTCGCCGTCGATACCCACTAGCCCGGATGAAATACCGAAGTCACGCAGCGTCTCGGCCAGCCGGTCCACGCCATAACCCTTGGCGATGCCGTTGAGGTCGAGGGTGATCGGCACTGTCTTACGCACCCTTGCGCCCGGCATGTCCAGTTCCAGCACCTTATCGGAGGGCTGGCGCGCCGCATCGAAGGCGTTGCGGATAAGGCGCTGGTCGGCTGCGGCGGGGCCAAAACCCCAGGCGGCCACCGCATCGCCCATGCCGATATCGAACGCGCCGCCCGAGGCGCGACCGATATCGAGTGCGAGGCGCAGGACCTCCATCAAACGCTTCGGCACTTCCACCCAGGCACCGGGTGGCGCCGCGTTGAGACGCATCAGGTCGCTGTCGGGCCTCCAGGTGGACATCTCCGCATCCACCTCGTCCACCGCTACCTGGAGCGCATCGCGGACCGGCCCTCGACCGAACGCTTCTGTTGTATAAAACAGCGCCGACCAGCGGGTGCCCATGGTGGGACCGTTCAGTGCCTGGCGCTCCGTTTCAATAGACATCTTCGACATAGCGCCCCTGTGCCTTGAGCTGGGCCGGCGTCAGCCCTGCGGGTGCGAGAATATCGGTGAGCGCTGCGGAGACACCGGCCGCCATGTCGCGCCCGCCGCAGACCATGATCCGCGCGCCCCTGGCGATCAGGCGCGTGATCTCGGCAGCTTCCCCGCGCAACGCATCTTGCACGTAGCGGGGCATTCGCCCGCGCGAGCAGGCAGTGACCAGACGGCGCAGGCGACCTTCTCTTTGCCAGTTCGATAGTTCCTCGCCATAGAGGAGATCGCTGTCAGGATGGCGCATTCCGAAGAACAGATGGATTGGGCGATGCCTGGTGTTGGCGCGCACGAAGCCGGCCAGCGGCCCGATCCCCGTACCGGCGCCGATCAGGATCAACGGTGAGCGACCGCGACCAGGGTGGAAGCAGGGATTGCGGCGCAGGAAGGCGCTAATGGTGTCGCCCGGCTCCAGTTCGAAAAGCCGGCTGGAGCACAGGCCTCCAGGATGCTTCTTCACGACGATTTCAACGAAGCCGTCGCGGCGGCCCGACGCGAGCGAATAAAATCGAGGAATAGTCGTGCCGTCCGGCAGGATGCCGAGGAGGTCGCCTGCTCGGAAGCGGCCAAAGCCATGTCGGACCAGCCGCCGCCATAGTGGGATTGCAGGCAGGGCAAAGCGCAGGATGGCCGTCGGGGCCTGTACATCGGCACCGTAATCGCGGCGCGAAAGCAGCGTCAGCGGCAGCGCAGCCGGCGGTGACGGCTGATGGGAAAGGACAAGGTCGATGCCCATCGCCGCGCCGAGTGCACGGCCCCAGCGGGCAAAATCCTGCGGCGACTGGCGATCCACCGTGGCAAACGGGATGAGTTGGCGCCATCCTTTGGCTGCCGCCGTCTCCGCGACCGCACGCGCGAAGGCGCAATAGGCGGCAAAGCCGCGATCGCCGAAGCCGATCACCGTCAGCGGCGCGGAGGGTGTCGTAGGCAAGACTTGCAGCCGGTCGAGGAAGCCCCTGGCGGAAGCTGATGTGTCGCCATCGCCATAGGTGGCGGCGAGGATCACGATGCGCTGCGCCTGGCTATAGCGCGCCGGGTCGAAGGCAGACATCGGTGCGGCATGCACGGTCTGGCCGGCATCTGAAAGTGCGGCATGCAAGGTCGCGGCGAAGCCCCAGGTGCTGCCGCCCTCGCTGCCGACCAGCAGGATCGTCTCGGCATGCCTGGCAGCTACATTGCCCCGGATGCGCGGTCGTCCGCGCCGACCTGCGAGCCACAGGGCGAAGCCCGTGCCCGCCATCGCCGGCACACCAAACGCCATGAACCCAAGGACAAGCCCGAGAACTGTGGCTCCTTGCCCAGTGTGCAGCATATAGATGGTTTCAGAAAGGCGCTGCCACCCGTTCAGGCCGCGCCACGCCAGAACCGCGCCGGTACCCTGGTCGAGATAGCCCGTGCCGCGATCCGTCTTGAGGGTCAAGATGTCGGCCGCGTCGCTGGCGTCGGGGAACGACAGGCTGCGCAGTTCGGCGACGGGCGTCTGCTTCAGCATGTCCATAGCCGCTCCGGACGCCCCGGTCCGACCACTTGTATTGTTGAGCAAGGCAGGTGCTGTTGGCCCGTCGGGCAGAAGATCGAAGGTCGAGGCCGTCATCCATAGGGCCGTGGTCGAGGACAACAGGAGGCCGGCTACGGCGATACGCGCAATCTCGACATGCAGCCGGCCGGCGAGCGGGCCGCGCAGCGGCGCGAACCAACGCCGCCAGCCACCGGCCCGGCGCGCCACGAGCCCTGCGCCGGACAAGGCCAGCACCAGCATGGCGGCAGCGCCGGCAGCCATCGCCAGGCGGCCGCCGTCACCGAGAAACAGCGAGCGATGCAGGTTGGTCAGCCACCGTTCGAACGGGTTGGGATCAGCGGCAGAGATGCCTTGGCCGGTCGCCGGATCGATGACCGCCGCCTGCGGCGCACCGCCCTCGAACCAATAGGCGGTGATTCGGCCCGACGGTGCCCGCCGGATCTGCTCCACTTGCGGGTGAAGAGCCTCGATGCGTGCCGCCAGATCGGCGACGGATAGCGTCTCCGCCGCCTGCGGCGAAGTCAGATGCTCGGCGGCGGGGAACAGCGACAGGGCCGCTCCACTCAGGCTGAGCACCACCAGCAGGAGCGCGGCCAGAAGGCCCGGCCAGCGGTGAAGGGAGCGCATCATGGCTGCCTCCCGCTACATGGCGTAGGAGAAATCGACGATGTAGCGCCGGCCGGGCACCGCTTTGCCAGCGCCGGCGGTCGTCAGCGGGACAGCCAGTTCGTTGGGACTGTCGCGCATGTCCTCGACCGCGGCATCGATGTGCAGCGTATAACCGGCATCGAACAGCGCGTCGGCCAGATCCAGGGTGATTTCCAGCGTGCGGCCGGCGCCGACACTGGCGCCGGTGATACCGTCGATCTCCGTGATGTTGCCTCCGGTGACACGATACCAGCCGGACAGGTGCTCGTAATATTTGGACTTGGCGCCAGCCATCCACAAACTGCCGGCATAAGCGCCCTGTGCATCGGTGACATAGAGCGCCAGATAGGCACCGTCGCCCCCGTAGTTGCCCAGCGTCGTTGCCAGCGTCACGGGCCGTGCCATGGCGAGGCCGGGAAGCGTGAGCGCCGTCGTAATGGCGAGGAGTGCAAGAAGCGATTTCATGTCGATGGTGCCTTTCCAGAGCCGCGAACCGGCGGTGTCGTCTGCCCGCCGGTGCGATCAATCTGAAGAAGGCGCCTGAGCGCTTGCTGACAGCCTCGTGACTTTTGCTTCAGCTTGCCGTCAGGAAACGGTCGGTGTAGGACCACGGTGCGAGGCAGCCGTTGGGTCTGCGCCGCTCACACCATCGGCCATAGCCGAAGGCGACATGAAGCCTTCGCCATCAATTTCATGACGGAGTGAGGACCGGTTTTTGAGAGCCGCCTCTTACACTACTGTGCCGAAGATGGCTCCGATACCTGCCGTCAGCGCCATCGCCACCGCACCCCAGAAGGTCACACGCGCCATGGCCTTGCCGATCCTGGCGCCGCCGGCACGCGCTCCTATCGCGCCGAGCAGGGCGAGAAAGACGAGGGAGGCGACGGACACTCCGGCGATCAGCATGGAACGCGGCATCAGCACCGCCGCCAGCAACGGCAGTGCGGCGCCGGCTGCGAAGGTCGCTGCCGAAGTGAATGCCGCCTGGATTGGCCGGGCCGCAGTCACCTCGGACATACCCAGTTCGTCGCGCGCATGCGCGCCAAGTGCATCCCTGGCCATGAGTTGATCGGCCACCTGGCGGGCAAGCGCCTGGTCGAGTCCGCGCTCCACGTAGATCTGCGCCAGTTCCTCGCGTTCGAAATCGGGCTGGCTTGCAAGCTCACCTCGTTCGCGAGCGAGATCGGCCTGTTCGGTGTCGGATTGGGAACTGACCGATACGTATTCGCCGGCCGCCATCGACATGGCGCCGGCAACCAGGCCGGCGACGCCGGCAACCAGCACGTCGGAGGTTGAGGCCGCGGCGGCGGCGACGCCGACGATCAGGCTCGCGGTCGAGACGATCCCGTCATTCGCACCGAGGACCGCGGCGCGCAGCCAGCCGATGCGCTCGACCAGATGGGTTTCCGGATGGGTATGCGCACGCACCAAAGCCTCCCTGGGGTTTGCGATGCCTTGTCCGGACCCAGTCCCGCTGCTCGATATTTCTCGGACGAACTATGGCTCAAGGGGCTGGCGGAAGGAAGTCCTGCTTAGCGCAGGCTCATGCGCTGGAGGGTTCCGTCGCGCAGGACGAACTGATGCCAGATGGCCATCAGGGCGTGCAAGCCGGCAAGGATCAGGATAAACGTGCCGGCGTTCTCGTGGAGATCGGCGATCAGGCCGGGTTGCCCCTGTACAGATGTCGTGAGTGCCGGAAGCTCGATGCCGAGGAACGAGACTGGCACCCCCATGCGTGATGCGGCGTACCAGCCGGTAAGCGGCAGGCCGATCAGAAGCAGATAGAGCAGGCCGTGGCCGACCTTAGCGGCGGTTGCAAACCAGTCGCGCTGGTCAGTCATGTCGGGCGCCGCTCCTGCCAGCCGCAGGATCAGGCGCGGTACCACGAGAGCCAGCACCGCCAGCCCCAGTGTGAAATGCAGCACGGGCGGGCGCTGAGCCACTTCACGACCACCCTCAGCGGTCAGCCAGGCGCCGAGCACCAGAAGGGCGGTCAGCCAGTGAATGACGATGATGGTTTTCGAGTAGCGAGCAGAATTTTGGGACACAGTCTACTTTCCTCCCGTTGAGAGATGGCGGTGAATGTGGAGGAAGAGCCACGTCACTTCACAACGCTTTTCGGCGGCTTGCCCGTCTCGAACAACTTGTTTGCAGGCAGGGTGCCCGAAGGGCCGCTCGTGCCGGGTCCGGAAGACTGCCGCCGCTCGCGCAGCCCATCGTCGTCGTCATCATGCCGGTCCTTGCGCTTCATATTGACGACTGAAAGGGTTTTGGGGTCGATCTTCGCCTTGAATGCCTGTCCGGTCTCGTCGAGACCCCGGACCTGATAGCAACCGTCATCGATCTTGATGCGGCTTACCTGCCAGCCGCGTGTCTCGGCCATCTTCTGTACCGCTTCGCGCGGCTGCCACTGATTCATTGGGACATGGCAGTCATCGTCGGCCATGGCCATGCCGATTCCCGCTGCAACGAGAAAAAGTGCGGCTGCGGCAATACGTTTGGTCATGTCATTTGTCCTGCATCAGTGTTTGCACTGCGGAATGCTGGCACCCATTCCTGACGGATAGCTGAAGCCGGATCGACTTTTGTGTCAGCCGGCTGACAGGTTCGGCGGCCAGAAATCAGGAACAGGCGGGTACCTTCATGAGAGTCCTTTTGGTTGAAGACGACACGATCCTCGGCGCGGCGGTGCGCGATCACATCGCGGCCGACAGTCATTCGGTCGACTGGGTCACTCGTCTCGATGCGGCGACGGACCATCTGGACAGCGCCGCTTACGACCTCGTCCTTCTCGACCTCATGCTTCCCGATGGGCAAGGGATCGCCTTCCTACGCGGTCTGCGGCGTAAAGGCAGCGTAACGCCGGTCATCATCCTTACGGCGATGGATCAGATTTCGGACCGCATTAACGGACTCAATGCGGGCGCGGATGACTATATGACCAAGCCGTTTGATCTGTCCGAGTTGTCGGCACGGCTGAGCGCCGTGGCGCGTCGCTACAGTGGCAATCCCAACCCGCTCGTCGCGCTCGGGGAGCTTCAGGTCGATCTCGCCGCCAGGACTGTCATGTGCAGCGGCCGCTCCATCGATCTGACGGCGCGGGAATGGGCATTGTTCGAGGCTTTCGTACAGCGGCCCGGCCAGGTGATTTCGAAGATGCAACTGGAGGAACGTCTCTATCCCTTCGGTGCCGAGGTGGAGAGCAACACGATCGAGGTGCATGTCAGCCGTCTGCGCAAGAAACTGGGGCAGTCTGTCATCGAAACGGTGCGCGGGATCGGCTACCGGCTGGGTGGCGCTCGATGATTGCGCCTCGAAGCCTGCAATGGCGCCTGTCGCTCTGGCTGGGCCTGGGTATGACTTTGCTCTGGGTGGCGACGGCCGCACTGACCGTGCAAAAGCTTCGCCATGAGATGGACGAGGTCTTTGACAGCGCACTTGAGGAAACCGGCCAGCGTCTCCTGCCGCTGGCCGTTCGCGATATCATCGACCGGGACAGCGATGACGAGCCGAGCCAAAGCGTCGCGACGATGCGCGAGCACGATGAATTTTTCACCTATGTGGTGCGGGATGCCGAAGGTCAGGTCCTGCTGCGTTCGCACAAGGCCGATTTGTCGGTCTTCCCGCCGTTCACCGGCATGGGGTTTACGGATACGCCTACCCACCGAATCTACTCCGACGCCGCACTCCAGGGCACGGTGACCATTTCCGTCGCCGAGCCGCTGGCGCGACGTCGCGCGGTGGCGTGGCAGACATTGCTTGGACTGGCGCTTCCGCTCGGCCTGCTCGTTCCTGTCAGCCTGATCGGAGTATGGATGCTCGTGCGCCTGTCGATGGCGCCGCTCCGGCGCCTGCGCTCCGACATCGAGGCCCGGGGCGCAGACGACCTGACACCCGTTTCCATGGCAGGCCTGCCTTCGGAAATACGGCCGAACGCGCTCGCAGTTAACCGCCTGCTGGAGCGTCTCAAGCGAACGCTGGAAGCCGAACACAGCTTTACCGCCAATTCCGCGCATGAATTACGTACGCCGGTAGCGGCGGCGCTGGCGCAGACGCAAAGGCTGATCATCGAGACATCAGACAAGGTCGCACGCGAACGTGCCCGTGAGATTGAGGCCGCCATGCGCCGGCTTGTGCGGCTGTCGGAAAAGCTGATGCAACTGGCGAGAGCCGAAGGGGCGCGGCTTCAGGTGGCGGAGCCGATCGATCTCGCTGTCATCCTCCATATGGTCGTGAGCGAAATGACCGCGGACGCGGGCAATGCCGGGCGCGTCGAACTGGTTTTGCCCGATGTTCCCGCACTCTCGCATATTGATCCCGATGCCTTCGCGATCCTGGTCCGCAATCTGATCGAAAACGCGCTGAAGCACGGTTCGCGGCAAGAGCCGGTGCGTGTGGCACTGTCGGCGGACGGTGTGCTGCGCGTCGCCAACGCTGGCCCGACCGTAGCACCGGACCTGCTTGCCCGCCTGTCCGAGCCGTTCGAGAGGGGGCGGGCGCAGGCGGATGGCGCCGGTCTTGGATTGGCTATCGCCAAGACGATTGCCGCCGGCACCGGCGGCAGGATCGAGTTGCTGTCGCCGCGGGAAGGGCGGCAGGACGGTTTTGAAGCCCGGTTCTTCGTCGGCGGATGACGGTGTGATCTGCCTGGAGGCGGCAAATGTGCGAAGATGATGTCGGCGGCAGCCTCTCGCGCAATGAAACGATCAAGAGGATGACGTGAAGCAATCTGTGTCGTTGGACTTTCCGATGGTCCTGTCCTTGGCAACCGTTCTGGGGATGGTTCTGGCCATCGTCGGCAGGTGGCTTTTCGGTGGAGAACTGGCCTTCCTCGACCGGCCGGGCCTGGTACTCGTCTATGTCGCTGGTGGTATGCCGGCCGCATGGCGGGCCCTGGCCGCGCTCTGGCGCGAACACATCCTCGACATCGACCTGCTCATGGTCGTCGCGGCGATCGGGCACGGACGGCAAGGTCGAGGAGGTTCTGGCGTCCGAACTTGCCGTCGGCGATGTGGTGGTGCTGCGCCCTGGCGCACGGGTGCCGACCGACGGCGTGATCATGAGCGGGCGCGGCGGGATCGACGAGGCCAACATCACCGGCGAATCCATGCCCGTCTCCAAGGATCCCGGCGAGCAGGTATTCGAGGCCACCGTCAATCTCGATGGCGTGCTGGAGGTGTCGGTCACCAGGACGGTCGGTGACAGCACCATCGCCCGCATGATCCTGCTGGTGACCGAGGCGCAGGCCGCAAAGGCCCCCTCCGAGCGGTTCAGCTCATGGTTCGGGCAGCGCTATACCGTTGCGGTCATTGTGGGCGCGGTGCTCGCCTTCGCCGCCTTCTACTGGCTGGGGCGAGACTGGGAACAGGCGCTTTACAAGGCCGCTACGTTGCTGGTTGCGGCCAGCCCCTGCGCCGTCGTCATATCCGTGCCCGCTGCCATCCTGTCGGCGCTGTCGGCCGCCGCGCGGGGCGGCGTGCTGTTCAAGGGAGGTGCCGCGCTTGAAACGCTCGCCGCCGTCGATACGTTTGCGTTCGACAAGACGGGAACCTTGACGACTGGTCGCGCCGCCGTGACGCAGGTGGTCGCGCTGGACGGCGACGAAAGTCGCTTCCTGTCCCTGCTTGCCGGCCTTGAAGCGCATTCGGAGCACCATATCGCGGGGGCGATCCGCCGCGAGGTCGCGACACTCGGGTTCGAGCCAGCAAGAGTTGTGAACGTCAACGCTCGGCCAGGTATGGGAATAGAGGGTTTCGATGCGGTTGGCCCCGTGTGGGCCGGCAACTCTTATCTAGTTGAGGAAATGGGCGCACGAATCGATCGGCCCGAGTTGCAGAAGATTGTCGGCAACACCCAAACGGTAATTTTCCTCGGGCGTGGCGCCACCGTGCTGGGCGCCGTCAGCGTAGCGGACGAGGCCAGGGCCAGCTCCGCTCCCGCTTTGGTCGCCCTGCGCGACAGCGGCGTGCGCCGGATCGTCATGATGACGGGAGATCGCAGGCCGGTGGCGCTACGCATCGGCGCTGAGCTTGGACTGAAGCCGGACGAAATCCATGCCGAGATGCTGCCTCAAGACAAGGTGCAGGAAGTCGGCGAACTGGCGGCAAGCGGCAAGGTCGCCTTCGTGGGTGACGGCGTGAACGACGCTGCCGCTCTTGCCCGTGCCGATGTCGGCATCGCCATGGGAGCGGCCGGCTCGGAAGTCGCGCTCCAGGCCGCAGACGTGGCCCTGCTTTCCGAAGACATGGAAAGGCTTGCCCACGGGCACCGGCTTGCGCGCCGCTCAGCCGCCATCATCCGACAAAACCTCGCCGTCGCGATCGGCGCCATGGTGGTGCTCGTTGCCGGCGGCCTGTTCTTTGACCTGCCCCTGCCGCTGGCGGTCGTTGGCCATGAGGGCGGCACCGTCCTTGTCGTTCTGAACGGCTTGCGTCTGCTATCAGACCCGATCCGTCGGGACATCGCCAAGGCCGCGTCTATAGATCCAGCGCGAGAAAATGGACGGTCACCAATGGGCGCGAGACTCGTCGCGATCGACAAGGTTCCCGAACAGGAAAGCTAATCGGAAGCACACCACATCACGGATGCGCCAAAGGAATATGGAAGATATGATACAGAACAATCGCCTGAAAAATCTGTTGGTCGCTCTTTCCGCTGACGAGGGGGCCGCCCACGACGCGGCGCTTGATTATGCACTGGGCCTCGCTCAAGCATACCAGTCCAGAGTGACGGCCTATGTGTTCGCTCCCGCCCTGTTGCAACCCTTCCCGTTGACGCTCGGCTCATCATCCGTCTGGATTAGCCAGGAGACGGATCGTATCGAGACGCTGTCGGGGCAAGCCGCGCAGTCCATTCAGCAAAGAGCGTCCAAACTGGGTGTGCCCATCAACGTCGAACATGCTCATTCTCCGTTCGACGACCGATATTCCCGCTTTATAGCTTTGGCACGCCTGCATGACCTGACCGTTCTGCAAACGATTGACCCCTCCGGTTCCAATACAAGCCGAACGGCGATCGAGCATGCACTGTTCGATGCGGGCTGCCCGGTACTGATCACTTCCCACGGCAAGTTTGAAACGCCCAAGAAAGTGGCGATCGCATGGGATGGAAGCGTCCAGGCGGCGCGTGCGGTTCGATGTAGCCTGGACTTACTTCTCGAGGCGGATCATGTCGCAATCGTCACTGTTGTCGACACAAAAGGGTCCGAAGGACTTCGTTCCGCCGACGAACTCATGACGTATCTGTCCTTATACGGGATCAAAGCGGAGATAGCTGTCATTGCCGCTGTCCCTGGCGACGACGAAGGGCTTCCTGTTCGCCAATTTGTCGCCAACCAGCAGATGGATTTGCTGGTCATGGGCGCTTTCGTGCACTCACGAATGCGCCAGGCGATACTCGGAGGAATGACGCGTTCCTTGTTGGAGGATTGTCCGGTTCCCATCGTCATGTCGCATTGACGACCACCGGATGACCTAGCCTGCTACCATAGAGGCGAAGGCATCCTATGTGTCACCGATACTTGTCATGGCATCGGGTACGAATGGACTTTCGACGGCGACGCGTACGCTGATTGAGGAGAGCGGCGTCAATCGCTTGATGTGGTATTGGTGGTTCGGGCCGATCGTTGACTATGCAATTGAGCTTGGTACCTTTTCAGATCGCCAGGCGGTTTCCGCCGGCTCGGCTTTGCGCTTCTGCCCCGTTATCATGGCCCGATCTATCGGGTTCGCGGTCGCATCAAGAAAAATCTTCGGAACCTGGAAACGAAAACTATGGTCTTCGCCGCATGCGATGGCGAGGATTGGCCAAGGCCGCCGTCCAGGTCCATCTCACCGCTCTCGCCTATAACCTCAAGCGTAGTTTGACAATTGTAGCAGCAGGGTGAGGAACGTCAAACCCAAAGGCCTCAGGCGCGTAAGTTGCAGTGACATCGGCACCTGTTCGATGTCGAGCAACTCGTACAATTCGGCTGCCGATTTCTCGACCTGGGCACAAAGTGCAAGTAGCCGTCCTGGATAGGAGAGGACCATCCACAGCCTCGATGCTTCGACCGAAAATTGAGGCTGGTCAATGCGGATCGGCCCGGCTCGTGCAGAAACTCGCGAAACTGAAACAAGCGGAGGTGCTGCCACTGCCGCCAGTGCTTGGCCGGCGCGTAGGGGGCAGATCAGTCTATGTTCGGCGTGCGCAAATCAGGCGTCATCCGTACGGAAGAGATTTCTCAGGCGGGGAGCTTGCAAATCGGCGGCTATCCACATAGCTAGTGACCGATTACTATCTTTTGGAGCCTTACGATGATTTCGCGCCCTGCCTATCTTCCCGCGGAGGAACGACGTGAAGTGACGGTCGAAACCGTCATCGAACTCGCCGCCGAACAGAATCCTACAGATATCACGACGGGAGCGATCGCCAAGCGGATGGGGGTAACCCAAGGTGCGTTGTTCAGGCACTTTCCATCCAAGGACGCCATTCTTCAGGCGGTGATGAGGTGGGTTTCGGAGCGTTTGCTTGCGCGCGTCGACAAGGCGACTTCCGCGGCAGCGTCTCCACTCGCTGCCCTGGAGGCTGCTTTCATGGCGCATATCGATTTCATTTCAGAGCATCCTGGCGTTCCGCGGATGTTGTTTGGAGAATTGCAGCGCGCGGAGCAGACCATGGCCAAGCGCATGGCGCAGACCTTGATCCAGCGCTATGGCGAACGCCTCGGCCGGCTTATCGCGGAAGGCAAGGATCGAGGTGAACTGATGACCACGCTGGACGAGAAAACAGCCGTCACACTCTTCATCGGCACGATCCAGGGTCTTGTCATGCAGGCGCTGATTGCCGGCGATGTCGCGCGTATCCGCGAGCGCGCCCCGGCGGTGTTTGCGCTATTTCGGCGTGCCATAGAGGCCCCAAAATGATCCACTTCTTCTCGGGTCAGCGATCTCCACTGCGGTCCCTCGAAGCTATGCTCATGGCTGACGTCGCCTATATCACCGATCATCCGAACATGCCCCTCATCCTGCTTGGCGCGCTCAAAAACACAAGAGGCCCGGCGCTCAGGTTGATGATTGGCGCCTTTATCCGAAGGTATGAGCAGCACCTTTCTCACATGATCGAGGAAGGCCAGCAGCGCGGCGAACTACGTTCCGAAATCGACAAGGAAAGTGCAGCCCGTCTGTTTGTGGTCACCATCCAGAGCTTGGTTTTCACGGCGCTGGTCAGAGATGAACTGGACGGTGTCCGCGAGGCGGCGGCTGCGGCATTCGCGTCCTATCGCGCATGTATGGAGGCAGTTCGGTGAAATTTCCCTCAATACAACGCCGTACCCTGATGCTTCTCGCGGTCGCAATTTCAATAGCTGCCATGTTTGGTTACGTGGTTCTCAGATCGGGGCCACTGGCGCCGGTCGCTATCATGACTGCCACTGTCGAAAGCCGTTCTATAGCCCCGGCGCTCTTCGGCATCGGTACGGTCGAAGCACGCTACTCCTATAAGATCGGTCCTACCAATGCCGGGCGCATCGGCAAAATATATGTCGATGTCGGTGACAAGGTGCATGCGGGTCAGGTTCTGGCAGAAATGGATCCGGTCGACATTGATGAGCGGATCGTGGCGCTTGATGCCGCGATCGGTCGCGCGGAAGCCTCTGTAAAGATCGCAATAGCGCAGGTCGATGATGCGCTCGCCCGCAAGGGTTACGCTGATGCGCAGGCTGCGCGTTATGAACAACTATGGAAGAGCCGCTCGATAAGCGAGGCGGCCCTCGACGCCAAGCGGCAGGACGGCCAGGTGGCGGGCGCCGTCCTTGCGGCGGCACGCTCAGGTCTTGTTGCCGCACAGCAGGACCTGGAACGTAATCGCGCCGATCGTGACGGGGTGATCAAGCAGAAGGAAAATCTGGTTCTGTGCGCGCCGGTCGATGGCGTGGTCTCGGCGCGCAATGCTGAGCCGGGAACAACGATGGTTGCCGGCCAGGCTATTATCGAGATGATCGACCCCAAGAGCCTGTGGATCAATGCCCGGTTCGACCAGATTGCAGCCGGTGGTCTGCGCAAAGGACTTTCGACAAAAATCGTGCTGCGGTCTCATGACGGAGCGGACATTCCAGGAAAAGTGTCGCGCGTGGAAGTCCTCGCCGACTCGGTAACCGAAGAAAATCTGGGCAAGGTCGCGTTCGACTCGCTTCCCGAGCCTTTGCCTCCAATTGGAGAGCTGGCCGAAGTGACGATCGCTCTGCCCGAACTTCCCGCTTCTCCGGTGGTGCCCAATGCTTCCATCCAGACTATCAGCGGCAAGGCAGGTGTGTGGAAAGTCGAAGATGGGAAAATCCATTTCGTTTCCGTCCGTGTTGGAGCTTCCGACCTCGATGGAAGCATCCAGGTGCTGGAGGGCTTGCAGGTCGGCGACCAGGTTGTCGCTCACAGCGCCTCGCGGCTGACCGGCACGAGCCGCGTTCACATCACCGACAATCCGGCGGAGCTTCTCAAATGATCAGTCTCGCCGGTCGTGATATCCTGCATTCCTGGGGCAAGTTTGTCTTCACGGGGGTCGGGCTTGGCCTGCTCATCGGCGTCACCTTCACCATGGCTGGCGTCTATCGCGGCATGGTCGACGATGGCAAGGTTCTGCTCGACAACAGCGGCGCCGACATGTGGGTCGTCCAGCAGAACACGCTGGGGCCTTACGCAGAGTCCTCGAGTATCAATGACGACATCTATCGGATGATCCTGACGACCCCTGGTGTCGAGCAGGCCGCAAACATTACCTATCTGACAATGCAGGTTCGAAAAGGGGCCACCGATGTGCGCGCCATGGTGGTCGGCGTTGCGCCCGGCGACCGGACAACGCCAGGTTGGCCGCCATTTCTCGTTGCCGGACGTCAGATCACGCGAGGCCACTATGAGGCGGTGGCGGATGCTGCAACGGGTTTTGCGGTTGGTGACAACATCGGCATCCGACGAAATCAATACAAAGTCGTCGGCCTTACGCGCCGAGCGGTATCATCGAGCGGTGATCCGATGGTCTTTATCCCGCTCAAGGACGCGCAGGAAGCGCAGTTCGTCAAGGACAACGACTCCATTGTCCGCCAGCGGCGGCGCACCAGCGAGAACCCCGAGTTCAATCGGCCAGGGGTGCCAGGCCTGCTGGATGCCATAATCGCATCCCAAAGCAGCAACCCCTATGTGAACGCCGTTCTGGTGCGCATCAAACCCGGCTACGACCCGACATCGATCGCATCGGACATAGCAAGGTGGAAGCGGCTGACAGTCTATACACGCTTGCAGATGGAAGGGATCCTTGTAGGCAAGCTGATTGCCACCTCAGCCAAGCAGATTGGTATGTTCCTGGCCATCCTGGCCGTCGTCAGCGCCGCCATCGTCGCTTTCATCATTTATACGCTCACTATGGACAAGATCCGCGAGATCGCCGTTCTGAAGCTGATCGGCACGCGCAACCGCACCATCGCGTCAATGATCCTGCAGCAGGCTGTCGTGCTCGGGTTGATCGGCTTTGTCGTTGGCAAGATCACGGCAACCATCGCGGCGCCTCTGTTCCCGAAATTTGTCCTGCTTCTTTCCATCGACACGATGCTCGGGCTCATCGCCGTCATCGCCATATGCGCGCTTGCCAGTGTCGTCGCCATCCGTATGGCGCTTAAGGTTGATCCCGCCGAAGCGATTGGTGGCTAAGATGGGCAGCGGCGGAATTCTCATCGAAAAACTCAGGAAACGGTATGGTAGCGGTGACACTGCGGTGGATGCCCTCAAGGACGTCAACATGCAAGTCGCGCCCGGTGAGGTGGTCGGCCTCATCGGCCCGTCGGGCTCAGGCAAGAGCACATTGCTCAAAGCTCTGGGCGCAGTGATCGATCCGAGCGGCGGGCGCATGACCCTCGGCGACGAGGTGATCTATGATGATGGATGGAAGCTACGCGATCTTCGTGCACTGAGGCGCGATAAGATCGGGTTCGTCTTCCAGGCGCCGTATCTCATTCCATTTCTGGATGTCACCGACAACGTGGCCTTGCTGCCGATGCTGGCGGGCGTTCCCAACACTGAATCGCGCCGTCGCGCGCGCGACCTTCTGAAGGCCCTGGACGTCGAGCATCGCGCGGACGCCATGCCTTCGCAGCTCTCCGGCGGTGAGCAGCAGCGGGTTGCAATCGCCCGCGGATTGGTCAACCGGCCACCGGTGATCCTTGCCGACGAGCCGACTGCACCGCTCGACAGCGTGCGCGCGCTGACTGTGATCCGCATTCTCAACGAAATGGCAGCCAAGTTCGGAACGGCAATCATCGTCGTCACGCACGATGAGAAGATCATCCCGACTTTCAAGCGCATCTACCACATCAGAGATGGCGTGACCCACGAAGAAGCAGGAGAGGGACGTGGCTTTGACTGACTATGCGGCCAAGCCCCTATTCCGATACCGACCTCAGGAGTAGATAAATGGAGAAGCCAGAAAGAGATCCGTGCGGCGACAGGCAGGCAAGGCAATTCTTATTGCCGCTGCCACTTCTTGCGTTCGCCGCCACCGCGATGGTGGACTCGACGCTGACTCCGAGTAAGGCAGAGGATACGTCTGCGGTCCACAAGATTATAGATGGGCGTCCATGGAAAATTACCATGGAGAATGGTCGCGTCGGGACCCTTGTGCTCTTCCGGAATGGGACCGGCAAGATGACCGGCGGTCCGATGGAATTGTCTCCGAAATGGAAACCGACAGCAGACGGACTGTGTATCAAGCCGGGAGCCCTATTTCCGGAACGGTGCGTAAAGCTGGTTCGAACCGGAAAAGGTTATCTCGGCATGAACGGCGACAAACAGACCTTCGAGCTCGAGCGGTAGCGAGCGTCATTCGGAATGGGACGGGGGAATCAAGATGTCGATCCGAGTATCCAGGCCGGTGATCAATGGGCTTGGCGGTCTTGCAATCCTGTTTGGAATAGTCTCCCTTATTTCCGGAGGGAGTACGCTTTTTGTATTGCATGGAGCAGCGGATCACACAGTGCGATCATCCTCTATATCGCGCTGGAGATGATCTACTGTGGAGGCAGGAGGTTCTACCCTACATTAACCTCGGACATCTTGTCGACGACTTGGCTGATTTCGCTGAAGCAGCCTGGCGCCGACCTCGCACCGCTGTATCTGTCAGGCAGGTGACCGCCCAGCGCCACCGCCGCCGCCTCGCCCGCGACGTGCGTCGTCCGATTGGTGATTACTCCTCCGGCTTAATTGACCAAATGCAGCGCAAGAGCTGGTCGGCAGCCGCGACGGAGCCTCAATCGTAAGCAGAAGCTGGCCGCTATACGGTTGCACACGTCCATCGCCAGCGTCAGTCACGGCCGCCTGATTAGTTGCTGGGTTTCTTCGCTCAGGACAAAGATGTCGGCCTTGGTATGATCAATGACGACCGCCAGTGGCCGGGTGATCTTGAATGATACGGGAACGGCCGTTGTCGACTTGGTGAGGGATGCAGGTTTCCGTGTCATCCAGGCGGCCGGCAACATCGGGTGCGCGGAATGATGGTGCCCGCGCTTTCGGCCGAGGCGAAAGCATTCTATGAGCGCATCCGTTTCGAGCCGTCGCCGCTCATCCAATGACGCTTATGGTTATGTTGGCCGACCTGAAAGCGAGCCTGTGAACAGGCTCGGGCCTGAATTGACGAGCAAAGTGTACGGGCACCGTGACCGGCGCAACCCAAAAACGATGCTCGGCGATATCCCTAAAACGGCAACGCGAGTGTCAATCAAGGCCGTCGTCGGCACGGCATAGCCGGAGGCGCGGATCGTTTTGATGTTGTGCTGGTATCGGCAAATCCGCTCTTCATGTGAAGCTCGGGACCGTGCAGCAAAAGCTTATCATTCGGCCATTTGGGTATTGGCCTTCTCTCCATGCGGCTCGGCTGGAGCCTTTACATTTAAGTATACCGCACATATGTATTCTCTGCAAGGAGAATGATTATGGGACCATTGCACCGAGAGTATACGCCGGCGGAGGCGGCCGCCGTAAGCGGGGTTGCCGTCAAGTCGGTTCACAACGCGATTGACAAGCGGATCATCTCAAAGGGCGAGGCTCGGACTGGAGGCCGGTCGCTTACGGACGACGATCTTTTGCGTCTCAAGCTCTGGTACGGCGTCGGGTCGATTCTCACGGCCGAACGAAGGAAACGTCTGTTCGATGCGATCGCCAGCGATCCCAAAGCAGAGACGGTGCGGGCCGACGACTATCTGATCGTCGATGTCGCTCGGGCCCGGGAGCAACTCGCGACGCGTGCTGATGCATTGCGGGAAGCAGAATCGATCATCCATAGCGTAAAGGGCGTTGTGGGCGGTGAGCCCGTATTCAAGAACACGCGCGTCCCGGTCCGCGCCATTGCCGCCATGAGAGCGCAAGGGGCGAAAGTCGGCGAACTGCTTGAGGGCTATCCGTCTCTCACCGCACGCATGATCGAACTCGCGGAGATTTGGACGGCAGCTCATCCTGCTCGAGGTCGACCAAAGATCCTCTCTGAACAAGGGTTGCATGCGAAGTCGAAGAAAAGGATTTCGCTGAAGGCAGGCTTGCCATCAGATCCTTCAGGCACGCCTTCGTGAAATTCCTGATCGATGAATGCCTACACACGACACTTGTGGCTGTGGCGCAAGACCACGGCCACGAGTGCTTTCATGTTAACTGGATTGGATTGAGCGGAGAAGCCGATTGGGATCTGATGCCTCGTACTATCGAGGAGAATTTCACGTTCGTCACGAACAACGCCCGCGACTTCCGCCGGCCCTACACCAACGAGGAATTGCATCCTGGTCTCGTCATCATCGTTCCGCAGGTAGTCCCGGCACTTTAGCGCGAGCTGTTCGAGGCAGTGCTGGCCGATCTCGAACCGAACGAGGACCTTCTCAACGAGGTCATAGAGATCACGCTCGACGGCGAAGCGGCTGAGATGACGCGGTACACACTACCGGCAATTGAGTAGCGTTCATGATCGAGCATCCGGCATTGGTTCGGCGAGCCGGGCTGGCATGTGCCTATTTGGTTATTCCTAATTAATATCAATGACTTAGTTCCATAAGATATATTATGCGACTTATATCGACCACAAAACTGAAAGCGGAGCCGCCTGCAGTTTTTCTCCGAATGGCGTTACGCGATCATGATCGTGCAGTACTAATCCGCGCACGAACCGGTCGCCTGCCGCCTCCTGCAACTGGCGCAGTCCCCGGAAATCCTGTGAGCGCACCGTCGCGGAAGCCTTTACCTCAATTCCAATGACGCGACCGCGTCGATCCTCGATGACGACGTCGACCTCATCCTGGTCCTTTGTGCGGTAGTGTGAGAAGGACACGCGCCGTTCCGACCACGACGCCAGTTTCAAGAGTTCCGACACCACGAAACTCTCAAGCAAGGCGCCAAACCGCATCCGGTCCTCCCGAAGCACGTCAGCTTCATCCTCACGCATTGTTGCCAGGAGCCCGCTGTCGAGAAAGTGCAGCTTCGGCGTTTTGATCAGACGGCTCAATCGATTGTTCGACCAGGGTGCCAGTGTCCTGACCAGGAAAAGCCGCTCGAGGATCGCCACATATTTCTGCGCTGCCACGCTCGACAAGCCAAGAGCCGCGCCGAAGCTCGAATGGTTAACCAGTTGCCCCGCGTGCTCGGCGAGCACCTCAAGCAGCCGCGGCAGCCGGTCAAGCTGATCGATGTTGGCGATATCGCGAACATCACGATCGAGAATCTGGGCCAAATAGTCTTCTCGCCATGCCGTGCGGCGGGCCGGGGTTGGTCTGCGCAAAACCTTCGGGTAGCCGCCTCGCAGGACCATCGCGAGCAGCTCGTCACCCAATACCACCTTCCCATCTGCCCGAGGTTCCTCACCGGCAAAGAGACGGTCCAGAAGGCGCCCCGGTGTGGAGCGGATTTCGGATTGAGCGAACGGCAGCAGGGAGACTGTCCCCATTCTGCCGGCCGGAGGATCAGCGATCATCGGCATCGTGGCGATGTTGGCGGAGCCGATCAGAAGGAACCTGCCCGGCCTGTCGTCGCGGTCGACACTTTCCTTGATCGCCAGCATCAACTCCGGCGCGCGCTGGATTCGTCGATCACAGCCCGCTCGATCCCTCTGACAAAGCCGACGGGATCAGCGCGGGCCGCGTTCAATGCGCCGGCGTCATCGAGTGTGATATAAGGTCGATCCGCCCCGGCGAGTTGCCTGACGAGCATCGTTTTCCCTGCCTGACGTGGACCTACAATCAGGACGACGCGCGTGTCGGTGAGCGCGGTCACACTAACCGTCCAACTTAAAGCGAAGTGATGGCTGATTTTAATCAGTATGCCTTCGCCTCGGCCGAAAGCGTGCTCGACTTTCACCGCAGAACGTTGGCCGTAGGTCATGCGTCCGCTCCTTTGACGGGGAGGTTCCGAACCCTATATTGAGCAACAGATGTCGATGCCAACTCGACATCCGATTGCTTGCTCAAAAGTCGGAGGAAGTGATGGCCAATGCTGCTTTCACCAAACCAGTTAATCTCTATTTCAGAGCCACCGGCGGAAGGATGGTTGCGAGCGCGTGGGAGGCTAAAGAGGTACTGCTCGAAAACTGGCCGGGATGGGCGCGCGGGCGAACCTACCGCTCCGCGCGTAGAGCGTGCCGGGACGCGCTTGATGGATTGCGAACACCGCATGAAGCGCGGCGGGCTTTTGTCGCAGCAGCCCGCCGAGCGGGTATCCTGGCGGCTCGCGTAACCTGATCGCCAAGTTCCTTCGCTTATCAATGTAGCTGCCGCCGGCTTCATCCGCCTGATAGGCGACTCGTGCCGCCCCGCTCCTCGACCGCCCTCCCCGCCTGCATCACCGTCGAAAGCGGGTCGCTTCGCCCTGTGCTATCGGCTATTCTCCCCATATAATAAACCGAGTGGCCGACCGAGGGTTGACAACTCCAATCGGGAGATCGAGATGCCCTACATCAAGATATTTTTCGCTGGCGCGCTTGCGCTTCTGCTTACCGCCGGCGCAGCGAACGCCGATGTCGTGGTTTCATCGAAGATCGACACCGAGGGCGGCGTGCTCGGTAACATCATCCTCGCGGTGCTGGATGCTCACGACATCCCGACGACGAGTCGTATCCAACTCGGCGGGACGCCCGTCGTGCGCAAGGCAATCCTCGCCGGCCAGGTCGACATCTATCCGGAATACACCGGAAACGCCGCATACTTCTTCAATAAGACGGACGAGCCGATCTGGAAAGATGCCGGGAAGGCCTATGAAGCCGCGAATAAACTCGATTACGAGAAGAACAAGATCGTCTGGCTGACGCCGGCGCCGGCCAACAACACCTGGGGGATCGCCGTCCGCAAGGACTTCGCCAAGGCAAACAGCCTCGTGACGTTTTCCGACTTCGCCAAATTCATCGACAAGAGCGGCAACGTGAAACTCGCCGCCTCAGCGGAATTCGTGAACTCCGCCGCGGCACTACCAGCCTTCGAGAAGGCTTACGGCTTCAAGCTGAAGCCCGATCAACTGATCACGCTTTCGGGCGGCGACACGGCAGCGACGATCGCGGCGGCGGCGCAGCAGACCAATGGCGTCAATGCCGCCATGGTCTACGGCACCGACGGCGGCATCGCGCCCTCGGATCTCGTTGTGCTGAAGGACGACAAGAGCGTGCAGCCTGTCTATCAGCCGACGCCGATCATCCGCGAGGCGGTGTTGAAGCAATACCCGCAGATAGAAGATCTCCTGAAGCCGGTCTTCCTGAGACTCGACCTGGAGACGCTACAGAAGCTGAATGGCGACGTGCAGGTCGGCGGCGAGCCGGCAAAGGCGGCGGCGATCGGCTTCCTGAAGAAGAACGGCTTCCTGAAATAGGCTCCCCATCCGCATGACGGACCGCCGGCGCCTGGCGATGGAATTCCGGCCCCTGCCGCCGATACCAAGGGGAATGGCGGCACTCCGGTTCGATAAGCTGGGGGCCATCATCGCCTTCTTGGCGGCTTGCGGCGTGCTGGCGGCGCCGTTCGCAACCTTTCGCGCCAATCGCATCGTCGCAGGCGAGGCGCGTTTCGTCGTGGCGGCATTGCCGCCATGGGCGGCAGCGTTGCTTCTGGCCACCGTTGTGGTCGCGGCCCTCATTGCGCTTTTGCGATCGTCCGTTCTCGTTCGCCTCGCCGCGAGCGTCGCCGCACTCGTCGTGCTTGCGCTTGTCATCGGTATTGCGGGCAGATACCTGATGCCGGCCGGCAACAGTTACGCGCGCGTCTCGCCGGCTTCTGGCTTCTGGCTGCTTGTCTTCGCCTTCACGCTGCTTGCGGCGGACTGCTTCACCCGCCTCCGGCTGTCGCCGCCGATGCGCATCGGCGCGCTCGGGATCGCGGCGCTGGCGATCGCCCTCGCCATTGCCTCCGGCACCTGGGACAATTTGTCGATCATGAAGGAATATGCCAGCCGAGCCGATACTTTCTGGCTGCTCGGAGCGCAGCATCTGACGCTCGCCTTCGGCTCGCTGGCGACGGCCGCTGTCGTCGGCATCCCGCTCGGCATCGCCTGCCACCGGTCCGCCACGCTTCGCGGCCCGGTGCTCAGCATCCTCAACATCATCCAGACGATCCCGTCGATCGCCCTCTTCGGCATCCTGATTGCGCCGCTCGGCTGGATTGCCGTGAACATACCGGGCGCCGCTGCGGTCGGGGTGAGCGGCATCGGAATGCCGCCGGCCTTCGTCGCACTGTTCGGTTATTCGCTGCTGCCGGTGGTCGCCAATACCGTGCTCGGGCTCGAAGGCGTGCCGGCGGCGGCCAACGACGCCGCCCGCGGCATGGGCATGACCGACCGGCAGCGACTGATCGCCGTGGAGTTTCCTCTCGCCTTTCCGGTTATCCTGACAGGCATCCGTATCGTGCTGGTCCAGAATATAGGGCTTGCCACGGTTGCAGCGCTGATCGGTGGCGGCGGCTTCGGCGTCTTCGTCTTCCAGGGCATCGGCCAGATGGCGATGGACCTGGTCATGCTCGGCGCGCTCCCGACGGTGGCGCTTGCCTTCGCCGCGGCAATCGTCCTCGATGCCATCGTCGAGATCAGCGCAAGAGGCAGCGCCCAGGGACCGGCCGCCGCATGATCGAGATCGACGCCATCACCAAGCGCTATGACGACAGGCCCGTCGTCAACGCTGTCTCGCTCGTCGTCGACCCGCACACGCTGACGGTGATCGTCGGCACATCGGGGTCCGGCAAGACCACACTCCTGAGGATGATCAACCGACTGGTCGAGCCGAGCGCCGGGACGATCCGGATCGACGGCAAGGACCACCGCACCCAGCCGCCGCATATCCTGCGCCGCGGGATCGGCTACGTCATCCAGGGCAACGGGCTGTTTCCGCACCGCACCGTCGGGCAGAACATCGCCACCGTGCCGGTGCTTTCCGGCTGGGACAAGCCACGCGTCGCGCGTCGCGTCGACGAATTGCTATCGCTCTTTCAGCTCGATCCGGCACAATTTCGCGACCGTTACCCGCACCAGCTTTCCGGCGGGCAGAAACAGCGCGTCGGGGTCGCCCGTGCACTTGCCGCCAGGCCGAACATCCTGCTCATGGATGAGCCGTTCGGCGCGCTCGATCCGGTGATCCGCGGCAAGGCGCAAATGGACCTCGTGTCGATCCAAAAGCAGCTCGGCACGACGATCGTGCTGGTCACGCACGACATGGAAGAAGCAATCCAACTCGGCGACAGGATCGCCGTCATGGACGACGGCAACCTGTTGCAATACGCGACACCGGCGGAAATTCTCGCCCACCCCGCCAGGGAGTTCGTCGAGACACTGATCGGCAGTGCCGACCGGCCGTTCCGCTATCTCTCGCTGAGCGAGCTCGGCGACATCGTCGAGCCGGGCACGGCGCAGGGCGCGCCACTGCCAGTGACGGCTTCACGCCGCGACGCGCTTGCCGAACTGCTCTGGTCGGGTCGGGCGGCACTGCCTGTCACCGGCAGCGACGGCGCCGTTCTCGGCCGGGTGACGCGAGAGACGCTGATGCGGCTTGCGGAAAGGCCGGCCTGATGAGACGGTGGATCCCGCTGGCGATCCGGCTCGCCGTGCTGGTGCTTCTCATCGCCTTCGTTGTCGTGCCGCAAACCTTTGCGCCCGTGTTCCAGCCGTTGACGGAAAACGGCGCGCCGCCCGTCTACAATCACGGCAGTCTGCTGATCCTGACACTCCTGCACCTGAGGACGGTGGCGATCGCAACCGTCGCGGCGACGCTCGTCGCCGTCGGGCTGGCGATCCTGGTGACGCGGCCGGCCGGGCGGGAGTTCCTGCCGCTGTCGCGCAGCCTCGTCAATATCGGCCAGACTTTTCCGCCAGTGGCGGTGCTGGCGCTAACCGTACCGGTCTTCGGCTTCGGGGAGACGCCGACGCTGATCGCGCTTTTCCTCTATGGCCTGCTGCCTATCTTCGAGAATACGCTGACCGGGCTGACGACGCTACCGGAACCGGTGATGGAGGCGGCGCGCGGCGCGGGCATGACGGGGTTCCAGTGCCTCACGCAAATCGAACTGCCCCTCGCCTTCCCGGTCATCCTCGCGGGAATCCGACTTTCGGTCGTGATCAGCCTGGCGACCGCGACAATCGGATCGACAGTGGCGGCCAGAACGCTGGGCGAAGTGATTATTGCCGGGCTGCTCTCCAACAACATCGCTTTCGTGCTTCAGGGCGGTCTGATCGTCGGTGCCCTTGCCGTCCTTATCTATGACGGCTTCACCGGCCTTGAACGGCTGGCGGCTAAGCACATCGGCCGCAATTCCGGCGGCGCTTGAACGCTGCATCGCAGCCCTGGTATCGTCCGGGCCGCCGTGCGGCGGGTAAAGGCATAAGGGCACCAGCACCCGAGCGCAACTTCCGGAACGACCCCGCGCCGGCACATCGAATGAGTTGAGATCACAGGTTTTGGAAAGTTTCGGCGTGGGCGCTATCGGCGCAAACAACCGATGCGTGGTGCCAGTTGCCATCGATACAGCTTATTGCATCGGTCCGAAAACCGGAATCGGCAAGCACGATAGCAGATTCAAAGTGGTAGAGTATCCTTTGCGCGTTCGAACAGACGCGCGGCGCTCACATCTGGCGAGCCGCGGGGCCACTGTCCCCCATTTCAGGGGCGCTCGGCGCCGGGGCTTTCGACTTGCGTGTCAGGGAAACGAGATCGGATTCGGTGAGTGTCTCCTTTTCAAGCAGGGATTTGGCTGTACGATCCAGCAGTTTCCGGCGTTCCGTTAACAGCGCTACGGTTCGTTCGAAGGTTTCATCGACGATGCGCTTCACTTCCTCGTCGATCGCAGCGGCCGTTTCATCGGAATAATCGTGCCGCTCGGCGCCATAATAAGGCTGGTCCGTCGCGAGCAGCGAGCGACGATCCTTTTCGAGCGCGACATGACCCAATCTTTCGCTCATGCCGTAGCGCGCGACCATGGCGCGTGCGATGTCAGTCACCTTGGCCAGATCGTCTGCCGCACCGGTCGATAAATGTTCGAAAACGACCTTCTCCGCGGCACGGCCGCCCGGAAGCACGGCCATCTTGTTCTCCAGTTCCTCCCGCGTCATCAGGAAGCGGTCCTCGGTCGGGCGCTGGATCGTGTAGCCGAGGGCGCCGACGCCACGGGGGATGATAGACACCTTGTGGACGGGATCGACCCCCGGCAGCGCCATCGCCACAAGCGCATGACCCATCTCGTGATAGGCGACGATCTCTCGTTCCTTGGGGTTCAGCAGGCGGTTGCGCTTCTCCAGGCCCGCAATCATGCGCTCGATTGCATTGTTGAAATCCTCCATAGCCACCGAGTCCGCATCGCGACGGGTGGCGAGCAGCGCCGCCTCGTTGACGAGGTTGGCGAGATCGGCACCGGTAAAACCCGGCGTCAACGCCGCGATCTGCTCCGGGGAAACGTTGGGCGCAAGCCTGGCCTTTTTAAGATGCACGCCAAGGATTTGCACGCGCCCCATCTTGTCTGGCCGGTCGACCAGAACCTGCCTGTCGAAGCGTCCGGCGCGCAGAAGTGCCGGATCGAGAATCTCCGGCCGGTTCGTTGCCGCCAGCAGCACAAGGCCGGACGAGGGATCGAACCCGTCGAGTTCGACCAGAAGCTGATTGAGTGTCTGCTCTTTTTCATCATGCCCGCCCGACATTGGGCCGATGCCCCTGGCGCGACCAAGGGCGTCCAACTCGTCAATGAAGATGATCGCCGGAGCCCTTGCGCGCGCTTGATCAAAAAGGTCGCGCACGCGCGCTGCCCCCACGCCGACGAACATTTCCACAAACTCCGAGCCGGACATCGAGAAGAACGGTACACTCGCCTCCCCCGCGACGGCGCGGGCCAAAAGCGTCTTGCCGGTGCCGGGAGGGCCGACGAGTAAAATGCCTTTGGGCATGCGCCCGCCAAGCCGGCTGTATCCATCCGGATCCTTCAGAAAATCGACGATCTCCTTAAGTTCTTCCTTTGCCTCGTCGACGTCCGCGACGTCTTTGAAAGTCACGCCTGTATCGGACTGGACGTAAACCTTGGCTTTCGACTTGCCGATCTGCATCAGACCGCCGCCCAACCCGCCCGCGCTCATCCTTCGCAAGACGTAGACCCACACACCGACGAAGATCAGCACCGGGAGGATCCACGACAGGAGATCGCGCAGGAAAGTGCTCTCGACCTGGCCTGTGACGACGACTCCGTGATCCCCCAAGCTTTTCGCGAGATCCGGTTCCACACGCGTTGTGATGAATTTTGGCTTGCCGTCGATTGGTTGTTTGAACTTGCCTTCAATATATCGATCCGAAACGGCGACCTTGGCGATTTTTCCGTCGTTAAGGTAGGTTTCGAACTGGCTGTAAGGGATCTGCGCGACCTGTGTATAGAGCGGTTTCCACACGAACTGACTCGTCGGGGATTCCCTTTGCGGCTGCGTTGTGATTCAGACTTCCTGCTGGTGGCAGGAGGCCAGCATGGATGGCGCGAACGCTTTCACAGGATCTTCGGGAC
>Ga0209916_1000846_pt1 | contig 37565 bp, 44 predicted proteins | sample ThiBio_1000_plan_FD_183956 | JGI IMG/M metagenome (GOLD analysis project Ga0209916, IMG submission 183956) | Wastewater bioreactor microbial communities from Cape Town, South Africa - Thiocy_solids_2 (SPAdes) | ecosystem: Engineered > Bioreactor > Thiocyanate-remediating > Anaerobic-Aerobic ... | reverse complement strand
CAGGACGGTGAAACGCTCCCGCGCCAATGATAGTAGGCATTCGCCTGTGAAAGTAGGTCATCGTCAGACTCCTTATGCGTACCAAAAGGTACATAAAAAACCCCCTCAAAAGAGGGGGTTTTTTGTTGGGAATTCGCCAGCTCAAGCCATGTAAAATCCGGCAGGTGAACACCCGTACCAACAAAGCCCTGTTCCCGATCCTGCGCCGCCTGTCCGATGGCCGATTTCATTCGGGCCAGGCGCTGGCGCATGAGTTCAGGCTTTCGCGAGCCAGTATCTACAACATGCTTAGTCAGTCGGAGTCGATGGGGCTGACGGTCCACGCGGTGCGTGGACGCGGCTATCGGCTGCCCGATCCCGTGGAGTGGCTGGACGGCGATGTCGTCGCACGCCACCTGGGAACCCTGGCCCCTGCCTATACGATACAGCTATGCGACAGCGTGGATTCGACCAACACGACCCTGATGGCTGCCGCCCTGAGCGGCGCTGCGGATGGCAGCTTGCTGTGTGCCGAACACCAGCAAGCCGGCAAGGGCCGGCGCGGCCGGCATTGGCATTCAGCGCTGGGGGGCAGCCTGACGTTTTCGTTGCTGTGGCGCTTCGAGAACGGTCTGCAATCGCTGGCGGGGTTGAGCCTCGCCGTGGGTTTGGCGATTGCGCGTGCGGTGAATCGCCACAGCCGCCACCCGGCGCGCCTGAAATGGCCGAACGATGTGCTGGTGGACTATCGCAAGCTGGCCGGGATTCTGGTCGAAGTGCAGGGCGACATGCACGGGGCGGCCTTCGCCGTGGTGGGGGTTGGATTGAATGTCCGGCTGAACGAGGCGCAACGCGATGCGGTCGATCAGGCTGTGGTCGATCTGGCCGAAATGGGGGTGACGGTGGGGCGCAATCAATTGCTGGCGGACTGCCTGCGGGAACTGCATGCCGTGTCGACCCTGTTCCGCCAGCGCGGCTTCGCGGCGCTGCGCGAGGATTGGCTGGCGCTGGATGCTTATGCCGGCAAGGCGGTGGCGCTGCTGCTGCCGGATGCCCGCAGCGTTCAGGGGGTGGCAGCCGGGGTGGACGAGACGGGGGCATTTCTGCTGCGCGATGGGCAGGCCAACATGAACACCTACAGTGGCGGCGAAATCAGTCTGCGACTGGATGCCGGCCGATGAACGAGCGCCGCCTGTTGATCGATGCAGGCAACTCACGACTGAAGTGGGCCGTGGCCGAAGGCGGGCGGTGGCGCGATCAGGGCAACAACGATTACTCCGATCTGTCTTGCTTCATGCAGCGCCTTGCGCCAGGCATGGACTGCGTCATCGCCAGCGTGGCACGTGCCGGGCACGAACGGCGGCTGGCCGCGCTATTAGAGGCATCGGGCATCGTCCCCCGCTGGCTGACGGCTGAAGCCGGTTTTGCGGATGTGAAAAATACTTACGCGGACCCCCGGCAACTGGGTGTTGACCGCTGGATGGGGCTGATTGCCGCGCGCCAGCGTACCCGTTCGCCCGTACTGGTGGTGTCGGTCGGGACGGCGATGACGGTGGATGCCCTGGCGGCGGACGGGGTTTTCCTGGGCGGGCTGATCGTGCCCGGCGTGTCCCTGATGCAGCAGGCATTGCGGCAGGGCACCGCGCGCGTGGCGGTGCCGGCGGGGGGGTGCCGGACATTCCCGCGCAACACGGCCGACGCGGTGCAGAGCGGCATCGTCGCAGCGCTGTGCGGCGCGATTCAACAGCAGTATGCGCATCTGGCTGAAGCAGCCGCAGCGCCGCCGCATTGCCTGATGACAGGCGGCGACGCCGGAAAGGTGTTGCCGCATTTGAAGGTGTCTGCCGAACATGTGCCCGCGCTGGTGCTGGAAGGCATAGATCGCGTTGCCAGAGAGGGCTTGTCACGATGAAATGGATTGCTTGGGCATTGCTGGCCCTTAACCTTGCGGTAGCGGGATTTTTCATCGGGCGCGGCCATTGGCCGCAACCTGCATCCGGACAGAATGCGCCGATGAACGTGGATCGTCTCAGCCTGCGCAGCCAGACGGTGCATCCATCGAGCGCGCCGCCTCCGCAGCAGGCGGGGGGGGCGGAGGCCTTGTGTGTGGAATGGCGCGGGTTAAGCGCAGAAGAACGCAATCAGGTGCGCGAACAGCTCAAGGCGTTGGCGAACGAACGCGTGATGTCGTTTACCGAGGTGCCGCTGAATACCCGGTACTGGGTGATTTTCCCGCCGCTACCCAGCGCCAAGTCGGCGGCTGCCAAGTTGAGCGAGCTGGCGGCGGCGGGCGTGCCGGATGCCTTTGTGGTGAGGGACGGTGTCTGGCGCAATGCCATTTCGCTCGGCCTGTATGCCAACGACGAAGCCGCGCGTCGGAGGGTGCGCGAAGTCGAGGCCAGGGGCGTGCTCGGCACGCGCGTCGAATTGCAGGCGCGCCAGGGTACGGAGTATTACTTCGTGATCCGCAGCGAAGATCCGGACGCGCTGAAAAGCCTGGGCGGGATCAAGCAGGCCTATCCGAACAGCCAGCAGTCGCGGGTCGCCTGCCCGTCATAACAACAGGGCTTATTGGAACAGGCCCTTGCTGCGCAGCAGATAGTCCAGCGCAATGCCGCCGAACACCGCGGCGCCGAGCCAGGTGTTGTGCAGGAACGCGCGAAAACATTGCCGCGGATCGCGTTGCCGGATCAGCTTCATGTGATAAAGCGCGATCGCAGCTGCCGCCGCCAGCCCGCCGTAGAACGCCATGCCCATTTCCCGCTGCAGCCCGATCCAGACGAGCAGCCCCAGCGTCGCCGCATAGCACACGGCAATGGCGGCCAGGTCGAAGCGGCCGAAGGTGATCGCCGAAGTCTTGATGCCGATCTTGAGGTCGTCCGCACGGTCGACCATTGCGTATTGCGTGTCGTAGGCAATCGCCCAGAAGATGTTGGCCGCCAGCAATAGCCAGGCTTCCAGCGGGACTTCGCCCGATAGCGCGGCATAGCTCATCGGGATGCCGAAGCCGAATGCGATGCCGAGATAGGCCTGTGGAATCGCAAAGAAACGCTTGGTGAACGGATAGCTGGCGGCCAGAAACAGCGCGACGACCGACAGTCCCAGCACCAGATTGTTCAGCGGCAGGATCAGCAGAAACGCCAGCAGGGACAAGCCGGCTGCCAGCAACAGGGCCTCCTTGGGCGCTATCTTGCCGGCCGCCAGCGGACGCTCGCGGGTGCGCGCCACGTGCGGATCGAAATCGCGGTCGGCGTAGTCGTTGATGACGCAGCCAGCCGAGCGCATCAGTACCACGCCGATGACGAATATCCACAGGATCAGCCAGTCCGGATCGCCGTTGCTGGCAAGCCATTGCGCCCACAGCGTGGGCCACAGCAGCAGCAGGATGCCGATCGGCTTGTCCAGGCGCATCAGTTTTTCATAGTGGGACAGGCGTTCGGTCAGGGTCATAGCGCGTAGATGGCGGGCAGAAAGACTTCGGTTACCAGCAGCGGGTGGCTGTCGAGGCAGAAAACGGAACGGCGCGCCCACAGGCTGCGCGCGTTCACCGCCTGCTGCCTGGCAGTGGCGCGATACAACGGATGATCGCGCCGCACGCGGCGGTAAGCCAGGGGCTGGCGCTCGATGCGATGGTCGCTGAACAGGGTCTCGCCGAGCGACCGGCTGCCCAGCCGCGCGATGCCGCTCCAGCCGCCGCGCAGGCCGGCAGGCGGCAGCACGCTGTGGGCAAACACCACCGGCACGCCGTCGCACAGCAGCATGACTTCGCGCACATAGGCGCGGCTGCCCGGCGCCATGCCCAGCAGCACGTATTCGTCGGCGTGGGCGCGCGCCATCCCGACGCCAAGCGGCGCGACGCGAAACGATGCGCAGCGCGATTTGAGGCGCTGGGTGAGCGAACCGCGATCGCTGAGCCAGCTGCGCAGCGAGCGCGGAAGCGAGTGCGGGTGGGCAAGCCAGCCCTGCCGGGAATCGAGCACGGCGTGCGTTCACAAAGCGGAAAGAGGGCATTATGCCGCAGCCCGGCTAGATCGACGACAGCGCTTGCCGCTGGCCGATCCAGCGATCCAGGTGGCGTGCGGCGATGTCGGGATGGCCGGCGAGACAGCGCTGCGCCAGATCGCGGGCGGCTTCCAGCAGCGCGACATCGCGCTCCAGATCGGCAAACCGCAGCATCGGCAGGCCGCTCTGGCGGTGACCGAGCAATTCGCCAGGGCCGCGCAGCAACAAGTCCTGGCGCGCGATTTCGAAGCCGTCGGTCAACTCGAAAATCACCTTGAGCCGGGCGCGTGCGAGTTCCGACAGCGGCGTCTGATACAGCAGCACGCACACCGATTCGCGGCTGCCGCGTCCCACCCGCCCGCGCAACTGGTGCAGCTGCGCAAGCCCCATGCGCTCGGCATGCTCGATCACCATCAGCGCGGCGTTGGGCACGTCGACGCCGACCTCGATCACGGTGGTGGCGACCAGCAGGTCGATTTCGTGCGCCTGGAACGCTGCCATCACCGCCTGTTTCTCGTCCGGCTTCAGGCGCCCGTGCACCAGGCCGATGCGCAGTTCCGGGAGCTGCGCCGTCAGCGCGGCATGGGTGTCCTGCGCGGTCTGCAATTGCAGCTTCTCGGATTCCTCGATCAGCGGGCACACCCAGTAGGCCTGGCCGCCGGCGAGGCAGGCTTCGCGCACCCGGGCCAGCACATCGTCGCGGCGCGCGGCGCTGACAAGCTTGGTGACGACAGGCGTGCGTCCCGGCGGCAGCGCATCAATGACGGATACATCGAGATCGGCAAAAAAGCTCATCGCCAGGGTGCGCGGGATCGGCGTTGCGCTCATCATCAGCTGGTGCGGCTCCGTGCCCTTTTGCATCAGCGCCAGGCGCTGGCCGACGCCGAAACGGTGCTGCTCGTCGACGACCGCCAGGCCCAGGCGGGCGAAGCTGCCAGCCTCCTGGAACAGTGCGTGGGTGCCGAATGCCAGATCGACTTCGCCTGCGGCAATCGCCTGCCACGCCGCGGCACGCTCGGCTTTGCGCTGGCTGCCCGACACCCAGGCGCAGCGCACGCCGAGCGCGGACAACAGCGGCGACAATTTGCGGAAATGCTGTTCGGCGAGAATTTCCGTCGGCGCCATGAAGGCGGCCTGCAAGCCGTTTTCGATCGCTTGCAGGCAGGCCAGCGCGGCCACTACGGTTTTGCCGCTGCCGACGTCGCCCTGCAGCAGGCGGCGCATCGGGTGCGGCTCGCCGAGGTCGGCGCTGATTTCCTGCCAGGCGCGCGCCTGCGCGGCGGTCAGCGCGAACGGCAGCGTGCCGATGAAGCCGGCGGTCAGCCGTTGCCGGGACGGCAACGGCTGGGCCGGGCGCGACTGCCGCTGCCGGCGTGCGCTGGCCAGCGACAGCTGCTGCGCCAGCAGCTCGTCGAAGGCCAGCCGCTGCCACGCGGGATGGCGGCGCGATTCGAGTTCGTTCAATGCACAGTCGAGCGGAGGCTGGTGCAGCAGGCGAATGCTGGCTTCCAGCCCGGGCAGGTTCAGCGCGGCCAGCCACTCGGCGGGCAGGGTATCGGCAATCGGCGCAACCAATGCGCGTTCGACCAGCTTGCGCAGCGCGGCCTGGCCGAGCCCGGCGGTGGTCGGATACACCGGCGTGAGCTGGGTCGGCAGGGGCGTGGCATCGTCGGCTTTGGCGAAACGCGGATGCACCATCTCCAGCCCGAGAAAGCCGCCGCGGACTTCGCCGTTGAAACGGAAGCCTTGCCCCGCCTGAAAGAGCTTGAGGTGGCTGGGGTAGAAATGCAGGAAGCGGATGCCGAGCGCGCCGCCATCGTCCTCCACCGTCAGCGTCAGCATGCGGCGCGGCCGGTAGGCGACGCTGGCCTCGCGCACCACCGCCTGCACCTGAGCGGTCTGTCCCGGCAGCAGGTCGCGGATCGGCGTCACGCGGGTTTCGTCCTCCCAGCGCAGCGGCAGGTGCAGCACCAGATCGGCATCGCGGGCGAGGCCCAGCTTGGCGAGTTTGGCGGCGAGCGCAGGACTGACGGGAAAGGAAAACGGCGAGGCCGCTTTCAAGGCGGCAATTTATCCGGTCACCATGACCGCGTCGGCCTCGACCAGCGCACCGCGCGGCAGCGCGGCCACCCCCACCGCGGCACGTGCCGGGTAGGGCTGACTGAAGTAGCCGGCCATGATCTCGTTGACTTTGGGGAAGTGGCCGAGGTCGGTGAGGAACACGTTCAGCTTTACCACATCCGCCAGCGAGCCGCTGGCAGCCGCAGCCACGGCGGCCAGATTCTTGAACACCTGATGAATCTGCGGCTCGATGCCGTCCACCAGTTGCATGGAGGCGGGGTCGAGGCCGATCTGGCCGGACAGATACACGGTATGGCCGGCCCGCACGGCCTGCGAATAGGTGCCGATCGCGGCAGGCGCGTCGGCGGTCTGGATGATGCTTTTGTTCATGCTGGGTTCCTGGTGCCAGGTGGGTGAGATGGGCTTATTGGGGAGGCGCGGCGCGACCGTCCTTTTTCCCCTTGATGCGGAAAATCCGCACCACGTCGGGCAACGCGCGCAGGCCGCGCATGACGCGTGCAAGGTGCATGCGGTTTTCCACCTGCACGGTGAAGAACAGCACGGTGTAGGGGCTGCCGTCTTCCTCTTCCATCGAGACGTTGCCGATGTTGGAGCCGTGCTCGGCAATCGCGGCCGCGACCTTGGCCAGCACGCCGCGCTGGTTGCCGACGACGACCTTGATCGAGACGTCGAACATGTGCCCCGGTTCGGCCTCCCATTCCACATCCAGCCATTTGTCGGGGTCGGTGCGGAAGGCGCGGATCGAAGGGCAGTCGTGAGTATGGATGATGAGGCCGCGATCCTTGTGGATGAAGCCGAGAATCGGGTCGCCGGGAATCGGATGGCAGCATTGCGCCAGTTCGACCGCGATGCCTTCGGTGCCGCGGATGCTGATGGCGTGGGGGTGCGCCGGTTCGCCGGTTTTCTCGCCCTGCACGTGCAACAGCTGATGCGCCACCACCAGCGGCAATTTGCGGCCCAAGCCGATTCCCGCCAGCAATTCCTGCCGGGTTTGCAGGCCATAGTCTTTGATCAGCCGCTCCCAGATGGCGAAGTCGGGCACAACCGCCTCGGGATTGAGCGTGGCGAGCGCATTGTTGAGCAGACGCTCGCCTAGCGCCGCCGCCTCTTCCAGCCGCGTATTGCGCAGGTAGTTGCGGACGTGCGAACGCGCCTTGCCGGTGACGACGAAATTCAGCCAGGCGGCATTGGGGCTGGCGTTGGCAGCGGTGAGGATTTCGACGTGGTCGCCGTTTCGAAGCTGGGTGCGCAGGGGCATCAGTTCGTAATTGATCTTCACCGCCACGCAGTGGCGGCCGACGTCGGTGTGCACGGCAAACGCAAAATCCACCGCCGTGGCGCCGCGCGGCAATGCCATGATCTTGCCCTTGGGGGTGAACACGTAGACTTCGTCCGGGAACAGGTCGACCTTGATGTGTTCCAGGAATTCGGGCGAGTCGCCGTGGTCGGCCTGGATGTCGAGCAGCGATTGCAGCCAGCGGTGGGTGCGCGTCTGCACCTCGTTCAGTGCGGTGTCGGCGGATTTGTACATCCAGTGCGAAGCGACGCCCGACTCGGCCAGACGGTTCATGTCGGTGGTGCGGATCTGGATTTCGATCGGGGTGCCGTTGGGGCCGAACAGGATGGAATGCAGCGACTGGTAGCCGTTGGCCTTGGGAATCGCGATGTAGTCCTTGAACTTGCCGGGGATGGGCTTGTACAGCGCGTGCAGGGCGCCGAGCGCCAGGTAGCAGGAGGGCTGGTCGCGCACCACCACGCGAAAGCCGTAGATGTCGAACACCTCGGAGAACGCCAGGTTTTTTTCCTGCATCTTGCGATAGATGCTGTAGAGGTGTTTCTCGCGCCCGGTGATGGTGGCCTCGACCTTGCATAGTTCGAGTTTTTCCTGCAGCGCGATCCTGACCTTGTCGACCAGTTCGCGGCGGTTGCCGCGTGCCGCCTTGACGGCTTTCGACAGCACCTGATAGCGGTTGGGATGGCTGTAGCGAAAACCGAGATCTTCCAGTTCCTGGTATACCGAATGCAGCCCCAGGCGGTTGGCGATCGGCGCGTAAATATCCAGCGTTTCGGCGGCGATGCGGCGGCGTTTTTCGGCCGGCATCGCACCCATGGTGTGCATGTTGTGCAGGCGGTCGGCCAGTTTGACCAGAATCACCCGCACGTCCTGCGCCATCGCCAGCAGCATCTTGCGGAAATTCTCCGCCTGCGCCTGCTGCTCGGATGCAAACGCCAGTTTGTCGAGCTTTGAAACCCCTTCCACCAGCAGCGCGACCGCCTTGCCGAAGCGCGTCTCGATCTCGCCTGCGGTGGCCGGGGTGTCTTCCACCACGTCATGCAGCAGCGCGGCGGTCAGGGTCTGCGTGTCGAGATGCCAGCCGGCGAGGATGCCTGCAACCGCCAGCGGGTGGGAAATATAGGGTTCGCCGCTTTTGCGGAACTGGCCTTCGTGAGCGTTACGGCTGAATTCGTAGGCCTGTTCGATGGTGCCGATTTCGTCCGGCGGCAGGTAGGCCAGGACCGGACGCAGCGATTCAAATTCGCGCATCATCGCCGGCGCGCGGCTTGCGTGCGCCGGTCGATGGGCGGGCGCACGCTCAGGCGCGGCCCCGGTTGAGGATTTCACGTCCGACCTTGCCGGCGGCGATTTCGCGCAACGCGGTGACGATGGGTTTGTCCTTCGATTCGACCATGGGCTGCGAACCCTGCGCCAGCTGGCGTGCGCGATAGGTCACCGCGAGCGTCAGTTCGAAACGGTTGGAAAACATGTCGATGCAGTCATCAACGGTGATGCGGGCCATAGGGATACTCCTGCTTCAGGCGGTGCGGGTTTAGATGCGTCCGAATTCGCCGAACAGCGCGGCGTACCGGTCCAGCTGGCGCGCTGCTTCGAGACGAATGCTGCGGGTAATGGCGACCAGGTCCTGCAGGGCGTGGTCGAAATCATCGTTGACAATTATATAGTCGAACGCGCCGGCATGAGCGACATCGTGAGCCGCTGCGGCGAGCCGGCGTTCGATCACCTCGGCGCTGTCCTGTCCGCGCCCGTTGAGGCGGGTGCGCAGTGCATTGAACGACGGCGGCAGAATGAAAATCGACGCGGATTGCGGGAAATGCGCCTTCACCTGGGCGGCGCCCTGCCAGTCGATTTCCAGCAGGATGTCGCGGCCGGCGTCGAGATCGCGGGCGATGACGTCTTTCGAGGTGCCGTAAAAATTGCCGTACACCTCCGCGTGCTCGAGAAACTCGCCCTCGGCCAGCATCGCCTCGAAACGCTCGCGGCTGACGAAATGGTAGTCGCGGCCGTCGGTCTCGCCGGGCCGCGGCGCGCGCGTGGTGTAGGACACCGACAGGCGGATCGCCGGGTCGGTTTTCAGCAGCGCCTTGACCAGGCTGGTCTTGCCTGCGCCGGAGGGGGCGCTGACGATATAAAGCACACCTTTGCTGGGGGTAGGGGTCATGATCGTTCCGGGTTTCTGTTATTCGATTGCACCTGAATCAGTAGTAGCAAGCGCCAAGGCTTGCCGCTACGTGATTTCTGTCAGTCGATAATTGCGGAAGGTACACTCTTGGGTACACACTTTTCATGGGCTTGCCTGACTCGTTCTGATTCGGTTTGACCGTGTTGTCGGATTATCCATGATTGGATGACGATCCGCTTCTGAATCACTTACCCCTTGACCGCTCAGTCACGGCCCTTGCTTGGGGCAAGGCCCGCGCCATCGCTACGCCGTGCCAACCTGAACCCCGCCAGCGCGCATGAAGCCGCGCCCTGGCTTCGTGCCTCCGGCTACCGCTGTTCCCTCCTGCACCGCCGCCGCTACGCCACTGCGCCGGCCAGCAAATAGCCGCTCGCCGGCTTGCGGCTTGCAGGCGGCTACCGTGTCGGCTGCTCCACCACGCCGTCGCGCTGCGCGCCACGGCTTTGTCACTCCCGCTGCCGCCGTCCCGCCAGCGCCGACTTTTGGCCTTGGCGAGCGTTTGCGTAGTCTGCCCGCCGTCTGCGCCGCCAGCTTCGCTCGCGGCTTCGTCGGCTACCTCAACCCCGGCTTGCTCGCTGTGCTCGATTACACCCAGGCCGGCCGGGGGTAAATCGCAAGCGATTCAACATAACAGCGCATTACCCAAAGCCACTGCGCCTCCCGCAGCAAAGCTGCTCCCGGCTTGGGCCGCTGCGCGCCCTGCGGGTTCGGGTAATGGTCTGTTATGTCTTGCGCCCCCAACCGTCCAACTGCGTTATTCGGCGCTGCGCGGGGTTTCAGTCAGCGCTGCGCGGTGGGTGGCCTACGCTCAACCGTGGGGCCGCGCTTCCGCGCCTGTCGGCGCGCTCGCTGGCCGGCTGCGCCGGGCAGTCAGTTGGTGGGTGCCGTCACGCCACGACTGACTTTGGGCTTTGGCGATCCATGCCCGTATACTGGTCAGCGTGCCGGGTTCGCCCGGCACTGCCCCCGTAAACGGCTGGATCGAGTCAGGCTCGCCTGCTTCCCAGATTGCCCTGCGGGGGCTTTCCCGCCCGATGGCGGCCATGACAGGAAGGGTTCAGCCCGATGATCGACACCACGCTTGCTTTGCTACTCGCCGCCGCGCTGTGTGCGGGCGGGCTGTTTGTGTGGCGGATGTGCGGCAAAGGTCAGCGCAGTGCCGACATTGCCACTGTCCGACAGGAGGCTCCCCGCGCATCGGCGGATAACTCCATGAACATTTGCCGCCATTTCATCGACGACGAGGGCAACCTCTCTCACATTCGCGTTCGCCGTCCGTCGGAGTAGCGCCATGTCGAACGCCCCCATTCGCGAGCATGCCGGCAGGGACTATTCGGAGATCAGCGACCAGATTCCCACCGTCCATCACTGGCCCGAGTCCGACCGGCTGCCGGTGGACGGCTCGCTGCCCCGGCATGCCTTCGACTTCCGCCAGGGAGTGCAATTGAGCATCTGGCGCAGGCTGGACGATCTGCTGGAGCGGGTGATTCTCCGACCGCTCGGCAAGCTCCTGCTTTGGATTCTCGATAGCCGCTCACGCTGAGTGGTTCGGCAGGGTTCGCGGCACAGCGTGCCGTCCCGCCTGCGCCGACTTTTCGAGTAAGCCCCCCCGTAGCGAAGGCTATACGCCTGCTCGGTGCAGAAGCTCGCTGACGCTGATTCGCAGACAGCGACTGATGCGCAGCAGGTTGATGATGGTCATGTTGTGCTCGCCACGCTCGATGCCGCCCATGTAACTCCGATCCACCCCGGCCTCGTGGGCCAACGCCTCCTGCGACAAACCAGCTTCCGCCCGCAGTTCGCGAATCGCCTGCCCGATGCCCATCAGTGCAGGATCGCCAGCATGAATTGGAGATGGTCTTGCCATGTCCGTATGCTGGAGTCTTGCCGGACATGACACCACGGGATAGGATACCCATGCAAATAACATAGGGGGTATCCATGCAATTTCGGCGATTCGCATTTTTCGGCGCGGTACTGGCATTGGTCGGCTGCGCCACGCCAACAACCGGCGTCGTGCCGCGTGGCGAAGGTCTGGCCACCGTCACGCACCAAGGCGGTGGATTCTGGGTCACAACCGACTCGCTGAAAGTGGCAGCGATACAGGAGGCTGACGCCCACTGCCAGCGCAGCGGCAAGCATGCGAAGGTGGTGCATACCAAGGAAATCCCGGCAGGCCCGCTGGGGCGCTGGCCTGAAAGCGAAGTCCTGTTCCGCTGCGAGTGAGTGGCGGATTGCGCATGGACTCTCTCAAGCGGATTGCAATTTGGGCAGTGATCGGCACGCTGGCACTGACCGCGTTTGTCTGGTGGGCCAACACATCGAAGAAGAACGAACAGGAAGCCGCTGCCAGAGCACAGGCGCGGAAGGATCGGGCAGCGCGCCTGCTGCATACCAGCAAGGCCGAGACGCGGGCTTTTGATATGCCTCAGGGGCAGCTTCTGGTTATCGACATGCCACTGCCTGCCGCGTGGGCACCGGAGGACTTCCCAATAGTCGAGACGAAGCGCTGCATGGTGTGGCGCGACATGGAAACCCGCACGTCCGCCATCAGTTGCGAAAACGATAGCGAACTGCGCCATCAGGGGGAGTGACGATGCGAATTTTTCTTCTGATTGTCATGCTGCTGGCGCAACCTTCCCTTGCCGCCGAGGGAAGCCAAAACCTTTCCACATTCCTTGACCCCGCGCCCACTGCCAACGAGAAGAACAGGCCATCCCAAACCCAGTTACCCGACTTGAGCAAAGCTCCGAAATGGCGCGATATAGCAGCCAGGCCAGAATTTCAGGCACTGCCTCCCGAGAAACAGGCCGAGGCCAAGGCAGCTTATTTCGATTACTGGATTGCCCCGCACGCCGCAGCGGATGGCATCAATGTCGAGCAGGCGCGCGCCGACTTTCTGACCTTGGTTGCCAACACCCCTGCTGCGCCAGCAGCCCCATTGCCGCCAAGCCAAGCCGCAGATAGGCAAGGCAACGCCGCCCCTCCCGCATCGGCTGGAAACCTGACGTTCTACGCCACCCTGCTACAGGCGCTTGCATTTGGCATTGCCTGGGCAATGGGCTTCTTCCTCAACAAGCCGAGTCCGAAGCTCTGGCGACAGATCGTCGGCTTCCTGCTGGGGGTCGCCATCGGTGGCCCACTCGTGATTGCGGCATGGGCCTATGGCATGGATGCCCTGATGCCTGAGATTCCCGGCACCTTCAAACAGATCGTCCCCACCGTGATGGGAAAGGCTATCTGGTCAGCTGTGCTGGGGGCTGGCCTGGGTGTCTATTTCGGGCGGCAGAAGGCGAGAAGTCAAAACGTGGCGAGTACACCGACCACGCCCACGGCATCGGCGCAAACGCCGCCAGTGTTCGCACGGTTGCGCACCATCCAACTGCCCACAATCAACCTTGAGAGGGCGTTGCTCGGCATCATCGCAGCCGCCACACTGGCGATCGCGGTCAAGCTATGGCTTGCCCCTGCCCCGGTTTCCTACGCGGACTTCGATGCGCTGGAAAAGATGGAAGAGCGCGGTGCCGATCCGAAGGCGCTGGACGAAAAGCGCGATGAATTGCGCAGACGCATTCCGTGGGTGCGGATCGTCGGGCAGTAGCAGCCATGCAATCCCTCTACAAGCCCCGCCAGTATCCGCCGGAACTGCGGCAAGCTCTGGGCAGCCTGTCCGACACCGCCATCGAGATTGCCAATCGCTGGGCGCAGGGGTGGCCGCAGACGGTCAAGGAACTGATTGCCTCCGGCGAGTATCTGGATGCGCTCAAGGCACAGGAACGCGAGGAAATCCGGGTAAAGCTGGAGCCGGGCTTGAGCCACCTATCCAGTTGGGAGAAGGCGCAGGAGTATGGTCTGTGCCAGCATCCGCCCGCCGCATCGGTGCTGGAGGATAATCGGCAGTGACCCAGCCGCCCACGGAGATACCGACAATGACCGTCGCTGAAACGCCGACATACCTGCCGCTCGCCGATCCCATCGTTATCGACGGCTGCGGCCACAAGCACTGCCGCCAGGAATTCCGCTTCGAGGGCAAAGGCTTCTTCGGGCGTATCCATGCGGCCATCCTCAACTGGCTGCGCCGCAACAGCGACTGACACCGTGCATGTCGATGACTTCCGGGAAATGCAGCGGGCGGGTGCCATGCCCTGCCTGTCCAGCCTGTTTGATGCCTGCCGCAGGAAATTCCTGAACGCGGCAAATCTGCTCGAAGTGCGCAGCCCGGCTATCGAGCCGCTGCGCTCGGTGGGCACTGAGACCCGCATCGACCTGTGGCCGCTGCTCAATCCGTTCATGGTGCTGGCCGAGCGCTATGTCGCCGCCTTCTTCTCGCCACAGGATGCGCTGTTTCCCGTGCCGGGTGGCAAGGAGGACGAACGCTGGAGCCGCTATTTCCATCATGTGCTGCTGCCACATCTGCTCCAGCACGACGAACTGGTGCGCAATGTGCTGTGCGCCGTCCACGCGCTGCCCTGCGCCAACCCGCAAGGCGCGGCGAGCGCCGTCGGTCATTTCTTCGCAAAACTGACCCTGCCGGAGACAGCACCGCTTTGGGCACCCGAGACGATTTCCGAAAACTGAGCAAGCCGCCATTCGCGCTGCAACACTTTGTGCCCCAGCAGGAAATAATCCTTTCTCACACGAAAGCCCACGCGGATTATTTGCTCATCGCCGCCACCCCTGCGTGGCCGGGACAATGACCGCATGATGCGCGTGAGCGGTCGGCGGTTTCTGCGGGGCAATTCACCATCCGCAGTGCTTCAACAGCGCTCCCTAATTGTGTCGCACGTCCGCTGGCTGCGAACTTGGCGAATCTGGAGAAATTGCCCTATTGATAAGGCTTCATGCTGCCTCGCCAGTCTGCGAAATCGGCGAAGGTGGATTGATGGCCGTGCAGTCCAGTTTCGCCAGTTCGCGGCCTTGGATAAATTGCGAAACCCCTGTCATTAGGGCAAGTTCGCAGATTCGCCGAGTTCGCCATGGCTGCACAGCCTGTAGTACTTCGTTTTTCTGCCATTCCCCATGAGCGGCCCTTCGATCACCTCTATCCTGGATGGCGACTCCATCAGCAATACTTCGATGGCCTCATCCAGCCGCGTTGCAGGCAGGTGCCCTGAAAAACACTTTACGAGCAAATCACTTCGGCTGGTATCGCCATGCTGCCGCAGAAATTCGGCGATCCTTTCGGCGGCATCCGTTGACACCCTGACCGCCTCTTCGCCGGCAGCGTCATTGAAAATGAATCGCACCGAGTCCCGGTGATAGCGCGCCCACGCTAGCGCAGCGCGCAGGTGTGTGACCTCGATTCTGGGCGATTGGTCAGTAAAGGCAAAGAGCATCGCTATCCTGAGCACCATAGCTGGCCGCCGTTCCAATATCGCGTTCACAAGTTCCCCATCGGCCTGGGATGTCAACTCGCCGCGATAGCATCGGTCATACTCGCTACGCGCTTCGTCAGATAGCATCATCTCTCTGCTATCCGCAGATTCCGGGTAGCAGCCTCGCGCAAAGGCAATGACCTCCATGGTGCGCGTCACCAGATTCTCCAGCACTTCCTGGGGTGTCGGCGTTGGAAACGAAATGATCCGCTCACGCTCAGCCCAGAAGATCAGAAAGCGATTCGCAAATCCGTTGGTCAATTCACGTGCCTGCATCAAGCTGCGCAACTCCGTGGGCGTAATCGCCGCACTCATGCTGATGTGCGGATCGCTGGCCCATAGTTTCGATGTTTTTGTCGCCGGGCGAATGCCGATGCCGTCCCAAGCATCGCGCAAGGCCGCCGATAAGGTATTGCCGTCCCGCTTGGCCTGCTGCAGCACGTTGGCAAATTCGCTCTCGACCACCCACAGACGCTTGTCCCTGATTGCCGGTATCTCATCCTTGCCGTGCGTGTATCCGTCGTGAATCAGCAGCGCCAATCCCTCGCGGGTACTGAGTCCGCCATGATGATGCCCGCCGCTGTACATCTCTGCAGGACACACCAGGCCCGCAAGGTTTCCCCCTTGGTTTTCTGCATAAGTCTGGCGGTTCCGGGCCTCGATGCCATCGCGCAGGCGGTTCGTCAATGACAACGCATCCCCTTTGCGGCCACGTCCCGACCGGCCGACATGCAGGCAAAACAAACGCGCATGATGCTTGGTGTTGCCTACCGCAACGTAGGCATCCCGACCTACCGCCGCCGACAGAAACGCCATGTATCCAGCAGCGACCGCATAGCGATTGGCTTCCGTCGTCTTTGCTGCGGCATTGCCCACATCGCCAATCAGGCCGTACAGCATGGCTTGGTCGGGTTTCGGCGCATTTCGGTGAATATCCGGCCGCTCATCCTGAATCACTATGGCCGACGATGGCATCGCTGATTGCCCCTTCTCGTTGCCGGAGTTCATTCCCAACAATTGCGCCGCCTCGCGCACTGCCACTGTCATGTCACCGCCATGATTCAGAATGCGCCAGCAGTCGAACGCATCATGGGCGTGGCCATCCGCGAGCGGGTCGCCGCCATGCGACGAGTAGATGCGCGCCGGCACTGAATCCGGCAACATCCGCACCCCTGGTATTCCTGATGTGCTTTCCGGCCACAGCCAGCGCTGCCTGCCTCTCTTCTGGTAGCCATTCTGCTCAAGGAGCATTCCCGCATCGTGCGCGGCATTGAATGACTGGATCACGCTGCCCGATTGCCCGCTACGCCGTCTTGCCAGCGCCGACTTTTGTGCGGCCTCGATCTTTCTTGCCTCGGCCAGCAGTGCGTCCACTTCCAGCGGCTCGCCTTCGATCACGGCATGTCGATATAACTGCTGGCGTTCTTCGGTTGGGCAGCGGGGCGCATAGAACAGTCGCGCCGGTTCCAGCGCGTTCGTGTCTATGCAGTCAGCGATCCCCAACAGGCCCGCAACATGCCGCCCAAGCGGCTTCAGTTCGGCGGGAGCCAGCGCTCGTGAAAGATCGAGTATCAGCCGATAACGCGGGTGCTCAATGCCCTCTGGCAAGATCGCACCACCGTGCGAGTAGGACGTATGCAGGAAACAGCGCCAGCGCCATAAGGTCAGTTCCGCCAGCATGTCGTCAACGGACGGCGGTTCCGGCCCGATCACGCGCTTGATGATGTCACCATGCGAATCGCATTGCAGTTCGCCATCGCCGCCTTTGACCCTTTCCGCATCGGCTTCCACGTCCAGCACCAGAAAACTTATCGAGCTGACGCGCTCTCCGGTACGCGGCCCTGGTTCAATGTGCGCAGGCATCCATGCCGGGCCATCTTTCGCGCCGATCTTTGGTTCCGCAAACCATCCGGCCAGTTCCCCGAAAGTGACGTGGTGCATATCCGATACCGGCGCACGGCAGTCATTCAACGTGGCAATGGGGCGTGCGTTCATCGCCGCGCTCGCTACCAAGATCAAGCTGCCAGGGCGTGGCGAAGTTCGCCGACGTTCCAGCGGGTAGCACGATCCGATACTTTCTTCGGCGCGGGGAGCTTGCCGCGCTTGACCATGCGCCACACCGTGGATTCGGAGACGCCGACGACGGCGGCCACAATGCGCGCCTGAACGTGGGCGCTGTCCGGCAGCGAGTCGAACTGGGTGAGTGATGCGGGGGCTATCTGGCCCCGGTCGGTATTTGTAGCCATGGCTTTCTCCTGACTGAAAGCATCCGCATCGACATAACGCGGCTTGCATGGCTACGCAATTTATTGATCCATCACCTTGGCGTCAGGCCAGAAGGTCGCAGGCTTTTGACTCACTCGCCAGCTTTTGCATGCGTTGCGCGTGCGTCGAGGTATTTCCGCCAAAGCCTTTTGGCCGTGGACTCGCCTATGCCAAACTCCACCGCCACTTGTGAGGCCGATGCATTCTGGCTTTCCCCGGTACGCAGCAACTCGTCGAAGCGTTGGCCGACCACATACCAGTCAGCATCGGCAGGCCGGCGATTCTGGGCCGTCAACTTCAATTCCTGAAGCAATGCACGGCCACGGGATGCGGCCGGTTTGACCATGGCCGCCTCAATCGCGCCGGCCAGGTAGTCGATAAGATCGACCGGCAATGACTCGCCTGCCCGCAGGTATTCAGCCGCGAACAGCAGTGCCTGCGCCGCCGCATCGGAACTGGACTCAGCTCTTCCTAGGCAATCGCTGACGCGATAATCGAGTTTCGGAAGCTGCGCCATGGCTCACCCCGCCTTGGCCGGTCGCAGTTCGATGATGTCCGCACCTCCACGCTCGCACTGACCGAGTAAATCGGCCCATTTCTGTAAGGCCGCTTTGCGTTCCTCGAAATAGTCATGCCGGTTGTAGATGCCTTCCACCCCCTTCAGCTTGTGATTCAGGCAGCGTTCGGCAATGTGCGGATCGACGCCCAGCGCGGCAAGGTGGGTTCGGGCCGTGCGCCGGAAATCATGAATGGTGAAGTTCGGCACGTCCTTCAGTTGGGGCTTGATGTGCTTGGAGATTGCCGCATTCAGGGTATTCAGGTCGATATGCGGAATCATCCGGCTTTGCATCTTCCTTGCCGGAAATACATAGGCACTGCCGCCAGCCAGACGTTGCAGTTCGCGCAAGGTTTCCACGGCCACGGCAGGCAGGGGAATATCAATCGCCGCGCCTGTCTTGGTGCGATGCTCTGGCAGATACCAGACGGCACCATCAAGATCAAACTCTTTCCACGGTGCCGCGATTAACTCTTCTTTCCGCACGGCCAGCAACAGCAGCAAGCGCACCGCATACAGGTTTTCAATGGTGAAGCTTCCCGCTTTGTCGCGCATCGCTTGAAACAGCCTGATGATTTCCTCGCGGGTAAGCCAGCGCTCACGAGCTTCTTCTTTACCGCCGGCATCGGCTGGATTGAAGGCGCTCGCCGGATTGATTTCGACAACTTGCCGCTTGATGCCGAAGTCGAAGATTCGTTTGATCCACCGCAGCACGTCGTTTGCGACAGTGGGGGCGCCACGCTTCACGACGGTCTGAATCATGGCATCAATGTCTCGGGGGCGAACATCCTCCGCTTTCATCTTGCCGATAGCCGGCTTGATGTCATTCTCGATTCTCGACCGGACGATGTTCGGATGTTTCCAGCGGCCAAGAATGGTGCGCTCGAAATACTCATCGGCCAGCTTGGCCACCGTCCAGGCGTTCTTTTCGTCCTCGATCTTGGCAATCGCCTCGCGCTTACGTTCCTGCTTCTCGCCTGCCACGTCGTAGCCCAAGGCCACGCGCGCCGCCATTTCCTTTGCCGTCTTGCGAGCATTGGCCAGTGACAGCACCGCATAGCTGCCAAGGTTCATGACCCGCTGCTTGCCGTCAAAGCGGTAGCGAAACCGCCACGTCGGCCCGGAGTCGCTCTCCCGGAAGCGAAGATACAGCCCATCACCGTCGGCGCGCCCCTCAAAGCGTTCCCCAGCCTTGATCCACCCCCTGATTTCAATGTCAGTCAGCTTGCCCATATCACCCCCCAGGAATCCGCATCTGTGCGTGTACCCATTTTTCCTGCCAGAAACTGGCGCAGGTACACATTTGGGTACACGAGAATTGTGCGCCAACGTGACATGACATGCAACGACAAGACGCTAAAAAGCCGCATGGTTAGCGGCTTTGTTGGGATAGTTGCGACGGGCTGAAATGGCCTGATTCTTTATTCCAGATTCTGCACCTGCTCGCGCATCTGTTCGATCAGCACCTTGAGTTCGAGCGAGATGCGCGAAGTCTCCAGCGCCACCGACTTGGAGCCCAGGGTGTTGGCTTCGCGGTGCAGTTCCTGCATCAGAAAATCCAGCCGCTTGCCGATGGCGCCGGTTTGATCGAGCACGCGGCGGACCTCGGCAAAGTGGGTGGCGAGGCGGGAAAGTTCTTCGTCGACATCGGCTTTTTGCGCCGCCAGCGCGACTTCCTGCGCCAGCCGTTCGTGCCCGGTTTCGCCCAGCGCATCGCGCAGGCGTTCCGCCAGCTTGTCGCGCTGCGCCGCGGCCAGCGCCGGCAGCAGAGGCTGCAAGCCGGCCACCTGCGCTTCGGCGGCGTCGAGCCGGGCGAGAATGTGCCGTTTCAGCTTGCCGCCTTCGCGCTGGCGGCTCTCGATCAGTTCGTCCAGCGCCGCCTGCATGCCTTGCAGGGTGGCTTCGTTCAGAGCGTCTTGCGACAGCGTGGCGGTTTGCACCGCGCCGGGCCAGCGCAGGATCTCGTTGACGGAGAGCGGCGCGCTGTTCGGCAGACGCTGCAGCACGTCGGCCTGCCAGTGCGAAAGGCGCTCAAGAATGGCCGGGTTGAGGCCGTTATCAAGCGTGGCGGCAGGCAGCAGGTTCAGGCTGATGCGGCACTCCACCTTGCCGCGCGCGAGACGACGGTTGATCAGGTCGCGCAGTTGCGGCTCCAGCGAGCGGAACTCATCGGCCAGGCGGAAGTGCAGTTCGAGAAAGCGTTGATTGACGCTGCGCAGATCGATGCTGACGCTGGCATGGTCGAGGGTGAGGCTGTGGGCGGCAAACCCGGTCATGCTGGCAGTCATGGATGGCCTGAAACGTGGGTTATGGAACGATTGCCGGCGCGGAGCCGGGGGTGAGTTTTTGTGGCATGGCCGATTAACAGGCAAAGATAATAGACGTTCGACTATGGCGACTCAACCCAATCAGGCGCTGCCCAATGGTTACCGGCTGAACGAATACACCATCGTGCGCAAGATCGGCGGCGGCGGCTTCAGCATGGTGTACCTGGCGCGCGACGACGCCAACCAGTCGGTGGCGATCAAGGAATACCTGCCGGGCGCGCTGGTGCTGCGTACCGAGGGCTCGGTCATCGTGCAGGCCAATTCGTCCGAAAACAACAATGTCTTTCGCCATGGGATGAAGTGTTTTTTCGAGGAAGGCCGGGCGCTGGCGCGCATCGACCATCCCAACGTCATCCGCGTGACCAACTTCTTCCGCGCCAACGAAACCGTCTACATGGTGATGCGCTTCGAGCGCGGCAAAACGCTGCAGCAGCACATCCAGGCCAATCGCGGCAGCATCCGCGAAAGCTTCATCCGGCGCGTGTTCGCCCAATTGCTCAATGGCCTGCGCGAGGTGCACACGCACAAGCTGCTGCATCTCGACATCAAGCCGTCCAACCTGTATGTCCGCCTCGACGGCTCGCCGGTGCTGATCGACTTCGGCGCGGCGCGGCAGACGCTGACCCAGGAAGAAAGCAAGCTGCAGCCGATGTATACGCCTGGCTTCGCTGCGCCTGAGCAGTATCACAACCGTGAACGGCTGGGGCCGTGGACCGACGTCTACAGCGTGGGCGCCAGCCTCTATGCCTGTCTGGCGGGCTATCCGCCGCAGGCCGCGGATGCGCGTCTGCTCAACGACAAGCTGGTGCCGGCGACAGTCAACTGGCGCGGCGCCTATTCCGACCAGTTGCTGGAGACCATCGATCATTGCCTCAGACTCAACTACATGGAGCGCCCGCAAAGCGTATTCAGCCTGCAGAAAGTGCTGATGGACCGCAGCGCGATAACGCCGCCGCGCACTTCGTTCTTGAGCAGCCTGAAGCGTTCGCTGAGCAAGGAATTGTTCTAGGAGCCGGTCGGATTTATGATGAATCGGCTGCAAATCCGCCTGGACGGTCCATATTTCGCTGTTGTTTCGGTCAACGGGGTGACAGTTGACCGGGAAAATCGGCAGAATTCCGTCCTTGCCCAGCCGAATTTTCGCCTCGACCCCATAAGTCCGACAGACTCCTAGACTGCGCACCATGAAATTCACCATTTACCAGGCATCCCGTCAGGGCGGGCGCAAAAACAACCAGGACCGGGTTGCCTACTCCTACAGCCGCGATGCGCTGCTGATGGTGGTGGCCGATGGCATGGGCGGCCACATGCACGGCGAGATCGCGGCGCAGATCACGGTGCAGACGCTGACCGAGCAGTTCCAGAAAATGGCCAAGCCGCGCCTGAGCGATCCGATGGCTTTCCTGGCCGAGGTGACCACGCGTGCGCATTTCGCCATCAACGATTACGCGGTCGAACAGGACCTGCTGGAAATCCCTCATACCACCTGCGTTGCCGCCGTGGTGCAGGACAACACCGCGTACTGGGCGCATGTGGGCGATTCGCGGCTGTACCTGTTCAGCGACGGCAGCCTGATCGCGCGCACCGAAGACCACACTGCCGTCGCCCAACTGGTGCGCGATGGCATCATCAGCGAAGAAGAGGCGGGCAACCATCCGGAGCGCAACAAGGTGTCCAACTGCCTGGGCGGCTATGTCGCGCCGCAGGTGGAGTGCAATGCGCCGGTCCCGCTGCACGACGCCGACACCATGCTGCTGTGCACCGACGGCATCTGGGGCATGATCAGCATCCCGGAAGTGTCGGCCCTGCTGCATGCCTACACGCTCGAAGACGCGGTGCGCCATCTGATGGACCATGCCGAATTCCGCGGCGGCGCACACGGCGACAACCTCAGCCTGATCGCCATGACCTGGGGCGAGGCGCGCATGCCGAGCAGGGATTCCATCTCCACCCTGGCGCTGCCGGACGGCGGCGTCACCACGCAGATCAACGCGCTGCGCCCGGTGCCCGGCGCGCCGGCGGTGTCGGACGACGAGATCGAGCGCGCCATTGCCGAAATCCAGCAGGCCATCCAGAAAATTTCCACCAAATAAGCGCTGCACGGTCCCGGTGGGCGCGGGCACGCGCGGCGCGGTAAAATTGCGCTTTCCGTCCCGACTGTCCGCCATGCCCCCGATTTCCCGCCCCAGCGGCCGTGCGCCCGATGCGCTGCGCGCCCTGTCCTTCACTCGCCGGTTCACCAAGCACGCCGAAGGCTCGGTGCTCGTCGTCATGGGCGACACCCGCGTCCTGTGTACCACCAGCGTGCTCGACAAGCTGCCGCCGCATAAAAAAGGCAGCGGCGAAGGGTGGGTGACGGCCGAGTACGGCATGCTGCCGCGCTCCACTCATACCCGCAGCGACCGCGAAGCCGCGCGCGGCAAGCAGTCCGGACGCACCCAGGAAATCCAGCGGCTGATCGGACGCAGCCTGCGCGCGGTGGTCGACCTGAAAAAGCTCGGCGAGCGCACCCTGCACATCGACTGCGACGTATTGCAGGCCGACGGCGGTACCCGCTGCGCCAGCATCTGCGGCGCCTGGGTCGCGGTGGCCGATGCCGTCGCCGGCTTGCTGCGCGACGGCAAGCTTGCCGAAACCCCGCTCACCGGCAGCATCGCCGCCGTCTCGGTCGGCGTCTATCAGGGCCAGCCCGTGCTGGACCTGGACTACGTCGAGGATGCGGGCTGCGACACCGACATGAACGTGGTGATGACCGGCAGCGGCGGCATCGTCGAGGTGCAGGGCACCGCCGAAGGCACACCGTTTGGCCGCGACACCCTCGAAGCCCTGCTCGATCTGGCGACCGCCGGCATCGCGCAGATCACCGCAGCGCAACACAAGGCGCTGGAAGCATGAAAAAAATCGTCATCGCCTCCGGCAACGCCGGCAAGCTGCGCGAGATCGCGCGCATCCTCGCGCCGCTCGAAATCGAAGCCGCGCCACAGTCCGATTTCGGCGTCCCGGAATGCCCCGAGCCGCACGTCACCTTCGTCGAGAACTGCCTCGCCAAGGCGCGCCACGCCAGCGCGCACACCGGCCTGGCGGCGCTGGCCGACGACTCCGGCATCTGCGTCGAGGCGCTCAACGGCGCGCCCGGCGTGTATTCCGCGCGCTACGCCGGCGAGCCGAAATCCGACGCGCGCAACAATGAAAAGCTCATCGCCGCCCTCGCGGGCCAGTCCAACCGCCGCGCACACTATTATTGCGTGATGGTGCTGGTGCGCTATGCCGACGATCCCGAGCCGCTGATCGCCGAGGGCCGCTGGTTCGGCGAGATCATCGACACCCCGCGCGGCGAGAACGGCTTCGGCTACGATCCGTATTTTCTGCTGCCACAGTTTGGTAAAACCGGCGCGGAGCTTGGCGAGGACGAGAAGAACGCCATTTCGCATCGCGGCCAGGCCTTGCGCGAACTGGCCGACAAGCTGAAACGGCTTGGCTGAGTCCGTCATCCGCTTTGCCGGCAGCGGTCTGAGGGTGCAGCCGCCGTTGTCGCTCTACATTCATTTGCCGTGGTGCGTGAAGAAATGCCCATACTGCGACTTCAATTCGCACGCCGCGCAAGGCATTCCCGAAACCGCCTACATCGACGCGCTGCTGCTCGACCTGGAACGCGCGCTGCCCGATATCTGGGGGCGCGCAATCCACACGGTGTTCTTCGGCGGCGGCACCCCCAGCCTGTTTTCGGCGGATGGCGTCGAGCGCATCCTGGCCGCCGTGCGCACCCTCACGCCCTTGCTTCCGGGCGCGGAAATCACCCTCGAAGCCAACCCCGGCACGGTGGAAGCGGCCAGGTTCGCCGGGTTTCGCGAAGCCGGGGTGACGCGCGTCTCGCTCGGCATCCAGAGCTTCAACCCGCAGCACCTCGAGGTGCTCGGGCGCATCCACGACGGCGACGAAGCGCGCCGCGCGGCCGAACTGGCCGCCACGCATTTCGACACCTTCAATCTCGATCTGATGTTCGCCCTGCCGGGGCAAACGCTGACCGGGGCGCTGGCCGATCTCGAAACGGCGCTCGGGTTTGCGCCGCCGCATCTGTCCGCCTACCACCTCACGCTCGAGCCCAACACGCCGTTCGGCCACAGCGCGCCGCCGAACCTGCCGGACGACGACCTGGCCGCAGACATGCAGCTGGCGATCGAGGCCAGGCTGAATGAGGCCGGTCTGCGGCACTACGAAACCTCGGCCTATGCCCGTCCGCATCACGCCAGCCGCCACAATCTCAATTACTGGCGATTCGGCGATTACCTCGGCATCGGCGCCGGCGCGCATTCCAAGCTCAGTTTCCACGACCGCATCCTGCGGCAGATGCGCACCAAGCATCCGCAGCAGTATATGGATGCGGTTCGGCAGGGCCGCCATATTGCCGACGTCCGCGCGCTTACGCGCAGCGACCTGCCGTTCGAGTTCATGATGAACGCGCTGCGCCTCAACGACGGCGTTGCGGCGGCGCTGTTTGAAGAACGCACCGGCTTGCCGCTATGCGTTTGTGCGCCTGCACTCGAACAGGCGCAGGCGCGGGGCTTGATGGAAACCGGTGCAGGCCATCTCCAGCCGACCTTGCAGGGTCAGCGCTTCCTGAACGATCTGCTGGAATTGTTCCTGCCCGGGTAACGGGCGGCCGGGCGCGGCTGCGTACGGGCCGCCGGCGTTGGCGGGCGGAAATGTCAATGGTAAATGTCCGCTACGCCCGATGCCGGCGGATGCGCCATACTTGCGCCTCCCGCAACGAATCCGAACTTTCACCATGCGTACACGAGCACTCCTGACCCCCTTGCTGGCCGCACTGCTGCTTTCTGCCTGTGCGACGAACGATCTGGGGGATTCCCGCGACATGAGCAACACCCAGAAAGGCGCCATCATCGGCAGCGTGAGCGGCGCGGCGCTGGGCGCGATCGTCAATCACAAGAACCGCGGCAAGGGCGCGTTGATCGGCGCGGTCGGCGGCGGTCTGGCGGGGACCGGAGTGGGCTATTACATGGACACCCAGGCCAAGGATTTGCAGAAGCAATTGCAGGCCGAGATCCAGCGCGGCGAAATCAGCGTGGAGAAACGCGCCAGCGACAACGCCCTGCTGGTCAGCATGACTTCCACCACCGGCTTCGACACCAACTCCTCCGTGCTGAAACCGGGCTACACGCCGACACTGAACAAGATCGCCAGGGTGCTGAACCAGTACGGAAAAACCACCGTGACGGTGATCGGCCATACCGACAGCGTCGGTTCGAACGCAGCCAATCAGACCCTGTCTGAAAACCGCGCGCAATCCGTGCTCAATTATTTTGCCGGCCAGAATGTCAATCCGCTGCGGCTGCAGGCCTACGGCAAGGGCGAGACCGAACCGCGGGCAGACAACGGCACCGAGGCGGGCCGCCAGCTCAATCGCCGCGTCGAGCTATGGATTCAGCCCGTCGTCGCGCAATAAATCCGGCCCACCGCGTGTAGCGGAGGCGGGCTGCCGCCAGGCACCCGCCGTTTCCCCGGCTGCGCAGCAACACCCTTTCCCCCGGCCTGGTCCAGATGGGCCGGGTTTGGTTGCCGTCGGATGCCCGAGCCGGCGGCTCAGCGCTTGCCGGTCCCTGCGCCGGCGTCCAGTTCATCCGCTCCGGGTACGCGGAAGATGCCTTGCAGTTTGAGCAATTCGTCGCGGTGCTGACCCGCAAGCGCATTCAACACATCGTTTCCCTTTGGGGTCAGGTGCACCTCCACCGCGCGCCGGTCGTTGCGCCCCACCTGGCGCTGCACCAGCCCAAGCTTTTCGCACCGCGAGATCAGCGAAACCACGCCATGATGATGGGCCTGCAGGCGTTCCGCCAATTCGCTGACGGTGGCCCATTCGCGATCCGGAAATCCGCGTGTGTGCAGCAGCAACTGGTACTGAAGATGGGTGATGCCATGCCGGTGCGTCGCTTCCTCGCTGAAACGCAGGAAGCGCCGGAGTTGATAACGGAAGTGGGAGAGCGTCTCGAAGTCGCTTTTGCTGAGGGGGGAGGGGGTCATCGGGTTTGGTCGCGGCTCAAGTGGTTTTCTGTTGGCTTTTATATCATAGTGTGATACAAATAAATCGTGATGGTCTCGCGGGCATGCCGCCACATTCGCTGCGGCGGCGATCGAGAATCCCGTCTGTCCGCCCAGAGGCCACGTTCGAAAAGAGGAGATTCACATGAGTATCCTGCATATTCACAAATTGTTCGTCTCGTCGCCCGAAGGGTGGAATGAGTTCGCGCGCATACAGCCCTCCGCCATCAAGCTGTTTGCCCTGCTGGTGCTGCCGTTCTCGCTGTTCCCGCCATTGATGCTGGAGTATGCCGGGCAGCATTTGGGCGCAGCCCTGTTTCCCGATACCGCGCGCCAGGCATGGAGTATCGCCGCGCTCTTCTTCCTGATCGCCGAACTGGTCAGCGTCCCGTTGATGGCCTGGGCGATCAAGTCGGTGGCCAACAGCAGGGGGATCGGCAGTAGTTACCACGATGCCTTCACGCTCGCCGCCGTCGCGCCGGTGCCGCTCTGGCTCTCGTCGCTGGCGCTTTTCTCCGACCAGATCGCCTTGATCATGGCCATGGTCGTTCTGGGGGTGGCGGGTTCGGTCGTGCTGATTTTCCGCGGCGTGGGCAGCATCCTCAAGGTCGAGGAGGGGCTCGTCGCTTTCGACATCGCCTATACCGTGACGGCGCTTGGCCTGGTCGCGTGGGTGATGCTGGTCATGCTGGGGCTCGTCCCGGCGCTTGCCTGAGATTCTGGAATCACCGTTTTCTGGCCTGCCTGGCCGAGCGGAGCCAGGCATTTCTGAGGAGGTTGAACGATGGAAGCAACAGCAACACTGAACTTGCCGGACCTCGATGAGGAAGGTTACCTGATCGAGCCCGGCGAATGGAACGAAGCCCTCGCCGAATATTTCGCGCAAAAAGAGGACGTCAAGCTCACCGACGCGCATTGGGACGTCATCCGCTTCATGCGCGAATACTACGAAGAGCACCAGATCGCCCCGGATGCCCGCTATGTGATCAAGCATTTGTCCCAGCGCATGGGGGCCGATGCGCGCAACGCGCTTTTCAGGCTGTTCGCGTACGGCTACGTCAAGCAGGCATGCAAGATCGCGGGGATGAAGCGTCCGCGCGCCTGGAGTACCGGCTGACGGGTTCGCCGGTGCCGGGTTGGGGCAGTCGAGACGCGCGCGAAGCGGTTGCCCTGGCGCCCGCGCACAGCCCTCAAAAGCGCTCGCCGGGATACAGATAGCGCCACTGGCCGGGCGGTAGCTGCGCCAGCGGCACGCGCCCAAGACGGATGCGCTTCATCGACACCACGCGCAGACCAACGGCTTTGCACAGATGGGCGATTTGTCCGATTTGGGCGCCTTTCAGCGCCACCCGCAGGCGGTTCTCGTTTTGCCAGCTGACCTTGATGGCAGGCGGCGTGCGGCCATTGAACGCAGTTGTCGACGCGTTGGCATCTTTACCGCCACCGCCCGCCCCTTGCGGGTGGAAGGGAATGCCCTGATTCAGCCGTTCGAGTCCGTGCGGGATGAGTTCGCCCGCGACTTCGACGATGACTTCGTGCTCCAGCGTGGCGGCATCCGCGGTCAGTTTGCGCACCACGTGCCAGTCCTGGGTGAAGACGACCAATCCGCTGGCGTCGGTTTCCAGCGGCACGCACAAGCTCAGTCGGGCGAAATGCTTTTTCAGCGGGCGGATGCCGGAGGCGTCTTCGGCCCACCGCGCGGCGGCACCGAGCAACTGATGCGCGTGCGATAACGGCGCGGCTTCGCCGTCCGTGGTGTCGCCTGGATGCGTGCGATAGCCGGGCGGCTTGTGCAGCAGCAGGGTGATGGCCTGGGTTTGGCCGAGATCGGCCAGCGGGTCGATTTCGATGCGCTGATCGGTCACCCGGAATTGCGGCTCTTCGATCACGACGCCGTCCACCCGCACCCAGCCGCCGGCGATGATTTGTTCGGCTTCGCGGCGCGAGCAGGCGCGAAGCTCGGCGACGCGTTTGGCAAGGCGGATGGGATCGGTCATGGCGAGCTGGAGGGTGTGGGGCAGGCCAGTTTAACGCGATGTCAGCGCCGCGCGCCCGGCCGCCGTCTGAACGCGGTTGTCAAGGCGAGCATGGGCGCGGCATGCCCTTGGGTCGTTCATCTCCGGAGCGGCCCATAAAAACCCTTCTCGCCCTGCCATGGCTGTTTTTTGGCTTCGCCCACCCCTGCTGCCGCGGTCGGCAAGAATGTCGCGCACAAGGTGGGCGCCCCGGCCATCGAGGACAAGCAAGCCGGGGTGCCGGTGGTGCCGGATTGATCATGAACGCAGCATCGCCAGGCGAGACGGGACCGGTTTGACGCGTCCATGTTTGGGGTCTAGCCTGAAACTTGCGGCCGCCTGAGGGGCAGTCGCGACAGGATAATTACAAATGCGGCCATCGCCGCGAGACCGGGAGGGACGAAAATGTACTCCACCGCTCACCATGTTTATGCTGGCGCCTTGTTGTCGTTGCAGGTCGCGGTGTTCTGGATCGCCGGCCTGCAGACGGCCTGGGGTATGCCGGAGTTCGCGCGCCGCTACAGCCTCAGTTGCGCCGCCTGTCACTCCGCCTTCCCCCGTTTGAACAAGTTTGGGGAATACTTCGTCGCCAACAACATGCGCCTGCCGAACTGGAAGGACAGCGCCGCCAAGATCGACGACGATTTCCTCGCCCTGCCGGCCTACCCCCCTTTCGCCGTGCGCGGTCAGGCCTATGTGCAGGCGCGCGATGGCAAATCGATCGATCCGCTTACCGGCGCTACCGACTCGGCTACCACCGACTTCCAGTCGCCCTATCTGGTCAAGCTCCTGTCCAGCGCACCGCTCAGCGAGAACATCACGTATTACTTCTACACCATCCTCGCCGAGAAGGGCGCCAACAGCACGGCACTGGTCGAGGACGCCTGGTTCCGGCATGCCGACATCTTCGGCACCGGCATTGGCATGCAACTCGGCCAGTTCCAGCTCTCCGACCTGATGTTTCCGCGCGAAATCCGCCTGCCGTTCCAGGATTTCATGGTTTACCGCATGGCCGGTATTACTTATGACCGCGGTGTGCTGTTCGACCGCGACGTCGGCCCATTTGAGCTGGCATTCGGCCTGGTCAACGGCAACGGCATCAACGACAACCTGAATATCAACAGCCCGGGTTACCGCCGCCCCGACAAGATGTTCGACAACGACAATTCCAAGACCGCATTCGGTCGCATTGGCACCGATTTTGGACCCGTCGCCGTCGGCCTGTTCGGCCTGTCCGGCAAGCAGCGCAGTGTCGCAGTCGGCAACGCTGGCCTGGATACTGGCGTTCGCAACACCGACAAGCGCGCCTTGGGGCTGGACCTGTCGGGCGACTTCGGCGGCAATACCTATTGGTATGTGCAGTATCTGTGGAATGCTTGGGACGGTTTTCTCGATGCCGACCCCAGCCGCGACTACCGTTGGCAAGGCGGCTTCGCCGGCATCGACTACATTCCCAGCGAGCGCTGGGCGTTCTCGCTGCTATACAACCATGCCGATGCCGGCGATCTCGCCAATACCGACACCATCTATGAAGGCATCGATATGAACAGCCTCAGCCTCACCGCGTCGTATTACTTCATGCGCAACATCAAGGGCGTTGCCGAGATCAACTTCGATTTCCTCGGCGAGAAAGCCAAGACCGGCACCTACTGGACCGGCCACCTGACCAAGGAAAACTACATTCTGTTCGGCTTCGATGCGGCTTTCTGACACCGGCTGCTGCCGAACGCTTTCCGCCGCTGCGCTGCTGCTATACGCATTGTCTGCCGGGGCGGCCGAGCCGACCCTGCGCAAACTGCACATCGAGTCGGATCCATCGGGCGCCGATGTCATGCTGATCGGCGGCAAGGCTGGGAACACGCCGCTGACTGTCGGCGAGCGCGCCATTTACCCGAACGACTACCCCGACAATCGGGCGCATCTGTACGGCACCGTCACGTTGCGTCGCGCGGGCTGCAACACCGTCGTTCACCGGGTGACCCTCGACGACATCGCGCGCGGACTCAAGGTCGCGCTCGACTGCGATGCCGCGCCGGCCGTGCGTCCTGCACCCGCAATCGCGCCGTCGACAGCGGCCGCGCCACCGCCAGCCGCCAGCAACCCGGCCGCCATCGAGACCGTCTACCAGCGTCGTCTGCGCCAGTTGCAGGTGATGCAGGAGCTGCTCGACGAGGGACTGATCGATGCCGCCGAAGAACAGCGCATCCGCCGCCGGCTACTCGACGCACCCTAGTCGGATCCGGCCGGGCAGCTTAGGTTTTCGTGTCGCGGAGGGGACGGGGAGGGCGATCCGGAATCCTGGACATGGGCCGGCCAATCCTGAAACCGCTCATCCCGGAGCAGGCAATTCCTCTGCCCGCGCGCAAGTTTACCGCTGTGCCTGCGAGCAAACCGCAGGTGCGCATGGCCGCTGTTCGGGCGCGGTTGTTATTGCAAGCGCGGGCGCGGTATGCTTTTGGGTCGACAACCCATCCCCCGATCCGGAGACGCCCATGAAAATCGCGCTTGCCCTGTCATTGTTGTTTTTCACCTCATCCGCCCTCGCCGCCGTGGTCGGCAAGGATGTCAGCTACAAGGCGGGCGATACCGTCATGAAAGGCTATCTGGCGTTCGACGATGCGGTCAAGGGCAAGCGCGCCGGCGTGCTGGTGGTGCCGGAGTGGTGGGGCGCCAACGATTACGCCAGGAAGCGCGCGCGCATGCTGGCGAACGAGGGCTACGTCGCGCTGGTGGTCGACATGTACGGCAACGGTCAGATTGCCGACAACCCGCAGGACGCAGGCGCGCTTGCCGGCAGTGTGAACAAGAATCCGCCGCTGGCGCTGGCCCGGTTTCAGGCGGCCGAGAAATTTCTCGACAAGCAGCCCAACGTGAAGAAAGGCGAACTGGCCGCGCTGGGCTACTGCTTCGGCGGCGGCGTGGTGCTCAACATGGCGCGTGCGGGCGAACCGCTGAAGGCGGTGGTCAGCTACCACGGCGTGCTGGCGACCGACGTGGCGGTCAAGCCGGGCGACATCAAGGCCAAGCTGCGCATCTTCCACGGCGAGGCCGATCCGCTCGTGCCGCCCGAGCAGGTCGAGGCGTTCAAGACCGAAATGGCCAACGCCAAGGCGGATTACATGCTGGTAACCTATCCCGGCGTGAAACATACTTTCACCAACCGCGAGGCCGACAGCTACGCCGCGCAATTCGGGCTGCCGCTCAAATACGACAACGCGGCCGACAGCGATTCGTGGACGCGGACCCTGGAATTCCTGAAGGCGACGCTGAAATAAGATGAGCGACGCCTGCGACCACGACGGCCACGCCCCGCACGCCAGCGGCAGCCTCGGCATTCCGCAAGTCGGCGCATTCGATCCGGCCGCGTTCGAACGCGCGGTGAACGACATGCTCGTGGCCTGCGGGGTCGCGCCGGATTCGGTGCACACCGGGCGCACCGCGCAACGCGTGCGCGAACTGTGGCAGAAGCGGCTGCTCGGCGGCTATGCGATCGCACCCGCCGAGGCGCTCGGCGAAGGCTTCGCCGACGATCGCAACGACATGGTGGTGGTACGCGGCATCGCGGTGCACGGCGTGTGCCCGCATCACCTGGTACCGTTCCGCGGCGTCGCGCACGTGGCCTATATTCCCGGCGGCCGGCTGCACGGCTTCGGGCGCATCGCGCGCCTGGTCGATGCCATCGGCCATCGCTTCACCTATCAGGAATGGATGACGCGCGACATCGCCGAGGCACTGGTGACGCATGGCCAGGCGCAGGGCGCGGCGTGCATCATCGAGGCCGAGCAGCTGTGTCTGCTGCTCGGCGAGGACCGGCGCGGCGACGAGCGCGTCGTCACCCAGGCTTTCACCGGCTGCTTCCTGGCCAGCGACCAGATGCGCAACGAATTCCTGCGCGCGGTGACGCAGCGGGAGCTGCGTTGATCTGGCATGGCGCAGCGGGAGCTGCGCCTATCGGGCGCTGCGCGGACGAGTTGCGATAGGACGGATCCACATGGCCCTCCATGCCGACAAACCTGCCACGCGGATACTGCCTCCCGCACCCTACGCCGCCGCCCTGCTCGGCGGCTGGTGGCTGGACCGCCAGGTGCATGCGCTGCCGCTCGGCGGGGGCGCGGCGACGCACGCGCTCGGCTGGCTGCTGATCGGCATCGGGCTGGCCTTGTTTATCTGGACGCTGTGGACATTCCATCGCCATCACACCACGGTCAATCCCTATCGGGGCGCGTCCGAACTCTGCATGGACGGGCCGTTCCGCTTCAGCCGCAATCCAATCTACGTCGGCGACTGGTTCATCTTCGCCGGGGTGGCGCTGCTGCTGGAAACCGGGTGGCCGCTGGTGTTCGCGCCGCTGATCTGGGCGATGCTGCGCTATGGCGTGATCCGTCACGAAGAAGCGCATCTGCAGGCGAAATTCGGCGACGAGTACAGCGCCTATAAAGCCCGGGTGCGGCGCTGGCTATGAGGACACATGCGGCCTGGCTGGCGGTCGGCATGCTGGGGCTCGTCGCAGGCTGCGCCGGGTCGCAGCAGAATCCCTATTACGACCCGGCCAAGCCGCACCATACGCCTGTCGGCTTCCGCAACCCGGGTTCCGGCGCACAGCAGGCCGGAGGGTTCTGGCGCTGGCAGTGGGAGCGTCGCCTGGCGGGGCTGCCGAAGCCCCCAGGCCCCGCACACCGAGACTGGCGCGTGCCGCCCGATCTGGCGCTACTGACCGCAGCCGCCGGCAACCCGAGTGTGACCTGGATCGGTCACGCCACGCTGCTGGTGCGGCTGGGCGGGCTCAACGTGCTGACCGATCCGCATTTTTCCGAGCGCGCCTCGCCGGTGGGCTTCGCCGGGCCGAAACGCTACCAACCGCCCGGAGTGGCACTGGAAGATCTGCCGGAGATCCATGCCGTGGTGATCTCGCACAATCACTATGACCACCTCGATGTCGATAGCGTGCAGCAGTTGCATGCACGCAGCGGTGGCACACTGCGATTCTTCGTGCCGCTGGGTTTGAAGCCCTGGTTTGCCAGGCTTGGTATCGACAACGTGACCGAGCTCGACTGGTGGGAACACGCCAAGCTGGGCGGGGTACGCTTCACGCTCACCCCGGCGCAGCACTGGAGCGCGCGCGGCCTGTTCGACCGCTACCGCACGCTGTGGGGCGGCTGGGCGATCCAGGCATCCGACTTCAGTTTCTTCTTTGCCGGCGATACGGGTTATTCGTCGGATTTCGCTCAGATCCGTCGCCGACTCGGGCCTTTCGACCTCGCGGCGATTCCCATCGGCGCCTATGAGCCGCGCTGGTTTATGCGGATACATCACGTCGATCCGGCCGAAGCGCTGCGCATCCACCAGGACCTGGGCGCCCGCCAGTCGCTGGGCGTGCACTGGGGCACCTTCGAAGTGTCCGACGAGGCGCTTGACGTGCCGCCGCGCGAACTGGCGGCGGCACGTCGCGAGGCAGGCATCGACGCGGAAGAATTCGTCGTACTGCGGGTGGGCGAAACCCGGCTGATCAGCAACTAGCCGGCGCTGGCAGGCCGAACAGTTCGCGTGCGTTGCGCGTGGTGGCCTGCGCCAGCGCGGCGACGTCGATGCCGCGCAGTTCGGCCAGGGTCTGCGCGATGCGCGGCAATTCCCCCGGTGCGTTGCGGCCGCGGCCGATCCATGCCGGCGGGATGTCGGGGCTGTCGGTTTCCAGCACGATGGCGTCGAGCGGCAGGTCGACCGCCAGCCGCCGCAGGTTGTTGGCGCGCGGCCAGGTGAAGGCGCCGCCGAAGCCGAGCTTGAATCCCAGCTTGATGAAGGCGTCCGCCTGCTGCGGGCTGCCGTTGAAGGCGTGGGCGATGCCGCCGCGCACGCGGATCCTGCGCAGGTGCTTGAGCAATTCGTCGTTCGCCTTGCGGCAGTGCAGCAGCACCGGCAGCGCGTAGTCGCGCGCGATCTTCAGCTGCTCGACGTAGAAAAATTCCTGGCTGGCGTAGTCGAGTTCTTTGACAAACAGGTCGAGCCCGATTTCGCCGATCGCCACCGGCCGCTGCGCCTCGATTTGCGCGCGCAGCTCGGCGAGGTGCGCGGGGCGGTGCACGTGGATGTACATCGGATGCAGCCCCCACGCCGGCAGGCAGCCCGGATAGCGCGCGCAGGTGGCGGCCACCGCGGCAAAGTTGTCGCGGCTGATGGCGGGAACGATCTGGATTGCCACCCCGGCGGCAACGGCGCGCGCGTACTCGGCGTCGCGGTCGGCATCGAACTCGGCGGCGTCGAGATGGCAGTGGGTGTCGATAAAAAACGGCGTCTTTGAAGACGCCGTTTCGCTTGCCGCTGGCATCGACGATCAGTCGTTGCTGGCGAAGCCCAGCAGGTGCAGCAGGCTGGTGAACAGGTTGAAGATCGACACGAACAGGGTGACGGTCGCCATGACGTAGTTGGTTTCGCCGCCGTGGATGATGTTGCTGGTCTCGTACAGGATGAGGCCGGACATCAGCAGCACGAACATGGCGGACACGGCCAGCGACAGCGCGGGCATCTCGAAGAAGATCGCGCCGAGGCCGGCGAGGAATGCGACCAGGATGCCGACCATGAGGAAGCCGCCCATGAAGCTGAAGTCCTTGCGGGTGGTCATCGCGTAGGACGACAGGCCGAGGAAGATCGCGGCGGTGCCGCCCATCGCCATCATCACCACCTGGGTGCCGTTGGGCAGCGCGAGGTAGGCGTTGAGGATCGGCCCGAGCGTGTAGCCCATGAAGCCGGTCAGCGCGAACACGAAGGCGATGCCGAGGCCGCTGTCGCGGAACTTGGTGGTGAGGAACAACAGGCCGAAGTAGCCGACCAGGGTGACGATGAGGCCGGGGTGCGGCAGATTCAGCGACATCGAGACGCCGGCGGTCAAGGCGGCAAACGCCAGCGTCATCGACAGCAGCATGTAGGTGTTCCTGACGACCTTGTTGGTCGACATGGCCGCAGACTGGCTGCGGCCGATGGTGGTGACTTGCGGGTTCATTCAAGCTCCTCTTTGTGAATGGCAGAACAGTATGCCGGGTCAGAGTGGATTTGCGCGGTACAGGTTCCCGGATGGCCGGAGATTACCGGTGAGGATACCGTGATGCGGGCCGGCTTGCTACCCGCAACCTCGCCGGCGCCTGGGTTTTTGGCCGGGCGGCGCTTATTCGCCCGCCCGCTTGTCGCGCATCATCAGGTTCATCAGCTCGCCCGGCAGCGGAAAGACGATGGTATTGGACTTGTCGCCGGCGATGTTGGACAGCGTCTGCAGATAGCGCAGCTGCATCGCCTGCGGCCGGGCGGCGAGGATCTCGGCGGCGGCCAGCAGCTTTTCCGAGGCCTGCAGTTCGCCCTCGGCGTGGATCACCTTGGCGCGCCGCTCGCGCTCGGCCTCGGCCTGCTTGGCGATCGCGCGCACCATCGATTCGTCGATGTCGACGTGCTTGATCTCGACGTTGGATACCTTGATGCCCCAGGCGTCGGTCTGCGCATCCAGCAACTGCTGGAGGTCCTGGTTGAGGCGCTCGCGCTCGGCCAGCATCTCGTCGAGCTCGTGCTTGCCCAGCACCGCGCGCAGCGTGGTCTGCGCCAGCTGGCTGGTGGCGTTGAGGAAATCCTCCACCTGCAGGATGGCCTTGGCCGGCTCGATGACGCGGAAATACACCACTGCGTTGACCTTGACCGAGACGTTGTCGCGCGAGATCACGTCCTGGCTCGGCACGTCGAACACCACGGTGCGCAGGTCGACCCGCACCATCTGCTGGATGCCGGGGATCACGAGCACCAGCCCCGGCCCCTTCACCTTCCAGAAGCGGCCGAGTAGGAATACCACGCCGCGCTCGTATTCGCGCAGGATGCGCAGACTGGAGGCCAGCAGTGCGACGACGAACAGCGCAACGGTCAAACCGCCGAATTCGAACATGATCATTCTCCTTGCCAGGGTTCCACGTCGAGTACCAGGTCGTGTCGGGCGCGTACCCGGATCGGGGTGCCGCGCGGGATCGGCGCGCTGCTGCGGACCCGCCAGAGTTCGCCATGCACGCGCGCCCAGCCTTCGCGCTCGATGTCTTCCAGGGTTTCGCCGCCGGCGCCGAGCATCTCCTCGGCGCCGGTCGCCACCGGCCGGCGGCGCGCGCGCAGCGCCATGCCGGCGACGAAAAAGCTGAACAGGGCGCTGACGGCGGCGACCGGGACGATCAGGGTCCAGGGCAGGCCGTAGCCGGGCAGATCGGTATCGATCAGCATCACCGAGCCGATGACGAAGGCGATGATGCCGCCCAGGCCGAGCGCGCCGAAGCTGGGCACAAAGGCTTCTGACGCCATCAGGGCGATGCCCAGCAGCATCAGCGCCAGCCCGGCGTAACTGATCGGCAGGACCTGCAGTGCGAACAGCGCCAGCAGCAGGCAGATGCCGCCGACCACGCCGGGAAGCAGCATGCCCGGGTTGGCAAACTCGTAGAGCAGGCCATAGATGCCCAGCAGCATCAGGATGTAGGCGATGCCGGGATCGCCGATCACCGCCAGCAGGCGGCTGCGCCAGTCGGGCCGGATGCGTTCGGTGACGGCATTCGCGGTGTCGAGGGTGACGGTTCGGCCATCCATCTTGATGACACGGCCGTTCACCTGCTTCAGCAGATCGCCGAGGTCGGCCGCCACCAGGTCGATCACCTGCAGCGCCAGCGCCTCGGAAGCCGGCAGGCTGACCGCCTCGCGCACTGCGCGCTCGGCCCAGTCGGCGTTGCGGCCGCGCAATTCGGCGAGGCCGCGGATGTAGGCCGCCGCGTCATGCACCGCCTTGCGCATTCGGGGGTCGCCCGACGGCTTGTCGGCTGGCCGGGCGTCGGCGGGTTTGTCGCTGCCGCCGGGCGCCAGCTCGACCGGCGTCGCCGCTCCCAGATTGGTCGCCGGCGCCATCGCCGCGATGTGGCTGGCATACAGGATGTAGGTGCCGGCGCTGGCGGCGCGCGCGCCCTGCGGCGAGACATAGGTGGCGACCGGCACCGGCGAGGCGAGGATGGCCTTGATGATGTCGCGCATCGAGGTGTCCAGCCCGCCCGGCGTGTCCAGTTCGATCACCACCAGTTGCGCCTTGTCCTCGATCGCCTTGTGCAGACCGCGCAGCAGATAATCGGCGCTGGCCGGACTGATCGCCCCCTGCACCGCCAATACCCGCACGCTCGCTCCGCTGGACGGGGCGGCCGCCAATGCCAGGCAGACAAATACGATCAGGTACGACAGACAGCGAAGTGGAGGCGTCATCCACTCAATCTAGACCCTAAACCGGGCGGCAACCAATGGCCGGGCAACAGGCGAATTGCCTCACAAAGAATGTAACCGAAGGAAGTAGCCGGACAGGTACGTTGACTCAAATTGAAGGTAACCGAAGAAATGGGGGTTACCGATCATGGGCAAGCACGAGCGACGGGCCTATCTGG
>Ga0209916_1000844_pt1 | contig 37874 bp, 29 predicted proteins | sample ThiBio_1000_plan_FD_183956 | JGI IMG/M metagenome (GOLD analysis project Ga0209916, IMG submission 183956) | Wastewater bioreactor microbial communities from Cape Town, South Africa - Thiocy_solids_2 (SPAdes) | ecosystem: Engineered > Bioreactor > Thiocyanate-remediating > Anaerobic-Aerobic ... | reverse complement strand
AACAGTCAATGATGAACTGAAAAATATTTGCCAGGTAGAGCATACCAGACATCGTAGTGTAGCAGGGTTTATTCTTAACATCCTTGGAGCCATTGCTGCTTACTCCTTCTTCCCTAAAAAACCATCTATCAAAGAAGATATTGAAGAAACCAACCCTATACTGATCCAACGACATAATCAACCCAAACTAATCGCAGCTTAACCCGAACTCAGGTAATATAAAATAAGCCAGAAACACCATGCTTAACTGCGTTTTTGGAGGTATGTCAGGAATGTATATGCGCTACAGGGGAAAATCCCGAACATACTTTGCGGAATAAAATTTTAGCCAAGAGCGAAGATGTCCAACACAAAGTGGAATTTAAAGGAAGCCGGCAGCCCTGCTGTGAACCCCATTGTGCATGGCAGGACTACCAATATCAGCAGCGACCTGAACGGGAGTGTTCCTTTTGCGAGCCTTGCCGACCCGGACAAAAATGCTACCGATAATATCCCGAGGGCGTATCTGAACATCATGTTCTTCAATGAGAGGTTTGAATTTGTAGAAGAAGGCAGCATGGCGCTGAGGGTAAGCCAGCCGGGAGACGGGGCTGCACCGCTGGTACTTTCCAACATCAAAGCGCCGAAGAACGGGTACGTGTATATTTACCTGAGCAATCCACCAAAGGGCGGACAAGTTAAGAATGATGATGCGGTTTATTTTGGATATTCTGGTTCATACTGACCCCTCATTCAGGGAGCAGAAAAACGGTGGTTTCTTCTGCAATAGGGGCAAGCGAAGCGACGTTCCGGCGGATACTGACCACTGCTTTGCGTCCTGGCATAAGCTGGTTAGTTCAGACGACTTTTTAGCAAAAAGAAATGTCTCATATTCAGATGACATGGTCATCTATATCCGAATAATGATCTCCCGTGGTTTACCCTAATTCTGTAGTTTACGGCTGGTGATAAACCTTTAATGTTCCGTTTTTCAGTACATAAATCTTTTGCCCTGAAAAGCCTATCTGCGTTGCGTTCTGAAAAGATGAGGGCAAAATAGTTTCTGCCGGTAACGGCTGTGGAGATTTGTAAGCGTACATTTTGGTATCGTCAAATCCGTAAATGGTTTTGTCCACAATGAAAAGATTTTTCCAATGCAGGAAAGGCAAACGGATTTTAAAAGAACCGTAATAATCAAAAACAAAAATCCCCCTGTCGGGATCATAGAGGTAGAGCAACCCGTCATTATCGATAATTTTTTCGGGATGGGGAATGTCGTCCATAACCTGCCGTAAATCGACTGAAGCTGACAAAAGATTTCCGTTGTCATCAATCTTTTTGATTTTGAAATCCCCTTCATCAAACACCCAGATGTGATTGTCGTACGAACTCGTGATGGCTCTCACTTTAAAAATATTCTGATTCGCGAGTTGGATAGTTCCGGTAACGCTCAGGTAATTGTCAAGCATGACAATGGTCTGAAATCCTTCGTAAAATAAAAGGGTTTTCCAGGGGTTTTGACCTGCGACATAACTGAGCTGCCCATAGTTTTTGACATTGTTGAACACACCGATTGAATCACCGGAAGGGCCATACTTTTTTAATTGATTTCCGGGGGTAATGATGTAAAGTTCACCGGTGGGGTTCACTGAGAAACAGGAGACAGGATAAGGGATCTCACTCACCGGTTGATAGGCAGAGTCAGTTTGCGCAAATACCTCGCCGCAGGCAAATATTGCGGACAGGAGCAGAATATTTCTGATAAGTTTCATTTTTTATAATACAACAATGATACTTTTTTTCCGTCAAAACAAGCATAGCTGTCATATTTAATCCAGTCGCCGGTATTGATGTAAGTACTTTCGCCGTTAAGAGAAATTTCCAGGGGCAGATGGCGGTGTCCGAAAAGGAAATAATCATAATGCTTCTTTTTCAAAACATCCCTGCAATAAACAATCAGCCATTCTTTGTCCTCACCCAAAAAGCGCTGATCTGCTGAGCCGGTAGCGGCCCTGCTTTTGCGGCTGAAATAATTGGCCAGCCCGATTCCCCACGATGGATGCATGGCGCCGAAGAGGGTTCTCGCGATTTTATTCCGGAATACTTTTTTTAGAAATTTATACCTGTGATCGCCGGGGCCTAAACCATCGCCGTGGCCAATTAAGAATTTCAAACCGTTAAATTCAAATTCCTGCGGTTCCTCAAATACCCGGATGCCCAATTCCTTTTCAAAATATCCGCTCATCCACATGTCGTGATTACCTGTGAAAAAATAAAGCGTAATTCCGCTGTCGTAAAGTTCGGCGAGCTTGCCGAGAATTCTTGTAAATCCTTTTGGGACCACTTTTTTGTATTCAAACCAGAAATCAAATAAATCTCCCAAAATGAAAAGAACAGCGGCATCCTGTTTGATTTCATCGAGAAAGGAAACGATCTTTTTTTCACGCACCAGGCTCCTTGCATAATCGGGCGCCCCCAGATGAAAGTCGCTTAAGAAATATATTTTTTTGTTTTCCGGAATCTGCATATTTAAAAAACAACCGAAGGTAAAGAAAAGAGATTGTTGAATTTTTCTTTGGAAGCAAATGGACGCAACGCGACCGCCAGGGCGGAAAACATTGCAGGGAAAGTGAAATGCCATTCGTGAATTCTTGGCCCTTTTCTCAAAGCAGAAGGAATAAACGATTGAAAGGATAAAATTATCAGGAAAAGAGTTATTGAGGGTAAAGCATAAGAAAGAATAAATGCAGGATGGAAAGAATTTGGCCACGAATACACGAATGGCATTTTCATTTATTTATTCCGGGAGTCAATAAACGCAACGACACCGCCAGGGCGGAAGACATTGCGGGGAAAGTGAAGTGCCATTCGTCTGTTCAAATTGAAAACCATTTCTCCATTACCAACTGCTAAACCTCAGACCGACGTTGTAGGGCTGAAAATTCAAATCGTTTTTAAAGATGGATTTGGGACTATATGAACCATAGAGGTTGATGAATCCAAATCCCAACTCACCCACGTAGGCAAGTTTCCATTTTCTCAAATCATAGTCCCCGCGGTTTTTTAATTTTCCCCGCTCGCTGCTCACTTGTTTGTTACGGCTGCTGTATAGGTATCCCATGCTGATTCCCGCACTGATGTTGAGTCCTCTGTTGTTGTAGGTCGGATTGGTTCTGAAATTCAGCATAACAGGGATCGTGAAATAGTCTGCCGCAAGTTTGTTTTTGGAAAACTGAATGGAATCCGTAAAGGCAAAAGCGTGCGGGATGTCCACCGCAGAGTTGTAAGGATTGAATCCGCCTTCTTTAAAACTGACATTGCTTTTGAAACGATAGTTGTTCAACTCCAACCCGAATGCATATTTGAGGTTGACATAATGTTTGATCAGGTTGACTCTTTGACCTACCAGCCAGAGATTGAAGTTGACAGATTTGCCCGTGCGAAGGCTGAAATCTTTTTCGCCTATGGCGGATGCCCCCGGCCTGTTTACCAGATCATTGGCCACTGTAGCTGCTGCATAATTGGTTTTGTCGGTCCAGTTCGAAAACCCCAAATCAAAAAAGAAAGTACTGGTAACAATGTTGGAAGTACGCGGTTTGCGGTCCCTTCCAACGGTTACGGTTACACGTCTTTTTTCGTTGGGAGCTCCTTTTTTGAGAATGATGATCCCTCCGATCTTTATGGTATCGTTGCTTTGGTTGACACGGATAGAATCTTTCTGGGCAAATAGTGTGCTGCTGAAAAGCAGGAATACAAAGGCTAATGTCGTTTTCATTTTCATTCGTTTGTTGTATTAATCATCGTCTCCGTTGAGCAACCGGTTAATCGGATTGGTACGGTCAATGGTTCTTTTTACTTTTTTTATAAATACGCCGAATTTGGATTGTCTGATTTTTTCGGCAGGAATGTCTGTCAATACATAATTGCTGTTTGCCTCATCGCCGGGAATAACCAGGTATTTTGTTTCACTTTTGCCGGATGAGGCGGCCAGGTTTTTTTCAGAAGAGGAAGGAGAAGAAATTTCCCGGGTGGATATTGGATGAAGATTGAGATTTTGTTTTGTTTCGATATGCCCTGCAATTCCGGGAAGATTGTGAGCTATTTCCTGAAGGGGAGTGGCATCGGTAATTGCAGATACAGCTTTCAATTCTTTTTGCGTTACATCAACTTTGTTGATATAATTATTCTCTCTGATAGTCGTTTTTGAATGATTTGTTCGTGGATAACTAACCTTTTCGTTGGTAGTTGATACTTCCTGTTCCCTGTGGTTATTTTTGAGATCAGACTTCTGCTGTTTTACAGGAGGAATTGTGTGGGTTTCCGGCTGGCCGGGTTCTTCCCGGGTTTGTGCAGTGGCCAATTGAGTTTGAACTTCGGATTGTGAATGGTAAATTGTTTTGTATCCAGCCCAAACCAGAAATCCAAGAATAGCGGCAGCAACAGCCGTTCTAAAGAAAAATGCTGACACAACTCCCGCCGGTTTGTGATACAAACTTTCTTTATCCGTGAAATGAACTGATAAATCGGGTTCTGTTTTACAAAGCCCAATCTGTTCAAAAGCCTTTTTTAATTCTTTATGTTCAGAAATAAAATCTTCAACAAACAATTTTTGAATATTGCCCAGTTCTCCGTCGTGATATTCTATAAAACGAGATTCATAGTTTGATAAATCAATAAAAGCGTCTTTGTCATTTTTGAGCAGGGAAGATTTGTATGAGAATTCAATGGCAGCAGGTGTCTGGACTGTGGCCAGGATGCCGTTAAATTCCTGCTTTAATTGCGGATTGGATTTGACAAACATGTCCACAATTTTTTTCTGCCCGGGAGTCAGTTCATTATCTGCATACAACAGAAAATATTCTTTATAATTTTCAATATTGATATTCATCGTCAGATAATGTTTTCAGGTTTAACCAGATAGTTTTTCAACTGTATCCGTGCCCTGTGCAGGTAAACTTTTACCTGGCTCAGGTTCAGCGAAGTGATTTGTGCTATTTCTTCATAATTGTATCCTTCATAATCTTTCAATAATACAAGGCTTCGCTGTGTTTCATTTAATTTGTAAAGCGCTTCATTCAATATTTTTTTTACATCGGGTTGTGAATGTGAGGTAAAAACCGGTGTATCACTGAGATCTTCTTTCAAAGTTGTCCTGCTGTTCCGCCGGATGTGGTCAATCATCTGATGGTAGGCCACGGTGAAGAGATACGATTTGCTTTTTTCATTTTCCACTTTTTTCCTGTTCACCCACAACTTTTCAAATGCACTTTGAATAATGTCCTTTGCATCTTCTTCCTGCCGGATATTTTTCAACACAAACCGATATACATTGTCTGCATAGTTTGTAACACAATCATTATAATCTTTTTCTGTCATATAATCGCCGGCAAGATAATTCCCCTAAATCCGATTTTGAGGTAAAACGCAGCCATTTCCTAAAAGTTACAATCCGTTCAAAATTTCCTTATCGATACTGGTTTTACCTTTCTTAGTAGGTTTGCAAAAATAAACAGCAGTCATCATGAACAGTACAATTGCAAAAAGACTGGGAGACGAACTCAGAGAAATTGAGGCTTCCGGCTTATTCAAAAATGAAAGAATCATTACCAGCGAACAGGGAGCCGAAATAGAAGTAGGTGGTAAAAAAGTGTTGAATTTTTGTTCCAACAATTATTTGGGATTGTCATCAGATCCTGCGGTTATTGATGCCGCCAAGAAGACGATTGACACAAGGGGTTTCGGACTGAGCAGTGTGCGGTTTATTTGTGGCACACAGGATATTCACAGAGAACTTGAAAAGAAAATTGCGGCATTTCTCAAGACAGATGATTCTATTTTATATGCCGCTTGTTTTGATGCCAACGGAGGTGTTTTTGAACCCCTGCTCAATGAAAATGATGCCATCATTTCCGATTCTCTGAATCATGCCAGCATTATTGATGGAGTCCGGCTTTGTAAAGCACAGCGCTATCGCTATGCTCACGACGATATGAATGATTTGGAAGCGAAACTGAAAGAAGCCAAGGGAGCAAGGACCAGGCTGGTTGTAACAGATGGTTCATTCAGCATGGATGGCACCATTGCCAGGCTTGATAAAATTGTAGAACTGGCAGAAAAATACGATGCCGCCGTGATGACAGATGAATGCCACTCGATGGGAATCATTGGCAAAACCGGGCGCGGAACCCCCGAATACAGAAATGTTTTGGGAAAGATTGATATTATTACCGGTACTCTCGGCAAGGCGCTCGGAGGAGCAAGCGGTGGTTTTGTTTCAGGCAAACAGGAAATCATCGATATGCTCAGGCAACGCAGCCGGCCCTATCTGTTCAGCAACACACTGGCTCCAAGTATTGTGGGCGCATCCATCGCTGTGTTTGACATGCTGAGCAAGACAACAGAATTGCGTGATAAACTGGAAGACAATACAAAATATTTCAGAGAGAAGATGACAGCAGCCGGATTTGATATCAAACCCGGTGACCATCCGATTGTTCCGATCATGTTATACGATGCCGTGTTGTCACAAAAATTTGCTGCCCGTTTGCTGGATGAAGGGATTTATGTGATAGGTTTCTTTTATCCTGTTGTGGCAAAGGGCCAGGCACGAATTCGTGTTCAGGTGAGCGCTGCTCATTCAAAAGAACATCTCGACAGGGCCATAGCTGCATTTACAAAAATCGGAAAGGAACTCGGGGTTTTGAAATAGAAAATCCGGATTTTTTTATAATAAAAATGCCGCACCTGTTTGGGATGCGGCATTTCTTTTCAATTTCAGAAATTATTTTCCTGCTTCTTTCAACATCTCTTTTACGGCAGCTTCGATTTGCTGATCTTCACCCTCAAGAATTTTGTTGTATTCATCCGGCACTTTGATGTCGGGTTCAAGTTGCATGCCTTCCAGTGTGCGGTTTTCTTTGGTGGTTACCATGGCGATCATGGGAATTCCAAATACCATGGTCGGGTCAATCTGGGTTTCCCACCAAACGGCTGTTCCTGTGCCCTGCACCGGCATTCCAATCAGTTTTCCTAATCCTTTGGCCCGGTAAGCATAGGGGAAAACATGGGCATCACTGTAGTTGGCTTCATTCATCAAAACACAACTCGGTTTGTCCCATTTGTTGGCAGGTTCACCTCCACCGATGGGCTGCACTCCATAGGGTACAAATTTTGCCCACAGCTTTCCTGAAAGGAATGTGCTCAGATCTTCATGCAACCATCCGCCTCCGTTGAATCTTGTATCCACAATCAGGGCTTCTTTGTTTTTGTTCTTCCCCAATACGGCATCATATACATTGCGGTAACTTGCATCGTTCATGGCCTGTACATGTACATAACCTACTTTTCCCCCGCTGAGTTTATTCACCATGTCCTCCATCTTCTTTGTCCAGCGTTTGTAGAGCAATGCATTTTCTTCACCTGAAGAAATTGGCTGAACCACTTCATCAAAAGTTTTTCCTGATGCGTCTCGCAAAGTAAGCAAGACATTCAAACCTTTTTTTCTGTTCAGGAATTTTGCCCAGTCCACATCAGCGGTAATCGCATTGCCATCAATGGCTGTAATCGTCTGGCCGGCGCGAATCTTTGAATCAGCCCTGTCCAAGGGCCCGCCTGCAATCACCTCCTGAATCAGCAATCCGTTGCCGCCTTTTGAATCATCAAACAATAAACCGAGTGCAGCAGTTTCATCCGGATTTTTAAATTGCGGACGATATCTGCCGCCGGTATGTGATACATTCAACTCGCCGAGTATTTCGCTGAGCAATTCGCGGAAGTCATAATTGTTGTTGATGTAGGGAAGAAATTTTTCATAGATTTTTTCATAACCTTTCCAATCGATACCGCGGAGATTGGGGTCGTAAAGTTTTTTTGAAACCTGTCTCCATGCATGGTGGAAGATGTAATCTCTTTCGGCGGCACCGTTCACTATCATTTCACTGTTGATGTCAATGGGTGTAAGTTTTCCCGTGCTTTCGTCCACTTTGGAAAGCTTGCCGTTGGCCTGTACCAGTAAAAATTTACCATCATTGCTTTGCTGCATGCTGGCAAACCCGGCACCCAGTTTTGCGATGGATTTCATTTCTTTTGTTCGGGGGTCTATTTCCCACAAATCATATCCCTTTTCAAATTTGGCGAGGACAAACAACTTATCTCCTTTCTGCGAAAGTGCATAAGACGACAAATTGATCGAGCCGGGTGTAATCCTTACCACACGGCTGTCCAGATCGCTGAAATCCATTTTGAGAGGTTCATTGGTTTTCTTGTTCAGAGAAGAGTCTTTGCCCTTTCCTTTGGAAGTGTCCTTTTCATTTTTCAACAAATCGAATTCATCCTTGCTCAGTTTAAATTGGTCGTAGGCATCTTTGTCAAAAAATGTGGCAAAAATATCCACTTCCCTTGCGCCCTGAACAGCCAGCGGAAGTTTACCGTATTTTGAATTTGCAAAGAGCAGAGCCTTCCCGCCGAGGCCCCATTGCATGTTTCCTGCCGAAAATCCTGAATTGACCACATCAGTTCCATTTCCCGGATTGTTCACATCAAAAACGGTCACACCGTCTGCGCCATAATATCCACGAGAATCTTCCACAGCGAGATATTTGCTATCAGGGCTCCAGGTAAAATTCTGATCGCCGTCAGCGTAAGAAAAGTTTTGGCCCTTCGGAACAATCGTTGTCGTTTTGCCTGTTCCCAAATCATAAACTTTCAGTGTGTTTCTTTCTTCGAGATAGGCTATCTTTTTTCCATCGGGAGAAACGTCGGGTTGGAATTCATCCAAATCTGTTTGAATGACTTTTTCTGTTTTTAAAACTGTTGCATTAAAAAAGTAAGGTTCTTCTTTTCGTTCGATGGAGGTTTTCATAATATCCCATCCGGAACCTTCATGTTCTGCGGCATAGTACAGTGTGCGCCCGTCTTTTGAAAAAGAAACGGAACGTTCCTGAAAAGGAGTGTTGGTAATCCGTTTTGTAAAATGCCCTTCAACGGAAGTCACAAATATTTCTCCGCGGAAGACAAAAGCCACTTGTTTCCCATCCGGTGAAAGTTGCATGTCGCCTCCTGAAGTAACATTCTGCACTTCGCTGTTTGTATTGTTATTTTCCGTGAGAATATCGAGTTTCAGTTTTTGAGGCTGGCCGCCATCTGCCATTGTGTAGATGGAACCATCATAGGTAAAGCAAATCGTATTGTTGTTTGAAATGCTGAGATGCCTTACAGGATTGGTTTTGAAATGAGTCAGTTGTTTTTCCGCGCCGCCATTGACAGGTTTTACAGCCACATTGAATGAACCGCTTTCTTCATTGAGCCAGTAAAAGTTTTTGCCATCACGGCTGAAAACAGGTTCGCGGTCTTCACCGTCAAAAGTGGTTAGTTTAGAATAAGTGTTTGTTTTTGTCTGGTACAACCAGATGTCACGGGCAATGGATGAAGTATGATGCTTGCGCCATGCATCTTCAAAACCTTTGATGTCTTCAAAAATAATCTGGCTTCCATCGGGGCTGTATTTGGCATAATTAGTTCCGGCTTCATTGATCATAATGCTTCTTCCCCCTTTTACAGAAACTTCATACAATTTCTGAAAAACACCGTCCACCGGAAAACGAGCCGATTGTGCCTGATCATGACGGTTAGTTGTAAAAATTACTTTGGCGCCGTCGGGCGAAAAATCAACAGGTAAATCGTTTGCTGAGTTGTAGGTCAGGCGCAATGGCTCACCGCCATTTGCCGAAACGATATACACATCAAAGTTTCCATAGCGGTCGCTTGCGAAAGCAATCCATTTACCATCGCGGCTCCATACAGGCCTGAAATCATAGGCCGGGTGAATAGTGAGCGGAACGGCCGTCCCGCCTTTGGATGAAACTTTATAAATATCTCCCCGGTAACTGAAGGCAACGAAATTTCCGTCGGGAGAGATGGCCGGATAACGGAGCCATAAAGGATCCGTCTGGGCGTTTGTGTAAAATGCAAGAAACACAAAACACAAAAGGAATATGAGTTTTCTCATAAAGACTGGTGATTTTTTTGATGAATAATCAGAGCGTCAAAAATATTTCCCTTAGTTGGAAAATGATTACCGCTCATAAAATGTTTCTTTTTTAAAGAATATTTATTTAATAGGCAAATGAGTTTTTTTAGCATCGGTTGAAAAGATTTAAAAAATGAATTCAATGTACAGAATAGTGAAATAGTAAAGTTGAAAAGCTGTTCTGTACATTGATCAACCGGACTTTAAAAGAATGATCTTTGAGCCTGAGCCTTCGGTAATTCTTTTCTTGGAACTTTCTGATCGCTCATGGCTGCCTGATAAACCATACCCGCCACAATGGTTGCGGCCTGCTTTAAATCATCGGGAACAAGGTGATCATAACTGTCCATATTGCTGTGATGGGTTCTGGTTTCATATTCAATATCGTCCTGAATGAATTGAAATCCCGGTAATCCGACAGCGTCAAACGAAAGATGATCCGTACCTCCGGTATTGCTTATCGTCATGGTAGTTGCGCCTAAATCTTTGAACGGAGACATCCACTGGCTCAGGATGTTGCGTGCTGCTTCATTTTCCTGGAGATAGATGCCGCGTATCCTGCCGCTGCCATTGTCGAGGTTGAAATACACATCAAAGTTTTGGTGTGCCGGTTGTTTGAGTTGCATGGTTGCTCTGTCGCCAAAAGTTTTTTTCACATATTCACGAGATCCGAAAATACCTTGCTCTTCTCCGTTCCAAAGCGCAATTCGAATGGTGCGCCGGGGCTGAATGCCCAATGTTTTCAATATACGCACGGCTTCCATCATCACGGCTGAACCGGCAGCATTATCTGTGGCCCCGGTAGCGCCCTGCCATGAATCGAGATGCCCGCCCAGCATAACCACTTCATCTTTCAGCTTTGGATCTGTTCCTTTTATTTCGCCGATGACATTGTACCCTTTGGTATCATCAGTATAAAACCGAGTGGCTACGTCAGCTTCTATTTCAACAGGGATGTTGTGTTTTACCAAACGAAGAATCATATCGAAATCTTCAGCCGATGTGGCGAGGTCAAGAAAGTTGGCCGGATCGGCGACTTTATAAGAACCGCCACCCTGAACAAAAATGGTTCCTTCATTGTTTCTTGCAGAAGAAGAGAGAATGGCGACGGCTCTTTCATTTTTTGCCATTTCATTAAGGAGTGCTGACATTCTGCGTACCCTCATAAATTCAGGGTTAAAAAATCTGCGGCGCCTTGCATTCATTGCGGCGGTATTAGGCGCTGTTAATTGAATATTGGCCATTGAATCCAGTTGTGCATCGGTCCACCTCGTCATGTCGGACCCTTCTTTGGGAGTGAAGTTTGTCGGATGATCCATGATCAGGATTTTCCCTTTGAGTTTTCCTTTGTATCTGTTCACCAATTCTGCGCTGTCTCTGGCATCAATCAAAATGACGGAGGATTTTTCCAGCCCGTTGGTACCTTCTGTCCAGGCTTTTGGAAAAACCATCAGCGGTTTGTACCAGGGAGCTGTCATGGCTGCATAAGATTTTTTCAATTCCCATCCTTTGCCAAAATCGCCCCACACATCGCGCCGGACATTGGTCAGCCCCCATTTTTTCATTTGTTCAACACTGTAGTTGGATGCCCGATTGTATCCGGGACTTACGGTCAGGCGTGGACCACTGACTTCGGTCAGTTGAAAAGCGATGTCCATTACTTGTGAATGATTCAATCCTTCATCACGGATTTTTTGAAGTACTGCAGGATCTTGTGCCCATAAAAAAGCCGGCAAAATAAGAATCCAGCATAAGAAGTAAATTCTACGCATACGGGTATTAGTTTTAGAATGTAAATGAGCGGATGAATATAAAACAAAACCGCTCTGGTTCCTGAGAAATTTTATGAATGGTGATACGAAAAGTTTTTCATGCAGATTTTACTGTGCCAATAAAGAGATTCCTGTTTTTTCAAGGATGATCTTTTTCTCTTTGTACAATTTTCCAATGGCCATTTTAAAGGTTTTTTTACTCATTTGAAAAAAAGAATAAATCTCTTCAGGAGTGGATTTGTCAAAATAAGGGAGATAGCCTCTGTTGTCTTTGAGAAGTTGCAGAATTTTTTGCGACTCATCGCCCACCCTTTCATATCCGTGTTCTCCGGCAACCACATCTATCAAAGTTTCTCCGGTTTTTTCACTTTTAAAAATCTTTTTTATAAAACCCGGAAAATGATCCCCGATTTTGATCGGACGATAAACTTCGTTAAAGTGTAAAATACCACGGTGATGGTTTTTGATGATCATTTCATATCCGATTTGTGTTTTCCGGTAAACAGTTAACTGCACTTCATCCAATTCTTTGAATTCTATTTCGTCATTATTCAGCGAGGTTTCGAAATATTCTGTCGCACTGAGCCTTCCTGTTTTTGTATCCAGGATGATCCTTACCAGATACTCGCCACCCTTTCTGACATAACTTCTCATATTTGCTTTGGGAATGAATAAGTCTTTCATCAATCCCATATCAAGAAAAGCTCCGAAAGAAGTAATGGAAACGGCTTTGAGAAGGACGATATCATCCAGTTGCCCTTTTGGAATTTGTGTGGTGGCAATGATCCTGTCTTCACTGTCGTGATAAAGAAAAACATTTATTTCATCACCAATTTTTGTTCCTTCGGGAACAAATCTTTTTGGCAGGAGAATCCCTTCGGTAGTTCCTTCCAGGTAAAGGCCGGCAGGCTTTTCCCTGATAACTTTCAGTTTATTGAATTTTCCGATTTGAATCATTGGCCAAAGATATTGCGGTTGAACCATTACTTCATTGAATGATTATTGCGGCAACTTACTTTTTCGATGATGTTCCCACCTGTTAATAAATCGTATTTCCCCGGCAAATGAATGCAGTTTTTACCCTGATTTCCGGAAGAAGAAAAAACTTTTTTGCTGAGAAATAATCAATTAATGATGGGAAGAAAAAAGAAGGAATAAAAATTCAATTTTAAACAATAAAAATCGTTTTAAATAAAAGGTTGATTTTTTATAAAAAAAACCGGTATGAAAAATTGCTTCCTGATTTTATTTTTTGAACTTCTTTCCCTGGCAATGGCCGCTCAGATCAGTCATACCCTGCCTTCAGAAGCCACTGCATTTTATCAAAGTTCAATTAAAAAATTTCCGGGGCATGTGGCAAATTTTATTGAGGAATCTGCTTCTTCGCTGGATAAACGACATATCAATTACGACAGCTTATTTGGAGCAATCACAAACAGAAAAGAATTCCGGAATTATTCTCCCGGGGATTGCAGAAATATATCCTTGTTGATTCTTATCAGTTGCGCTTCCAAAGCCGAATCTGATTTAAAAAGGAGAGTGATGCAATTACAAAGCAAAGATCAGTCCGATCAGAAATTTGAATCGACAGAAAAACTGGTTCAGAGAAAAAGTGATTTGGCTGAAATGGTTTCTGTGCAAATGAAAAACCATTGATATCTTTTTTGTGCACAGGGCGATTAACCGTTCTGTATTCCTTGTTCTGTTTAATTTTGCCGGATGGCGCACAAGAAATTAAAAAGATTTGCTGAAATAGCCACCTATCCCAACGTTTTTCAGTATCCTGAAAACATGAAAGGGAAATGGCATACGGTTTTTGAAAATCAAAATCCGGTTGTGCTTGAACTCGCATGTGGAAAGGGAGAATACACGATTGCCCTTGCTGAAAAATATCCCGGACAGAATTTTATCGGGGTGGATCTTAAAGGAAACCGGCTCTGGAAAGGAGCAACCTATGCGCTTAAAAAGAATTTGAAAAATGCAGTTTTCCTCCGCACCCAGATTGAAATGATCGCCGGTTATTTTGACAAGGATGAAGTGGATGAAATCTGGTTGACATTTCCCGATCCGCAATTGCAGATATCGAGGGCAAAAAAGAGATTGACTTTTCCGAGATTTTTGAGAGAATACCGGAAAATTTTAAAAAAAGATGGCGTCATTCATTTGAAAACCGATTCTCCGGATTTGTACAATTTTACAAAAGAAGTGATCGGCTGGTATGGGCTTAATGTGGCATCCGACATTGCTGACGTGTATGCACAAACGAAAATCCCGGAAGATTTATTGATAAAAACATATTATGAAAGCCTGGATATTTCCAAAAGCAATAAAATTTTTTATCTGAAATTTTCATTGCCGGAAAATCTGAAGGACGATGACAAGGAATTTTACCGGTATCTGAAAGAAAAATATGCGACGTATGAAAAAGCCTGATTCTCCTGAAAATGAAAAGCCCCGCGATCCGCGAAAACATAATTCATTTTATGAAGATGTGTATGAGGTTGTAAAATTGATCCCAAGAGGAAGAGTGACTTCTTACGGCGCCATTGCAAAATATCTTGGGACCAAAATGTCTTCGCGAATGGTGGGCTGGGCTTTGAACGGATCTCATTTCTCTACAGAAAAAATACCTGCTCACCGGGTTATCAACCGGAATGGAATGCTTACCGGCAAAGCCCATTTTGCAACACCCACCCGGATGCAGGAATTGCTGGAAAAAGAGAAAATCAAAGTAAAGGATGATGTGGTAGTTGATTTTCAAAAATTATTCTGGGACCCGGCCGTTGAATTGAAAATTGATTAGGCTACTGTGTTGATTCCTGATATTCGATGTTGGGATTTACCCTTAATGCAATTCTCTTTCTCAAATAAATAGATTTCATGAACCTTATTCAGAGAAATCAGGGATGAGAATTAATAATTAAATTGAACCAGCAATTCTATTACAACGTATCAAAACAGTTTATACTCATTTTTGATTACTGAAGTTTTCTATCTTTAAAGGAATATATTTTTCAACTTTAATTTTTAGAAAAAATGATTTCAACCCGTTTGATAGAAGCTACAGATGCTGCCTACAATCCGCCGTTATTGATTAAATCGATTCTCAAACAGTCACTGACTTTTGAACCAGACAGGGAAATCATTTACCGCGACCTGGTAAAAATGAATTACCGGAAGTTGAATAAACGCATTGCACAATTGGCGCATACCTTAACGGCTATCGGAGTGAAACCCGGAGATGTGGTTGGCGTCATCGAATTTGACAGCCATCGCTATCTGGAACTTTATTTTGCCGTACCGATGGTTGGCGCTGTTTTGCATACCATCAATTACCGGTTGTCACCGGAACAGGCATTATATACCATGAATCATGCGGAAGATAAAGTAGTATTTTGTCACAAAACATTGTTGCCCCTTTTGTCTGGGATTCATGCAGGGTTAAAGACCGTTGAGAAATGTATCCTCATGAAAGATGATGATACATTGCCCGAAGGAATCAATTTTCTCAATGGCGAATACGAAAATTTATTGGTAGAGCAACCGGAGGAATATGACTTTCCCGATTTTGATGAGAACACCATGGCTACCTTGTTTTATACCACAGGAACAACGGGCCAGCCAAAAGGCGTCTGTTTTTCCCATCGCCAGCTTGTGCTGCACACCATCGGAGCAATGGCTTCGCTGAGCGCCATAGATTCACCCGTGCGGGTTCATTCCACTGATGTATATATGCCGTTGACGCCGATGTTTCACGTGCATGCCTGGGGAATGCCGTATGGAGCCACGATGCTGGGACTAAAACAGGTTTATCCCGGACAGTATGAACCCCAAATGCTAATGAAACTGATATTGACACATCGGGTTTCTTTTTCTCATTGCGTCCCCACCATCCTCGGAATGCTCGTAAACAATCCCAAAGTAAAAGAACCGGATCTTTCTTTTTTCCACGTGATCATTGGCGGGTCTGCACTTCCCAAAGGCCTTGCCGGCGCAGCCATGGATTTAGGAATCGATATCATCGCCGGGTATGGACTATCTGAAACATGCCCCGTATTGACAATCCCGTATTTGTCAACAGCAGACAGAAAGAAAATGACCAGAGAAGAAGAAGTGGCCGAAAGAATTAAGACCGGCAGGCCCATTCTTTTTGTCGATTTAAAACTGATGGATGACGATGGGAATTTTTTACCCTTTGATGGAAAAACAGTGGGCGAAATTGTGGTGCGTGCACCCTGGCTTACCCAAACTTATTACAAGGAAAAAGAAAGAAGTGAAGAGTTGTGGAAATATGGTTACATGCACACAGGCGATATGGCTGTAGTAGAACCAAATAATACAGTCATCATTGTGGACCGGAAAAAAGATGTTATCAAATCAGGAGGAGAGTGGATTTCTTCATTGGAGTTGGAAAGCCTGATATCGGCTTATCCCGGAGTTAAAGAAGCCGCTATCATTGGTGTTCCGGACGCGAGATGGGGAGAACGGCCTTTGGCAATTATGGTTTTAAATGATGCGACTCATGTCACGGGAGAAGAATTAAAAAAGCATCTTCAGCAATATGTGGATTCCGGCAAACTAAGCAAATGGGCAATTCCTGACGAATTCAAATTTGTAACGGAAATTCCGAAGACCAGCGTGGGCAAAATCGATAAGAAACTGATCAGGAGCAAAGTTCAGAAAGGGGAAATTTAATTTTTGACTGAACACCGATTTTCTGTTTTTCTTTTTTCAGAGGGTTTTCAGATAGGAATAAATCAAACCAGCATCATATCCTTTTGACAAAAGAAAGTTTTTGATTTTACGGTTTCGGATGAAAATGTTTTTTTCACTTTTCAGCGACTGCCGTTTTTTTTCGGCCAGTGTAAGAAAAGTATTTTCGTATGCTGCGGTATCTATTTGACTTAATGCTTTCCGGATGCAGTAACCACTCACTCCTTTTCTTTTCAGTTCCATTTCAATTTTTAGTTTGCCCCAGGTTTTCAACCTGAATTTCCCGCGTGCAAAATGGATGGCGAATCTTTCTTCGTTGAGAAAATTGTTTGCGATCAGATGTGAAATAATTTCTTCTCTTTCCTCCTGGTTCATCCCCAGGGAAAATAATTTCTCTCTCACTTCAGAATGGCATCGTTCCTGATAGGCACAATATTTCTGTATCCGGCCAAGCGCCTGTGAATAGGTAAGTCGTTCCATCAAATGAAAGGTAGGAAATAATCAATTTGTAATTCATGGGTTTTGTTCGATGCGACATTGAAAGGGTATCAATTCATTTCTTTGAATGACAACGGACATTAAAAAAGATTTGGTTGCGGACAACCGCGTTGTAATATTATATTTCCCTTGCAAATAATAGTAGGATGGCAAAAGTGTAATTTTGTAAAACCTACAAAACAGGATTTATATGGAGGGTAAAGAAAAGAAAATCAGAATTGTGACAGCTTCTTCGCTCTTTGACGGGCATGATGCTGCTATCAATATCATGAGAAGGATTATGCAGAGCAAGGGTGCGGAGATTATCCACCTTGGGCATAACCGCAGTGTGCACGAGATTGTGGAATGTGCCATTGAAGAAGATGCAGATGCCATCGCCATCTCAAGTTATCAGGGCGGCCACATGGAATTTTTTAAATACATGAAAGACCTCCTCGACCAGAATGGTTATTCTCATATTAAGATTATCGGCGGCGGCGGCGGAACAATTTTGCCAACTGAAATAAATGAATTGCAGGCTTATGGAATCACCAAAATTTATTCTCCCGACGACGGTAGAAAATTGGGTTTGGAAGGCATGATAGAAGATACGCTGGAAAGATGTAAACCTGTGGAAGATTCGAAATGGAGTGAACCCAAAGAAAAGAATAATGGAAAATTTGTCCTGGGCGAATGGCACGACATCCATTCCGTGGCAACCGAAATATCAAAGGTGGAAGACGGAGGGCATTTAGATATCCCTGAAACAAAGAAAAAAGTCCCGGTTTTGGGAATCACGGGTACAGGAGGTTCTGGTAAATCTTCAATTACGGACGAATTGGTAAGGCGTTTTTTGGTAGCTGAAACGGAGAAAACGATTGGTGTGATTTCGGTTGATCCGTCAAGAAAAAAAACCGGTGGTGCATTGTTGGGCGACCGGATCAGAATGAATTCTATTCACAGTCCACGCGCCTATATGCGTTCGCTGGCTACGCGTGCTGATGACAAAGCATTGAGCGATGCTGTTCAGGAATCCATCCACATTGTAAAATCGGCCGGATACGATCTGGTTATTCTCGAAAGTGCAGGCGTTGGACAAAGCGATGCTTCAATTCTGGATTTCTGCGATGTGAGCATTTATGTAATGACACCGGAATACGGCGCTGCGTCACAGTTGGAGAAGATCAACATGCTCGATTATGCGGACATTGTCTGTATCAACAAATTTGACAAAGCCGGTTCTGAAGATGCCATGCATGATGTGCGCAAACAGTATAAACGCAATCATTTGCTGTTTGATGCAAAAGATTCCGATCTGCCGATTATTGGTACGGTAGCTTCTCAATTCAGTGATCCCGGATGCAACGATTTGTTCAACATGGTCATGGAAAAGCTGGGAGACATTACCAAAACCGAATGGAAAAAATATTTACCGTCACTTGTCGCTGATGCCCATAACAAGAGCATCATTCCTGCAAAGAGGCAACGGTATCTTGCCGAAATTTCGGAGGAAATAGAGAAGTATAACAGGAATGTACAAACTCAATCAGACCTTGCTTCAAAGTGGTACAGGCTCAAAGAAGCTTCAAATGATTTGAAAGGAGAAAACAGGGAATTACAGGAACTGATTGAAGAAACAGAATCTGCTATTTCGCCGGAAAATAAAAAGTTGATTCAAAATTTTCCTGCTCTTGCCGCCAGTTATAAAAAAGAATTTTTTGAATACAAAGTCAGGGATAAAATTGTAAAACAGCCCTTGTTTTATGAATCCCTTTCTCATACAAAAGTCCCTAAGATTGCTGTTCCGAAATTCAGGGACTGGGGAGATATTTTGCAATGGCAACTCCAGGAAAATTTTCCGGGAAGGTTTCCATTCACCGCGGGTGTTTTCCCATTGAAAAGATCAGGAGAAGATCCGACAAGAATGTTTGCCGGCGAGGGCGGGCCGGAACGTACCAACCGCCGTTTCCATTATGTAAGTGTGGGCCAGCCCGCCAAACGGTTGAGTACTGCCTTTGATAGTGTCACACTTTATGGAGAAGATCCTGCAAGACGCCCGGATATTTATGGAAAGATTGGGAATTCGGGTGTGAGTGTAGCCTCCGTGGATGATGCAAAAAAGTTGTACAGTGGTTTTGATCTGTGCGACCCGAAAACATCGGTCAGCATGACCATCAACGGCCCTGCCCCCATGATGCTCGCATTCTTTTTGAATGCCGCCATTGACCAGCAATGTGAAAAGTATATTATCGAACATCACCTTCAGCAAGCAGTTAACAAGATTATTGAAAGTAAATTCGATGCCAGTCAATTACCCAAGTACATCGGAATAAATGGCGAACCGGTTTATCCTGAAAAAGGGTCACTGGTCGGGCATCTTCCCAAAGGAAACGACGGTTTGGGATTGCGTTTGCTGGGTTTGTCGGGAAGTGATGTATTGCCGGCTGATGTGTACAGTGAAATTAAGAAGAAAGCGCTTTCAACTGTTCGCGGTACGGTTCAGGCCGACATCCTCAAAGAAGATCAGGCCCAGAATACCTGTATTTTCTCTACCGAATTTGCCCTCAAAATGATGGGCGATGTACAGGAATATTTTATTCAAAATGATGTTACCAATTTTTATTCCGTATCCATCAGCGGATATCACATTGCTGAGGCCGGAGCCAACCCCATTACACAATTGGCATTTACGCTGAGCAATGGATTCACTTATGTGGAATATTATCTCGCGCGCGGAATGAAGATCGACGACTTTGCACATAATCTTTCTTTCTTCTTCAGCAATGGCATGGATCCTGAATACAGCGTTATCGGGCGTGTGGCACGCCGGATATGGTCCAAAGCAATGAAGTATAAGTATGGGGCTAACGACCGTTCGCAAAAATTAAAATATCATATTCAAACGAGTGGGCGCAGCCTGCATGCCCAGGAAATCAGTTTTAATGATATACGCACAACGCTGCAGGCATTATATGCAATCTATGATAATTGCAACAGCCTTCATACAAATGCCTACGATGAAGCGATAACGACGCCGACCGAAGAAAGTGTTCGCCGTGCCATTGCCATTCAGCTTGTGATTAACAGAGAACTGGGGACTGCCAAAAATGAAAATCCGAATCAGGGTAGTTTTCTGATTGAGGAGTTGACCGGATTGGTTGAAGAAGCTGTGATGTCAGAGTTTAACCGTATTTCCGACCGGGGCGGGGTATTGGGTGCTATGGAAAGAATGTATCAGCGCAATGCCATTCAGGAAGAAAGCCTGTATTATGAAAGGTTGAAAAATCACGGAGAATATCCGGTTGTGGGCGTGAATACATTTTTAAATAAAGAAGGATCGCCAACCATTATCCCCGCAAATGTGACCCGCAGTACGCACGAAGAAAAAGAAATGCAGATTAAGAATGTTGAACTGTTCAGAGAAAAACACCAGGGCCAGAGTGAAGAAATGTTGAAAAGATTAAAAGATGTGGCTGTACACAACGGTAATATTTTTGCCGAGCTGATGGAAACCGTTAAGTATTGTTCACTCGGTCAGATTACGCATTCCCTCTATGAAGTGGGTGGGCAATACAGAAGGAATATGTAGAAGTAGTATTAAGTGATTGGATAGAGGTATGGCCTGCTATACCAGTCTAAAATAAAACAGGTAGTCTGTAATAGATGCGGATACGAACCACCTGTTTGAACTATTATAGACAGCAACGATAAGCTGCAATCCTTTTCGCCATTTTATGAATGAAGGATAAATTATTGCTTACTTATTGATTCGGATTTCCATTCCTTTCCATTATAAACTCTGATAAAATATACGTCTTGTTTAAGGCTACTTATATCCAAAATAACCTTGCTTATTTTTATAGAATACTTAAACTGCTTTACTACATTGCCTAATTTGTCTGTTATCTGAATTTCCTGAATGCTCCTTGAATTATCAGTTTTAGTTGCTTGTGTATTTTCATCTAAAGCGACGCTAAGAAAACTGCTTGCTGGATTTGGCACGGCGCTAAAAGACCAACTTCCACATGCCTGAAAATTAATTGGCATTGGTCGAAGCATCCAATCGCTCCATCCGCAGGCATTTTGTGCTTTGAACCGCGCATATGGAGTAAAAAATGCAGTAGGGTTTGGGAAATATACTTGAATCCCACTATTATTAAGTCCTTGGGAACATACACCAGGTCCGGAATTATTTGTTATTTGAGGAGAATTACCATTGATGATATCCCAGGAAATATCCGTTACTCCCATGTTCCATAAGCTACAATTATCGAATGCAAATCCGAAATAGGCACCCAAATTTATCCTGTTACCATTACAGGAAGGATCCTGATATATATTAAAAGCGCTGTTGTCAGGGATGCCTACAACCAGCGTTTTTGACACGGATTTAATACCATCACACGCGTTTAGCGTTGCAGTTATTGTAACATTTCCGTTGCCCATTTTAGTAACTGTTGCAGGGTTACCTGTTGCTGTTACCGTCGCGATATTTGAATTTGAGGATACCCAGGTAATATTTCCAGTAGCGGAAATTCCATTATTGTTTAAAGTATATTGAGAGGTAGCTGAACAAACGGCATCACTTCCAGATATACTTAAAACTCCAATAAAAGGAACTAAAGAAGAAACGTTAGTTGTATTTGTCGTCATAGCGCCCGAATTATTTGGATCAAGCCAACTGCTTAGTCTTGTAGCATTTGTGCCGCCGCCAGTCCAAGAGACATCAAATCGCCCACCATATTTGCTAACCTGATTGCAAATCGTAAGATTTGCATCGTCAATTCCGTAATGCTGCCCAATAACACGATGATTTTGGTCAAAATAGGGTGAACCTGACGAACCGCCCTCAGTTGTTCCATTATCAACGATTAAATGCCAGCATTGTGCTCCCTTAAAATTTCCAAAGGCCGGAGGGTTAACGTCATTTGTTATTTTCATTACATCGCCCGCCGGATGATGAATGATTGTTGTCTGATTTATCCCAGCAGTATTCCTGCTCCATCCTGCATAATTAATTCCCGAATTTGCCGGAGGGGTATTATTTAGTTCTACCAAACAAAAATCTGAACCTGCAGAATTAGCTCTTAAAGTAGAGCCATTATATGTTACACCGTTTGAGTTCTGTGAAGGAGTACAGGTCGGACTCCAGGCTTGGAATGTGAAACGCCATGCGGCAACATTTTGTTGAGGCAAATTAGGGGGATTAAAACAGTGATTTGCCGTTAAATAAAATGGTCTATTGCTATTGCAAGTATTCATTACTAAGCAACCACTACACCAACTCGTTCCATTATCACTTAGTATTAAAGATACTGAATTCCTTTCGTTTTGCCAGCCAGCGCCCAGAGGGCAAAGAACATTAATTTCACAAGCTGCTGATTGTCCGAATCCAAGTACTTGATATACTTTTTTATATCCATAAGCAATATTATTTGCATGAAGCATTAACTGCTTCAATGTTGATAAAGGTGTTTTAATTTCTATTGTAAGCCACGGTCCTTGGTACACCCAACTGCCCCAAATCTTGTTGGGGTTATTTTCTTTTTCGGTTACCGGCCCGGTAATCATTTTGCCATTTTCATTATATATGTACATATCTGTTCCATTGGGCAAATAAAATTTGTCAAAATTTATACTTGAGGATAATGCGCCGTTAACTTTGATGGCAAATTTTCCATAAGCAGAATCCCCTTCAGCATCCCAATTCATCAATTTGGCTATGTCTAAATCCACAGAAACAGGAACTGCAATTTGAAAAGGCTGTGCTTCTTGAACAGTATCCGTTTTACTTTTTTCGGCCTGTAATAAATTTGTGATATTCTTTGCAGGAATTTCAAAGTCAATCGTTGCCTTATAAGATTTTAAAAAACGCCCTCTTTCGTTTATTAGTGTTTTGTTATTGAAGTTTGTCTTTACTTGTGCCTGAGCTAAAACGCAAAGCAATAATAATGGGGCTGTTAATAGCTTCAGAATTGTTTTCATAAAAAATGTTGTAATGTTTTAAAAATTGTAATTGCATGAAACAACAATTCCCGCAGAAAATTTATTTCGTGCTATTTGTTGTTCATCTGATGAATAATGATTGTTATAAAATGTTTCATCTTTGTTCCAATGCGTGTATATGGGAATGAGAAAATCTACACCTAAAGAAATTTTTCTTGAAATATTTCTATTTATTCCAAAACCAAGGTTTATCATTTCTCCCAATGAAAAAGATTTCCCATTTTTCTGACTTACATTATTCTCATTGCTTATAATATATTTTTGATTGAAAGAGTTGAAATAATTGTAATTAATATATCCATTAAGGAAAATATTTTTATACAGTTTTTTTATGTAGCCTATTCCCGCAAGTAACTGTACATTGTTGTAATTATATGATTGAGTAGAGTATAGTAGTTGCCCTGGATTGTCATAATAATTGAATGGCCTTACAATTCTAAAGCTTTGTTTAAAATACCCTATTCCTAATTTCCCATAAATACCATTGTACAGGGAGTGAGAATAATCAATATTTAAACCATAGCTTGTCGCTTTACCACCTGGATATTTGGGGCTTCCCAGTTGATAATAAGTCGCCTCAGAATTATTCCAAATCACAGGAATGGAGATGCCAATGCTTGATTTCATTTTGGCTGATTGCGACACAGCGCTTAAATATGAGATTAATAAGACGGTCACTAAAAATGATTTTATCATAAAAGGGATTTTAATTTTGATGAAATATTTAATTCTCTTTTTTGGAGGAAAAAGATCTGTGTATTTTAAGTGTTTTATATCCGTTGTTATTGTCTGCTTGTATCTCCAACTACAGTCTGCCAATAAATTTTTGTCAAACGATATAATTATATAGGCGGGCTATGTTCATCTTCTGTGGGGAGGAATGTTTTCATTTTTTAACCAATTTATGAAGGGTTTTCAAAAACATTTTATATTACTGACAACAAGGGTTTTCATTTTGTTGCATGCAGGGAAAAATTTTATTGGTTTTAATGACCGCGTGAGATTTATCATAAAGCTGAAGGCCATCGGGATCATTCGTGGTTACAATAAATTACCTGAGCAATTCGCAGCACAAAAAAATGAAAATAGAACGCCGGAATGAAAATGCAGAAGCGTTCAAAAAAAGCGTAGGAAGACAAACCGGGGGAAATGCTCAAATAATAGCAGGAAGTAGCCTTAAGAAACGGAAATATTTCCGGAAATTACCGTAGGTCGCGAAATATTGTTCACCCGGATGAAGCATTTATGCACTTTATCAGGAAGGCGTGCAATACATAAGGAATATGTAATTTAATTTTGACCAAAATACTATTGATGAAGAAATTTTTGCTACCGGTAATTATTCTGTTTTTCTCATGCAGCAGCAACAGATATGCTACCACCAACAGGCAATACAAAAGGCAGGTGAAACAGCTTGCAAAGGAAATCAGGCATACACCGTTGGATGCAACAAAGAAAACCTGGGTGGGTACCACCAATTTTGGATTGAGAAAACCCGATTTGATTATTATCCATCATACAGCCCAAAACAGTTGTCCGCAAACATTGCAAACCTTTACCACTCCCCGCACACAGGTGAGCGCACATTATGTTATTTGCAGAGATGGCACGGTACATCACATGCTTAATGATCTTTTGAGAGCATGGCAGGCAGGAATCAGTTCATGGGGGAATGACAAGGATGTCAATTCGAGCAGCATCGGCATTGAATTGGACAATAACGGAGTTGATTCATTTACTGTACCGCAGATTAACAGCCTGCTAACGTTGTTGGATACACTAAAAACGAAATACCGTATTCCGACCGCCAATTTTGTAGGCCATGCCGACATCGCACCCACACGTAAAAATGACCCGAATGTCACTTTCCCGTGGAAGTCCCTTGCTGATCGCGGTTTTGGTATCTGGTATGGAGATACTTCAAATATTACGGTGCCTCAAAATTTTGATCCCCTGATGGCATTGCGTATAATCGGTTATTCGTTGCAGGATCCGGGAGCTTCTGTCATTGCATTCAAACGCCATTTTGAAACTGTAAATAGTGACAGTACAATCAATCCGGCAGATGAAAAAATTTTGTATTCAATTATGTTGGAATCTGAGAAATAATCTTTTCACCGGGGATTTTTTCGCCAACCTCTCTTAAAATATTTTTTGATAAGATTTTAAAGTGAATGCAGTTTAGCATGACAAAAATTGGTTTTTTATCCCGGGAAAGGCAGAAATATTAATTTTACCCGTTTTCTTTTTAACTGATAAATTCATATTCAGATGCAGCTTACAGAGGTGGAGGGGAAAAAGCTTTCACATGATTTCCTTTTGATGCCATTCAGGATTTATAAAAAGGATCCAAACTATATCAGGCCGCTGGATAAAGATGTAGAAAATGTTTTCGACCCTGCCAAAAACCGTGCATTCCGGTTTGGCACCTGCAAGCGATGGCTGCTCGAAAATGATGACGGTGAATACATTGGCCGGATAGCAGCTTTCGTGAATGCCAAATACAAGAATAAGGGGGATGAACAAAAGACCGGCGGAATAGGTTTTTTTGAATGTATCAATGACCAGTCCGCTGCAGATATGCTTTTTGATGTGAGTAAAAGCTGGTTGGCAGAAAAGGGTATGGAAGCGATGGATGGGCCGGTCAACTTTGGGGAACGCGACCGGTTTTGGGGATTGGTAATTGAAGGTTTTATGCCTCCCATATATTTAATGAATTATAATCCTCCCTATTATCAAAAATTATTTGAGGATTATGGTTTCAAAATCTTTTTCAATCAGATGTGCTTTGCCATGTCGGTGGATACAGTACTGAGTGAAAAATTCAGTGCGATGCATGAAAAGTTTAAAAAGCAGCCGGAGTTCAGTGCCAGATATATCCGGAAAAGTGAAATGCGAAAGTTTGCCCACGATTTTGTCACTGTTTATAATGCAGCCTGGGCAAAACATGAAGGAAATAAAAATATGACGGAAGAATCTGCAATGAAGATGTTCGGAGCTATGAAACCGGTTATTGACGAGAGGCTTGTGTGGTTTGCCTATCACAATGGGGAACCGGTTGCCTGCTGGCTGAATTTGCCCGAACTAAATCAGATTTTTAAACATTTCAATGGCAGGCTGAGGCTGATCGAAAAACTCAGATTCATTTTGATGCAGAGAAGAGGTGTCATAAAAAAGTTTACGGGGATTGTGTTCGGTGTAGTCCCGGAATTTCAGGGCACTGGTGTGGATTATTTTATGATTAAGGAAGCTGCCAATCTGATTCAATACCATACAGAATACAAGGAATTTGAAATGCAATGGCAAGGGGATTTTAACCCTAAAATGCTTAATATCTCTCAAAACCTGGGCGCCCATCTGAGCCGTAAACTGGCCACTTACAGATTTTTGTTTGACAGGACAAAGGAATTCAAAAGGCATCCTATTCTTGGTTAAATAAAAATGCAGCTCTTCAAAGCTGCATTTTTATAAATATGATTTATTTGTACTGTTTATTCAGCTACAATCTTTCCGTGCATAGTTGCAAAGTGACCTGGAAAAGTGCAGATGAAATCATAAACTCCTGGTTTCGGGAATTTAACAGTGATCTGATCACTTGCGCCCGGCCCTAACATCTTGGTGTGTGCAAGAACATCATTGATCATGTTTTGTGGGATATGTTCGGTAGCGGCTGCTGCAACGGCTGCAGTTCCAAAAGCCTGAACATCTGTACCCGGAAGAAGGATAACCACATTGTGAGACATGGCTGCTGCAGGTAATTTACCTATATTTTTCATGGTAAGCTTGATGTCCTGTCCTGCTTTTACTTTGAACAAAGTCTTGTCGAATTTCATTTGATCGTCACCGGTCAGGTCAATTTCTGTGCTTACAGGAACATCTGCGATTCCCGGGATATCTGAGCCTGGGGTCGAAGCAGATGCTGCACTTGATGCTGCTGATGAAGTGTCAGTAGTAGCAGCAGGGGCGCTGGATTCGCCTGACTGATCTGAAGATTGATTCCCACCACTGCAAGCTGCCAGAAATAGTACTACAGCAAATGCGGGCGCTAAAAAAAGTCTTTTCATGGTAAAAATTTTTGTTTTTAAAAAGAGCAAAGCTAAATCGTTTAAGATTCATTATGAAAAAACAGCAGGCAAAATGACCTTAATTTTACGTGATACCTGCCGGTTTTCCGAAATCCGTAAACAAATATGAAGCCAGTTTTAAAAAAAATACTAAGATTGTGGGTTTCGAAATAAGGAGAATAAAAAAATATCGTACTTTTGCAATCCTTTCAAAATTTGCACACATGTGCATAAAAGGGAATTAGCCTTGAAAAATCGCCTCATTAAAAAATATTTTAATTAAAATATGCCTTCAAAAAAAGTAGCTCCTGCCAAAAGAATCAGCTTTGGAAAAGTAGGACATTTGGCGGAAACACCGGATCTGTTAGGGATCCAAATCCAATCATTTAAAGATTTCTTCCAATTAGAAACTACTCCGGATAAAAGAAACAATGAAGGGTTGTTTAAAGTTTTTAAAGAAAACTTTCCGATCAGTGATACCCGGAATATTTTCATGCTGGAATTTCTTGATTATTTTGTAGATCCTCCACGCTATACCATTGATGAATGTATAGAAAGAGGATTGACCTATGCTGTTCCTCTTAAAGCCAAGTTAAGATTGAGCTGTAATGATGAAGAGCATGTAGATTTTCAAACCATTGTACAGGATGTATTTCTGGGGAATATTCCCTACATGACACCCCGCGGTACTTTTGTAATCAATGGTGCTGAAAGGGTTGTGGTTAGCCAGTTACACCGTTCGCCGGGCGTATTCTTCGGACAAAGTACCCACCCGAACGGAACCAAAATTTATTCGGCAAGGGTTATCCCGTTTAAGGGTGCCTGGATGGAATTTGCAACGGACATTAACAATGTCATGTATGCTTATATCGATCGTAAGAAAAAATTCCCTGTTACTACTCTTTTGCGGTCAATCGGATTTGAAACTGACAAAGACATTCTGGAACTTTTCGGGATGGCAGAAGAAGTTAAAGCAGATAAAAAAACACTTAAAGATCATATCGGCAAACGCCTTGCTGCAAGGGTTTTGCGCACATGGGTGGAAGATTTCGTAGATGATGATACCGGTGAAGTGATCAGCCTGGAAAGAAACGAAATCATGCTGGAAAGAGATACCGTGCTGGATGAAGAAAATATCAGCATGATTGTAGAACTCGGCGTGAAGAGTGTTTTCATTCAGAAAGAAGAAGTGAGTGGCGATTATGCCATTATCTACAACACGCTGAATAAGGATACTTCAAACAGTGAAATAGAAGCCGTACAGCATATCTATCGCCAGTTGCGCGGCGCTGACGCCCCGGATGATGAAACGGCAAGAGGAATCATAGATAAATTGTTCTTCAGTGATAAAAGATACGATCTGGGAGAAGTTGGAAGATACAAGATCAACCGTAAACTCGGACTTGAATTCCCGATTACAAAGAAGGTACTTACCAAGGAAGATATCATTGCAATTATTAAATATTTGGTTTTACTGACCAACCAGAAGAGTGAAATTGATGACATTGACCATTTGAGCAACAGAAGAGTACGGACAGTGGGCGAACAGTTATATGCTCAGTTTGGGGTAGGCCTTGCACGTATGGCACGTACCATCCGTGAAAGAATGAATGTAAGAGACAATGAAGTGTTTACTCCGGTTGACCTTATCAATGCACGTACCCTGAGTTCTGTGATCAACAGTTTCTTCGGGACATCTCAGTTGTCACAATTCCTTGATCAGACAAATCCGCTGAGTGAAATCACACACAAACGCAGAATTTCTGCTCTTGGGCCGGGAGGTCTTAGCCGTGAAAGAGCCGGATTTGAAGTGCGCGACGTTCACTATTCACACTATGGACGTCTTTGTACAATTGAAACCCCGGAAGGCCCAAACATTGGTCTGATCTCAACTCTTTGTGTCCATGCGCGCATCAATGATATGGGATTCATAGAAACTCCATACCGTAAAGTGAAAGATGGCAAAGTGGATATGAGTAAGATCTTTTACCTGAGTGCTGAAGAAGAAGACCAGGCAAAAATTGCTCAGGCGAATTCACCGTTGAACGATAAGAATGAACTGATAAATGAAAAGGTGAAATCCAGAGAAACCGGTGATTTCCCGATTCTCAACAGGGATGAAGTTGAATATATGGACGTGGCTCCTAACCAGATTGTGGGTTTGAGCGCATCCATTATTCCATTTCTTGAACACGATGATGCCAACCGTGCCCTGATGGGATCAAACATGCAGCGCCAGGCTGTTCCGTTAATTCTTCCTCAACCGCCCATTGTCGGAACCGGACTGGAAGCCAAGGCTGCCCGCGATGCAAGAATTCAGATCCATGCAGACGGTGATGGTGTCATTGAATATGTGGATGCCAATGAAATCCATGTAAGATATAACCGCAGCCGCGACCAGCAGTTGGTAAGTTTTGAATCAGATGTGGTTGTTTATAAACTGACCAAGTTTATCAAAACAAACCAAAGTACATGTATCAATCTCCGTCCTGCAGTCAGGAAGGGACAAGTGGTAAAAGAAGGAGATTTTCTGACCGAAGGATATGCAACCAAAGACGGTGAACTGGCATTGGGACGTAACCTGAAAGTGGCCTTCATGCCGTGGAAAGGATACAACTTTGAAGATGCCATTGTGATCAGTGAAAAGGTGGTTAAAGAAGATTTGTTTACCTCGATCCATATTGATGAATTTGAACTTGAAGTAAGAGATACCAAACTGGGAGAGGAGGAATTGACACCGGATATTCCGAACGTCAGTGAAGAAGCTACCAAAGATCTGGATCAGAATGGAGTAATTCGTGTAGGCGCTCACGTTAGAGAAGGTGATATCCTGATCGGCAAAATCACTCCGAAAGGTGAAAGCGATCCGACACCTGAAGAAAAATTGCTTCGTGCGATCTTCGGTGATAAAGCCGGTGATGCCAAAGATGCTTCGCTGAAAGCTCCGAGTGGAACGGAAGGGGTGGTAATCAATAAAAAATTATTCCAGAGGGTGAAGAAAGACAAGAGTGGCAAGGTGAAAGAAAAAGCAGCTTTGGAAAAAATAGACAAGCTCCATGAAAAACATGAAGCTGAATTGAAAGACCTGCTTCTGGAAAAACTGCTTGTTTTGCTGAAAGACAAGAATTCATCCGGCGTAAGCAATAATTTTGGTGAAGTGCTGATTGGCAAGGGAGCCAAATTCACTGCCAAGAACCTTGCGGGAATAGACTATCAAAATGTCAACCCGTTGGGATGGTCTTCTGATGAAAAGGTGGATCAGCAAATCAACATTTTGCTTCACAATTACAATATCAAATTCAACGAGGAACTGGGTCATTATAAGAGAGAGAAATTCAATATTTCCATCGGGGATGAATTGCCAGCAGGAGTATTGAAGCTTGCAAAAGTCTATCTCGGAGTGAAACGTAAGTTGAAAGTGGGAGATAAAATGGCCGGCCGCCACGGAAATAAAGGTATTGTAGCCAAGATTGTTCGTGAAGAAGATATGCCGTTCCTCGAGGACGGTACTCCGATGGACATTGTATTAAATCCGCTCGGTGTGCCGAGCCGTATGAACATTGGCCAGATTTACGAAACGGTATTGGGATGGGCAGGTCAGAAATTGGGCAAGAATTATGCGACCCCGATTTTTGACGGAGCTTCCGTGGATGAAATTGCACACGAAATTGAAGTAGCAGGTTTACCCTCGTTCGGACATACCTTTTTGTATGATGGCGAAACCGGAGAACGGTTTGACCAGAAAGCCACCGTGGGTGTTATTTACATGATCAAACTTCACCACATGGTGGATGATAAGATGCACTCGCGCTCAATCGGGCCGTACAGCCTGATTACCCAGCAGCCTCTTGGCGGTAAAGCCCAGTTTGGCGGCCAGAGGTTTGGTGAAATGGAAGTGTGGGCGCTGGAAGCTTATGGTGCATCCAATATACTCCAGGAATTACTGACATTGAAGTCGGATGATATTGTTGGAAGGGCCAAGACGTATGAAGCTATTGTAAAAGGCGACAACGTACCGCGTCCGGGAGTACCGGAATCGTTCAATGTGTTGGTACACGAATTGAGAGGTCTTGGATTGGACCTGCAGTTTGAATAAGATCCCAAATGTGAATTAATCCTAAAACTCAACCTGAATTAAAACATATTATGAATAGAAAAGAAAATCGCCCAAAGGCAACATTTTCTCAAATAACAATCGGTTTAGCCTCACCTGATTCTATTCTTGAAAGAAGTCATGGAGAAGTATTAAAACCGGAAACAATCAATTACCGTACTTATAAACCCGAACGGGATGGATTGTTTTGCGAACGGATTTTCGGGCCGGTAAAAGATTATGAATGTGCATGCGGCAAATACAAACGTATCCGTTACAAGGGAATTGTGTGTGACCGTTGTGGTGTGGAAGTTACCGAAAAGAAAGTACGCCGTGAAAGAATGGGCCACATCAAACTGGTGGTTCCGGTTGTACACATCTGGTATTTCAAATCACTGCCGAATAAAATCGGATATATGCTGGGGATGAGTTCCAAAAAACTGGAATCCATCATCTATTATGAAAGATATGTGGTTATTCAGCCGGGTGTGCGTGTTGACAAAGGCCAGAATGAAGGAGACCTTCTTACAGAAGAAGAATACCTCGATATTCTGGATACGCTTCCCAAAGACAATCAGTATTTGCAGGATGAAGATCCCAACAAGTTTATTGCCAAGATGGGAGCCGAAGCAGTTCAGGATATGCTGGCAAGAATTGATTTGGATCGTTTGTCGGAAGACCTGCGCGATGCAGCGGCGAATGAAACTTCTCAGCAGCGTAAAGCAGATGCTTTAAAACGTCTCAGCGTTGTTGAAGGTTTTAAAGATGCCAATACCCGCATCACCAACAGGCCCGAATGGATGGTAATGCAATACATTCCTGTGATACCTCCGGAACTTCGTCCGTTGGTACCGTTGGATGGCGGTCGTTTTGCTTCGTCAGATCTGAATGACTTGTACCGTCGTGTTATCATTCGCAACAATCGTTTGAAACGCTTACTGGAAATCAAGGCTCCTGAAGTGATTCTCAGAAATGAAAAGAGAATGTTGCAGGAAGCCGTGGATTCCCTGTTTGATAACTCACGTAAATCAAATGCTGTTAAAGCCGAAGGTGGACGAGCATTGAAATCGCTGAGTGATGTGTTGAAAGGGAAACAGGGACGTTTCCGTCAGAACCTGTTGGGTAAACGTGTGGATTATTCCGGACGTTCTGTAATTGTGGTTGGCCCTGAATTGAAGATGCATGAATGTGGATTGCCGAAGGATATGGCTGCCGAACTTTTCAAACCCTTTATCATCAGGAAACTAATTGAAAGAGGAATTGTAAAGACGGTGAAGAGTGCGCGCAAATTGGTTGACAAAAAGGAATCCATTATTTGGGATATCCTTGAAAATATTTTAAAAGGCCATCCGGTATTGCTCAATCGTGCCCCGACATTGCACAGACTTTCGATACAGGCATTCCAGCCCAAGTTGATTGAAGGAAAAGCAATTCAATTGCACCCGTTGGTAACAACGGCTTTCAATGCCGACTTTGATGGTGACCAAATGGCGGTGCATGTACCATTGAGCAGTGCTGCAATTTTGGAAGCACAGTTGCTGATGCTTGCATCTCACAACATTTTGAATCCGCAGAATGGTACTCCGATTACACTTCCTACCCAGGACATGGTTTTGGGATTATATTATATTACCAAAGGAAGAAAATCTACCAAGGATGTCCATGTGAAGGGAGAAGGAATGGCATTTTATTCTCCGGAAGAAGTAATCATTGCTTTCAATGAAAAGCAAGTGGATCTGCACGCATCCATTAAGGTGAAGACTATTGTTCGAACTGACAAAGGCGAATTGGTCAATAAGCTGGTGGATACCACTGTCGGGCGTGTGATTTTTAACCAGGCAGTTCCTAAAGAAGCCGGGTATATCAATACCCTGATTACGAAGAAAACATTGCGTGAAATCATTGGTGATATTATTAAATGGACAGATGTACCAACAACTGAAAAATTCCTGGATGCTATTAAACAGTTAGGTTTCAGAATGGCTTATAAAGGTGGATTGTCATTTAGTATTAACGACCTGATTATCCCGGATGAAAAGAAACAATTGATTGAAGATGCTTCCAATGAAGTAGATGAGGTTTGGGAAAACTATAATGCAGGTCTGATTACAAATAATGAACGTTATAACGGAATCATTGACATCTGGAGCCGTGTGGATACCAGGTTGACGGAAACTTTGATCCGTGAACTGGCAGCAGATAAACAGGGATTCAATTCTGTTTACATGATGCTCGACTCCGGAGCCCGTGGTTCTAAACAACAGATCAAGCAGCTTGCAGGAATCAGGGGATTGATGGCAAAACCACGTAAATCAGGAAGTACCGGAAGTGAAATCATTGAAAACCCGATTCTTTCCAATTTCAAAGACGGATTGAATGTGTTGGAATATTTTATTTCTACACACGGTGCACGTAAAGGACTTGCAGATACTGCATTGAAAACAGCGGATGCCGGATATCTTACCAGAAGGCTGGTTGATGTTGCCCAGGATGTTGTAATTAATGAAGAAGATTGTGGCACATTGAGAGGCATCGCCACATCGGCACTGAAAGATAATGACGATATCGTAGAACCGTTGTACGACAGGATTACGGGACGTACTTCCCTGCACGATGTGTATAACCCGGTTACAGACGAATTGATAGTTCCGGCAGGCGAATTGATTACCGAAGAAATTGCCCACGCCATTCAGGATGCGGGTATTGAAACCGTGGAAATCCGTTCTGTTCTAACCTGCGAAAGCCACCATGGTGTTTGCTCCAAGTGTTACGGACAAAACCTGGCTTCCGGATATGTGGCACAGAAAGGCGATGCAGTAGGAATCATTGCTGCCCAGTCGATTGGTGAGCCGGGAACACAGCTTACCCTGCGTACATTCCACGTTGGTGGTGTTGCGGGTTCTGCTTCAGTTGAATCTTCACTTTCAGCTAAGTTTGATGGTGTCATCCATTTTGATGGATTGCGTACTGTAGATTCTAAAAATAATGATGGCGACCCGGTTAAGGTTGTAATCGGCCGTACGGGTGAAGTAAGAATTGTAGATCCTAAAAATGATCATTTGTTGGTTACCAATAATGTTCCTTATGGTTCAATGGTAAATGTAAAAGATGGTCAGACAGTAGCGAAAGGTGATGTGATTTGTTCGTGGGATCCGTTCAATAACGTAATTGTTTCGGAAATAGAAGGAACAGTCGTTTTAGAAAATGTTATTGAAGGAATTACCTGCCGTGAAGAAGCCGATGAACAGACAGGGCATACTGAAAAAATAATTATTGAAACCAAGGATAAAGCACGTATCCCTGTTCTGGTAATCAAGGGTAAAAAAGATTCCAAGACTTACAACCTGCCGGCAGGATCACACGTGACATTGCATGATGGTGATAAGGTGATTACCGGCCAGGTGGTTGCCAAGATTCCACGTGTTTTAGGAAAACTTCGCGATATCACAGGTGGTTTGCCAAGAGTTACGGAATTGTTTGAAGCGAGAAACCCGGCAAATCCTGCTGTTGTATCAGCCATTGATGGTGTGGTTTCATTTGGAAATATCAAGAGAGGTAACAGAGAAATTGTGATAGAAGCCAAAGACGGTGTGGTTAAGAAATATCTTGTGCCTCTTACACGTCAGATCCTGGCCCAGGAAGGCGACTTTGTGAAAGCCGGAGCTGCATTGAGTGATGGCCAGATTTCGCCGGCAGATATCCTTCAGATCAAGGGACCTCATGCAGTACAGGAATATGTGGTAAATGAGATACAGGAAGTGTACAGGCTCCAGGGTGTAAAAATCAATGATAAGCACATTGAAACCATTGTAAGGCAAATGATGCGTAAGGTTACCATTGAAGATGCCGGAGATACCAAATTCCTTGAAGGCGATACCGAAGACCGTATCGATTTTAATGCAGAGAATGATTTCATCTTTGATAAAAAAGTGGTAACTGATCCGGGTGAAAGCACTAAAATGCGCGCAGGTAAGATTGCCACGCTCCGCGAATTGCGGGAAGAAAACAGTTTGCTGCGCCGTGCTGATAAGAAGTTGGTTCAATTCAGGGATGCACAACCCGCCACCTCTTCTCCCCTTCTGCTTGGAATTACCAAAGCTTCATTGGGAACTCAAAGCTGGATTTCCGCTGCATCATTCCAGGAAACTACCAAAGTGTTGTCATCGGCAGCCATTCAGGGCAAAACAGACGGAATGCTTGGTTTGAAGGAAAACGTGATTACGGGTCATCCGATTCCTGCAGGTACAGGATTGCGTGATTTTGAAAATATGATTGTGGGCAGTAAGGAAGAATATGAATTGCTGAAAACTGCAAAGGAGGCCATGGCCTTTGATGAAGATGAATAAGTAAGAAAGCCTGAAAATTGATTAAGGCCGCACAAAAATTAAAGTGCGGCCTTTTATTTTTTGTTTATAATAAAAATAATAAAGAACTTTCGTTGGTTCTTTGAAATTTTAAAAATAAAAAGCCGCTCTAATGAAGCGGCTTCAAAAAAATTGCTGTAGGGGAAGGGTTCGAACCTTCACGGGGCAGTTAGCTAAAGCACAAAGTTCAGTGGTCGACCCTGGTTATCTTTCATTGCTGAAAAACAACTCTATGCCTTGTTTATCCTGTGATCCCCACCCCCGAGACAAGGGGGCATGTCTGCCAAAAAGTTTCATCACCCCACAGTGTTAAAGAACTAATGTTTAATAGTGCAAATCTAAAGTATTCACCATTATTAAACAAATGTTTTAACGTTAATATTAAAAATATGGAAAATATTCAAATTATTTAGTACTTTTATAATAAACATCAAAAACTCTATCAAAAATGGCTGCCAAGTTTAATATTGATAAACTGGATCTCCAGATTATCCAGGAAATGAGTCAGAACGCAGAAACCCCTTATGCCGAATTAGGGAAAAAATTATTTGTAAGCGGAGGTACCATTCACGTACGAATCAAAAAGCTGGAAGAACTCGGTATAGTAAAAGGGAAAAGACTGAATGTCAATCTAAAGCTTCTCGGATTTGATATTACAGCTTTCATTGGGATCTTTCTCGAGAAAAGTTCTATGTATGAGCAGGTAGCAAGGGAATTGGAAAAAATCCCTCAGATTGTCCGGTTAAACTACACCACAGGAAATTACAGCATGTTTGCCGAAGTTATTTGTAAAGACATTACCCAGCTCAAACAAGTTCTCCACGATGAATTACAAAAGGTAAAAGGGATCGAAAGAACTGAGACTTTGATATCGCTCAGCGAAAGTTTTAATCGCAGTGTAAGAGTAACTGAAGGTTAACCTTTTCGTCAACTGCTATGGTCTGCAATGATATACCAATTGCCTTTGATTTTTCTGAATAATAGAGAAAACCAGCCTTCCAGATTCCCTTCTTTTCGCTCGATATACCAGGAACCGGTTACAAAACAGAACCCTTCTGGCAGTGGCATGAATTTCAGGTCACCAAATTTCAGATATCCCATAGATTCTTTTGTCGGGTAGCCCTTTTGGTACCTTTTTAATGTCTGTTCCCAACCATAGGTAATTCCGTTCTTACCGATAAACAGGAGGGAATCGTTTTTCCAATACCCCCGCATGTATTCAGGTATGTTGCCTTCATTCCAGGCCGATACCTGATTGGTCAATACTGCCTTGATTTTTGCTACATCATTCTGTTGTGCAATGGAATGCGTACCAAAGCAAATCGCAAAAATTAAACATAAATAATTTTTCATTTTCGTCATTTGTTTATGTCATGGTAAGGTAATTCTTAACTCGAAAATAATAACCGTGATTGTATCTTTGAAACTATGGGGAAAACTACTAAAAAGAAAATCCTGCTTTACGGAGGCTTTTTTATTCTTATTTTGACCGCCTTCTTTATAGCACTTTCTACAACAAAGGGGTTTTTTGAAGTGAAACTTCCAGTGATGGGATATGTCCAGGATTTCAAATTCATTGATCAGGATGGGAAACCTGTTTCTGACCAGGATCTCAGGGGCAAAGTATATGTTACGGAGTATTTCTTTACAACCTGTACAGGTATTTGTCCCAAGATGAATTTAAATATGGCAGGGGTTTATAACAAGTTTAAGAAAGACAGGGATTTTGCTATTTTATCCCATACTTCAATGCCTGAAACAGACAGTGTTCCGATGTTGAAAGACTATGAGCATAAGATGATTGGCAATGATATTAATGAACCGGCCCACTGGTATTTTGTAACGGGCAACAAAGATTCATTATACAAAATGGCCAGGCAGAGTTATATGTTGGATGATCCCAAAAACAACAGTGAAAATATCAATGAAAGTTTTATCCATACCCAGTTTTTTGCTTTGGTCGATAAACAAATGCGGCTGAGAGGTATTTATGACGGGTTGAAGAAAAAGGAGATCGGCAAACTTGAAACAGATATTCAAAGCCTTCTCCAGGAAAAAGATTAATCGGGTAACGCTGATCCGCCTAAGCGTTTAAAATAACGAGGTCGATATTTCTTTAAAATATTGTTCGGGACACATCTGAAACCAAAAGAATACAGGTAACTGACGCTGGGAGTAAAATAACCCTTAGCATATTTTCTATGTAAAAAGTATCGGGGAGCGGTCCGCCGCGGCGGAGAACCGCACATAACCCTGACTTTGACACTATTTTTTCACCAACTTTATATTTGTTTGTTTTTCAACCTATTATGATTTCTGCGTCACCATTTTGGGTGACGCAAGCGGGTTTATGTGCTATTTTTGCAGATGTTTATACGC
>Ga0209916_1000837_pt1 | contig 38216 bp, 28 predicted proteins | sample ThiBio_1000_plan_FD_183956 | JGI IMG/M metagenome (GOLD analysis project Ga0209916, IMG submission 183956) | Wastewater bioreactor microbial communities from Cape Town, South Africa - Thiocy_solids_2 (SPAdes) | ecosystem: Engineered > Bioreactor > Thiocyanate-remediating > Anaerobic-Aerobic ... | reverse complement strand
GAGCGAATAGGCCCTGTGGCAGCCTTCGATACCCGATGATCCGCCCCGTTTCTGCCCATGGTGCCGCGATATACGTTGCGAACGTATAGACGTCCATTTCATTCTCAATAGATCAGAGCATCCTTAGGTAGTGCTCATCGTTCTCCGCAAGGGAGTGTCCATATATGAATAGCGCTCCGGTGATTTCCGAGAAGCTGCGATAGGCCTTTGCCAAGTAGTCGTTATGGCGAACTCGTTCGAGCTTTTCGTTGCTTGTTCCCTCAGAGACGAAGAGGGGAAAGAAGTCTTTGCTAAGAGCGTCACGGATCTGGTCAACTAACCTAACTCCCGTATTGATCCATGTGTACTTTTGGATCTCTGTACCTGCATCAAATACGTGGAGTGCTCCATGCAAAAAGTGCATGTTCTGCTCGTGACTCTGGCTTGGCTCCCATACAACATACCCAGCGTCATAGTTTTCCTCTTGCTTCCGGAAGCCATCATCTGAGTTCGGACTCTCGCCTTCCTCCGTGTGCATTTGAGCCCAGTAAAGTAGAAGATCGTAGTTGAACGTATAGATGCTGTTGAAATTGGAAATGAATTCTCGGCAGTTCCTGTACTCTTGCTCAGTAATTTCACCAGGCCAGGCTGGATGGCTGGCTGCGATTGTCTGCACTAGAAGCTCTCTTAGTGCGTCTGCATCGTTCTTGAGAGTTTCAGTGAATGATGAAGACGCACCGTACGCTGAGAGGATTTTCTGTGCGTCGCGTAAGGCCTTGATAACGCGTTCAAAGTCCTGCGTGGCCAAGGCCTCAAAAGCATATTTTGCTGTTGGCGAAAGTTTGCTGAAGTCTGCATTCTCATAAAGCTTTCCGTACAAGAAGATATTTGGGCGACAGGCGATGCTGAAGCCATTGCCTAGCAGCAAGTGGCGCTTGTTGTAGCGCTGTGCGTCTTCTAGTGCTTCCGCGAACGAGATTATGGGCATTGAGAGCTAGCGCTGGAGTTAGGCGGCGTGCGGTACGTAGATCCGTTTGAATGACTGGTTGGAACTCAACCGCGCTGCTGCAGAGCTTGGAGCACCAGACGTAAATCGTGCTCAAGGTGTGCAACCCTGCTGGCGAGGTCTTGGGTCAACTTCTTTTGCTCTTCAAGTTGGGCACCAGTGTTATAGTAATCGAGTACGCCAATTGGCGTATTACACGTCGCACACTGGACAAAATTCACCTTGTAGCGAGAGCCACCGGGCTCTTGAAGTGCAACCTTGAAGGAATTGCCTCCGCACTTGCCGCAACTCGAAATGTTGAACATGCACCCTCCCGGTGGTTGCTGTGTTCTAATGCTTATTAGGCCTCGGATCGAGGCGTATGCATTCGATATTCAACTTTCGACCATCGGTCGTCAAGCAAATGGCCTGCGTGGATTCAATGGGTTGACCGCTGGCGCAGGGCGCGCCACCACGAACGGTAAAGCTTGTCGGTTTCGCTCGTTTGCAGCGGTTGACGGCTGCGGCATTCACCCCAGCCTTAGCAGCTTCCGCACCGCCGGCAAATTGCGCCGGCTGATCTCGGGGTTGAGGTCGCTGCCGTCCAGGCGCGCCAGCACGCGGCCGTCGGCGAGGGTCTTGAGGCCGAGCAGGCGGGGCGGCGGGACCAGGCAGTTGCGGTGCAGGCGGATCAGCTGGTCGGGGTAGGTTTCTTCCAGCTGGCGCAGCGAGTCCTCGATCAGCAGCTCGCCGCGGCGGTGCTGCACCACCACGTATTTCTCGTCGGCGAGCAGGCAGATCACTTCGTCCAGCGCGATGCGCACCTGTTCGCCGCGCAATCGGCCGTGCAGGTAGGCGGCCGGTTCGCGCGGGGCGTCGGCGAGGCGGCGTTGCGCGCGCTGCAGCGCCTCGCGCAGACGGTCGAGCCGCACCGGCTTGAGCAGGTAGTCGACCGCGCCCAGCTCGAACGCCTTCAGCGCGTGCGCCTCGTAGGCGGTGCAGAAGATCACCTGCGGCCGCGCGCGCCCGGCCAGGCGCTGCGCCAGCGCCACGCCGTCGGTGCCGGGCATGTTGATGTCCAGCAGCAGCGCATCTGGCTGCAGGTCGTCCAGCGCGGCCAGCGCAGCCTCGCCGTCGCCGACGCTGCCGACCACTTCCGCTTCGACGCAGTCGCCCAGCAGGGCGGTCAGGCGCGTGCGCGCCAGCGGCTCGTCGTCGACCACCAGCACGCGCATCAGCTCTTTCCTCCCGGCAATTGCAGCAATACCACGAAGCGCCCGTCCTGCGCGCCGGCCTGCACGCTCGCCAGTGGTCCGTAGCGATACGCAACGCGCCGTCGCACGTTGTCCAGGCCGTGCCCGTTGCCGGTGGCGGGCGGGGTGGGCGGCAGCGGGTTGCCGATCTCGATGCGCACGCCGCGGCCATCGCGCCAGCCGCGCAGGGTCACTTCGCCACCCTCGCGCAGCGGCTGGATGCCGTGGCGCACCGCGTTCTCCACCAGCGGCTGCAGCAGCAGGCGCGGCAGCGGGAAATCGTGCGGCAGCGGGTCCAGTTCGCGGCGCACGCGCAGGCGCTCGCCCAGGCGCAGCTGCTCGATCGCCAGGTAGCGCTCGACCAGCGCCAGCTCCTCGCCCAGCGTGCCGTCGGCGCTGTCGTGCTGGCCCAGCGCGGCGCGGAACAGTTCGCTGAGATCCTCCACCGTGCGCTCGGCGGCGGCGGGATCGACCCGGATCAGCGCCGCCACGGTGTTCATGCTGTTGAACAGGAAGTGCGGGCGGATGCGCGCCTGCAGCGCCTCGACCTGGGCGCGGCTCACCGCCGCCAGCCGTGCCTGCCACTGCGCCAGCACGTAGAAGTAGCGCAGCATCGCGGCGCCGAGCAGGGCGGTAATCAGCAGGTTGTCGCGCACGAACACGGGCACGCTGCCGCGCACCAGGTGCATCTGCAGCGCGCCGTCGAACCAGTGCGCCGCGAGGCTGCCGAGCAGCACGATCAGCAGCAGCAGCAGCCACACGCCCACGTACGGCAGGTGCCCGGGCAGGCGCTGCAGCCACGGCCGCAGTCCGCACAGCGTCACCGCCGCCACCATGCCCAGCAGGGTCACGAACAGCATGCCGACGCTGTACGCCGACCAGTCGCGCGGGTCGTCGTGCGCCAGCCACATCACGGTGACGGTGAGTCCGCCGACCACCAGCAGCGCGAACAGTGCCGGCAGCTGGCAGAAGTCCGGCAGCGGGCTGCGTTCGGTGCGGCCGCGCGCGGCGCGGCGGGACGTGGGTTGGCGCATGCGGCAAGTATGCCGCAGCGCGGGCAGGCTCAGGCCAATCGCCGGCCCAGCCAGCGGCGCAGGTCGTCGATTTCCTCGGCGCAGACCGCGTGGGCCATCGGATAAGTGTGCCACTCCACCGCATAGCCCAGCGCCTGCAGCGCGTCGCGCGAGGCGCTGCCGCGCGGCAGCGCCACCACCGGGTCGGCGGTGCCATGGGCCTGGAAGATCGGCGTGGCCGCGTTTGCCGCGCTGCGCTCGGTGGCGAGCGTGCTGGCGATCGGCAGGTAGGTCGACAGCGCGACGATGCCGGCCAGCCTGTCCGCGTGGCACAGCCCCGCGGCCAGCGCGATCGCGCCGCCCTGCGAGAAGCCGGCGAGGAAGGTCCGCTCGCTCGGCACGCCGCGTTCGCGCTCGCGCGCGATCAGCGCCTCGACCTCGGCGATCGAGGCGCGGATGCCAGCCTCGTCCTGGCGCGCAGCGGCGTCGAACGCGACGATGTCGTACCACGCGCGCATCGGCACGCCGCCGTTCACCGTCACCGGCCGCACCGGCGCATGTGGAAACACGAAGCGCAGCGCCGGCCACGCCGGGTCCACCAGCTCCGGCACGATCGGCGCGAAGTCGTGGCCGTCGGCGCCGAGGCCGTGCAGCCAGATGATGCTGTAGCGCGGGTTGGCGGCGGTTTCGTGTTCGACGGTGGGCAGGGGCATGCGGTGCTCGGCGGGATCAAGGGGCGTTGGTGACCGTGGCGACGGCGCTGGGATGCAGCGGGCTGTCCAGCGCGACATCCTGTTCCGGCGGCAACGGAATGGCGGCCTCCGCGCCCGCTGTGGCGGGGCCCATATGCGCGGCTTCACGCAGGATGCGGATTTGTTGCGCGGTGTACGTTTGACCACTGATCGTAAAGACGAACGGCATGCGCAGTTGCGTTGCCACGGCATGTCCATCGACCTGCTCCGGGATGGCATGCCACTGTTTGGCGGCCGCCAGTACGGCAACCTTGAACGACGGCAACACGGGCCAATCCGCAAACTTGTTGCTCACTTTCATGTCGGTCAAATGGCCGTCGGGCTGCACGGTGGCGTCGAGGATGAGGAACGCCGCCTGGCGCCTGCGCAACGCATCCTCGGGGTATCGCGGCGGTGTCCGATTGACGATGCGTGGACCGTTGCCCATGAAGCTGATGCGCAGGTCGTATTGGCCGCTCGCGTTTGGCGATGCCTGCAGTTCCGTGTAGACGAAGGTGTGCGCCGGTACCGATCGGCCGCCGAGTGTCGCCGGCACGAACTGCCACTGCTTCACCGCGGCAGACAGCACGGCGGCGATCGATGCGGGCACGTCGGGAGCGACCTGGGTGGCAGTGATGTGCCCGGTTGCATCCACGTCGATGCCAACGGCAAAAGTCTGTTCGCGCTTTTCGGCAGCGTGCGCCGGCAACACGCAGACCAGCGCCAGCAGGGCGGCGCTGAGTACGGCAGTTTTCATAGGATCTTCTCCCGGCATCGCCAGCGCACCCACGCTGCGCGAGAAACGGCATGCTGCATATATGGCACAGGGAACAGGGTATCAGGGCGCGTTGATGATCGTGGCTGAGGCGTTCGGCTTCAGCGGACTGTCCAGCGCCAGTGTCTGGTCCGGAGGCAGCGGGATACCGGGTCTGGCGTCGTCGGCGGTTTCCTGCCGCGCGGCGGCGTTGAGTATGCGAGTCTGCTTCGCGGTGAAGATCGGTTCGCTCAAGATGAAGGACACCGAAAGATGCATGCGGGTCGCCACCGGTTGACCGTTGACCTGTTCCGGTATCGCATGCCATTGCTTGGCCGCTGCCAATACGGAGTCGATGAATGAGGGGCGCAACGGCCAGTCGTCGAACCGGCTGCGCGCCGACAGGTCGCCGAGACTGCCATCCGGTTGCACGGTGGCGTCCAGTACGACAAAGGCGCATTGGCGTGTGCGGATGGCGTCCATGGGGTAGCGCGGCTGAATGTTCTGTTTCAGCATCCTGGGGCCATTGCCCTCGAAGCTGATGCGCAGGCTGTAGCCGCCGTGGGTATCCGGGATGGCCTTCAGTTGGGTGTAGACGAAGGTATGCGCCGTTACCGGTTGGCCATCGTGCCGGGCCGGCACGAAGTGCCACTGCTTCACCGCCGCCGACAGCACGCTCCCGATCGATGCGGGCACGTCTGCATCGAGTTGGGTGGCGGTGATGCGGCCGGTGGAATCCACGTCGGCGCCGATCCTGTAGGTCTGTTCGCGCGTTTCGGCGGCGTGTGCCGGCACGCTGCAGACCAGCGCAAGCATGGCGGCGCTGAGCATGGCGGTTTTCATCGGATCCCCTCCCCGGACATCGCCGGCGCCCCCGCACCGCACGTGCGGCCAGCATGCCGCACGTGCGAGGCGCGGAACAGTGCCGTCACGGTGCCGTGCCCAGCCCCAGCTCGTGCGCGAAGAACGTCAGTCCGATCGCGGTGTCGCCGACGCGCTGGCTGAACGGCGCGCCGACGCCGTGGCCGGCGTTCATGCGGGTGAGCAGCAGGATCGGCCGCGTCGAGGAGGTGGCGTTCTGCAGCGCCGCGGCGAACTTGCGCGATTGCCATGGCGCCACGCGCGGGTCGTTTTCGCCGGTGGTGAGCAGTACCGCCGGGTAGGCGGTGTTCGCCTGCACGTGCTGCAGCGGCGAGTAGGCGAGGGTGGCCTGGAACTGCGCCGGGTCCGCGATGCTGCCGTATTCGGGGATGTTGTACGGGCCGTTGGCGAAGTCGGTCTCGTGGCGCAGCATGTCGTAGATGCCCACGCGCGCCACCACCGCGCGGTAGTCGCCGGGGTGCTGCACGATCTGCGTGCCCATCAGCAGGCCGCCGTTGCTGCCGCCGAGGATGCCGAGGTGGGCGCGGTCGGTCCAGCGCATGTCGATCAGCGCCAGCGCGGCGGCGTGGAAGTCGTCGAACACGTTCTGCTTGTCGAGCTTCTGGCCCTGCGCGTGCCAGGCCTGGCCGTTCTCGTTGCCGCCGCGGATGTTGGCGTAGGCGAGCGCGCCGCCGTGTTCCAGCCAGGCCAGGTTGGGGCCGATGAAGCCGGGCTTCACCGGCAGGTCGAAGCCGCCGTAGCTGTACAGGATGGTCGGCCGCGCGCCGTTCGGGGCGGTACTGCGCAGCGACAGCACGGTCACCGGGATCTTCGTGCCGTCCTTCGAGATGCCGTCGATGCGCTGCACGACGACGCGGGAATAATCCGCCGCCGGCTTCACCTCGAACACGGTTTTCAGCGTGCCGTTCTTGCCGTCGTATTCGGCCCAGCGCGCGGGCGTGGTCCAGCCGCTGTAGCTGATCAGCGCCTTGTCCCGGCCGGACTCGGAGGCGATCGCGCCGATGCCGACGCCGTGCTCGGGCAGCGGCAGGCGGCGCAGGAACTTCGCGCCGGCGTCGTATTGCTCGACCCACCAGTCCGGCCCCCGGCTGCGCACCACCAGGAAGCCGGCGTCGAGCGGGGCGATCTGCTGGATCGCGCCTGCGCGCTCGGCCAGTACCGGCACGGCCTTGCCGTCGTCGCCGATGGCCACGACCTTGCCGCGCGGTGCCTCCTGGAACGAGGCCACGTACAGACGTCCATTCACCCAGGCGGCCGTGCGCGCGTTGGCGTCGCGGCCGAGCACGCGCTCGAAGCGACCGCCGCGGCGCAGGAACACCTCGGCCGGCCCGCCGTCGCCGTCGTAGGCGAGCACCGCGGCCTGGGCCGTGGCCGGCGCATTCACCAGCACGTATTCGGCGGTTTTCGCGTAGCCCTTGCCGAACACCACGCCGTCCGCGGCGGCGGACTGGCCCAGCGCGTGGTGCACCAGGGTGGCGTGGAACTGTTCCACTTCCTGGCCGGCCGCGGGCGGCGCGAAGCGCACGTAGCTGAAGCCGCGCTCGTCGGCATCCCAGGCCAGGCCCTGCGGCGTGGTGCCGCCGCCGGCCCAGGGCAGGGTGTCGGGCAGGGTCTTGCCGGTGCCGACGTCGAGCACGCGGATGGTGGTCAGCTCGCTGCCGCCCTCGGCGGTGCCGTAGGCAAGGTAGCGCCCGCGCGGCGACGGCCAGTAGGCGGTGATCGCGGTGCCGCCGTGGTCGGCGTTCGGATCCACCAGCACCTTCGCCGCGCCGTCCGGCCACGCCTGCGCCACCAGTACCGGCTGCGGCTGCGGCGGGGTCTGCCGCAGGTAGAACAGGTTGCCGCCGGCCAGCATCGGGTCGGAGCGCGTGGTCGAGGTGATCGCCAGCTGCTGCACTCGCGCGGTCAGCGCCTTGCCTTGCGGCATCGCCGCCAGGGTGGCTTCGGTGTAGGCGTTCTGCGCCGCGATCCACTGCCGCACCGCCGGGTCGTGCGGGTTTTCCAGCCAGCGGTACGGGTCGGCAACGCTGACGCCGTGGAACGTGCCGGACGCTGCCTGCCGCGGGGTGGGCGGCGGCAGCGGCTGCGACTCGCCGATCAGCGCCACCTCGCGCGGCGGTTTCGACGATGGATTCACAGGCGGCAGCTGGGCCGCGTGGGTGCCGCCGGCGGCGAGCAGCAGGGCGGCGGCGAAGGACGCAAGGCGCATGGCGGGATCCCATGGAAGACGAGCAGGCAGAGCAGAGTAGCAACGCGCCGCCGCCGCTGCAGCCGTCGGCCGCTGACTTTCGGCAGGGGTAGCCGCGGATCGCCGGCGCGCTCGGTTATGCTGGCTTTTTTTGCCCGGGAAGAATCCATGCGTCGATTGCTGCTGGCCGCCCTCGTTGCCTTCACCGTCGCGCCACTGGCGGCGGTCGCCGCGCCGGCGTCGACGCCGCTGGATCTGGAAACCGTGATGGCCAACCCCGACTGGATCGGGCAGGCGGTGGAGCAGCCGTACTGGAGCGTGGACGGCCGTCACCTGTACTACTCGCTGAAGCGCGACGGCAGCCCACTGCGCGACCTGTACCGGGTCGATCCGGCGACGGGCCAGGGCGCGAAGCTCGACCCGGCCGCGCTGGCGCAGGCCGACGGCCCGGCGGTGTTCGACCGCGCACACAGGCACGCCGCCTTCATCCTGCACGGCGACGTGTTCGTGGTGGAGCTGGCCAGCGGCCAGCGCCGTCAGGTCACCCGCACGCCGCAGGACGAATCCGCGCCGGGCTTTTCCGCCGATGGCCGCGCACTGCAGTTCCGCGACGGCAACGACTGGTACCGCCACGACCTGGCCAGCGGCGTCACCGCGCCCGTGGCGGTGTTGAAGTTCGCCGACGATCCGCAGGCGCAGCAGCCCGATGCGCTGGGCGAGCGGCAACTGGAACTGTTCAGCACGCTGCGCCAGCTCAAGGCCGACAAGCAGGCCCGGCGCGACGAGGACAAGGCGCTGGCCGCCGCCGATCCGGGCCGCGCGCCGCAGCCGTTCTTTCTCGGCGACAAGATCGCCCTGGTCGACAGCGAGCTGTCGCCGGACGGCCGCTGGCTGCTGCTGGTGACCGCGCCGAAGGACTACAAGGCCGGCAAGGCGCCGACGCTGGCCCACTACGTCACCGACTCCGGTTACCTCGAGCCGCAGGAGGCGCGCGTCTACGTGGGCCGCAACGATCCGGCGCCGCAGTCGCTGCTCTTGCTCGACCTGGCCAGCCACCAGTCCTACCCGCTGGCCACCGACACGCTGCCCGGCATCAAGGACGATCCGCTGAAGGAGCTGCGCGCGCGCGCCGTCGCCGCGCTCGAGAAGGCCGGCAAGACCGAGCAGGCCAAGGCGCTGAAGGCGCCCGAGCAGCGCGCCGTGCGCATCATCGGCAGCGACGACGACGGCGGTGGCGGCGGCATCGCGTGGAGCGACGACGGCCGCAACCTCGCCATCCAGCTGCGCGCGATCGACAACAAGGATCGCTGGATCGCCAGCGTGGATTTCAGCAGGCACGTGCTGGTGCCGCAGCACCGTTTGACCGACCCGGCCTGGATCAACTGGAACTTCAACGATTTCGGCTGGCTGAAGGACGGCCGCACGCTGTGGTACCTGAGCGAGCAGACGGGTTACTCGCAGCTCTACGTCAAGCCGCCGGGCGGCAAGGCGAAGGCGCTGACCGCCGGCAAGTTCGAGGTGAGCCACCCGCAGCTCAGCGCCGACGGCCGCTGGTTCTACCTGCGCACCAACCAGGTGGCGCCGTACAGCTACGACGTCTATCGCGTGCCGTCCGCAGGCGGCGAGCTGGCCCGCGTGACCAACTACCAGGGCATGGACGAGTTCGCGCTGTCGCCCGACGGCACGCAGCTGGCCGTGCTGCACTCCTCGCCGTACATGTTGCCGCAATTGGCCGTCCAGCCGTCCGCCGGCGGCGCGCCGCGCGAGCTGACCCGCACGATGAAGGCGGCGTTCACCGCGCGCGACTGGATCGCGCCGCAGATCGTCGAGGTGAAGTCCAGCCATGGCGCCGGCAGCATCTACGCGAAGTACTACGGCCCGGCGCACGAGGACGGCGCCGCCAAACCGGCGGTGATCTTCGTGCACGGCGCGGGCTACCTGCAGAACGTCACGCTGTCGTGGTCGAACTACTTCCGCGAGCAGATGTTCCACAACCTGCTCGTGCAGCAGGGCTACGTGGTGCTGGACATGGACTACCGCGCCTCCGAAGGCTACGGCCGCGACTGGCGCACCGCGATCTACCGCCAGATGGGCCACCCGGAGCTGGAGGACCTGCTCGACGGCAAGGCCTGGCTGGTGCAGAACCACCACGTCGATCCGCGCCGCGTGGGCATCTACGGCGGCAGCTACGGCGGCTTCATGACCGAGATGGCGCTGCTGCGCGCGCCGGGCGAATTCGCCGCCGGCGCCGCGCTGCGCCCGGTCAGCGACTGGACGCTGTACAACCACGAGTACACCTCCAACATCCTCAACGACCCGCAGCTCGACCCGGAGGCGTACCGCATCAGCTCGCCGATCGAGTACGCCGAGCAGCTGCGCGACCCGCTGCTGATCCAGCACGGCCTGATCGACGACAACGTACTGGCCGAGGATTCGATCCGCCTGTACCAGCGCTTCATCGAGCTGCACAAGAAGAACTTCTGGATGTCGCTGTACCCGCTGGAGCGCCACGGCTTCGTGCACGCCGATTCCTGGTACGACGAGTACCGCCGCATCGACGAGCTGTTCGATACCTACGTGAAGCCGGCAAAGGAAGCCGCCACGCACTGAGCGGGTCGGCGCGGGCGCTTGACCCGCGCCGTTGCGCTCGTCGAAAGTAGTGCGGCTGGCGGGGGCCGACCTGGCCTTCCCGCGCGCGACGGATGACGCCGGCGGTGCCCGGATGAGGGGGGAAACATGCGCAAGTTGCTGTGGCTTTTCGCGGCGTGCGGCCTGTTGCTGGCCGCCTGCGCCAAGCCGTTGCCGCCGGAGCGGCTGGCGTATGCCGGGCAGTGGCGGTCGACGACGATGTCGCTGTTGATCACCACCGGCGGCAACGTGCACTACCGGCGGGTGGACGGCAACGCAAGCAAGTCCGTCAACGGCCCGCTGCAGTCGTTCGAGGGCGACAACTTCGTGGTGGGCATCGGCCCGGTCAGGACCACCTTCGTGGTCTCGGTGCCGCCGCACGAGGACGCCGGCGACTGGAAGATGACGGTCGACGGCGTGGAGCTGACTCGGGTGCCGCCGGGCGAGTGAGCCGGCAAAAAAACGGCCGCAGCGGAATCGCCTGGATTCCGTTGCGGCCGGGGGACCGGCAGCACTGCAGGATCGCGGTAGGACGACCCTGCAAACCCGAGGGGAGCGAGTGCTGCTGCCAGGTTACTTGGCGACCAGGACGCCGGTCATGCCGGGGTGGAACTTGCAGAAGAACGCGAACGAGCCGGCCTTGGCCGTGGTGCGCACGGTGGCGCCCGGTTTCAGGTCGACGTCGAAGCTGCCGTCGCGCGCGGTGGCGCTGTGTTCGAAGATGTCGCGGTTGACCCACTCGATGATGTCACCGGCGCGTACGCCGGTGGGCATCGGGCCAAACACCATCTTGTCGAGCACGATCACGTGCACCGCCCTCGCTGGCGCCGTGGCCGTGGCCGGAGCGGCCGCGAACGCCGGCGCGACAGCCACGCCCAGGCTCAGCAGGCCGACGAACAGAATCGTGCTGCGGAACATGGCGCGCTCCTTACTTCAGGCTGGCCGCGAGGTGCTCGGCATGCATCTCGTGCTCGTGGAACAGCTTCGAGCCGGTCTCCAGCAGCGACTTCAGCTCGGCGTTCTGCGTGGACGGGATCAGCGTGCCGTCGAGTGCGGCCAGCACGGCCTTGTGGAAGGCCACTTCGTTCTCGGCATAGGCCTTGTCGTAGGCGGCGCCGCTGAGCGCGGCCAGCTTGGCCTGTTCGGCGGCGGCGCCCTTGGCCAGCGACTGGCTGGTGCCGTTGTCGGCCGGGGTGACGCCCAGCTTCTTGGCCAGCGCCAGCGCCTGGTCGTTCACCGCGGCGTGGTCGCGCGCCATTTCCTCGGCGAACTGGCGCACCGCCTGGTTGTGCGACTTGCCCAGCGCCTGCTTGGCGGCGGTGACGTCGATGGCGCCGGCGGTGTAGGCGATGTGGGCGATCTGCGCGTCGTTGATGGCCGGCGCCGGGGTGGCGGCGTGCACATTGGCGAACGAGCCGAGGCCGAGGGTGAGGGCGAGGGCGAACAGGGTCTTGCTCATGAGCGGTGTCTCCTTGGGATGGACGAGAGGCAAGCAGTGCTTGCCGGTGCGCATGTGATGCAGCAGCGGCGCACAGGTTCCGGCTCGTGCGTGCGCAAGCGCCGCGGGAACCTCGGCGGCGGTGCCCGCGTCGGATCAGCTGTCATTCCCACGAAGCCGCCCGCATGCTCGAACTCGACCAGCTCATCCATTCCGCCGGCGCACCGGCGCCGGCCGCGGAAACCCCCCGACCCACCCGCGCCGAGGCCGAAGCCGCCGTGCGCACGCTGATCCGCTGGGCCGGCGACGAACCCGCGCGCGAAGGCTTGCAGGCCACGCCGGCGCGCGTGGTGCGCGCGTACGAGGAATGGTTCGCCGGCTACCGGCAGGACCCGGCCGGCCTGCTCAGCCGCACCTTCGGCGAGGTCGGCGGCTACGACGAACCGGTCGTCCTGCGCGACATCCCGCTGCAGTCGACCTGCGAACACCACATGGCGGCGATCCGCGGCGTGGTGCACATCGCCTACCTGCCGAACCAGCGCGTGGTCGGCATCTCCAAGCTGGCGCGGCTGGTCGAGGCGTTCGGCCGGCGCCTGCAGATCCAGGAGCGGCTCACCGTGGAAATCGCCGATACGCTGGCCCAGGTGCTGCACCCGCGCGGCGTGGCGGTGATCGTCCAGGCCAGCCACGAGTGCCTGTCCTCGCGCGGCGTGCGCCTGCACGGGGTATCGATGCAGACCCGGCGGCTGCTCGGCGAATTCGCGCAGGAACCCCGGCGGGCCGAGATACTGGCCATGCTGGCCGGCTGAGCTGGGAACCTCGGGCCGCGCCGATGCATCCGATCAGGTGTAAAAGGAGAAAGCCATGTCTGCCCATGCCCATGTTGCACCCGTCGATTACGCCGCGCTGGACGACCACGCGCTGGTGGCCCAGGTCCGCGCCGGCCATCGCGAGGCGTTCCGCCACATCATGCAGCGCTGCAACCAGCGCCTGTTCCGTGTCGCCCGCGCGGTGCTCGGCGAGGATTCGGAAGCGGAAGACGTGCTGCAGGAATCGTATATGCGTGCCTATCACAAGCTGGATTCGTTCCGCGGCGACTCGACCCTGCTGACCTGGCTCACCAGCATCGTGCTGAACGAGGCGCGCGGCCGCCTGCGCAAGCGCCACACCATGGTCGGCCTGGAGCAGGTCGACGCGATGCCGGACGACACCCACCAGATCGTGCAGTTCCCCTCGAAGTTCGGCAGCGAGGATCCGGCGGTGTCGGCTGCGCGCACGCAGATCCGCCACCTGCTCGAACACGCCATCGACAAGCTGCCGGAAGCGTTCCGCACCGTCTACATGATGCGCGAGGTGGAAGAGTGCTCGGTGGAGGAAACCGCCAGCCTGCTGGCGATCAAGCCGGAGACGGTGAAGACCCGCCTGCACCGCGCGCGCCGGCTGCTGCGCACCTCGCTGCAGGGCACCCTGGCCGAAACCATGAGCGGGGCGTTCCCGTTCATGGGCCAGCGCTGCGCCCGCGTCACCGATGCGGTGATGGCAAGGCTGGACGTCGAGCACACGGCCTGATCCGCGCGGAGGTTGGCGCCGCCGCCTCAATCCACCATAACCCGCAGGGCGGGTACCGCCCGCCACGTGCCGCCCCGCGTCGTGGCGGCGCGATCAGCGCCGCGCCGGCACGGCCGGCGCTTCGATCCGCTGCAGCCGTTCGGCCAGCGTGGCGCGCGACAGCTCGCCCATGTGCGTGTCGCGCAGGCGGCCGTCGGCGTCGAGGAACAAGGTGGTCGGGTAGCCGCGCACGTTGTAGTGGCTCGACAGGTCCAGGTTGCCGTCGATCAGCACGTTGTCCAGCGCGAGGCGCTGCGCGCGCATGAACTGCTGCACCGCCGCCGCCGATTCGCCCTGGTCGGCGAACACGAAGCGGACCTGCGGCAGCGTCTGCTGCGCCTCGGCCAGCACCGGCATCTCGCGTCGGCACGGGCCGCACCAGGTGGCCCACAGGTTGATCACGGCGGGCCGGCCGCGCAGCGTTTCCAGCGCCACCTCGCGCCCGTCCAGGTCGCGCAGGACCAGCGCCGGCAGGCCCGGGCGGCTGGCCGCGGCCAGCTTGTACGCGACCAGTCCGGCGAAGGCCCAGGCCGCGATGCCGACGGCCACGCCGGCAGCCAGCGGCCGGCGCAGCGGCGGCCGGCGCCAGCCGATCAGCAGCGCCGCCGCCAGCAGTCCGAGCGCTCCGGCGACCGGGTCGAAGCCCTGGTCGCGAATGTTCAGCACGCTCCACGGCTGCTGCGCGTACTGCGGCCACCAGCCGGCGACGTAGGCGACGCGCGCGGCGAGCAGGCCGAAGCCGAGCGCCAGGAACAGCGCATTGCCGGCATCGGCGTAGCCGCGGCGACGCAGGAAGCCGGCGACGGCGAGCGCGGCGACGACGCCGGACAGCAGCGCCAGCAAGGCCGACGAGAGGGCCAGCGGTCCGATGTTCAAGAGGGTGTGTCCTGGCTGGGGGTGCGCTGCGGGATCGGCGCGCGTGTGCGGGTCACCACCTTACCCGCTATCGCGCGGCCGGTGCGGCCCGGCGCAGTCCGGCCGCCTCGCGCGCCAGCCGCTCGATGCCGGCCCAGTCGGCGGCAGCCAGCCTGTCGGCCGGAGTGAGCCAGGAGCCGCCCACGCACAGCACGTTGGGCAGGGCGAGGAAGTCCGGCGCGCTGGCCAGGCCGATGCCGCCGGTGGGGCAGAAGCGGATCTGCGGCAGCGGACTGGCCCAGGCGCCGAGCAGCTTGGTGCCGCCGGCCGGCACCGCCGGGAAGAACTTGAGATGCCGGTAGCCGCGTTCGAGCAGGGCCATCGCCTCGCTGGCGGTGGCCACGCCGGGCAAGAGCGGCAGGTCGCTGTCGTCGGCGGCGTCGAGCAGCCGCGGCGAGGTGCCGGGCGATACGGCGAAACGCGCGCCGGCTTGCCGTGCGGCCGCGAGGTCGCGCGCGGTCAGCGCGGTGCCACAACCGACCACCGCGCCTTCCACCTCGGCGGCGATCGCGCGGATCGCCTCCAGCGCCGCCGACGTGCGCAGGGTGACCTCGATCGTCGGGATGCCGCCGGCGACCAGCGCGCGCGCCATCGGTACCGCGGCGCGTACGTCGTCGATCACTACTACCGGAATCACCGGCGCCAGCCGCATCGTGGTTGCGATCTGTTGCTGCTTGAGTTCGATGCTGCTCATGGATTCACTCGCGGGCGGAAGATGGTAATGATGCGTGTGCAGGACTGGCTATTTGCAGGAGCCCGCTGGCGGGCGATGCTCGTGGCGACGTGTGCAGAAAGCATCGCCCGCCAGCGGGCTCCTACAGGAGATGCGGGTGGTTGTTCACAGCACGCCGGCGCCGAGGTCGGCGTTGGCGGCGGCCTGGCGGAACAGGCCGAACAGCTCGCGGCCCATGCCGCTGTGTTCGCGCGACAGGTCGGCCGCGTGCGGCAGGCGCGCGTCCAGCTCGTGCGCCTCCATCAGGACGTCCAGACGTCCGTTCGTCGCGTCCAGGCGGATCATGTCGCCGTCGCGGATCTTGGCGAGGTTGCCGCCGGCCACCGCCTCGGGCGTCACGTGGATCGCCGCCGGCACGCGGCCGGAGGCGCCGGACATGCGCCCGTCGGTGAGCAGGGCGATGCGGTGGCCGCGGTCCTGCAGCAGCGCCAGCGTGGGGGTGAGCTTGTGCAGCTCGGGCATGCCGTTCGCGCGCGGACCCTGGAAACGCACCACCGCCACGAAGTCGCGGTTGAGTTCGCCGCGCTTGAACGCGGCGGCCACCTCGTCCTGGTCGTCGAACACGATCGCCGGCGCCTCGATCAGCAGGCGGTCGTCCGGCACCGAGGACACCTTGATCACCGCGCGGCCGAGGTTGCCGTCGAGCATGCGCAGGCCGCCGTCGGCGCGGAACGGTTCGTCGATGCCGCGCAGCACGCCGCGGTTGCCGCTCTGCTTCGATACCGGCGTCCAGTGCAGCGTGCCGCCGTCGTCGAGAGTGGGAACCTGCGCGTAGCTGTCCAGGCCGGTGCCGAAGATGGTCTGCACGTCGCCGTGCAGCAGGCCGGCGCCGAGCAGCTGGTCGATCAGGAAGGCCATGCCGCCGGCGTCGTGGAACTGGTTCACGTCGGCGTAGCCGTTCGGGTAGACGCGCGCCAGCAGCGGGATCACGCCGGACAGCGCGTCGAAGTCGTCCCAGCGCAGCTGGATGCCGGCGGCATGCGCGATCGCCACCAGGTGCAGCAGGTGGTTGGTGGAGCCGCCGGTGGCGTGCAGGCCGATCACGCCGTTGACGATCGCGCGCTCGTCGATGATGTGGCCCAGCGGCAGGCAGTTGCCGCCCGGCGTGCTGAGCCCGGCGACGCGGCGCACCACCTCGGCGGTGAGCGCGTCGCGCAGCGGCGTGTCCGGCGCGGTGAAGCTGGCGCCGGGCAGGTGCAGGCCCATGATCTCCATCAGCATCTGGTTGGAGTTGGCGGTGCCGTAGAAGGTGCAGGTGCCGGCGGTGTGGTATGACGCGGCCTCCGCCTCGAGCAATTCGGCCTTGCTCGCCTTGCCGTCGGCGAACGCCTGGCGCACTTTCGACTTCTGTTCGTTGGGGATGCCGCTGGGCATCGGGCCGCTGGGCACGAAGGCCGCGGGAAGATGACCGAAGCTGAGCGCGGCGATCAGCAGGCCCGGCACGATCTTGTCGCAGATGCCGAGGAACAGCGCGCCGTCGAACATGTCGTGCGACAGCGCCACCGCGGTGGCCAGCGCGATCACGTCGCGCGAGAACAGCGACAGCTGCATGCCGGGGCGACCCTGGGTGATGCCGTCGCACATCGCCGGCACGCCGCCGGCGACCTGCGCGGTGACGCCGGCGTCGCGGGCGATCTGGCGGATCAGCGCGGGGTAGCGCTCGTACGGCTGGTGCGCCGAGAGCATGTCGTTGTACGCGGTGACGATGGCGAGGTTGGCGCGCTGGCCGTTGCGCAGCGCCGCCTTGTCTTCCGTGCCACAGGCGGCGAAGCCGTGCGCGAGGTTGCCGCAGGAAAGGTGGCCGCGCTGCGGGCCGCTGCGGTCCACCGCGTCGATGCGCTTGAGGTAGGCCGCGCGCGTGTCGCGGCTGCGCTCGCGCAGGCGTTCGGTGACTTCGGCGACGACGGGGTGGAGGGTGGTCATGGCAACGACTCGGCGTGATGGAAAATCAAAAACCTGCTTGTTGGATGCCGGGAAAGTGCATTCCTGCACTTTCCCGACTCGGCCGCCCCGGACTTCGTCCGGGCCGGCCTCCGTGCGGCAGCGACCTGCGTCGCCGCCGCACGCGCGCCCCATCCGTGGGGCGCCGGTGTCCGCAGCCGCCGGCTACGGACACCAGTACACCGCCACCGGCACACGCGGCTGGGCCAGCACCGCGCGGACCGGGTAATGCTGCGCGGCGCCGAGGCCGAGCCGCGCGTCGGCGAGCAGGTCGCGCTTCTTTTCGCCGGCGACCAGCAGGTACAGCGCGCGCGTTTCCAGCAGCGTCGGCAGGGTCAGCGTGATGCGCGGCTCGCCGGCGCCGGGTGCGCGCATCGGCAGCACGCGGGCATGGCCGTGCGGGTCCAGCGCCTCGGCCAGGTGGTCGCCGCCGGGGAAGAACGAGGCGGTATGGCCGTCCTCGCCCATGCCCAGCACCACCGCATCGAACGGCCGCGGCAGCGCCTCGATGCGCGATGCGGCGGCGGCCAGCCCGGCTTCGGGAGTGGCGTCACCGGTGTACAGCGGCACCAGCGATGCGGCCGCGGCGGCGTGCTGCAGCAGGCGCGCCTTCACCAGCCGCGCATTCGAGCGCTCGTCGGTATCGGGCACCCAGCGCTCGTCGACCAGGGTCACCTGCACGCGGGCCCAGTCGAGCGATTCGCGCGCGAGGCGGTCGAAGAAATCCTTCGGCGTGCTGCCGCCGGAGACCGCCAGCACGGCGTGACCGCGTTCGGCCACGCCGCTGCGCAGACGCTCGGCGACGCGCTCGGCCAGCGCCGTGGCCTGCGCCTTGCAGTCGGTGAAGCTGTGCGTGGTGACGTTGAGATGGGGAGTCATGGCAGGGCTGTCGCGCCGGGCACCTTGGCGTGGCCGCGCGTCTCGTGGGGAGGGGGTGACCAGTCTGCCGCAGGCGTTGGGGCGCGCGGGTGAAGCAGCGGTAAACACGGCCTACTCGCTGTCTTCGTTCCAGGTGCGGCCGTCGCGCTCGATCAGCGCCACCGCGGCACTCGGACCCCAGCTGCCGGCGACGTACGGTCGCGGCGCCTCGCCGCTGTCGGCCCAGGCGGCGAGGATCGGGCCGGCCCAGCGCCACGCCGCTTCCACTTCGTCGCGGCGCATGAACAGCGTGGGGTTGCCGCGCACCACGTCGAGCAGCAGGCGCTCGTACGCATCCGGCTGCGACACGCCGAACGCCTGGGCGAAGCTCATGTCCAGCGGCACGTGGCGCAGGCGCAGGCCACCGGGACCGGGGTGCTTGATGGTCAGCCACAGCTTGACGCCTTCGTCCGGCTGCAGGCGCAGCACCAGCCGGTTCTGCGACAAGGTGCCGGCGTCGGCGCTGAAGATCGAGTGCGGCACCGGCTTGAAGGTCACCACGATCTCCGACACCCGGCTGGGCAGGCGCTTGCCGGTGCGCAGGTAGAACGGCACGCCGGCCCAGCGCCAGTTGGCGATCTCGGCCTTCAGCGCCACGAAGGTCTCGGTGTCGGAGCGGCTGTTGCCCAGCTCCTCCGGATAGCCGGGCACGCTGGCGCCTTCGGCCACGCCGGCGCGGTACTGGCCGCGCACGGTGAGCTGGGCGGCGTTGCTGTCGTCGATGGGCTTCAGCGAGTGCAGCACCTTCAGTTTCTCGTCGCGTACCGCGTCGGGTGCCAGCGAGGACGGCGGCTCCATCGCCACCATGCACAGCAGCTGCAGCATGTGGTTCTGCACCATGTCGCGCAGCGCGCCGGCGCGGTCGTAGTAGGCGCCGCGATGGCCGACGCCGAGCGTTTCGGCCACGGTGATCTGCACGTGGTCGATGTGCGCGGAGTTCCACAGCGGCTCGAACAGCGCGTTGCCGAAGCGCAGCACCAGCAGGTTCTGCACCGTTTCCTTGCCGAGGTAGTGGTCGATGCGGAAGGTCTGCGATTCGTCGAACACCTGGCCGACCGCGTCGTTGATCCGGTTCGCGCTGGCCAGGTCGCGGCCGATCGGCTTTTCCAGCACCACGCGCGAGGCGCCATGGTTGAGCCGGTACTGGCCCAGCCGGTTGCAGATGTCGACGAACAGCTCGGGCGAGGTGGACAGGTAGAACACGCGCACGTGCCCGGGCTCGGCGCCGACGAAGGCGGCGAAGTCGTCCCAGCCCTCGTCCTTGCGCGCGTCCAGCGGGCGGTAGAACACCTGCTGCAGGAACACGTCCAGCTGCGCCGCCGCGCACACGCCGATCAGCGCCTCGCGCAGCTGGGCGCGGTAGCCGGCGTCGTCCAGCGCCTCGCGGGCGACGCCGACGATGCGGCTGCTGGCCGGGATCTGGCCGTCGAGGAAGCGGTGGAACAGCGCCGGCAGCAGCTTGCGCACGGCAAGGTCGCCGGTGCCGCCGAAGATCACCAGGTCGAACGGTTCGACCGATTGGGAGGAAGCAGTCACGCGATCACCTCGACTCGATGCCGGATGGCGGGCCGCCGCCGGGTGGCGCGGTTGCCCGGGTTTTCTGCGATGGTACCAGTGAAATACCAGCTCGACCACGGGTCTGCATACGAATTCATGATGCGAGGATGGGCATGCTGCAGGCTTGCGGCCAGTGGTTCGCTATTGGTATCTTTCTGCGCATGGAAGCCGCCCTTGCCCACGAATACCGCCGGATCTGCCACGACCCGGCCACGCACCAGCCGCTGGCCTACCTGCGGTTGCGCCAGGCGATCCGCAACATCATCGGGCACCGCGACATCGAGCCGGGCCAGGCGCTGCCCAGCGAGCGCGACCTGTCGCAGGCGCTGAAGCTGTCGCGGGTGACCGTGCGCAAGGCAATCGCCGGGCTGGTCGAGGAGGGCCTGCTGACCCAGCGCCACGGCGCCGGCACCTTCATCGCCGAGCGCATCGTCAAGCCGATGTCGCGGCTGACCAGCTTCACCGAGGACCTGCGCGAGCGCGGCCTGTCGCCGCGCTCGGAATTCTTCGAGCGCGGCATCGGCGAGGTGACGCCGGAGGAGTCGATGGCGCTGAACCTGTCGCCCGGCTCGCTGGTGGTGCGCCTGCACCGCGTGCGCTACGGCCAGGACGAGCCGCTGGCGATCGAGCGCAGCGTGGTGCCGGCCAGCGTGCTGCCCGACCCGCTGCTGGTGCACGACTCGCTGTACGAGGCGCTGGAAAAACTCCACGCGCGCCCGCGCCGCGCGCTGCAGCGACTGCGCGCGGTGTCGCTGAATGCGCAGCAGGCGCGGCTGCTGCACGTCAGCGTGGGCAGCGCGGGCCTGAGCATCGAGCGGCGCAGCTTCCTCGACGACGGCCGCGTGGTCGAGTTCACCTGCTCCTGGTACCGCGGCGACATCTACGACTTCGTCGCCGAACTGCAGACCGACTGAAGGAACGCCATGGACGCCCGCGACACCCTGATGTTCCAGGAGGCGCACGAGTCGGCCGCGGTGCTGGCGCGCCAGTTCGCCGCCAACGAACTGGTGGTGGCGGCGCTGGCGCGCGAGCTGCGCGCGCAGCCGCCGCGCTTCATCGTCACCTGCGCGCGCGGAAGCTCCGACCATGCGGCGGCCTACGCGAAATACGTGTTCGAGACCCGGCTCGGCATCGTCACCGCGTCGGCGTCGCCGTCGGTCACCTCGGTGTACGCGGCCGAGCAGCGCTGGCAGGGCGCGCTGTTCATCGCGATCTCGCAGTCGGGCAAGAGCCCCGACCTGCTGCGCAATGCGCAGGCGGCGAAGATCGCCGGCGCACGCGTGGTGGCGCTGGTGAACGTGGCCGATTCCCCGCTGGCCGCGCTGGCCGACACGGTGATCCCGCTGCATGCCGGTCCCGAGCGCAGCGTGGCGGCGACCAAGAGCTACCTCGCCGCGCTGGCCGCGGTGCTGCATCTGTGTGCGCGCTGGCGCGACGACGACGAACTCGGCGTGGCGCTGCAGGCGCTGCCCGGTGCGCTGCGCGCCGGCTGGGACGCGGACTGGTTGGCGCTGGTCGACGGCCTGGCCGGCGCGCACAACCTGTTCGTGGTCGGTCGCGGCTACGGCCTCGGCATCGCGCTGGAAGCGGCGCTGAAGTTCAAGGAAACCTGCGGCCTGCACGCCGAGGCGTTCAGCGCGGCCGAGGTGAAGCATGGCCCGATGGCGCTGGTCGGCCCCGACTTCCCGGTGCTGTGCTTCGCCCAGGACGACGACACGCTGGAGGGCACGCTGGCGGTGGCGCGCGAATTCCGCGGCCGCGGCGCGCAGGTGTTCGTGGCAGCGCCCGGCCAGCACGGTGCCGGCAGCTTGCCGGTGGCCGGCGGCCTGCCCGCGCTGTGCACGCCGCTGCTGGCCGTCCAGAGTTTCTATCGAGCCGCCAGCGCGCTGGCGCTGCGCCGCGGCTTCAACCCCGACGTGCCGCCGCACCTCAACAAGGTCACCGAGACGGTTTGATCCATGGCAAGGGTAGGAGCCCGCTCGCGGGCGATGCTCTTGCGTCGTTCTCCCGCTCCGTTCCCGTCGAGTAGCATCGCCCGCGAGCGGGCTCCCACCTCAGGTTTCGCCTCCATGGTCGATTACGCATGAAGTCGCTCACCCACGCCCGCGTCCTCACCGCCCACGGCTGGCGCGACGATCTTGCCGTGCTCATCGAAGGCGAACGCATCGCCGCGCTGCTGCCGCACGATCACGCCGCCGTGCGCGCGGCGCAGGTGCACGATCTCGATGGCGCGCTGCTGCTGCCCGGCTTCATCGACGTGCAGGTGAACGGCGGCGGCGGCGCGCTGTTCAACGCCGCGCCCACGGTGGCGACCATCCGCACCATCGGCGCCGCGCATCGCCGCTTCGGCACCACCGGCTTCCTGCCCACCCTGATCAGCGACAGCGTCGACACCATGCGCGCCGCGCTGGCTGCGGTGGAGCAGGCGTTCGACGAAGGCGTGCCGGGCCTGCTCGGCATCCATCTGGAAGGGCCGTACCTGGCGCCCGCGCGCAAGGGCGTGCACGACCCGAAGTGGTTCCATCTGCCCGGCGAGGAAGAACTTGCCCTGCTGTGCGCGCCGCATCACGGCGTACGGCTGGTCACGCTGGCGCCCGAGCGCGTGCCGCATGAAACCATCGCGCGGCTCGCCGCCGCGGGGGTGATCGTCAACGCCGGCCACACCGCGGCCGACCACGCCACCATCCGCGCCGCGCTCGCCGCCGGCGTGCGTGGCTTCACCCACCTGTTCAACGCGATGACGCCGCTGGGCAGTCGCGAACCCGGCGTGGTCGGTGCGGCGCTGGACGACCCCGGCAGTTGGTGCGGCATCATCGCCGACGGCCACCACGTGCATCCGGCCAGCCTGCGCGTGGCGATCGCCGCCAAGCTGCGCGGCAAGATGCTGCTGGTCACCGACGCGATGCCGCCGGTCGGCGCCGACGATCCCCGTTACGTATTGAACGGCGAAACCATCACCGTGAAGGACGGCATCTGCCAGACCGCCCAGGGCGTGCTGGCCGGCTCGGCGCTGGACATGGCCAGTGCCGTGCGCAACACGGTGCAGATGCTCGGCCTGCCGCTGGACGAGGCAGCGCGCATGGCCAGCACCTACCCCGCCGATTTTCTTGGCCTCGGCGCCAGCCATGGCCGCATCGCGGTGGGCTGCCGTGCCGATCTGGTGGCGCTGGATGACGACTGCCGGGTGCGGCGCAGCTGGATCGGCGGCATGGCAGAGTGAGGCCGACCGTTCGGGAGCGTGCCGCGGCAGTAGTCCTCGCTGCGTCCCGCACAAGAACGATTAGCTCACGGCAATCCCTTGCGCGATGAGAGCCAGCCGCAACGGCTTGAGCTGTTTCTCATAACGGCGCCATTGGCCGAGGTTGCGGGAATGTACCGGTTCACGCACCTGGACACTGCTTGGAGTGGCTACCGGAGCCGGATTGCGCTCGGGATGCAGGCAACCTTCCTCCATTGCCAGCCCGCAATGGCGCAGCACGCGGCGCATGGTCGCCTCGGGTTCATTCACGAGGTCGGCATATGAAATGTCGAGCATGGCGTCGGGCATGCTGGCCCGCCAGTGGTCCGTCAGGCGTACATACTGGCCATAATAATGGGCGAGTGCCTGCTGGTCGTAGCAGTAGGGGGAAGCCTTGCCGAACATGACTTTCAGGTTGGAGTAGCACACGTCCATCGGATCACGCGTCAAGTGCAGGATGGGTGCACGGGGCAGTGCTCGACGGATGAATGGCACCATCCGCACATTGATCGGCAACTTGTCGATGTAGAAGCGATGCCCGTGGGCCCGCCACCGGGTTTGTTGCAGGTAACGCGCTCCGAGTTCCGCAAAATCCATGTGGGCGCTTTGCTTGATCGCCCCCAGCATCCCCTGCGCACTTCTTGGCGCAATGTCGGCCACCCAGTGAAACTGGCGCTGGAAGTCCAGGATTTCCCCGGCGGAAACCACCTCCGAGTGACTCGACAACATCTGGTCGAGCAAGGTCGACCCCGATCGAGGCATGCCGACGATGAAGATGGGCATGGGGCCGTCGAGTTCCGCCGCGGCATGGGCCGCCGTCGCCGCGATGGATCCTGTGATGCCGACAAGCGCGTCGGTCAGCGCCGCCTCGCCCTGCGCGTCGTAGGGGTTGATGTCGTGCATGAGGGCGTTGCTGCGTGCCAGTGCCGACCACGCCTCGTCGTGGCGTCCGCAGTCGTCGTGTACCTTGAAAATCGCCGATTCGAATTCGGCGCGGACAAACTTGTCGCGCGCATCCACGCTTGCCGCGGAGATGCGGCCAAGCGAATCCCGGAAAAGGTCGAGATGGTTGGCTTCCGGTGTCTGCCGGCGCAGGTTCGCCAGGATGACCGCCGCATCCCCGTGGCTCGGCCAACGTTGCAGACAGGCCAGAAGTACCTCTTCGGCCTCGGCGACGTTGCCGAGGAACTGGTGCAGCATGGCATTCAGGTAATACTCGCTGCTCGTGTCGATGCCGAGGGCCACCGCCCGGTCCATCAGCGCCCGTGCCGCCGGTATTTCTCCAAGCGCCCATTGCAGGTGGGCTTGTTCGCTGAGCACTTCCGCCGGTGGGTTTGGCGCGCGTGCCAGGTGTGCGAGACAGGCGCGCGCACCTTGGATCTCGCCGTTCGTTAACAGGCGCCACGCCAGTTGCGCGATCAGGCTGGCGTCATTCGGCAGCAAGGGGATGGCTTGCAGCAATTGCCCGGTTGCGGCACGCATCCTGCCTTGACGGAGGATCACGTCGGCCAGGGCCATGCGGATGGAGACGTCGTGCGGCTCGTAATGCAAGAGCAATTCGAGTGCGGTCTGCGCAGCTGTCCACTGCCCGGCATCCATGGATTGTCGGGCTTGGCGGCGAAGGTGGTCGGCTGTCACTGAGGTATCCGCGATATGCATGGGAGGACGGCATTCGGGCGCCGGTCGACTCGATAAATGTAGCAAGGGGCGACGCGCCAGACACCTCGCTGTAGCGGCGATTCATCCTTGTATGATGGCCGCCGGATGGCTTGCCGCCCGCCTGACGGAACCCCCGCATTCCGCATGGCTACCGCGTGCGGCAACAGATATGGATTAATGCGGCAACGCCTCAAGCGCCAGCCGCAAGGGTTCCAGTTGCCTCGCGTAATGTCGCCATTCGCCGAGAGTGCGCTGGTGGATGGGTTCGCGTACCTGGGCGCTGCTTGGCGTGGCCACGGGTGCCGCGTTGCGTTCGGGGTGTAGACAACCCTCTTCAACTGCCAGCCCACAGTGCTGCAGAACCCGGCGCAGGGTGATCGCCGGCTCAGTCACCAGCGATGCGTAGGGGACGTCGAGCATCGCGCCAGGCATGCTGGTGTGCCAATGATGGGTGAGCCGCGCGTACTGTTCGTAATAGTGCGCGAGCGTGTGCATGTCGTAGCTATAGGCCGAGGCGGGGCCGAGCATGGCCTTGAAGTTGGAAAAGCATACGTCCATCGGTTCTCGGACCATGTGCAGGATCGGCGCGTGCGGCAACGCGCGACGGATGAGATGAACCATCCGGACGTTGATGGGCAGCTTGTCGATGTAGAACTGTCGCCCCTGTGCGCGCCATTGCGTCTGCTGCAGATAGCGGGCACCCAGTTCCGCGAAATCAATGTCCGTGCTGCGCTGCTGTGCGATCAGCATGCCCTGAACGCCGCTCGGGGGAACATCCGTCATCCAGCGCAGCTGTCGGCGAAAGTCATTGATCTCGCCGGCCGAAACCACCTGGGAGTGGCTGGACAGCATGCGGTCCAGCAGAGTCGTGCCGGAGCGGGGCAGGCCGACGATGAAGATCGGCGTGGGCCCTTCGAAGGTCGTTGCTGCCTTGGCATGGGCCGCGGCGATGGACTCGGATGCGCGGATGATCGCGTCGGTCACGGCGGTCTCGCCGGCCGCATCGTAGGGAATGAGCGCATGCATGAGCGCATTGCTGTGCGCCAATGCCTGCCACGCTTCGTCGTGGCGTCCAAGATCATCCAGTTCCTTGAAAAGCGCCGACTCGAACCCGGCGCGGGCAGACCGGGTTTCCGCGTCACTGCTGCTCTCCGGGATCCAGCCAAGCCGTTCACGCAGAAAATCGAGATCGTTGGCTTCCAGCGTCTGCTTGCGTGCATTCGCCAGCGCTACCGCTGCGTCACCGAAACGCGGCCATCGACGCAGGGCTGCCTTGAGCGCGCTGCGGGCCCGGTCGATGTTCCCAGTGAATTGGGAGAGCATGGCATACAGGTAGCAGGCATCGGGTGTTTCGATCCCGGCCGCGATCGCGCGATCCATCAACGCCATCGCAGCTTGGATCTCGCCAAGCATCCAGCGCAACTGCGCCTGCTCAGCCAGCCTCGGGGCTGACGGATCGGCTATACGTTCGAGGCGATCGAGGCAGGTTCGTGCGGCCAGGATCTCCCCGTTGAAGTACAAACGCCGCACCGCCTGGACCACCAGCCGTGCATCGCCGGGATCGGCCGATACGATTTGCAGCAGTTGCCGGGTCGAAGCGCGCAGCTGGCCGCGCTTGAGCAGTACGTCCGCAAGTTCCAAGCGGGCGTGGATATCGTCGGGCATCCGTTCGACGAGTGCCTCGAGGGCTATCTGCGCTGCATCCGCCAGGCCGGCATCCAAGTACTGTCTGGCGCGGCGGCGGAGGCGGTTTTCCATGGCGGGCACGTCATCCGCGGTCATCGGGAGAGGCGGTCGTTGCGCAATGGTGGAAAGTCTGCGGCGCCAGGCACGACGCCGGCCACGCAATACCGGCGAAACAGTCGTGCAACGACGGAAAACGGTGTTTTCCCACCGTGACGCCGAGAAGTGATTCGGGCTGCCGTCGTCATGGTTGCTGCGCCTGATCAGGAAGCTCATCCAGTGCCAGACGCAGAGGCTGCAACTGTTTCGCGTAGTTCTTCCATTGGTCGAAGCCGCGAGTGTGGATGGCCTCGCGTACCTGGGCGCTGCTCGGCGTGGCGACCGACGAGGCATTGAGTTCGGGGCGCAAGCAGCCTTCTTCCCATGTCAGTCCGCAGTGTTCGAGTACGCGACGCAGTGTAGTTTCCGGGTCGCGCACCAGCGAGGCATAGGGAACGTCGAGCATGGCGCCCGGAAGCCCGACGTGCCAATGCCGCGCCAGGCGCGCGTATTGCCCGTAATAGTGGGCCACTGCCTGCAGGTCGTAGCTGTAGGGCGAGATGTTGCCGAACATGGCCTTGAAGTTGGAGAAGCAGGTGTCGAGCGGGCCGCGCACCATGTGCAGGATCGGCGCGTGCGGCAAGGCCTTGCGGATGAAGCCGACCATCCGGATGTTGGCCGGCAGCTTGTCGATGTAGTAGGCGCGGCCCTGGGCACGCCACTGCGTCTGCCGGAGATAGCGAGCGCCCAGTTCGGCGTAACCAATGGCTTTGCTCCGCCGGATCATTTCCAGCAGCCCCTGCGATGCCGCCGGCGGCACGTCCGCCATCCAGTGCAGCTGGCGCCAGAAGTCGATGATCTCGCCGGCGGAGGCGACCTGCGAATGGCCCGACAGCATCCGGTCGAGCAGGGTGGTGCCCGAGCGCGGCATGCCGACAATGAAGATGGGTATGGGGCCAGCGGGCGTGGGTGTGGATGGCATCCCGACCTTGCTGTCCGATGCCGTCATGCTGATCAGCGCATCGGTAACGGCAACCTCGGCGGCGGCGTCGTACGGATTGAGGTCGTGCATGCTGGCGTTGCACCGTGCCAACGCAGGCCAGGCTTCCTCATGGCGTCCGAGGTCGTCCAGGATCTTGAACTGGGCGTACTCGAATTCCGCGCGAACGAACCTGATTCCCGGGTCGATGTCATCCCGGGAAAGCCGGCGCAGCTGCTCCTGCACGGAATCCAGCAGGTTGGCCTCCGGCGTCTGCTTGCGCAGGTTCACCAGCGCCATCGCGGCATCGCCGAAATGCGGCCAGCGTTCCAGGCACCTTTCCAGCACCGCCTGGGCACGATCGATGTCGCCGCTGAACTGGAGCAGCATCGCATGCAGTTGCAGCTCGCCAGGCGAGTCGCTGCCGCCAGCGATGGCCTGTTCCATGAGTGCCTTCGCCGATGCAATCTCGCCGATGCTGAAGCGCAAGTGAGCCTGCGCAACCAGCAACTCCGGTGGCGGGGCGGGGGCCTGGGTGAGAAGGTCGAGGCAACGGCGTGCGGCGAGGATCTCGCCGAAGGCGGCGAGGCGTCTTGCCACTCCGATGATCAGCAGGCCGTCCCGGGGCAGTCGATGCGCAGCCCGCAGTACCGATCCTGTCGCTTCGCGCAGTCGCCCTCGCCTGAACAGCACATCGGCCAGTTCGACCAGCACCGCGGCGTCGTCCGGCACATGTCGGGCAAGCGACTCCAGGGTTGTCTGCGCAGCCTCCCATTGGCCGCCGTCGATGTATTGCCGGGCAAGCTTGCGCAGGCGATCTTCCGCCATGGAAAGAGTCGGTGCATTCATCTGCTGATAGTAGCTTCATGGAAGGAGGCCATGCGGCTTGTTGTTGTCGGACGTCTGTCTTTCCGATCCGCCGCGATCGCCGAGGCGGGTGCCGCTGAATCGTCGAAGGCAGGGACCTCCGCCCGCAGTTTTCACCTGCAGGGTAAAGAAAAGCCACCGGCCTCGGCCGGTGGCTTTCAGGGCTTGAATCAACCGGTGCGATCAGTAGTCGTAGGTAAGCGACAGACGGACCGTGCGCGGAGGCTGGAAGAAGATCCCGTCGCCGTAGCCGTTGTTGATGGCGAGCGTGTTGGTGGTGCGGTTGTAGGCGCTTTCGCCGGTCGGATCGGTCTGCACGACCTTCTGCCCGTTCAGCACGTTGAAGACATCCAGGTTGATCCCGAGCTTGTGGTCGGCAAATGCCGGCGCGTAGTGCACGCCGAGGTTGAGCTGCTCGGTCCACGGCGTATGGCCGATGGAACCTGCCGGCATGCGCACGCCATGGCACCAATGGTAGTTGCCGCTGCCATAGTTGTTATAGCCGGACGGATCGCCCGGCTTGCCCGGACCGTAGTAGGCCTTGCCCGAACCGCCGGTGCCGTAATAGCCCAGGCACTCCTTCGGATAGCCGGACTGGGCCAGCAGCGTGCCGGACACCAGCCATTCCGGCGTGATCTGGTAGGCGCCGCGAATCCGGATCTGGTGCTTGCGGACGTTGGCCAACTCGCCATTCGCGCCGTCCATGAGCTGCCAGGAATCCCAGTCCTCGGTCTTGGAGACGTCGGCCTGGCCGAAGTCGGAGCGCACCTGACCCTCGGTATTGCCGAAACCGCGGGTGTAGGTGTAGTCGATGCGCGCCTGCCACGTGCCGTCGAACGGATGCTCCATGTACAGGTTCAGCGAGCCGATCTTGCGCTTGACGCCCTGGATATAGCCCCAGTCCTTCTGGCTCATCGGCACGAGCACACTGCTGGTGCCGTCGTCCGACTTCACCAGCATGGTGTTGGTCTGGCCCGGGTTGATCAGGCGGCAGTAGGACGCGCCGTAGAGCGAATCGTAATAAGCATTCGGGTCCAGGCCCATGCTGGTCATCTTGGTGGCAATGTGGCCCGGCGAGCACTCGTCGTCGATGGCGGTCTTCAGGTCGCGCCACATGGCCTTCGCGCCGTAGTTCCAGCTGTCGTTGAGCTTCTTGTCGAAGCCGAGGATGAACTCGTCCAGGTACTCGGGCTTCAGGTTGCGCGCGGTGACTTCCTGGGGGTCCTTCGGGAGTCCCTTCTCGCCGTCGGGAGAACTCGTCGGGGTGAGCTGGGTCAGGCCGGTCGGGATACCCGTGGCCGGGTCGATACCGGTATAGCTGTAGTTGGTGGTGAGATAGGTGGAGATGTTCGCCGCGCGCTCCGCCGCATTGTCAGGCAGAGCGAGGTAGTAGCGACCCACGTTGCCGTAGACCTTGAACGACGAATCGCCATTCACGTCCCAACTGGCGCCGATGCGCGGTTCCCACTGGTTCTTCTCGTCGACGAACGCCTTGCCCACGTCGTTGTAGTTGGTGAAGTGGTCGTTGCGGACGCCGATGTCCAGCAACAGGTTGGAGGTGACCTGCCAGGAATCCTGCAGGTAGTACGCCTTCTGCGTCATCGTCATGCTGGTCTGCCAGCCGATCTCGCGCTTCTGCACGACGGTGCCGGGGAGATAGCGCCAGTAGTAATTCAACGACGGGTTGAACGGGTTTTGCTGGTTCGGACCCTGGTTGCGGGCCTTGTACGACATGTTGTCGATACCCACGGCCAGGTCATGATCGCCCAGCTTGTAGTCGAAATCGACGCGCAGGCCATGGGTGCCGTTGCTGGCATTGCTCGACAGCCAGCTGGTGTTGGTCTGGCCATTGTTGATGCCATTCGGCCCCGTACCCGGCGGCAGCAGCGTCGGGTCTTCGTTGTAGGGGCGCGAAATGTACGGCAGCGCGCTGACACTGCTTTCGCCGTAGATCGTCGGATCCTGGAAGTTGGCCTTGCCGTACAGGATGCTCAGCGTGGCCGCATCGGTGATGTAGCTGGTGAAGTGGCCAACGTAGAACTGCGCATTGTCCTTGGTTACGTCGTTGGGGGTGACGAAGGCACCCGACTTCAGCGTGCTGTAGTCGAACGCATAGGTCGACCCCGCTCCGGTGCTGTTGCGGTTGTTCATCGCCGTCAGTTCGAGGATGTTGCTGTCGGTGATGTTCCAGTCCAACTTGCCGTAGAACTTCGTGTCCTTGTCCGTGTTGTACTGGACGAGTTTGCTGGACGCGACTTCCACATTGTTGGACTGCGTCTTGGTGGTCTCGGCCGCCAGGAACATGAACAACTTGTCCTGGATCAGCGGGCCACCGACGTAGGCAGAGTAGATCGTCTCCCACTTCTTGTTGTCGTTGCGGTACTGGTGCAGCGTGCCCGCCAAAGCGGGGTTCTCCAGGGCGTAGTTGACCTGGCTGGTCGACGCCGGAACGTTCGGATGGCCGTAGTAGTTGTTGACCGGAGTTCCTTCAAGGAACCTCGGCTCCCATGCCACTTGGGCGCCGAAATGCCATTCATTGGTACCACGCTTGCCGAGCTGGTTGATCACGCCGCCGTCGGAGCGGCCGTACTTGGCGCTGTAGCCGCCGGTGAGCGTTTCCTGCTGGTCGATCGCGCCGTAGGGCAACTGGAAGCCGCCGAGGTTCTTGTACGGCTCGCCGGTGTTGTAGCCGTTCACGTAATAGGCGTTCTCGGTCACGCTCGAACCGCCGAACGAGACGAGGGAGTGCCCGCCCGGACCATTGAAGAAGTTGCTGCCGCCGGTGGTGCCCGGCGCGAGCAGGGCGATGGATTCCGCGTTGCGGCTGACCGGCAGCTTGCGCAGGTCGGCCGCGGTGATGACCGTGCTGGAGTTGACGCTGGAGACGTCGATGGCCGGCAGCGCATTGGCCGAGACGGTGACCGCGCCCAGCGAGGTCGTCTCGGCGCTGAAGGTGACGGCGGTGCCGGCGCCGGGCGCCAGGGACACCTTGCGCGAGTCGACGACGGCGCCGTCCTTCTTCAGCGAGACCGTATAGGTGCCGACCGGCACGTTGCTGATCTGGAAACGCCCGGAGCTGTCGACAGCAACCTCGCGCGTCAGGCCCGAAGCGTTGGTGGCGCTCACGGTTTCGCCCGCCGCCGCCGGCGCCTGGCCGAAGATCGAGCCGGTAGTGGACTGCGCCATGGCGACACCGCCCAGACTCATGCTCAGGGCTACGGCCAGAGCGGTGTGGCGCCAATTCGGATTACGTATTTTGCTGTGATTGCTCATCGGTAATGAATTCCCCAGAGTGAAGGGCCATGACGGCCGGGTGAAACAACGCAACTGAAGTCATCGAAACAGCCGGCCGGGGCGCATGTCGTCGACTGCCGCCAAGCGGCGCCAGCCAAGCCTGTCGATCCCCATAGCCATGCCGTTTGGCGGCCTGTTTCCCGAACATAAAGCGACGTAAATACTGGAGTCAACAAAATCTTTATGATTAATTTCCAATCAGCAAGAAATTACGTCACCTCGTTATTTTCGACGAAAGAATTTGCGATTATCGTTTCTCGATTCCCGGTATTTTCTGGCGCGTCGTGATGCTGTGGATGGATGTCAGAACAATCGGCTGCGGCAAGGCGGACAAACGGTTAACGGCCGCGATCCGTTTGCATGTGCTCCTCCCTCGGCGCTAGAGTCGCGCCGTTCAGGTGTTCCGACGGCGCATGGCCGGAGGGATGAAACGGGAAGCCGGTGCGTGGCGTGCGAACACGCTGCAAGGCCGGCGCTGCCCCCGCAACGGTAAGCGAGATCATGAACGGCGAAGGCCACTGTGCGCAGCACGGGAAGGCGCCGTTCGAGGCAAGCGGGTCACCGCCTGCCGCTCGCCAGCCCGGAGACCGGCCCGAACGCTTCCTGGTGGCTCGCGGTGGGCGAGGCCGAACCACGTGTCGGTCGTTCTGCCTGCCCGTCGTTCCGCCTCTTCTCCGCATGCCATCGCCCTTGAACCCATGGGCCGCGCGCGGGTGCGCGGCACGCAAAGGACCGACATGAAGAAGACCCTGCTGGCCGCCGCGCTGCTCGGCGGCACGCTGGCCGCCCACGCGGCCGACCAGAACGACGCCGCGGCGCTGAGCCCGGTGATCGTCACCGCCACGCGCACCGCGATCACCGCCGACGAGGCGCTGTCGTCGGTGACGGTGATCACCCGCGCCGACATCGAGCGGCTGCAGCCGCTGTCGGTGCCGGACCTGCTGGCCGGTCTGCCCGGCCTGAGCTTCGCCAACAGCGGCGGCTACGGCCAGCAGACCTCGCTGTTCATGCGCGGCAGCAACTCCACCCACACCCTGCTGCTGGTCGACGGCGTGCGGGTGGCCTCGGTCAGCGCCGGGCTGGCGGCGTTCGAGCAGATCCCGGTGGAGCAGATCGAGCGCATCGAGGTGGTGCGCGGCCCGCGTTCGAGCCTGTACGGCGCCGACGCGATCGGCGGGGTGATCCAGATCTTCACGCGGCGCGGCACGCCGGGCGGCGGGCTGCAACCCTCGTTCAGCGTGACCACCGGCAGCCACCACCTGCTGCGCGGCCAGGCCGGGCTGGCTGGCGGCGACGAGCATGCCTGGTACCACCTCGGCGTCGGTGCGCAGTACACGCGCGGCATCAATGCCTGCCGTGTCGGCGCGGCCGAGGCGTTCGCCGGCTGCTTCGCCGACGAGCCGGACCGCGACCCCTTCCGCAACAAGAATCTCAGCGCCGGCGGCGGCTACCGCTGGGACAACGGCGCCGAGCTCAGCGGCACCTGGCTGCGCAGCCTCGGCGAGATCCATTTCGATGGCAGCTACCAGAACCGCAGCCGCACCCTGCAGCAGGTCGCCGGCAGCAGCTTCAGCCTCAACCCGCTGCCGGCGTGGAAGACCACCCTGGGCGTGGGTCAGAACCTGGACCGCTACGACAACTACGAGAACCGCGATTTCGTCGGCTACATCTACTCGCGGCGCAATCAGGCGTCCTGGCAGAACGACCTCAGCGTGGCCGACAACCAGCTGCTCACGCTCGGTGCCGACTGGCAGGGCGAGCACATCGACAGCGACACCGGCTTCCTTGCCAGCCGTCGCCACAATACCGGCGCCTACGCGCAGTACCAGGGCAGTTTCGGCCGCCACGAGCTGCAGTTGTCGGCGCGGCGCGATCACAACGGCCAGTTCGGCAACCACAACACCGGCGCGGCAGCGTGGGGTTATCGCTTCGAGCATGGCCTGCGCCTCTCCGCCAGCTACGGCAGCGCGTTCCATGCGCCGACCTTCAACGACCTGTACTACCCCTACGGCAGCGGCAACCCGCTGCTGAAGCCGGAACAGTCGCGCAGCGCCGAGCTGGGCCTGAGCCAGCAGCAGGGCGCGTGGCACTGGGCGGTGAACGCCTACCAGACCCGTATCGACCAGCTGATCGCGCTGGACGCCAGCTACTTCCCGGGCAACATCAGCAAGGCGCGCATCCGCGGCGTGGAAGGCCAGCTCGGCGGGAATCTCGCCGGCTGGCAGCTGCAGGGCTACCTGGGCTGGCTGCAGCCGCGCAACGAGGACGGCGGCGCCAACGACGGCAAGCTGTTGCCGCGCCGGCGCGCGCGCACCGCGCGGGTGGACCTGGACCGGCGCTTCGGCGCCTTCGGCCTCGGCGCCACCGTCAACGCGGCGGGGCCGGGCTACGACGACGCCGCGAACCGGCACCGGCTCGGCGGCTACGCCACCACCGACCTGCGCGCCAGCTGGCACTTCGCGCCGGACTGGCAGCTCGAGGCGCGGCTGGCCAACGTGCTCGATCACCGCTACGAGACCGTGCGGTACTTCAACCAGCCCGGTCGCGCGGCGTTCCTGACCCTGCGCTACAGCCCCGCGGCACGCTGACCTGGCCATCCCTGCAGGAAGCCCCGGCGGGCTTCCTGCAAGCGGATGGACTTCAGGCACATGCCCAAGGGCGGCGGCAGCTGGCATAAAGCCGGCATGAAGGGAACTCTCGCCAAGCCGCGGGCCGCGCTTCCGGCCCGTTCGCCACGCCCATGGACCGGGGTGGCCGCATGAACGTCTTCGCCCCGCTGGTGCGCCGCCCGGTGGGGACCTCGCTGCTCGCCATCGGCCTGCTGCTGGGCGGCCTGTGGGCGTACCTGCTGCTCGGCGTGGCGGCGTTCCCGTCGATCGAGTTCCCCGGCGTGGCGGTGTTCGCGCAGATGCCCGGCGCCAGCGCACAGACCATGGCCACCACCGTGGTCGCGCCGCTGGAGCGGCACCTCGGGCGCATCCCCGGGGTGCGCATGATGGCCTCCAGCGCCAGCGAGGGCGGCGCGCAGATCCAGGTCATCTTCAACATGGACCGCGGCGCCGACAAGGCCGCACGCGACGTGCAGGCGGCGATCAACGCGGCGGCGCCGGACCTGCCGTCCGGCATGCCCAGCCCACCCGGCTACTTCAAGTTCGACACCTCGCAGATCCCGGTGCTGCTGGTCTCGCTGACCTCCACCAGCCTGCCGCCGGACCAGCTGTTCGATCTCACCGACACCTTGCTGAAGCCGGCGGTGGCGCAGATTCCCGGGGTGGCCCAGGTGCAGGTGAGCGGCGGCACGCCGCACGCGGTGCGCATCGTGCTGGACACCCGCGCGCTGGTGGGCATGGGCGTCACCGCCAACGACGTGGCCAATGCGCTGCGTGCCGCCAACGTCACCTCGCCGCAGGGCACGCTCAGCAACGGCGCCACGCGCATGACGGTCAGCGCCAACGACGCGCTGCACACGGCGCGCGATTTCGCCGGGCTGGTGATCGCCAGCCGCCATGGCGTACCGGTGCGGCTGGCCGACGTGGCGACGATCAGCGGCGGCCAGCAGGACAAGTACGCCGCGGCGTGGTTCAACGGCCAGCGCGCGGTGGTGATGCAGATCAACAAGCGGCCGGAGGCGAACGCGGTGGCCACCGTGCAGGCGGTCCGCGCGCGCCTGCCGCAGCTGCGCGCCGTGCTGCCGGCGGACGCCACCATCACCCCGATCTTCGACTTCACGCCGACCACCGTGTCGGCGCTGCACGAGGTGGAGGTGGCGCTGCTGGTGGGCATCGTGATGGTGGCGCTGGTGATGCTGCTGTTCCTGCGCCGGCTGCGGCCCACCGTGATCGCCATGTTCAGCGTGCCGCTGTCGCTGGCCGGCGCCTTCGTGGCGATGTGGATGCTCGGCTTCACCCTCAACATCTTCTCGCTGATCGCGCTGGTGCTGTGCGTGGGCTTCGTGGTGGACGACGCGATCGTGGTGATCGAGAACATCGTGCGCCACATGGAACGCGGCGAGCCGCCGCTGCAGGCGGCGCTGGCCGGCGTGCGCGAGATCGGCTTCACCGTGCTGTCGATCACCCTGTCGCTGATCGCCGTGTTCGGGCCGATGGTGTTCGGCAACAACATGTTCACCATGCTGATCCGCGAGTTCTCGGTGACCCTGATCGCCACCATCGTGATCTCCGCGCTGGTCTCGCTCACGCTGACCCCGGCGCTGTGCGGCGCCTGGCTGGCGCACGAGCCGGCGGGCGCGCGCACGCCGGGGCGGCTGGAACGGCTGGCCGAGCGTTTCGACCGCGGGATGCTGCGCAGCTACGAGCGCGCGCTGGACTGGGCCATGGGCCATCGCCGGCTCATGCGCTGGCAGCCGCTGATCCTGCTGGTGCTCACCGTCGGCCTGGCGGTGGCGGTGGTGATGACCGCCGGCGGCGGCCTGATGCCGAAGGAGGACACCGGCCTGGTGCAGGCCAGCATCACCGCCGACGCCAACGTCTCGCCGCTGCTGCTGGCGCAGCGCACGCAGGAGGTGGCGGCGAAGGTGAAGGCGGACCCGGCGGTGCGCGACGTCTCCGCCTTCCTCGGCGGCATCAACGGCGGCGGCGCGGTGGGCAACCAGTCCAGCCTGTTCGTCGACCTGAAGCCGCCGGCCGAACGCCAGGTCAGCTCGCAGGCGGTGGTCGACCGGCTGGACAAGGTTTTCAAGAACGTGCCGGACCTGGACGTGTCGCTTTCGGTCAACCAGTTCATCGGCGGCGGTGGTGGCGGCGCTGGCGGCGGCCGCGGGCAATACGCATTCCAGCTCGACAGCGTCGATGGTGTGCCGCTGCAGCAGCCCACCCTGAAGCTGGCGCAGGTGATGCGCGGCATGAAGCAGTTCCGCAACGTCAGCACCAGCTTCGACAGCATCGGCAAGCAGCAGATGCTGCAGGTGGACCGCAACGCCGCGGCGCGGCTGCACGTCAGCGTGGCCCAGGTGGACACCGCGCTGGCCAATGCGTTCGGCCAGACCCCGGTGTCCACCATCTACTCGGACATCAACCAGTACCGCGTGGTGATCACCGCCGCGAGCGCCGAGTCGCTGAGCCCGGCCACCCTGCTCGACACCTACGTGCGCAATACGCAGGGCAAGATGATTCCGCTGTCCGCACTGGCGCAGATCCGGCCGCACATCGCGCCGGTCAGCATCAGCCACTTCGACCAGCTCGAATCGGCCGCGATCAACTACAACCTGGCCAAGGGGGTCAGCCAGGCCGAGGGCCTGAAGCTGGTCGAGCAGGCGATGTTCGCCGCGCAGCTGCCGCCCGGCGTGCACCGGAAGTACAGCGGCGACAACAAGAACCTGGTCGACGCGATGAACAACGCGCTGATCATGCTGCTGGCGGTGATCCTGGTGATGTACGTGGTGCTGGGCATCCTGTACGAGAGCCTGATCCATCCGCTGACCATTCTTTCCACCCTGCCGGCGGCCGGCGTGGGTGCGTTCCTGGCGATGCTGGTGACGCATACCCAGCTGACCCTGATGTCGGTGATCGCGGTGCTGATGCTGATCGGCATCGTCAAGAAGAACGCGATCCTGATGGTGGACTTCGCACTGGTGGCCGAGCGCGAGCACGGCATGGCGCCGCCGGCGGCGATCCGCGAGGCGGCGCTGGTGCGCTTCCGCCCGATCACCATGACCACCCTGGTGGCGATGGGTGCGGCGCTGCCGCTGGCGATCGGCTTCGGCTACGGTTCGGAGATGCGCCAGCCGCTGGGCATCGCCATCCTCGGCGGCCTGCTGGTATCGCAGCTGCTGACCCTGCTGAGCACCCCGGCGATCTACCTGTGGCAGCACGACCACCGCGAGCGCAAGGCGGCGCGGCGGCGGTTGCGCGCCGAGATCAGGCGCCAGCGCCTGGTGCAGCAGCAGATGCCGGCGCTGCCCAGGTAGGAGCCCGCTGGCGGGCGATGCTCCAGCTTTGGCGAAGCCCGGCTCTGGCGCCAACAGCATCGCCCGCCAGCGGGCTCCTGCCGGAGGGGGCTACACCCCTGCCTTCCGGCACGGTGTGGACTTCAGGCACATACGCGGGAATCTGCCAAAAGGCATAAAGTGGGCATGCACGGACTGCCCGCCACTTCCCCGACCCCTCCACGCCCGCTTCGCGCGCGGGCGGAAGCGCCATGAACATCTTCGCTCCGCTGATCCGCCGCCCGGTCGGCACCTCGCTGCTCGCGCTCGGCCTGATGCTGGCCGGCTTGTGGGCCTACCTGCTGCTCGGCGTGGCCGCGCTGCCGTCGCTGGATTTCCCCGGCGTCTACGTGGTGGCCAGCCAGCCCGGCGCCAGCGCGCAGACCATGGCCAACACCGTGCTGGCGCCGCTGGAGCGGCACCTGGGGCGCATTCCTGGCGTCGACGAGATGTACGGCAACGCCAGCGAGGGCCAGGCCTCGGTGATGGTGCGCTTCACCTTCGACCGCACGGCCGACAGCGCCGCGCGCGACGTGCAGGCGGCAATCAACGCGGCCGCGGTCGACCTGCCCAGCGGCATGCCGTCGCCGCCGCAGTACTTCAAGTTCGACACCGCGCAGATCCCGATCCTGTTCCTCACGCTGACCTCGACCGGCCTGCCGCAGGACGAGCTGTTCGACCTGGCCGACACCATGCTCAAGCCCGCCGTGGCGCAGATCGACGGCGTGGCGCAGGTGCAGGTGTTCGGCGGCACCCCTCATGCGGTGCGCATCGAGCTGGACAACGGCGCGCTGGCGGCCAAGGGCCTCACCACCAACGACGTGGCCAACGCGCTGCGCGCGGCCAACGTCACCTCGCCGCAGGGCACGCTGAGCGACGGCCACACGCAGATGACGGTGAGCGCCAGCGACAGCCTGCAGACGCCGGCCGAGTTCGCCCGCCTGCTGATCTCGGTGAAGAACGGCACGCCGGTGCGGCTGTCCGACGTGG
>Ga0209916_1000836_pt1 | contig 38240 bp, 35 predicted proteins | sample ThiBio_1000_plan_FD_183956 | JGI IMG/M metagenome (GOLD analysis project Ga0209916, IMG submission 183956) | Wastewater bioreactor microbial communities from Cape Town, South Africa - Thiocy_solids_2 (SPAdes) | ecosystem: Engineered > Bioreactor > Thiocyanate-remediating > Anaerobic-Aerobic ... | reverse complement strand
GTCGGTGTCGGAGAACACGGGAGGAAGCGTGGAGTTCCCGGCATCTCCGTCACGGATCCGGCGGCCATGAGCTCGCGTGGTTCGAAATCCACCTATGGGGTGGATTTCGAACCACGGTAGGACGACCAGGGGTCCGCGTGGTTGGAAACCCGCGCCATACGCGGATTTCCAACCACACAGACCCCTGACCGTTCGGGAACCGGCCCTCGGCGGCCGTCGTGGGCATCCCGTCACGGTTCCGTGAACCTCCCGTGCGCCTTCCGCCGGTGTCCCTCCACACCTTCCGCACACCCGCCCCTCTCGCCACGGCCACAGCCTGCCCGGGCCGTGGCGAGAGGGGCGCGTCCCCTACCCGGGCGACAGCTTGCGGGGCCCCGTCCCTTCCGGGCGCCGGCCTGCGGGGCCTGAACCCTTCCGGGCACCGGCCTGCGGCGCTCCGTCCCTCCCGGGCGTCAGCTCGCGGGCCCCCGTCCCTCAACCACCTAACTGTCGAACCCCAGCCCCAGGCGGTCGAGCATCCCTAGCCAGAGGCCGCGCCGGCCGTCGCGCTGGTCGGCGGCGGCGAGGCGGTTGCGGGTCAGTTGGATGACGGCGGTGCGGAGGGGCTCGGGGGGGAAGGGGATCGGCTTGCGGCGGACGTAGCGACTTCGGGTCGCGTCCGTGTCGCGGGCGTCGACGAGGTCGAGGGCGACTCGGGCGCCGAAGCGGGTGGAGACGACGCCGAGTCCGGTGTAGCCCGCGGCGTAGGCGACGCGGCCGTCGAGCGCGGTGCCGAAGAAGACCGAGAAGCGGCTGCAGGTGTCGATGGCGCCGCCCCAGCGGTGGGTGAAGCGGATGCCCTCGAGCTGCGGGAAGGTGACGCGGAAGTTCTGCACCAGGCGACCGAAGGTGGCGTCGTGGTCGTCCAGCGCGGGCCCGACCGGGCCGCCGCGGCGGTAGACGGCGTCGAAGCCGCCCCAGAGGATCCGGTCGTCGGCGGAGAGGCGGTAGTAGTGGAACCGGTTGCCGCCGTCGCCGATCCCCTGGCGTCGCGCCCAGCCGAGCGAGCGCCGCTGCGCCGAGGTGAGCGGCTCGGTCATCAGCGCGTAGTCGTAGACCGGCGCGACGTAGCGGCGGATCGCGCGCAGCGGGGACGGATAGGCGCTGGTGCCGACGACGACGCGCCGCGCCCGCACCGTCCCGCCGTCCGTCCGGACCGCGACCGCGCCGTCCGCGCGTCCGCTCCGCGCGGTTCCGCGCGTGCGGGTCGTCGCCCGCCCGCCGCGTCCCCCGGCCGCCCGGGGCGCCTGTGGCGACTTTCCGTCGCTATGCGACGGCTTCTCTCCACGCCCGCCGCCGGCCGCCCCCGACCCGGCCCGCGCCGGCGCGTCCTCGATCGAGCGCACCGGCGTCCGCTCATATATATGGACGCCGGCGCGCCGGGCCGCCTCGAAGAGGCCGATCGCGAGCTTCGCCGGGTCGAGCACGCCGCCCGCGTCCTTCACCCAGGCGCCGCCGCGGTAGATCGGCGAGTCGACCTCGGCCCGCATCGCGGCGGCGTCGGGGAAGACCTCGACGTCGTAGCCGAAGCGCCCGTAGAGCTCGGCGGTCTCGGCGGGCCAGTCGTCCTGATAGGCGGCGACGCTCGGCGTCAGCTCGCCGGTCAGCTCCAGGTCACAGTCGATCCCGTGCCGCTCGAGGTCGGCCACCATCCCGGCGAGGTTCTCCCGCCCGAGGCGCTCCAGCAGCCCGATCTCCTCCCCGAAGCGGGCGAGTCCGTTCTCCAGCCCGTGGGTGAGCGAGCCGATCGCGAAGCCGCCGTTGCGGCCGCTGGCGCCGAAGCCGATCGTCTCCGCCTCGAGCAGGACGACCTCGCGGCCGGGGTCGTCGGCCTTCGCGTGGAGCGCCGCCCAGAGCCCGGTGAAGCCGCCGCCGACGATGCAGAGGTCCGCCTCGACCGCGCCGCGCAGGGGAGGGGACGGCTCGCGCGCCGGCAGCTCCGCGAGCCAGTAGGGCCGCACCTCCGCGTCCGCGTAAGCCGCCCGCTCGTCGGCGGTGACCGGCGTGAGAGGCCAGGGCGCGGGCATGACCTCTTATATCGCCGCGCCGACCCCGACGGGCTGGAGCCGCGCGGCCGCCACGGCGGACGGCCCGAAGCCACCCGGTCGCCACGGCGGACGGCGCCTGCGCGCTGCTCCTCCCGCTCAGGCGGCGCGCGGCGTGATGCGCAGCCGCGTCAGCGCCGCGACCAGGGTGACCGCCGCGGCGGTGGCGAGGGGCAGGGCGGGCGTGACCCGCAGCAGCAGGGCGCCGGCGGCGGCCCCGGCCAGGATCGCCACGAAGCCGCCGGCGCGCTCGCCCAGGTCCTCGCCGGTGGCGAGGCTGAGCGGCGCGTGCATGGTCATCGTCGAGAGCGAGAGGTTCAGCACCGTGGTGGCGAGGTTGGGACCGGCGAATCCGCGGACCACCGTGTTGCGCAGGCCCATCGCCAGCGAGAGCATCGCGATCAGCAGGTAGGCGGAGAAGTGGCCACGGTCGATGTCGACGGCGACGGCGATCACCGCCGCGGCGGCCAGCAGCGCCACCTCGCCTGCCAGCGCCGGGCCGATCCCCGACCCCTCGAGCCGCGCCTCCTGCCGGGCCAGCAGTCCCGCCGCGCCGCCGCCGAGGAGAAATGCGCCGAGCGCGACGAGGGGCGCCGCCGTCGGCGCGTCGGCCGTCCCGGCGAGGCCGAAGCCGAGGAAGATCACGTTGCCGGTCTGCATCGCGGAGAAGACCTGGCCGAGGGCGAGGAAGCTGACCGCGTCGACGATCCCGGTCACGAAGGTGAGGGCGAGCAGGACTCGGGTCAGCGGGGTCATCGCCGGGATTGATAGCGGCGGCGCTCGACGGAGATCCGGCGCCGCCCGCCGCGAACCTAGTAACCAGATAATCTTGATAAACTTACTGGTGAATATTGGCGACGAGCAGACATCTGCGCCTCGGTGGGCGGGGGACGATTCACAGGGCCCGGTCGATCGACGTGCACCAGCACCTGCTCGGGGAGGCGCTGGTCGAGGCGCTCGAGCGCCGGACGAAGCCGCCGCTACTGATCCGCCGTCGGGACGGCTGGACCTTCAAGGTCGCGGCCGAGCCGGACAGCGTCCTCACCTTCGACGCCACCGACGCCGAGCTGCGCCGCGCGGAGCTGGGGGAGGACGGGATCGACCGGGCGCTGGTCGCGCTCTCGACCGCGCTCGGGATCGAGACGCTCCCGCCGGAGGAGTCGACCGCGCTGATCGAGGCCCACCACCGGGGCATCGAGGCGCTGCCGCCCGAGTTCGGCGGCTGGGGCGCGGTGCCGCTGGCGGGGCCGGAGCCCGATCCCGCCGCCGTCGACGACGCCCTCGACCGCGGCTGCGTCGGGATCTCCCTGCCCGCCGCGGCCCTCGCCGATCCCGCCGCGGTCGAGCGCCTCCACCCGCTGCTCGCCCGCCTGGCGGACCGCGACGCACCGCTCTTCGTCCACCCGGGACCGGTGACCGGCGCCGTCGGGGAGACGTGTGCCGATGCCGCCCACCTCCCGCACTGGTGGCCCGCGCTCACCGACTACGTCGCCCAGATGCAGGCCGCCTGGTTCGCCTTCCTGCACGTCGGCCGCCGCGCCCACCCGCGCCTGCGGGTCCTCTTCGCGATGCTCGCCGGCGGCGCCCCGCTGCAGCTCGAGCGTTATGCCGCCCGCCGCGGCGTCCCCGCGCCCGACCCCGATCCGCTCGTCTTCTACGACACCTCCTCCTACGGCCCGCGGATGATCGCCGCCGTCGCCGCGACGGTGGGCGCCGCGCAGCTCGTCTACGGCTCCGACCGCCCGGTCGTCGACCCGCGCCGGCCGCGCCTCGACCCCGACCTTCGCCGGGCGCTCGTCGCCACCAACCCCGCCCGCCTCTTGAACCCCGACCCGAAAGGAGCCCTCGCGTGACCACCGATCACGAGGACATCGTGCGGCCGTACGGCCGCGATCTCACCGATGCCGAGCTGGAAGCCGTCGCCTGCCAGTTCGCCGCGCGCCCGGAGCTCTGGTCGGAACACGTGTCTCACGATCCGGCCCGCCGGACCTACGCGCAGCTGCTGCGCGACGCGCACCTCGACGTCTGGCTCCTCTGCTGGTCACGCGACCACGACACCGGGTTCCACGACCACGACCTCTCGGCGGGCGCGGTGGCGGTCGCCGCGGGCAGCGTGCGGGAGGACCGGCTGGCGCTCGGCCGCCCGGTCGAGGAGCCGATCAGCCGCGTCGCCGTCGCCGGCGGCTCGTTCACCTTCACCGCCTCCGACATCCACCGCGTGCTGCACGCGGGGGAGGGGCCGGCGGTGACGATCCACGCCTACTCGCCGCCGCTGGTGCGAATGGGCAGCTACATGGTCGAGCCGAGCGGCCGGCTGCTCCGCCACGCGGTCACCTACGAGGACGAGCTCCGCGAGCTCGACCCGTCCGAGGTGACCCGGGCCGCGGCAAGCTGAGTCGGGAGGGGCCGCCACCGCGCGGCCCCTTCGATACCGTTCGGCCCGATGGCTGACGAGCGCCGCCCGATCCTGATCGCCTACGACGGTTCCGACTGCGCGGCGGCGGCGATCGACAAGGTCGCCGCGGAGTTCGCGCCGCGCAAGGTGGTCGTGCTGGTCGTCTCCGAGGAGCTCGACAAGGTGCCCTTCCTCGGCACCGCCGGCGTGCCGGTCGAGGCGGAGACGATGGAACTGCTGACCGACGCGGCGCGCAAAGGCGCGCAGGAGATCGCCGACAAGGGCGCCGAGCGCGCCTACGGCCTGGGACTCGAGGCGACCACCGCGGTCTACGAAGGCGGACCGGTCTGGAGCGCGATCGTCGAGGCGGCCGAGGAGCACGACGCGGCCCTGATCGCGCTCGGCGCCCGCGGCCTCTCCGGCGTGAAACGCCTCGTCCTCGGCAGCGTCTCCAGCGCCGTCGCCCAGCACAGCAAGCGCAGCGTCCTCATCGTCCACGGCAGCTGATGGCGCGCAAGCGCATCGGCTTCCTCAGCTTCGGTCACTGGTCCAAGGCGCCCGGCTCGCGGACGACCACCGCCGCCGAGAGCCTGCGCCAGACGGTCGAGCTCGCGGTCGCCGCCGAGCAGATCGGCATCGACGGCGCCTTCGTCCGCGTCCACCACTTCCAGCGCCAGCTCGCCTCGCCGTTCCCGCTGCTGGCCGCGATCGGGGTGGCGACGCGCCGGATCGAGATCGGCACCGGGGTGATCGACATGCGCTACGAGGCGCCCCTCTACATGGCCGAGGACGCCGCGGCCGCCGACCTGCTCGCGGGCGGGCGCCTCCAGCTCGGCATCAGCCGCGGCTCGCCGGAGCCCGCCCTGCACGGCGCGCGCGCCTTCGGCCACGTCCCCGCCGAGGGCGAAACCGACGCCGACCTCGCCCGCCGCCACACCGAGGTCTTCCGCGCCGCGATCGCCGGCGAGCCCGTCGTCGCGGCCGACGCGGCGATGGCCGGCGGCATCGGCAGCCTCGCGATCCAGCCGCAGTCCCCGGGCCTGCCCGACCGCATCTGGTGGGGCGCGGGGACCCGCGAGACCGGCGTCTGGACCGCCCGCCAGGGCATGAACCTGATGAGCTCGACCCTGCTCACCGAGGACACCGGCGTGCCCTTCGACGAGTTGCAGGCGCAGCAGATCCAGATGTACCTGGAGGCCTGGCGCGAGGCGGGCTGGGAGCGGCGCCCCCGCATCTCGGTCAGCCGCAGCGTGATCCCGATCGTCAACGACATGGACGACGCCTACTTCGGCGGCGAGCGGGGCGGCGGCGACACGGTCGGTTATCTGGACGGCGGCCTCGCCCGCTTCGGCAAGCCCTACACCGGCGAGCCCGACCGGATCGCCGCCGAACTCGCCGAGGACGCCGCCGTCGCCCTCGCCGACACGGTGCTGATGACGGTCCCCAACCAGCTCGGCGTCGACTACAACGCCGAGCTCCTGCGCAACATCGCCGAGCACGTCGCCCCGGCGATCGGCTGGAGCCCCGCCGCGCCCATAGACTGACCTCGATCCAGCGCCTGACCGACAGATGGCCGACGATCGCGCCGCTGGTGGCGTTGGTCGCGCTGGCGGCGACCTGGGGATCGCACCCGGCCGTCGCGGTCGTCGTGGTCATCGACATCCTGCTCGTCGTGGCGGTGCTCGCCGCCGTGCACCACGCCGAGGTGATCGCGGAGAAGGTCGGCGAGCCCTACGGCTCGATCGTCCTCGCCGTCGCCGTGACGGTGATCGAGGTCGGCCTGATCGTCACGCTGATGATCTCCGGCGGCACCCAGGCCGAGTCGCTCGCCCGCGACACGGTCTTCGCGGCGGTGATGATCACCTGCAACGGCATCGCCGGCATCTCGATCCTGACCGCGGCGCTGCGCGACCGGATCGCCGCCTTCAACGCCGAGGGCGCGGCGGCCGCCTTCTCCAGCGTGATCACGCTGACGACCCTGAGCCTCGTCCTGCCCAACTTCACCACCAGCAAGGGCGGGCCGGAATTCTCCCCCTCGCAGCTGGTCTTCGCCGCGCTCGCCTCGATCAGCCTCTACGTGCTCTTCCTGATCGTGCAGTCGGTGCGCCACCGCGGCCTCTTCCTCTACGCGGACGGGGTGGGGGACGACGAACCGGGCGCGGCCGCCGATGCCGAAGCCCACGCCGAAGCCGAAGACCTCCACCACGGCGAGCCGCCCACCAAGGCGGCGACGCTGCGCAGCCTGGTGCTGCTGCTCGTCGCCCTGGTCGCCGTCGTCGGCCTCGCCAAGACCAGCTCCGCGGCGATCGAGGAAGGCGTGAAATCGATCGGCGCGCCTGCCTCCGCGGTCGGCGTCGTGATCGCGCTGCTGGTGCTGATGCCGGAGACGCTGACCGCCTGGCGCAACGCGCGGCGCGGCCGCGTCCAGATCAGCTTCAACCTCGCCTACGGCTCGGCGATGGCGAGCATCGGCCTCACCATCCCGGCGATCGCGGTCGCCTCGATCTGGCTCGAGGGCCCGCTCGTCCTCGGCCTCGGCTCGACCCAGATCGGCCTGCTCTTCCTCTCCGCCGTGGTCGGCGCGCTGACGCTCCTGCCCGGCCGCGCGACCCTGCAGCAGGGCGGCGTGCACCTGATCATCTTCGCCGCCTTCATCTTCCTCGCCTTCAACCCGTAGGGAGGCGGCGCGGCGATAGCCTCCGCGCTCGATGCCCGCCGAGCGCAACCTGCCCACCCCCGAGGCCGAGGAGATCGTCGCCCTCGCCCGCTCCGTCGCCCAGGAGCAGCTGGCGCCGCGCGTCGCCGCGGCCGAGGAAGACGCGGACTTTCCGCGTGACGTCTTCCGTACGCTCGGCGAGCTCGGCTTCCTCGGCATGCCCTACCCGGAGGAGTTCGGCGGCGCCGGGCAGCCCTACGAGGTCTACCTGCAGGCGCTGGAGGAGATCGCGGCGGCCTGGGCGAGCGTCGGTGTCGGGATGAGCGTCCACGTGATGTCCTGCTACCCGCTCGCGACCTGGGGGACCGCGGAGCAGCGGGAGAAGTGGCTGCCGGAGATGATCGCCGGGGGCCTGCTCGGCGGCTACTGCCTCTCGGAGGCCGACGCGGGCTCCGATCCGGCGGCGATGCGCACGCGCGCGGTCCGCGAGGGCGACGCCTTCCGCGTCACCGGCGCCAAGGCCTGGGTCACCCACGGCGGCGAGGCCGACTTCTACACGCTCTTCGCCCGCACCTCCGAGGACCGCTCGCGCGGGGTCTCCTGCTTCCTCGTCCCCGGGGACGCGCCCGGTCTCTCCACCCAGGCGCCGGAGCGCAAGATGGGGCTGACCGGCTCGACCACCGCGACGCTCGACTACGACTCGGTGCCGCTGGCGGCCGACCGGCTGATCGGCGACGAGGGCCAAGGTCTCCAGATCGCCCTGCAGGCGCTCGACTCCGGCCGCCTCGGGATCGCCGCCGTCGCCACCGGCCTGGCGCAGGGATCGCTCGACGCCGCCGTCGCCTACGCCAAGGAACGCGAAACCTTCGGCCGCCCGATCATCGACCACCAGGGCCTCGGCTTCCTGCTCGCCGACATGGCCGCCGCGGTCGACTCGGCGCGCGCGGTGACGCTCGAAGCGGCGCGCCGCCGCGACCGCGGGCTGCCGTTCGCGCGCCAGGCGTCGATCGCGAAGCTCGTCGCCACCGACGCGGCGATGAAGGTGACGACCGACGCGGTCCAGGTCCTCGGCGGCGCCGGCTACACCAAGGAGTTCCCGGTCGAGCGCCACATGCGGGAGGCGAAGGTGATGCAGATCTTCGAGGGGACCAACCAGATCCAGCGCCTGGTGATCGCCAGGCACCTCGCCCGGCAGGGCGGATAGGAGGGGGCATGCAGGTAGAGGGTGCGGTGGCGGCGGTGTTCGGCGGGGCCTCGGGGCTCGGCGAGGCGACCGCGCGGCGGCTCGCGGCGGGTGGCGCCAAGGTGCTGGTGGCCGACCTGAACGCGGAGCGCGCCGCCGCGGTGGCGGGGGAGATCGACGGCGCCCACGTCGCCTGTGACGTCGCCGACGCGGGCTCGGTCGAGGCCGCGGTCGCCGCCGCGGGCGAGTTGGGGCCGCTCCGCATCGCCGTCGACTGTGCCGGCATCGCCACCCCGACCAAGCTGGTCCGCAAGGGCGCCCCGACGCCGCTCGAGGACTTCGCCAAGGTCATCGCCGTCAACCTCCTCGGCACGATCAACGTGCTGCGCTGCGCCGCCGCCGCGATGGCCGTCGGCGAGCCGGTCGCCGACGGCGACCGCGGCGTCTGCGTCGCCACCGCCTCGATCGCCGCCTACGAGGGCCAGATCGGCCAGGTCGCCTACGCCGCCTCCAAGGCGGGCGTGGCGGGCCTCACCCTGCCGGTCGCCCGCGAGCTCGCCGCCAGCGCCGTCCGCGTCCTCGCCATCGCCCCCGGCCTCTTCGACACCCCGCTCCTCGCCGGCCTCCCGGCGGCGGCCCGCGAAGCCCTCGCCGGCTCGGTCCCCTACCCGCCCCGCCTCGGCGACCCGGCCGAGTACGCCGCCCTGGTCGAGCACCTCGTCGTCAACACGATGCTGAACGGCGAGACGATCCGCCTCGACGGCGCCCTCCGCATGGGCCCGAGCTAGCCGTCCCAACCCGATCTCGCCGCCCCTCCCGATCGCCACCGCCCCAATCGTCGCCGCCGTCGCGCGGTCGCCCTTTGGTCCGCGTCCCAGCCCGCGGTCGTCCTAAGGTCCGGTACGCGGACGTTAAGTCGACCGCCCAGGTGGAGGCGGACGGTAGGACGACCGCGTCCCGGGGTGCGATCCCGTGACCACGCGTTCGCACTTCTCCGCGCTATCCGCGGATTACTGCGAACTCGACCCGCTGGACCCCCCGGCGTGGACCCCCCGGCGTGGGACGCCTCAACCGGCCGGGGCGAAGGTCGCCAGGTCCTGGCCGTAGACCGGGCTCACCACGAGCCGGTCGGTGTCGATGTCGCTGGAGACGAAGGTGGTCATCTCGGTGGTGCCGAAGGGGGCCCAGGGCGCCTGCGTCATCACCTCGCGGTCGAGGCGGGCGTAGGCGGCTTCCTGCCGGGGGCCGAGGGGTTCGGTGCCGAGCTTGGCGATCTGGCGGTTGATCGCCGGGTCGTCGAAGCGGGAGTAGTTGCTGCTCAGCGTCGGTTTGATGCTCTCGCCGGAGAGCTGGGGCTGGAAGTAGTCGTTCGGGTGCGGGTAGTCGAGGTACCAGTCTGCCCAGCCGGTGTCGAGGTCCGGCGTCGATTCGTTGCCGATGATCGTCGTGTAGTTGGCCGCCGGGACGATTTTCAGGGTCGGCTGGAGGCCGATTTCGCGGAGCACGTTTTCGTAGTACTCGCCCGCCTGTTTGTTCGGCCCGTAGTCGTCGGTCCAGACCGTCACCTTGCGTTCGCTCGGGTCGGCGGCGGCGATCATTTCGCGCGCCTTCTTCATGTCGTGCGGGTAGAGATGGAAGGTGCGGTGGCCCGGCATCGCCTCCGGCAGCACCTGCTGCACGCCTTTCATCATCCCGCCGTAGATCCGTTCCAGCGCCGCCGGGTCGACCGCGTAGTTGACCGCGCGCCGCACCTGGGGGTCGTCGAACGGCGGCTTGCGGACGTTCATCCAGAAGTAGTAGACGTCGATCTGCGGCGTCACCAGGAGCTGGGTGCCCAGGTAGCGGTCGCTGAGTTCCGCGTAGCGGTCGGGCGGCGGCGGCTCCTGCATCCAGTCGATCTTGCCGTGGATGACTTCGTTGACCGCGGTCTCCGGGTTGGCGAGCACCCGCACGTCGATGGCGTCGTAGTGGCCGTCGGGGATCCGCGGCAGCAGCGGGCCGTCGGTCTTCGCCCATTCCGGGTTGCGGCGGTATTCCCAGCCGCGGCCGGGCTTGGCGGCGACGATCTCGTAGGGGCCGGTGCCGGGCGGCGGGTCGGCGGAGAGGTCCTTGCGCTTGGTGTCGGCGGGGAGCGGCGCGGCGAAGAGCATCGCCAGCTCGTTGGTGAAGGTGCTGCGCGGCCGCGCCAGGTGGATGACGATGCGACCGCTCGCGTCGTCGGCCTGGATCCCCGCGATGCCGCCTTCCTTCGTCTTGGCGAACTCTTCGGCGCCGACGATGTCGGTGTAGAAGGGCGTCGCCGGCGAGTTCATCGCGATGACGCGTTCGATCGTCGCGCCGAAGTCGGAGGCGCGCACCGGCGTGCCGTCGGAGTACTTCAGGCCCTTGCGCAGGAAGAGGGTGTAGGTGCGGCCGCCGTCGCTGATCCTCGGCATCGCCCGCGCCAGCCCCGGGATGATCTTGGTGCCCGCGGCGCCGTCGGCGTGCTGGTAGGTGAGCAGCGGCACGTAGGTCTCCCACATCGCCGTCCAGCCTTCGACCGAGTAGCTGAGCGACGGATCGAGGTAATCGGGGAAGGTCGCGTAGGTGACCTCGAGGGTCGAGGAGTTCGGCGACGACTCATTCGAGCCGCCGCACCCGGCGACGATCAACGCCACCGCCGCGATCGATGCGACGGCGAGCCAGGCCCGCACGCGCCGCATCGTCACGAACCGCCCCCGGTCTCCGTGCGAACCACGCCCCCATCATGCCGTTCCGCGGCCCGGAGTTCAAAGATCTTTGTGCATATAAACGCGCAATACCTTTGATCCGGCGTTGTTTGGTGGGCCGGCGCCGGCCTCCTAGATGGGTAGTTCCACGACGCGGCGGGGACGGGCGGGGGTCCGTGGGGCGGGCGCCCGTCCGAGATGGCCCTGGGCTCCTCATGGGGTCCTGGCAGGCTGTGACCCCCATGAGGAGCCCAGGACGTGAGGCGTTCGTGGGAAAGCCGGCACAGGGACGTGAGGAGGTCGGACTTACGTGACGGTCGGGTCGGAGTGCCTCCACACCTCGCCCGGATCCGTGACGAAGATGCCGGGAACGTCACACTTTCCGGCCCTCAGGCGCCCTTTTCGGGCCTGATTCGAGGGGCCGATAACGCGCTGCGTACTTTGACCTTGCTATAGCACGGTCAATCCACGCAGCGCGTAGGTCGGTGTTGGGCAACACGGGAAAAAATGAGGAGTTCCCGCCATCTCCGTCACGGATCCGGCGGCCGGGAGCCTCCGTGGTTCGAAATGGTCGTTTGGCGACCATTTCGAACCACGCGGGACCGGCCGGGGATCCGCGTGGTTGGAAACCCGCGCCATACGCGGATTTCCAACCGGGGAGATTCTGACCGTTTGAGGGCCGGCCCCTGGGTGTCCGTCGTGGGCGTCCCGTCACGGATCCGTGAACCTCCCGTGCGCCTCTCGCCGGTGTCCCTCCACACCTTCCGCACACCCGCCCCTCTCGCCACGGCCACAGCCTGCCCGGGCCGTGGCGAGAGGGGCGGGTCCTCCCCCGGGCGCCAGCTTGCGGGGCATGAGCCCTTCCGGGCGACAGCTTGCGGGGCCTGGACCCTTCCCGCCCGCCCGCCGGCAGGGCGCACCTTCGGCGCCCCGCGGGGCATGGGCGTATTGGTCGTGGAACTACTCGTCTAGGACCCGCGCGCCGGGTCATCGCCGATCCGGTGCGCGGCGCGCTGCTCGGCGATGCGGAGGAGGGCGGAGTCGTCCTCCTCGCCGTGGCCGGCGGCGCGGAGCTGGCGGAGCATCTGCTGGACCTCGGCGGTGAGCGGCAGCGGGGCGTCGACTTCGGCGCTCGCGCCGAGGGCGATCTCGAGGTCCTTGTGGTGGAGGTCGATCTTGAAGCCCGGCGCGAAGTCGTGGTCGAGGAAGTTGTCGCGGCGGACCTCCATGATCCGGTTTGCCGCCATGCCGCCGCCGACCGCGTCGAGGATCGCGGCCGGGTCGACGCCGAGCTTCGAGCCGAGGACGAGCGCCTCGGAGAGGCCGGCGAAGATGACCGCGACGACCACCTGGTTGCAGGCCTTGGCGACCTGCCCGGCGCCCGCCGCGCCGACGTGGGTGACGCGCGCGCCGAGCACCTCGAAGACCGGGCGCGCCCGCTCGACGTCGGCCGCCTCGCCGCCGACCATGATCGAGAGCGTGCCGTCGCGGGCGCCGACGTCGCTGCCGGAGACGGGCGCGTCGAGGAAGCCGACGCCGCGCTCACCGGCCTCAGCCGCCAGCTCGCGCGCGAGCGCGGGGGAGGCGGTGCCCATGTCGACGACGAGTGCGCCCGGGCGGGCGGCGGCGATCGCCCCGTCCGGCCCGCCGAGCACCGCGCGCACGGCGGCGTCGTCGCTGAGGATCGTGATCAGGACCTCGGCCTCGGCCGCCACCGCCGCCGGGCCGTCCGCGGAGCGCGCGCCCGCCTCGGCCAGCGCGTCGAGCGGCCCGGGGGAGCGGTTCCAGGCGACCACCTCGTAGCCGGCCGCGAGCAGGTTCCGCGCCATCGGCGCGCCCATCACCCCGAGCCCGATGAAGCCGATCGTCGTCGCCACCGCGCCGCAGGCTATGGCAAGCGTCCCCGGCCCGACCGGCCAGCCGCGGGTCCCTCCTCCCAGCTGTTCCTTTTGCCGGAACGGTCGGCACAAGGAACAGCTGGGCGGGAGGCCCAGAGGGCGACGCAGGGTGGGACTAGGAGCGAGGCCAGGGCGGCGATCTCAGCCGCCCCGTCGACCGCGCCGAACCCTTCGAGGTGCGTCACGTGGAAGAGGAGGTGGGGGACGGAGACGGTGAGGAAGCCCGCGCAGGCGGCGACGACGAGCAGGCGCTGCGGTCGCCAGGCGGCGATCCCGAGGACGACCGCGAAGCCGACGTAGAGCCCGCCCACGTCGGAGACCAGGTGCTCGTTGTAGGGCGGCAGCCGCTCGACCCAGTGGGCGAGGAACGGGAAGTCCTCGTAGAAGGTGTGGGGGACGACCAGCGCCGTGAAGCCGATGAAGAGGCAGTAGGCGCAGAGCACCAACAGCGCCGCCCGGGCGAGCCCCGGGGAGCGCATCAGCCTGGCTCCTCGGTCAGGCCGCGCAGCTTCTCCGGGTTGCGGACGATGTCGACGGCGGCGATGCGGCCGGCGTCGATCGTCAGCGAGACGACGCTGGTCGAGTAGCGGTCGTGGACGACCAGGCCCGGCGCGCCGTTGACGCTGGCGACGCGGCCGCGCGGCTCTTCGCCGCGACGGTCGGCGGAGCGGGCGAAGGCGACGAGGGCGCGGGCGATGCGCTCGGCGCCGAGCAGCGCCTTGCCCGCCGAGGGCACGCGGCCGCCGCCGTCGGAGCGCATGATCGCGTCCGGGTCGAGCAGCCCGAGCAGCGCCTCGTGGTCACCCTCCTGCCAGGCGGTGGCGAAGGCGGCGACGATCCGCTCCTCTTCGCCGCGGTCGGCGGGGAAGCGGGGCTTGCCGGCCTCGACGTGGCCGCGGGCACGCGAGGCGAGCTGGCGCACCGCCGCGGGCGAGCGCCCGACCACCGCGGCGACCTTCTCGAAGGGCAGGTCGAAGACGTCGTGGAGGAGGAAGGCGGTGCGCTCGGCGGGGGAGAGGCGCTCGAGCACGACGAGGAGCGCGGTCGACACCGACTCGTCGAGGGTCGGGTTCTCCTCCTCGCCGTACTCCTCGACCAGCGGCTCCGGCAGCCATTCGCCGACGTAGCTCTCGCGCCGGCGGCGGGCGCTGCCGAGCGCGTCGAGGGCGATCCGGCCGACCACCGTCGTCAGCCACGCCCGTAGGTCCTCGATCGCCGCCGTGTCGGTGCGGCCGAGCCGCAGCCAGGCCTCCTGGACGGCGTCTTCGGCTTCGGCGATGCTGCCGAGGATCCCGTAGGCCACGCGGGTCAGGTGCGGACGCAGGGACTCGAATCGCGCGGCGAGGTCGGCGCCGGCCCCGCGTCCTCCCGACGTGTCGCATTCGTCACCCATGCTTGAGCCATTCCTCGAAGTCCTCGCCCGGGGTGGCGGCCCGCTCGTCGCAGATCGCGCCCGCGGCGAGGGCCTTGCCGATCTTCCCCCAGGCGGGCACCCGCAGGGGCAGGCGACGCTTGCCGCGCGCCGCCGCCCAGGCGCCGCTCAGCTCGGTGAGGGTCTGGACGCGCGGGCCGCCGACGTCGGGGAGGCGACCGGCGGGCGGCGCGAGCGCCGCCTCGGCGAGCCGCGCCGCGACGATCGTCGGGTCGACCGGCTGCACCTTCACCCTGCCGGTCGGCCGCACGCCGAAGCGCGCCGCGGCGGCGAAGGCCGAGTCGAGCAGCTGGTGGAACTGGGTCGCGCGCAGGATCGTCCACGGCACCGCGCTCGCCTCGAGCGCCTCCTCCTGCGCGACCTTCGCCTTGTAATAGGACATCGGCACGAGGTCGATGCCGACGATCGAGATCGTCACGTGGTTGGCGACCCCGGCCCGCGCGCCGGCCTCGGCGAGCCGCCGGGTGCCCTCGACCAGCGTCTCCTTGGCACCTTTCTGCGAGTTGGCGGCGTCGACCACCGCGCTCACCCCGTCGAGCGCGAGGTCGAGGCCCTCGCCGCTGGTCAGGTCGACGCGCCGGTGCTCGGCGCCGGCTGGGACGCCCGCGCCGCCGCGGGTCAGTACCGCAACCCGCTCGCCGCGACCGAGCAGGTCGGCGACGACGAGCGACCCGAGCGTGCCGGTGCCGCCGACCACCGCGACCGTCATCGGCTTGCTCCGGCGGCGGCGTCCGCGGCCGCCGCTCCGCCGTCCGTCGTCCCCGCGGCCGCCTCTCCGACCGCTTCGCCCGCTGCCGGCGTGTAGTTGCCGGGCAGGGCGCGCGTCGCGATCTGCAGCCGGTTCCAGGTGTTGGTCGCGGCGATCGCGCAGAGGAGCTGGGCGAGCTCGGCCTCCTCGAAGTGCTGCTGCGCCTCGGCCCAGACATCGTCGGGGACGCCCGCGCGGTCGATGTGGGTGACTGCCTCGCAGAGGGCGAGGGCGGCGCGCTCGCGCTCGTCATAAAGCGGGCTCTCGCGCCAGGCGTCGAGGCCGTAGAGCCGCGCCTCGTCCTCGCCGCCGGCCCGCGCGTCGAGCCAGTGCATGTCGATGCAGAAGGCGCAGCCGTTCAGCTGCGAGGAGCGCAGCGCGACCAGGTGGTGGATCTTCTCATCGAGGTCGGGCGTTTCGCCGAAGCGGATCAGCGCCCCCGCTTGCTTCGGCGCCGCCGCCACGATCGAGAACCGCTCCGCCGGAAATCCCTCAGACATGTTTCGTCTCCTTTCGTTCGGTCTTCTGAATGAAAGACGAAGCACCCCCGCGCCCGTGTGACATCAACCCCCTCGCCGGCTGTTCCTTTTGCCGGAACGGTCGGCAAAAGGAACAGCTGCGCGGTGGGGTCATGCCTCGCGGGGGACGATCAGCAGCTGCTCGCTGTGGGCGAGCACGGTGCCGGCCGGGTCGAGGATCGCGGTCGCGGCGAAGCCCTTGCGTCCGGAGCGCCCGAGCGGCCGGCCGACGACGACGTGCTCGACTCCGGCGCGCGGCGGGGAGATGATCTGGGACTGCTGGCGGGCGAGGAAGGCGACGATCGGGTCGGCGCCGTGGAGGGAGAAGTAGCCGGGACAGTCGAGCGCCGCCCAGACGAACTCGGGGAGCACCGCGCCGTCGGCGTCGGCGGCCCAGTCGGGCGGCGTCCAGGGCGCGGCGACGAGGTCGGTCCCCGCGACCGGGCCGGGGAAGACGCAGAAGCCGTCGTGGCGGGCACGGCCGCAGACGAAGCAGTGGTCGAAGGTGCCGTCGCCCGGAGCGACGAAGCACTCGGTTGCCGCGCGCGCCGCGCCGAGGCTCACCGGCCGCGCATCCCAGGGCGCGAGCGGCGGCGCGGCGACGGCCTCGATGACGAGCTCGCCGGCGGCATCGATGGCCCGCACCGCGATAGTCGCGTCGATCTCCGACGCACCGTCGTCGTCACGCCGCGGACCTTGTCCGCCGTCGCCCTCGTCGTCATCCGCGCGCACCTCGAGCGCTTCGTCCAGCGGCACCGGCCGCCGCAGCGACACCGCCGCGGGTCCGCCGAGGTGGGCGGCAAGCGCGCCGGCGGAGTAGCCGCCTTGGCCGCTCGCGGGTGGGCCGTTGAAGCGGGAGGGGACGGTGAGGGTCGGCATCCGGTCGATCTTAGGCGGCTTGCCGGGGTGACGGGCAGGGCTTCGACGCCCGCCGGGTTGGCCGCGCCGACCGCATCACGACTGGGATTCGGGCGACTTTCTCAGCACTTTCGTCGGCGCGATCACCGTCCTGCTCGGCGCCTCGCGGAGCGTCCGCAAAAACGGAGCCGACACTCCGAATGATCGTGAGCACACCGGAGTCGTGACTCCGCTACGCCGGCAGGCGTCCTCGAGGCACGGGCGGATCTCGCCAACTTGGCTCGGGGAGCCACATTCCGCCGAGCGAACGGTTACGGTGCGACCGCCCCCGGAGACTCCAAGGAGCGAGGTATGCCAAAACAGACCAAATCGACTCGGAAACCTGCCGCGAAAAAAGCGGCCGCGACCCGGTCGAAAAAAAGTGCAAAAGCGTCCGCCAAAGGCGCGAAAAAAACGGCGAAAGCCGGAGCTAAAAAAGCCACGAAAGCCGTGAAAAAAACGGCGAAAAAAGCGGCGACGAAAGCGACGAAAAAAGCCGGCAAAGCTACGAAAGCCGCGTCGAAAAAAACGGCGAAAGCCGGCAAAGGCGCGTCGAAAGCAAAAGCCGCGGCGAAATCGAAAGCCAAACCGAAAGCGAAAACCGCCAAAGCCAAAACGGCGAAAGCGAAATCGGCTTCGAAAGCCGCCAAACCCAAAGCCAAAACGGCCAAACGGAAAGCGGCGAAAAAAAGCGCGAAAAAATAACCCGGCTGCCCTGAGCAGCCACGCCGGCAGGGACATCGGCGCCGCGGAGGGGAGCTGCGAGCTCTGGTCTCCGAACTCGCTCTACGCGTGCGACCGACCACTTGGCGCGAGCCGAACGCCCGCGCGGCTTCTGTCCCTACCGAGCGCCGGCCGGGCCGACGACGAACTTCGTCCGCCCGGCCGGCTTCGCGCCGGTCCCGGCGTTTGTCCGCGAATGGAAGGTCCACGCCCCGCAAGCTTTCGCTGGGGAAGGGACGAGGGCCCGCGAGCTGTCGGCCGGGAAGGGTCGCCTTCCCCGGGCCGGGGCCCCAGGCGAGTTCGCACTTCTGGGCCCTATCCGGTCATTACTGCGAACGCACCAGGGAAGGGTCCAGGCCCCGCAAGCTGTCGCCCGGGTAGGGGACGCGCCCCTCTCGCCACGGCCCGGGCAGGCTGTGGCCGTGGCGAGAGGGGCGGGTGTGCGGAAGGTGTGGAGGGACCCTCGCGGGAGCGTCACGGGGGTGCGCCGGGTGTGCGCCAGAAGTGCGGCGGGGCCGTCACCGAAGGGCGCCGAGGGACGGGGCCTCGAACGGTCAGGGATCTCCCCGGTTGGAAATCCGCGTATGGCGCGGGTTTCCAACCACGTGGATCCACGACCGGCCTAGCGTGGTTCGAAATCCACGCCACAGGTGGATTTCGAACCACGCGGGCTCCCGGCCGCCGGATCCGTGACGGAGATGCCGGGAACTCCACGCTTCCTCCCGTGTTGTCCAACACCGACCTACGCGCTGCGTGGATTGACCGTGCTATGGCAAGGTCAAAGTACGCAGCGCGTTCCCGGCCCCCTGATCCCGGCCCGAAAAGGGCCTCCGAGGGCCGGAAAGTGTGACGTTCCCGGCATCTTCGTCACGGATCCGGCCGGGGTGTGGAAGCTCCCCGACCGGATCCTCACGGAAGTCCGACTTCGCGACGTCCCTGTGCCGGCTTTTTCACGAACGCCTCACGTCCTGGGCTCCTCATGGGGGTCACAGCCTGCCAGGACCCCCATGAGGAGCCCAGGACACCCACGATCCATCTCGGACGGCCGGGGCGGCCGGAACCCCCGCCCGCCCTACTTCCGGCCAACCGCGAGCTCGTCGTCCCGCCCGTCGCCCCCCGCATCGGCCGTGGAGCTCGGGCCCTCCGCCTCCGCCAGCATCCGCTCGGCATTCGCCTGCGCCCGCCTTCGTCCCCAGGCGCCGGTGGTCAGACCGCCGACGGTCAGGGCGAGGAGGCCGCAGAAGGCGATGATCGCCCAGCTGACTCGCTGGGCGGAGACGAAGGCCGGGCCGGGGGCGACCTTGGTGACGTGGTCGGCGATCACCGAGCCGATGATCGCGACGCCGAGGGCCGAGCCGAGTTGGCGTGAGGTCGAGGCCACCGCGGCGGCGACGCCGGCCTGGTCGCGGGGCATGCCGGCGACGGCGGTGTTGGTGATCGCCGCGTTCACCCAGCCGAGGCCGCCGCCGAGCAGCGCGTAGGCGGCGAAGAGGCGCGGGTCGCCGGGGTCGCCGGACGGCAGCGCCGAGATGAGGCCGGCGACGAAGATCGCGGCGCCGCCGATGATCAGCGCCGGCCGCGGGCCGCGATGGCCGATCACCCGACCGGAGAGCGGCGAGAAGATCATCATCAGCGCCGCCATCGGCAGGATCGCCACGCCCGCCTGCAGCGCCGAGTAGCCGCGGACCTCCTGCAGGTAGAGGGTGTTGAGGAAGAGGAAGCCGCCCATCGAGACGTAGGCGCAGATCGAGACGACCGCGGCGCCGCTGAACGGCGGCGAGCGGAAAAAGCGCAGGTCGATCAGCGGCTCGGGGTGGCGGCTCTCCCAGAAGATCAGCCCGAACCCGGCAACCAGCGCGCCGGCGAAGCAGGCGAGGATCAGCCCCGAGTCCCAGCCGTGGTTCGGCGCCTCGATGATCCCGAAGACCAGCAGCCCGAGCGTCAGGATCATCAGGATCTGGCCGACCGGGTCGATCCGCCGCGGGCGGGGAGCCTTCGATTCGGGAACGAACTTCTGGGTCAGGACGATCGTCGCGATCCCGACCGGCACGTTGATCCAGAAGACCGCGCGCCAGTCGATGGCCTGCACCAAGAGGCCGCCGACCAGCGGCCCGGCGGCGATGCTGACGCCGGCGACGCCGCCCCACCAGCCGATCGCCCGCGCCCGTTCCTTGGGCTCGGTGAAGACGTTGGTGACGATCGACATCGCGACCGGGTTCAGCATGCTGCCGCCGATCGCCTGGATCATCCGGAAGCCGATCAGCCAGCCGAGCCCGGGGGCGATGCTGCACAGCCCGGAGCCGAGCGTGAAGGTGGCGAGCCCCACCTGGAAGGTCCGCCGCCGGCCGAACCGGTCGCCCATCGACCCAGACAGCATCAGCAGGCAGGCGATCACCAGCGTGTAGGCGTCGATCGTCCACTGCGCGCCGGACACCGAGGCGTCGAAGTCCTGCTGGATCGAGGGCAGCGCGACGTTCAGGATCGTCACGTCGAGGCCGACGATCAACATGCTCATGCAGCAGACCACGAGCACCAGCTCGCGCCGCACGTGTCCAGGATCCGGCATCGCGGCCCATCCTTTCAAGGCGGGTCCGGCAGCCCGGCATCTCTAGGCTCCCTCCATGGCCCGCCGATCTCACCATCATCGGGTTGGGACGACCGGACCCGAGCGCCGGCGCCTACGTCGCCGCGATCCAGCGCAAACTGGCCGAACAAGACAAGGTCGCCTACCGGATGCACGCGATGGGCACCTCCCTCGAGGGATCGACCGAGGACATCCTCGCCGTGGTCGGCGACCTCCACTCGGTCCCCTTCGACCTCGGCCTCCCGCGCGTCTACACGGTCCTCAAACTGGACGAGCGCCGCGATCGCCCCGAGCAGACCCTCGACGACAAGATCGCCTCGGTCGAGCGGCGGCTGGGTGGTTGATTCGGGGGCGGGCTGGCGGCGGGGGAAGGATGGGGCCGCGGGTGGGCGGGAGGGAGGGTTCAGGCCTCGAAAGCTGTCGCGCGGGAGGGGATGGGGCCTCTTGAAGCTGGCGCACGGGAAGGGTCCAGGCCCCGCAAGCTGTGTCGCCGGGGAGGGACGGGATCCCGCAAGCTGGCGCCCGGATTACGGACGCGCCCCTCTCGCCACGGCCCGGGCAGGCTGTGGCCGTGGCGAGAGGGGCGGGTGAATGGAAGGTGTGGAGGGACACCGGCGGGAGCCTCACGGGAGTGCGTCGGGAGTGGCACGGAACCATGACGGAGGTCTGACGTCGTCACAAAGACCGTGAGAACTCCTCACTTCCTCCGGTGTTGTCCAACACCGACTTACGCGCTGCGTGTATTGACCCCCCTATAGGGGCCCTAAATCACGCAGCGCGTTATCGACCCCTCGAATCAGGCCCGAAAAGGGCCTCTGAGGGCCGGAAAGTGTGACGTTCCCGGCATCTTCGTCACGGATCCGTCCGAGGTGTGGAGGCTCTCGGACCTGATCGTCACGGAAGTCCGACTTCGCGACGTCCCTGTGACGCCTCTCCCACGCACCCGTCACGTCCTGGGCTCCTCATGGGGGTCACAGCCTGCCAGGACCCCCATGAGGAGCCCAGGACCATCTCGGACGGCCGGCGGCGCCCCGCGCCCCCGCCCCGCGCCCGCGCCCCGAACCCCCGCCAACCGAAGCCCCCACCGCCCCGTCCCTCCCCACACACATTCAAAGCTGTTGCACAAAGTTGGCAACTCTGTTTAGTATGGGCCAACAGACCGCAAGCGATCGTAATCACCGGGCAACTCGCGAAGGAGGAGTGGCATGGAGAGCAGTCAGATCACGAGGGTCGCCGCGACCCCGGGACGCTTGACGGGCAGGGTGGCCCTGGTCACCGGGGCAGCACAGGGAATCGGTCAGGCGCTGGCGACGCGGCTGGCGCAGGACGGCGCCGACGTCGTCATCGCGGCCCACCGCACGCCGCCCGACGACACCGAGGCGGCGGTCAAGGCGGCCGGGGTCGAGTCGCTCGTCCACCATGTCGACGTCTCGCTCGAACAGGACGTAGCCGACCTCGCCGCGGCCATCAACGACCGCTTCGGCCGGGTCGACATCCTCGTCAACAACGCCGGGGCCTACCCGACCCAGGGCTTCCTCGAGATGACCTACGAGGAATGGCGAGCGGTCTTCACGCTCAACGTCGACTCGGTTTTTCACACTTGCCGCGCCTTCGTCCCCGGGATGGTCGAACGGGGCTGGGGCAGGGTGATCAACCTCTCTTCGACCTCCTACATGGAGGGAATGGCCGAATTTTCCCACTACAACGCGACGAAGGCGGCGATCGTCGGCTTCACCCGCTCGCTGGCGACGGAGATCGGCCCCTCCACCGTCACCGCGAACATCCTGGCGCCCGGCCTCATCCGCACCCCGACGACCGACGCGGTCCCGGAGGCGGACGGCATGTTCGGCGGCTTCATCGCCGAACAGGCCCTGAAGCGCACCGGGACTCCGGAAGACCTCGCGGGCGCCGCCTCGTGGCTCGCCTCCGAGGACGCGTCGTTCGTGACCGGCCAGACGATCCTCGTCGACGGCGGCTGGCACTTCGGCTGACGGGGCAGCTCATGAGCGCTCCCACACGGAGCAAACGCTGTGCATTGTCACTTGACGCTTGTAAAGCACCATTGTTAGAGTGGCGCTGGGACCAAGGAGGAGTAGGAAATGGCTGAGCGAGTTCTGATCGAGGCGGGCACCGTCCTGACCATGGACCCGGACCTGGGCGTCCTCGCCCCGGGGCAGATCCTGATCGAGGACGGCAGGATCGTCGATGTCGGCGCCGACCTCGGCGTCACCGACGCGGAGCGGATCGAGATGCCCGACGCGATCGCGATGCCGGGCTTCGTCGACACCCACCGCCACACCTGGCAGGCACCGCTGCGGCTGCTCGCCTCCGACTGGACGCTGGGTCACTACCTGATGGGGATCCACTCCGGCTTCTCCAAACACTTCCGCCCCCAGGACACCTACATCGGCAACCTGTTGGGCACCTCCGAGGCGCTCGACTCGGGGATCACGACGCTGCTCGACTGGTCCCACAACCTGCGCACGCCGGAGCACGCCGACGCCGCGATCGAGGGCCTCAAGGACTCCGGCGCGCGGGCGGTCTTCGCCCACGGCTCGGGCGCCGAACAGTGGTCGGACCTGCCCAACGACGTGCCGCACTCCGACGACGTCAAGCGCCTGCGCGAGCAGTTCTTCTCCAGCGAGGACCAGCTGGTGACGCTGGCGATGGCGCTGCGCGGCCCGCAGTTCGCCACCAAGGAGGCGACGCTCAAGGACTACGCGCTGGCCCGCGAGGTCGGCACCCGGATCACCGTCCACGTCGGCGACGGCGAGTGGGGCCGCTCGCGGCCGGTCGAGTGGCTGCGCGACAACGACCTGCTCTCCGACCAGGTCACCTACGTCCACTGCAACGAACTGGCCGACGACGAGCTGCAGATGATCGCCGACTCCGGCGGCACCGCCTCGGTCGCCGCCACGGTGGAGATGCAGATGGGCCACGGCTGGCCCGCCACCGGGCGCCTGCTCGACCACGGCATCCGGCCGAGCCTCTCGATCGACGTCTGCTCCTCGATCGGCGGCGACATGTTCGGCCTGATGCAGACCGCGATCTCCTCGCAGCGCGCGCTCGACAACGCCGCGGCCACGGAGGAAGGGATCTCGGTGGTCGACGAGCTGCGGCTGACCTGCAAGGACATGGTCGAGTTCGCGACCCTCCAGGGGGCCCGCGCCTGCGGCCTCGACGACAAGGTCGGCAGCCTCGCCCCGGGGAAGGAGGCCGACGTGATCCTGATCAGGACCGACTCGCTCTCCCTCACACCGATGAACAACCCCTGGGGCGCGGTGGTCTACGCGGGTCACCCGGGCAACGTCGACACGGTGCTGGTCAAAGGCCGGGTCGTCAAGCGCGACGGCAAGCTCCTCGACGTCGACGTCGACCGGGTCCGCCGGCTCGCCACCGAGACGCGCGACTACCTGCTCGCCGAGGCCCCGGAGGACCCGACGATCGCTGGCGCCGCCGTCGGCGGCGAGTGGATCCCCGAGCAGGTCCGCGCCTAACCGCTTCCCCCGCATCACCCCCCAAGCACCGATCGGCCGCCCTCGTGGAGGTCGATCGGTGCCCGTTTCCAGGCGGACCGCCTTAACAGCGTAGCCCCTCACTGTTCGCTTTGGCTTGACAATCTGTTTAATTACGTGATACGAATTAGCGGCGGCGTAAACAGGGCGTCGCGCAGGGTTGGAGGAGAGTGAGATTGACCACACTGAAGAGCAGAGTCGCGTCTCCGTTCGCCGCCATCTGGGTGGCGACGATCCTGCTCTTCGCCATCAGCCCGCTGGTGGTCTCCGGCAGCGTCGGCAACAGCGCCCTGCAGGGGATGCTCCCGTTCGCCGGGATCCTCGCGATCGCCGCGATCGGCCAGACGCTGGTGATCCAGCAGGGCGGCATCGACCTCTCGGTGCCCGGCATCTTCTCGCTCGGGGCCGTCCTCACCGTCGTCGTCCCCGGCGGGCAGAACGACATGTTGGTCCCGGCGCTGCTGCTGGTCGCCGCGGTCGGGTTGGCGGGCGGCCTGCTCAACGGGATCGCGGTCACCCGCTTCGGGATCACCTCGCTGGTCGCGACGCTCGGCTCCAACGCGATCTTCATCGGCGTCGTGCTGCAGGTGACCGGCGGCTCGATCGGCTTCAAGGCGCCCAAGAACTGGCAGGAATTCACCGTCACCAAAGTCCTCGGCATCCCGGTCCTGGCCGTGATCGCGCTGATCGCCACGGTCCTGATCGCCCTCTTCGTCTCCCGCACCGTGTGGGGCAGGCGCCTCGACCTGGTCGGCTCGAGCCCGCGGGCGGCCCGCGCCGCGGGCATCATGGCGGAGCGCTACCAGCTCGGCGCCTACGCCGTCGCCGGGATCTCCTACGCCCTCGCGGGCGCGCTCCTCGCCGGATACCTGCAGGCGACGCCGCTGCTGCCCGGCAACGAATACCTGCTGCCGGCGTTCGCCGCGGTGGTTCTCGGCGGGACCGCGCTCGGCGGCGGCCGTGGCAGCGTGGTGGCGACGGCCGGCGGCGTCCTCTTCCTCTCCCAGCTCGAACAGGTGGTCTCGGCGCTCGGCGCCAAGCCCTCGTTCGACTACCTGATCCAGGGGGCGATCATCGCGCTCGGCATGGGCCTGCGGAACGTGCCCTGGCGCCAGATCCTGCCCGGCCGCCGCGGCGACGCGGCGCCGGCCGCCGACACGACTTCCCAAAACACCGCGAGCGGCACCGGCCGCGCGCTTCTCAGTGAACCCAAGGAGGAGGACTCAATCGATGTCAGCTAGACCTGATCGCGCGCGGGTGAAGGGGGTGGCGCTGCTGGCGCTGGTCGCCCTGCTTGCCGCGCTTGTGCTTTCGGCCTGTGGTGGAGGGGGCTCGACCAGCTCCGAAGCCACGTCGGAAAGCGCGGCGACGGAAAGCGAAGGCGAAGCCGAAACCACGGGCGCCGAAAACGAAGGCGAAACCGAAACCGCGGCGGCGGGCGGCGATGCATGGTGCGGTCCCGAAGGCGTGAAGCTGGGGATCCAGGACGGCGAAGGCCTCGACGCCTGGTCGCACGAATCGCTGGAACAGGTTCAGATCGTCTCCAAAGCCTGTCCCGCGGTCGAAGAAGAAATCATCGTCAAAGCCGGGCTTGAACCGCAGAAGGCCGTCTCCGGCATCCAGAGCATGATCTCGCGCGGCGTCAACGCGATCGTGATCATCCCCGACTCGGGCAACTGCGCCGAGGTCCCGGCGATGCGCCAGGCGATGCAGCGCGACATCGTCGTCGTCCCCTGGGCCGCCAACCCGTGCGGCACCGAAGGCACCGACTACACCAAGTACATCGACTGGGACACCAAAGCGGCGGGCCGCGAATGGGCTGAATTCGTGATCGAACAGATGGGCGGCAAAGGCAAGCTCCTCTACGAGGGTGGCCCGGCCGGCAACACGGTCAGCTCGACCACCGCGGCGGCCGTCGCCGAAGTGGTGGAAGAAAACCCGGGCGTCGAACTGGTCGAACCGATCAGCTCCGAACAGTGGCCGATCACCAACTGGAATCCGGCGGAAACCAAAAAGGTGACCGCGGCGATCCTCGCCAAGCATCCCGAAATCGACGGCATCATCAACGACTACGGCAACGCCGCCGAGGCCGAGATCCAGGCCTTCCAGGCAGCCGGCGTGAAAGTCCCGCCGCTGGCCACGCTGGAGTCCAACCAGCTCGGCTGCAGCTGGAAAGAAGCCAAAGAAAAGGGCGAAGAATTCCCGCTGATGACGATCTCGTCGCGCAACTGGCTCGGTCGCTACGCAGCCCAGTACGCGATCGCCGAAGCCTCCGGTGGCACGCCGCCGGCGATGAAGAACAACGGCAGCATCAACCTCGGCCAGTGGGAGAACTCCGCCTCCGGCCGGGAACCTGAGTGCAAACCGTCCGAAGATCCGGAAAAAGCGTTCTCGAACCTGATGCCGGAAGCGGAAATGAACAAGATCGCGCTCGAAGGCTAGGCGCGAGGTCACCGGAACAGAGAAGGCCATGGAGTCGAACCCCACCCAACCGATCGCCCTGCGGATCACCGAGGTGCGCAAGTCCTTCGGCGCCGTCCGGGCGCTGAAGGGCGTCACCCTGGAGGTGCGCGCCGGCGAGGTGCACGCCTTGCTGGGCGAGAACGGGGCGGGGAAGTCGACTCTGATGGCGGTCGCCGCCGGTTCACTGCAGCCCGACGAGGGTGCGGTGGAGATCGCCGGCGAGCGGCTCGACACCGCCAGCCCCAGCGCCGCCCAGGCGCTGGGGCTGGGTGTCGTCTACCAGCACCCGGCGCTGGCCGAGGACCTGACCGTGACGGAGAACATGCTGCTCGCGATGCCGCGGCGGCTGCGTCCGTCCTTCACCAAGGCGCCCGCCTGGACGCGCGAGCGCCTGGTCGCGATCGGGGCGCAGAAGATCGACCCGACCTCGCGGGTCTCGGAGCTCTCGGCGGCGGAGGTGCAGCTGGTCGAGATCGCCAAGGCGCTCGCACTCGACCCCAAGGTGCTGGTCCTCGACGAGCCGACGGCGGCGCTTGAATCCGAGGAGGTCGAGCACCTCTTCCAGCAGGTGCGCGCGATCCGCGAGCGCGGCACCGCGGTCGTCTACATCTCCCACCGCATTCCCGAGGTCGAGGCGATCGCCGACCGCCTGACCGTCCTGCGCGACGGCGCCACCCGCGGCACCTTCGGCGTCGACGAGGTCGACGAGGCGCGCATCCTCGAGCTGATCGCCGGGCGCGAGCTGGAGGCCGTCTTCCCCGACAAGCTCGCCGCCGGGAAGCGGGGCGACGTCGTGCTCGCGGTCCAGGAGCTCTCCGGCACCAACTTCGACGACGTCTCGTTGGAGGTCGCCGAGGGCGAGATCGTCGGCATCGCGGGCGTCGCCGGCAACGGCCAGCGCGAGTTCGTCCGCGCCCTGGCGGGGCTCGGCTCCCACGCCGGGACCGTCACCGTGAACGGCACCGAGGTCAACCTGCGCAGCGCCCGGACGGCGCAGCGCGACGGCGTCTTCTACGTCTCATCCGACCGCCAGCGCGAGGGCATCTTCCCGGCGCTATCGGTGCGCGAGAACGCGGTCGCGAGCTCGCTGCACAGCTTCACCGAGTTCGGCGTCGTCGGCCCGCGGGCGGAGCGCGCGGCGCTTGCCGTCCAGGAAAAGGAGCTGGCGATCAAGACCGCCTCCCAAGAGGCCGACATCGCGAGCCTCTCCGGCGGCAACCAGCAGAAGGTCGTCTTCGCGCGGGCGATGCTCGGTCGGCCGAAGGTGCTGCTCTGCGACGAGCCGACCCAGGGCGTCGACGTCGGCGCCCGGGTCGAGATCTACCGCATGCTGCGCGAACTGGCCGCCGACGGCTGCGCGATCGTCGTCTGCTCCTCCGACGCGCTCGAGCTGGTCGGCCTCTGCGATCGCGTGATGGTGATGTCGCGCGGGCAGGCGGTGGCGATGCTCGCCGACGAATCGGTCACCGAGGGCAAGATCACCGGCGCCGCTGTGACCGCGACGACCGAGCGCAAGGCGCGGGTCCGCGAGGAGCGCGCCTCGGTCGGCCGGCTCGGCCGCTTCCTGCGCGGCGACGGCGTCGCGACGCCGGTGCTGGCACTGGTGGTCGTCGCCCTGGCGATCTTCACCCAGGCCCAGAACGCCGACTTCCTCAACAGCTTCAACGTCGAAAACCTGCTGCTCCTCTCGACCGCGCTGATCCTCGTCTCGATCGGCCAGCTGGTCGTGCTGCTGACCGCCGGGCTCGACCTCTCGGTCGGCCCGATGATGGGCCTCGGGCTGGTGATAGTGACCGGCTTTGCGACCGACAGCGCCGGGACCGGTGGCTTCCTCATCGGCCTCGTCCTGGCGATCGCCGCCGGGATCGGCGTCGGCATGATCAACGGCGGCCTGATCCAGTTCGCCAGGATCACGCCGCTGATCGCCACCCTCGCCACCTACATCGGCGTGCAGGGGATCGCGCTCCTCATCAACCCGATCCCGTCCGGCCTCTTCGCCGCCTCGGCGACCGAAACGCTGTCGAAGACCGTCGCCGGCATCCCGATCGTCTTCATCGCCTGCGTGGTCCTGGCCCTGCTGGCCGAGTTCACCCTCAAGCGGGGACGGCTCGGCCTGGCCCTGCGCGCGGTCGGCTCGAACGAGGCGGCGGCGCACCGGATGGGGGTCAACGTCGGCCTGGCGCGGATCTCCGCCTACGTCATCGCCGGCGTCTTCGCCGCTCTCGCCGCGGTGATGCTGGCGGTCCAGATCGGCACCGGCGACGCCACCGCGGGCCAGAGCTACACCCTGCAGAGCGTCTCCGCCGTCGTCCTCGGCGGCGCCTCGATCTACGGCGGCCGCGGCTCCTTCCTCGGCACCCTCCTCGGCGCCCTCCTGCTGACCGAGATGATCAACGCGATCACCTTCCTCGAACTGAGCGAAGCCTGGCAGTACTGGTTCCCCGGCGTGGTCATCCTGATCGCCGGCGCCGTCTTCGCCCGCGTCAGCCGCATCCGCCTGGCCGCCGCGGCCGAAGCCGAGACCGCGTAGGAGTCCCCGGGGACAAGGGACGGTAGCCCGCGAGTGCCGCGGATGGCCGTCCCGACCCGGGCCGGCTGAGCTCGGCACGGCATCCGCGGCACTCGCGGGCGCCTGCAGGGAGGACGACACACTTCCGCATCAGGCCCCGATCGCGCTGCATGAGTTTGGGCCCCTATAGGGGCCCAAATCTTGGTCGGGTGAATCTGAGCGGTGGGGAGCGCCCGGCGAAGGGGCACGGAAGGGAGGAGAAGTGACGCGCCCGTGCGCCACCCGCGCGCCTTCCGCGCGGAACTCGGAGGCTCCCTCGGTCGAGTTCGCAGTAATCCGCGCATAGCGCGGATTACTGCGAACTCGACCGGTGGGGGCGGTTCCTAAGTGGGGCCGTGACCGACCCTTTACGCCGGAGGCGCTTCAGCTGACGCGAGGGTCGCCGTCGCGGCCGACCACGGTCCAGATCGCCAGCATCGGTTCGTCGTCGCTGAGGTTCCAGATGCGGTGGGGGGTGCGGGAGTCGAAGGCGATCGAGTCGCCGGCCTCGAGCTCGTAGTTGTCCTCGCCGACGGTGGCGCCGCAGCGGCCTTTGAGGATGACGCCGTACTCGGAGCCGTCGTGAGTCACCAGGTCGTTGGCCGGGGCGGACTCGCCGCCGACCGGATAGGTGCAGTAGAGGAACTCGACCCCCGGGTCGTGGGAGGCGGTGAGGCGCTCCCAGCGCACTCCCGTCGCCAGGACGAGGCTGAGGCGGTTGGCGGCGCGCAGCACCGGGCCCTCGCTCGGTGCCTCCCAATGGCTGGAGGGAATCCGTTCGTTGCCGGGGTCCATGACGGCGGGCTCCGGCTCCGGCTCGGGGCTGGCGGCGGCGCCGCGGGGGTTGTCGAAGAAGAGCTCGTCGAGGGAGATGCCGAGCTCGGAGACGATCGCGTACAGCGTCGCCACCGAGGGGGTCGCCTTGCCGTGCTCTATCTGGGAGATCAGGCTGGGGGAGACGCCGACCTCACGGGCGAGCGCCCGCAGGCTCATGCCGGCTTCCTGGCGGTGTTTGCGCAGGCCCTCGCCGACCGGCTCGGCAAGCGCGTCGCGCCCACCGTTCGTCCGCCGGCCCTCCGAGGTGGCCTCTGCTTGCTCGGTCTTCGTCGCCATGTGTATTGATGAGCGAAGCTACTAGACCATTCGGTCGCTCGCGTGATCGCTCTGCTTCAGTCCGGTTGACTCCGTCGTTCAGTCTAGTTTACGGCCGGTCACATCTCAAGTTGCGTTGGACCGATCCACCATCGGTCCGTCAGCCGCCGATCGCGCTCATCGTCCGCGCCGGCCGGCGGAAGCCCGGTTCGTTGACGCGGTGCTTCAGCTCCTTGCGCCAGACCGCCGCGCGGATGGTCTCCTCCAGCTCCCGATCGCCGGCGCCGGCGCGCAGCGGCCCCCTCAGGTCGGTCTCGTGCAGGGAGAAGAGGCAGGTGCGGAGCTTGCCGTCGGCGGTCAGGCGGATGCGGTTGCAGTCGGCGCAGAACGGTTCGGAGATCGGGTTGATGAAGCCGATCTCGCCGCCGCCGTCGCGGAAGCGGAACACCCGCGCGGTGGCCGACGGCTCGCGCGGGACCTCCTCGAGCGGGAAGGCGGCGTCGATCAGAGCCCGCAGCTCCTCGCCCTTCAGCACCTGGTCGGGGGTCCAGGCGGCGTCGGCGTCCAACGGCATGAACTCGATGAAGCGCACCTGGTAGGCGGTCGAGCGGGCGAACTCGGCGAAGCGCAGCGCTTCCGCCTCGCTGAAGCCGCGGATCGCCACCGCGTTGACCTTGATCGGCCGCACGCTCGGGTGGCTGCCGATCGCCTCGAGCCCGCGCAGCACCTGGGGCAGGGCATCGCGGCGCGTCATCTGGAAGAAGCGGTCGCGCTGCAGCGAGTCGACCGAGACGTTGACCCGCCGGATCCCGGCCGCGACCAGCGCCGCCGCCTCGCGCTCCAGCAGGTAGCCGTTGGTCGTCAGCGAGAGGTCCGCGAGGCCGGGGATCCCGGCCAGCATCGCGACCAGTCGCGGCAGGTCGCGGCGGGCCAGCGGCTCGCCCCCGGTCAGCCGCACGTCCTCCACGCCGAGCGACACGAACAGCCGCACCAGCCGCTCGATCTCCTCGAAGGAGAGGATCTCCTCGCGCTCCAGCCACGGCAGCCCCTCGGCGGGCATGCAGTACTGGCAGCGGAAGTTGCAGCGGTCGGTGACCGAGACCCGCAGGTCGGAGATGCGCCGGCCGTGGCCGTCGACCAGCGGGTTTCCTCCCGTCAGCTGCCCCACACGTCCGGCGCGGGGCTGTCGCCGTCGCCCTGGATCCAGTACTCGCGCAGCGCCAGGCACCGCCCCTCCTCGTCGAAGCTGAGGAGCATGCAGCCGGGCAGCGTCACCGGGGAGCCTTCGAAGAGCATCCGGGTCCAGAACTCGACCGCGATGCGGTTCGGGGCGATCGGGAAGGGGGTGCCGAAGTCGACGTCGACATCAGCCTGCTTGCCGGTTTCCCGTTCCCAGTAGCGCCGGATCTCCTCGCGCCCGACCGCGGGCGCCTCCAGCAGGTTCCAGCGGTACTCGCCGTCCTCGGCGAACAGGGTCGTGACCAGCTCGGCGTCGGCCTCGACCCAGGCGCGGCGGTAGGTCTGGATCCATTGGTCGGTCGTCAGTGACATCTCATCCCCCGGCGTAGTGAGCGGCGTTCAGCGCGATGTACTTGTCCCAGTCCGGCGGCAGGTCCGCCTCCGGCCGGATCGCGTTCACCGGGCAGGCCTCGAAGCAGGAATCGCAGTCGATGCACTCGCCCGGGTCGACGTAGAGCTGCGGCGAGTCGTCGAACCCGGGCTCGTCCGGCGTGGGGTGGATGCAGTCGACCGGGCAGACCTCGACGCAGGACGCGTCTTTGGTGCCGATGCACGGCTCGCCGATCACGTAGGTCATGAGGGCTTCCTCAGACCGGCACGACGGGATCGCCGAGGCGCACGCGGCCGGGCTCGAGGACGCTGGCGTAGACCCCGAAGACGATCCACCGGTTGTCCTCCGAGAGGCCCCGGTAGCCCTTGATCGCCTTCAGCGTGTCGCCCGAGCGGGCGCCTGTGTCGGGGTCCTGGGTGACGACCGCGCAGCGCGGCGTCAGCTTGCCGATCGCGCTGCCGACCTCCAGCAGCGCATCACCGACCCGCACCTTCGTCCAGGAGTCCTCCTCGTGCTCCTCGCACCCGTTGAGCGTGAAGAGCATGCGGAACCGCCGCGGGTCGAGGTCGGTGCCCATCTCCCGGCCGAGCCGGTCGATCGACGCCTGCGACAGCAGTGTCGCGGGCTCCGCGTCGTAGGCGATCGGCTCGGCGGCCTTGATCAGGCGGACCTTCGAGCCGGTGTAGTCGCTGAGCGCCTCGGAGAACGACCCGCGCACCTCTCGCCCGGCCACCATCCGCAGCTCGTAGAAGTCGGTGGAGGTCTCCTCGCCGAGCTCGGGCGCCCCACGCACCACGGTGCCGTCGGGGAACTCCAGGACCAGCTCCTCTCCCTCCAGCCGCGCCTGGATCTGGACCAGCCGCCCGTGGCGGCGGCCGACGAAGAGGCGGTCGCGATCGTCGATCAGGAAGAACTGACGGTCGTCGGGGACCCCCGTCGTCGTCAGCTCGACCTCCTCGGGGAAGTGGATGGCCATCGACTTGACCGGCGTGGTCATGATCAGGCCCACCGTGCGCTCGCTCATTTGGCCTCCAGGCTGCGGACCTGCCAGAGCTGCTGCTCCAGCTCGCCGACGAAGCCGGTGAGCAAGGCCAGGGTGACCGGATCGAGCGCGCCGATCTGGCCGATCAGCGCGCGGACCCGGGTGACGCACTCGCCGAGTCGATCGGTGAGCTCCGTCAATACATAGGAGTCCGACAGCGCCCCGGCGGGGGCGGCTTCGAGGCCGAGGCCGAAGATCGTCTCCGAGACCCCGGCCGGGTGCCCCTCGGGCCACCAGCCGACGGCCCGGATGCGCCGGGCGATCTCTTCGACGTCACTGTCCCAGCGGGCGCGCCAGCGCTTCAGCCTGGTCCGCAACCCGTCGGAGTGGGGACCGACCAGGCACCAGTCCATCTGGCGGGCGACCAGGGTCAGGTCGATCAACTCGAACAGCAGGTATTGGAGCTCACCACCGATCTTCTCCTGGTCCTCTCGCGAGAGCGTCGGATGGGGGCCGGGCTCGAATGTCTCGGTCGTCTCAGTCATCGTCTACGCGGCTGCCTTACTGTTGGAGCGCGTTAAATTAAATGGCGCGCTTCAACCAATAGCTGTTTGCACACACTAAACGCAGGGTAGAAGCAGCCCGTTTGCTTGTCAAGGGGGACTCGCGCCCGACCCTGCTTTCGGGCCTCAGCGGTGGCTCTCCGGCGCCGTCTGGCGAGCAAAAGTTCACCTAGCTTGATCAGTGTTTGACGGAGATGTTCAATTTGGTTTACTATCCGTTCAGATCGCGGACCGCACTGGGTTGCCGAGGGAGAAAGGAACACGCCTATGACCAACATCGCTTCACGGGGCGCCACCATGGGTGTGGACTGGGAGCAGCGGATCGACTTCGGCAAGCTCCGGGGTGATCGCCTCGCCCGCGCCCAGGCCGAGCTCGCCAAATCCGACCTCGGCGCGCTCCTGCTGTTCGACCCGAACAACATCCGTTACGTCACCTCGACCCACATCGGCGAGTGGGCCCGTGACAAGAACGCCCGCTTCGCCCTGCTTCCCCGCACCGGCCTGCCGGTCCTCTGGGACTTCGGCTCCGCCGCCACCCACCATCAGATGTACGCGCCGTGGCTTCCCCCGGAGAACTTCCGCGGCGGCGTCAGCCCGATGCGCGGCGCGATGCCCGACCACACCGGCGTCCCCGACAAACTGGCCGCCAACATCCTCGGCGAGCTGGCCGAGCGCGGGCTCGACAAGGAGCCGGTCGGCATCGACATGACCGACATGGTCGCCCTCGCGGCGCTGAACCGGGCCGGCCTCGCCACCACCGACGGCTCCCAGGTGATGCTCGCCGCGCGCACGATCAAGACCGACGAGGAGGTCGCCCTGCTCGACCACGCGGCGGCGATGGTCGACGCGACCTACGAGCGGATCTACGAACTGCTGCGCCCGGGGGTCACCGAGTCGAAGGTCGTCGCCGACGCCCAGCGCCTGCTCTTCGAGCTCGGCTCCGAGCAGGTCGAGGCGATCAACGCCGTCTCCGGCGACCGCTGCATCCCGCACCCGCACGTCTTCTCCGACCGCCTGCTGCGGCCCGGCGACCAGGCCTTCTTCGACATCATCCACTCGTTCATGGGCTACCGGACGTGCTACTACCGCACGTTCTCGGTCGGCGGCGCCAACCAGGCGCAGGTCGACGCCTACAAGCAGTGCCGCGAGTGGCTCGACGACGCGATCGAGCTGGTCCGTCCCGGCGTCACCACCGACCAGATCGCCGCCGTCTGGCCGACCGCCCAGGAGCTCGGGTTCCCCAGCGAGGAAGCCTGCTTCGGCCTGCAGTTCGGCCACGGCCTCGGCGTCGGCCTCTACGAGTCGCCGATGATCAGCCGCCTGCACAGCCTCGACCACCCCGAGGAGATCGTCCCCGGCATGGTCTTCGCGCTGGAGACCTACTGCCCGGCATCGGACGGCGTCTCGGCGGCGCGGATCGAGGAGGAGGTGCTGGTCACCGAGGACGGCAACCGCATCCTCACCCGCTTCCCGGCCGAGGAGCTGCTCGTCGCCGGTCGCCAGTACGTGCGCGGCGCCGACATCGTCGACGGCCGCGTGCAGGTGAGCGCCTAGCCCAGGCGATGCGCGCCGCCGTCTACCACGGAGCGGGCGACGTCCGCATCGAAGCGGCGGCGGCGCCCGGCGAACCCGGTCCCGGGCAGGTGCTGATCGCGCCGAGTATGGCGGCGATCTGCGGCACCGACGCCTCCGAGTACGCCCACGGCCCGCACATGATCCCCCTGCACGAGCCGCACCCCGGCAGCGGCCACGTCGGCCCGCTGGTCATCGGCCACGAGTTCGTCGGCCGGGTCGAGGCGCTCGGCGACGGGGTCGAGGGGCTCGCGGTCGGCGACCGCGTCGTCTCCGGCGCGGGCGTCTCCTGCGGCGAGTGCGCCTGGTGTGAGGCGGGGCGGACCAACCTCTGCGCGACCTACTACACGCTCGGGCTGAGCGCCCCCGGCGGCCTCGCCGAGCAGGTGCTCTCGCCGGCCTCGATCTGCGCGCCGGTCCCGGGCGAGGTGCCCGACGTTGGCGCCGCGATGGCCCAGCCGCTGGCGGTGGCGATCCACGCGCTCGACCGCGGCGGCGTCGGCCGCGGCCAGACCGTCGCCGTGCTCGGCATCGGCGGGATCGGCGGCTTCCTCGTCGGCGCCGCGAGCACCCGCGAGCCGCGGCGCCTGATCGCCGTCGACGTCGATCCCGGCAAGCTGGCGCTGGCGAGCGCGCTCGGCGCCGACGAGGCGATCGACGCGCGCTCGACCGACGTCGCCGCGGCGATCCTCGAGGCGACCGGCGGCGAGGGCGCCGACGTCGTGATCGAGGCCTCCGGGGTGCCGCGGAACCCGAGCACCGCCATCCACGCGACCAAGCGGGGCGGCCGCGTCGTCATCGTCGGCCTGCAGGCCGAGCCGCCGCCGGTCGACATCTTCGACGCGGCGCTGCGCGAGGTCGACCTGATCGCCACCGTCGCCCATATCTGCGACGCGAACCTGCCGGCGGCGCTCGGGGTGCTCGCCCGCACCGGGCTGGCGAGCGAAGTGCTCGGCGAGGTGGTGCCGATGTCGCGCCTGGTCGAGGACGCGATCGCGCCGCTGGCCGACGGTCGCGCGCCGGGCAAGATGGTGGTCGAGGTGGCCGCGTGAAGGTCGCCTTCGTCGGCATCGGGCGGATGGGCCTGCCGATGGCGCGCAACGTCGCGAGCGCCGGCCACGAGCTGACCGTCTACAACCGCACCGCGTCGCGCTGCGCCCCCCTGCGCGACGTCGGTGCGGCCCTCGCCGCGAGCGCCGCCGAGGTGGTCCGCGACGCCGAGGTCCTGATCACGATGCTCTCCGACCCGCCCGCGGTCGAGGCGCTCCTCGGAGCCGACATGCTCGCCGACGCCCCCGCGGGGCTGGTCTGGCTCGAGATGTCGACGATCGGCCCGACCGCGGCGCGGCGCTTCGCCGCCCGCGCCGCCGACGCCGGGGTGGAGATGCTGGACGCGCCGGTCTCCGGCTCGACCGTCGCCGCCGAGGCGGCGACGCTGGCGTCGATGGTCGGCGGGTCCGAGGCGGCGCTGGAGCGCGCCCGTCCTGTCCTGGGGGCGATGACGAAAGCCCAGTTCCACCTCGGCCCCGCGGGCGCCGGGGCGGCGATGAAGCTTGCCGTCAACGTGATGCTCGCCTCGCAGACGGTGGCGATCGCCGAGGCCCTGACGATGGCCGAGGCGGCCGGGATCGAGCGCGCCGACGCCTACGACGTGATCGCCGCCGGCGCCCTCGCGTCGCCTTTCGTCGACTACAAGCGCGAGGCCTTCCTCGACCCGGACGGCACGCCGCCGGCGTTCGCGCTCGACCTGATGCGCAAGGACCTGCGCCTCGCCCTCGAGCAGGGCGCGGCGGCGGGGCTGCCGCTGCTCGGCGCCGGCGCCTCGGAGGCGGCGGTGACGCTGGCGGCGGGGCTCGAGGGCGGCGACGAGGACCTGGTGCGGGTGGCCGACGCGCTGCGGCGGATCGCCGCCGGCCCGGGCCGCGAGACGAAGAACTGACAACCAAGAGGAGCGAGGAGCAGATGGCAGAGAAGACTCAGGCGACGGCTCCGGGGGCCGAGATCGACGCGGTGGAGGCGCGCGACCTCTACCGCCGGATGCGGTTGATCCGCACCTTCGAGGACACCGTCCAGCAGCAGTTCCAGAAGGGCAACGTCCACGGCACGACGCACCTCTACTCCGGCCAGGAGGCGAGCGGGGTGGGGGTCTGCTCGATGCTGCGCGAGGGCGACAAGGTGGCCGGGACCTACCGCGGCCACGGCCACTCGATCGCGCTCGGGGTCGATCCCCAGAAGCTGATGGACGAGATGCTCGGGCGGGTGACCGGCGCCTGCGGCGGGCGGGCCGGGTCGATGAACGTGGTCGACGTGGCGAGCGGGCTGATCGGCTGCTTCGGCATCGTCGGCGGCTCGATCGGCGCCGCGACCGGGGCGGCGCTGGCGGAGAAGCTGCGCGGCACCGGCAACGTCGCGGTCGCCTTCTTCGGCGACGGCACCTCCAACCAGGCCTACTTCCACGAGTCGCTGAACTGGGCGCAGGTGGAGAAGCTGCCGGTCGTCTTCGTCTGCGAGAACAACCTCTACATGGAGTTCACGCCGATCGAGGACGTCACCGCGGGGGCGATCGGCTCGCGGCCCCAGGCGATGGGCATCGATTATCGGCAGGTCGACGGCAACGACGTCTTCGCGGTGCGCGAGGCGGCGGGGGAGGCGATCGAGCACGCGCGCTCCGGTGCCGGCCCGGCCTTCCTGGAGACGATGACCTACCGCTTCGTCGGGCACTCGCGCTCCGATCCGGGCAAGTACCGCAAGCCGGGCGAGATGGACGAATGGAAGAAGCGCGACCCGCTGATCCTCGGGCGCCGCGCGCTCGAGGAGCGTTACGGCATCGAGGCCGAGCGCCTCGACGAAATTGACGCCGAGGTGGCCAAGCAGCTGGAGGAGATCGTCGAACGGGGGCTGGCGGCGCCGTTCCCGGATCCCGGGTCCGACGGGAAGGAGTTCAAGTGATGGCGCAGGCGAACGACCAGGGGACGATCGAGTACCGCGTCGCGGTCCGCGAAGCGATCGGCGACGAGATGGAGCGCGACCCCTCGGTCGTCTTCTTCGGCGAGGACGTGGCGATCGCGGGCGGCGTGTTCGCGGTGACGCCGGGGCTCCACGAGCGCTTCGGCGAGCGCGTCATCGACACGCCGATCTCCGAGCTGGCGATGTCGGCGGGTGCCTTCGGCGCCGCCGTCAACGGGCTGCGGCCGATCTTCGAGATCATGTTCGCCGACTTCCTCCTGCTCTCGATGGACAGTCTCGTGAACCAGGCGGCGAAGTACTGGTACGTGTCGAACGAACAGGGCAGCTGTCCCCTGGTGGTGCGCTCGGCGATGGGCGCGGGCGGCAACTTCGGCGCCATGCACTCGCAGTCGCCGGTGCCGTGGCTGCAGGGCGTGCCGGGGCTGAAGGTGGTCGCGCCGGCGACGGCGGGCGACGCTTATGCGCTGCTGCGCGCCGCGATCCGCGACGACAACCCGGTCGCCTTCCTCGAGCACAAGCGCCTTTACTCGGTCAAGGACCCGGTCTCGCCGGTCGACACCCTGCCGCTCGGCGAGGCCGCGGTGGTCCGCGAGGGCACCGACGTGACGCTGGTGTCGATCTCCAAGGGCGTGCGCGACTGCCTGCGCGCGGCGGACGAGCTGGCGGAGAAGGGCGTGAGCGCCGAGGTCGTCGACCTGCGCAGCCTGCGCCCGCTCGACACCGAGACGGTGCTGCGCTCGGTCGCCAAGACCAACCGCGTGGTGATGGTCGAGGAGGGGCCCCTGATCGGCGGCTGGGCGGCGAACCTGCTCGGCATCGTCGCCGCCGAGGGCCTCCACGATCTCGACGACGCCTGGCTCATCGCCTGCCCGGAGACGCCGATCCCCTACAGCCCCACCCTCGAGGACGCCTTCCTGCCCAACGAGGGCCGCATCGTCGGCGAGGTATCGAGCCGCCTCGGCCTCGCCGCCGAGATCGCGACGGGGGCCTGAAGGTGGCGACGACCACGGTGCAAGACGTGACCATGCCCCGCCTCTCCGACTCGATGGAGGAGGGCACGGTGCTGGCCTGGCGCAAGCAGGTCGGCGAGGAGGTCGCCCTCGGCGAGGAGATCGTCGAGATCGAGACCGACAAGGCCAACA
>Ga0209916_1000833_pt1 | contig 38278 bp, 31 predicted proteins | sample ThiBio_1000_plan_FD_183956 | JGI IMG/M metagenome (GOLD analysis project Ga0209916, IMG submission 183956) | Wastewater bioreactor microbial communities from Cape Town, South Africa - Thiocy_solids_2 (SPAdes) | ecosystem: Engineered > Bioreactor > Thiocyanate-remediating > Anaerobic-Aerobic ... | reverse complement strand
CGACCCCCGCGCGTTCGACGGCCGCGACGAATTCCCGCCACGCCACGTCGTCTTCCGGACGGGGTTCCTGGGCCGCCTGGGCGAGAACGACGTCGTACCAGACGTCGGCCAGGTCGCGAAACAGGGGACGGCCGCGGCGGTCGAGTTCGGCGACGGCGGCGGAGACGTCGAAGTCGCGGCCATAGACGCGCTTCACGCCCTCGACCAGCATCGGAATGCCGAGGTCGATGAACTTCTCGCGGGCCTTCTCGAACCCCTCGCGGGTGACGCCGTTGTTGAGGGTTTCGGACCAGCGGTGTTCGACGAACAGTCCGAAGTCGCGCCGGCGGTAGTCGTGGGTCATCTCGCCCGCGGGGAGGTCGGGATGCTCGGGGATGGTTTTTCGGAAGTGGGGCGGGACGTCGGCCGGGGAGGCGAAGACGCCGACGGCGTGGAAGTACGGCTCGCCGGGATTGCCGTTGGTCGCCGCGAAGGCGGGCGGGACCGCGACGTCCTCCACCTTCCGCCAGCGGGCGAGCCAGGCGGGCGTGAACGCCTCGGCGGGGAGCATGCGATCTCTCGGCTGCCAGACGGCGCGCTCGCACGAGCCGTCGGGGCGGATCGTCGTCTCCACCTGGACGAACGGGACGGACCCGCAGCCGCCCAGGACCGACGGCGCCAGGCACGCGACCGCGAGCAGGGATGAGCGTATCATGGGTCGGCTCCCGGAATCGGGAATGGTGATCGAAAGGCGGTCTCTATTTGATGATGCGCCCGGCCGCCGACGTCCGTCAAAGTAATTCGCGGGCCGCGCGGCGGGTTTCTCGGACGGAACGGGGATTGCATGGTGGAATCAGCGGAAATCGACGGGTTTCAGGAAGCGACCGACACATGAATCACGAAGCGACGGCCAGGCGACGCCTTCCCATCGGCGCCGAATTGCTGGACGACGGCGTCCATTTCCGGGTCTGGGCGCCGAAGCCGAAGACGGTGGAACTGGTCATCGAGAGCGGCCCGACGGTCCCAACGGAGGCCGAACCCGGCGGCTACCGCTCGGCGTTCGTCCCAGGGGCGGGCGCGGGGGCCCGGTATCGCTATCGGCTTGACGGCCAGGGGCCGTTTCCGGATCCGGCGTCGCGGTCGCAGCCGGAGGGGGTCCACGGGCCGTCGGAGGTGGTCGACCCGTCGGCGTTCGCGTGGAACGATGCGGGCTGGAGGGGGGTCGCGCTTCCCGGTCAGGTCTTGTACGAACTGCACGTCGGAACCTTCACCCCCGAGGGGACCTGGGACGCGGCGGCCGATCGCCTGCCGCGGCTCGTCGAGCTGGGCGCGACGGTCGTGGAGGCGATGCCGGTGGCCGAGTTCGCCGGCGCGTTCGGTTGGGGTTACGATGGCGTCCAGCTTTACGCCCCGTTCCACGAGTACGGCCCTCCCGACGCCATGCGACGGTTCGTCGACCGCGCGCACGCCCTGGGGTTGGCCGTGATCCTGGACGTGGTCTACAACCACTTCGGCCCCGACGGCTGCTATCAGGGGCTCTACTCCGACGACTACCTCCACCACGAGCGCGACACCGACTGGGGCGACTCGATCAACTTCGACGTCGCGCAGTGCCGCGAGTACTTCGTCGCCAACGCCGGCTACTGGATCGACGAGTTCCACCTCGACGGCCTGCGGCTGGACGCGGTCCACGCCATCCACGACTCGTCGCCCGAACATATCATCGCCGCCGTCGGCCGTCGCGCCCGCGAGGCGGCGGGAGGTCGCTCGATCCTGCTCTTCGTCGAGAACGAACGTCAGGACGTCCGCGCCGTGCGGCCCCCGTCCGAGGGGGGCTTCGGGCTCGACGGCATGTGGGCCGACGACTTCCACCACGCCGCGCGGGTCGCCGCCGTCGGCCGCGCCGAGGCGTACTACCACGATTACCAGGGGACTCCCCAGGAGTTGATCTCGGCCGTGAAATGGGGCTTTCTCCTCCAGGGCCAGACGTCGCGATGGCAAGGCAAGCCCCGCGGAACGAACGCCTTCGACGTCCCCGCCATGCGGTTCCTGACCTTCCTGGAGAACCACGACCAGATCGGCAACTCCGCGTTCGGCCGCCGGCTTGGAACGATCGTCGGCCCCGGCCGCCATCGCGCGTTGACGGCCCTGGCGCTGCTGGCGCCGCAGACGCCCATGCTCTTCCAGGGGCGGGAACTCGGTAGCGAGCGCCCCTTCCTCTTCTTCAGCGACCACCACGAGGAGTTGGCCGAGGCCGTTCGCAAGGGGCGTCGCCAGGAACTCTCGGGCTTCCCCAGCACGACCCACCCCGAGGTCCTCGAACACGCCCCCGATCCCAACGCGCGGTCGACCTTCGAGGCGTGCAAGCTGGTCGAGCCCGCGGACCATCGCGATCTCGCCGACTTCCGCCTGATCCGCGACCTCCTCAAGCTCCGTCGCGAGGATCCGATCTTCCGCGCCCAGGACGCCACGCGGATCCAGGGGGCGGTGATCGGCCCGGAGGCGATGGTCCTGCGTTACTTCGGCGACGGGTCCGACTGCCGACTGGTCCTGACGAACCTGGGCCGCGACCTCGATCCGGCGACGTGTACCGAGCCGTTGCTCGCTCCGCCGCCGGGGACGGACTGGGCGGCGGTCTGGTCCAGCGAATCCCCGCGCTACGGCGGCGCGGGCGTCCCCCCCCCGGAACCCGCCGGCCTCTGGCGCGCGCCCGGCCACGCGACCGTGGTCATGGCCCCGGTCCCGACCGGGGCGAAACGCGCTTGAAAGGCGCGGGACTTGCCCTGTCGAAAACCTAAAAAAGCTGACCGTCACGGATTTTGGGTGCCTGAACGAATCTTCCCCCCTCGCGGGGGAAGACAGACCGCGAAGCGGTCAGATGAGCGACTGTGTTTCCGCCCGGGGTGATTCGCGATCGATTTTCCAAGGAAAACCCCGGGCTTCAACACCGTCACTCTGGTCCTTCGGACATACAAGGGGGAGGACGCGCGAGGCGACCGTCGCGATTCGCGAAAACCCGTCCGGGAGGCCCTGGACGTCGATGGCGTTTTGTCTCGCCCCCCCCTCATCCGGCCCTTCGGGCCACCTTCCCCCGCGAGGGGGGAAGGCCGTTATGTCCACCACCCCCAAAATCCGTGACGGTCAGTAAAAAAGAGTGATGCCGAGCATCCCTTCTCCCCTTGTGGGAGAAGGTGGCCGAAGGCCGGATGCGGGGATGACCAGCGTCGCATCTCGCGTCGGGCCATGACTTTGAAATTTACCGCTCTTGGTCGCGCCCCCCTCATCCACCCCTTCGGGGCACCTTCTCCCACAAGGGGAGAAGAGATTCAGCATGCTCGCTCGCGGTGGTTTTCGACGGAGCACGCGGGACTCAATTTTCCGATGGTTGTTGGCGTGTCGCGAACGATTCCGCGATAATCGCCCCGAGGGCCGCGGCGGCGCGGCCGGAGACGGCCCGTTCGGGGACGCGTCGCATGGACGGGGGCGTTGAGGATCAGACGCGGGAGTTCTCGACGTCGGCCCCGGACGGGGGCGCGGACGCTCGCGCGCGGTTCGAGACCGCCTGGAGAAGCGGCGAACGGCCCCGGATCGAGGACTCCCTGGCCGAGACGGCGGTCGGGCCCGTGACCGATTCGGTCCTGTCGCGGCTGCTGGCGCTTGAGGTGTCGCTGCGGCTGGAGGCGGGGGAGTCGCCGTCGCGGGCGGAATACCTCGCGCGGTTCCCCGACGCGCGCGGGCTGGTCGAGGCCGTTTTCGACGATCCGACCGCCACGGGCGACGACGTCGCGGCCGAGCTTCCCTCGACGTTTCGATCCGCGGCGACGGACGAGACCCAGCGGACGACCGAGTCGGAATCGACCGCCCCCGACGACGAGACCGCGGCCGCGGGAGGCGCCGCCCGGGACGGCGCCCCGAACGCCGGGTCGGTCGGGGGATGGTCGGCCTCGCGATTCGAGGTGCTGAGCTTCCACGACGCCGGGACGCTGGGCAAGGTCTTCATCGCCCGCGACCGGGAACTCAACCGCGACGTCGCCCTGAAACGCATCCAGGAGCGATTCGCCCGGCATCCGTCCCGGCGCGCGCGGTTCATCCTGGAGGGGATGGTCACCGGGGCGCTGGAGCATCCGGGGATCGTGCCGGTGTACAGTCTGGGCGTCCGCGAGGACGGCGAGCCGTTTTACGCCATGCGGTTCATCCAGGGCCCCAGCCTCCGCGAGAAGCTCAAGCAGCTCCACGCCGCGGCCGACGCCCCGCCCCTGGCGCCGGGAGAGGAGCGGCCGACGCTGCCGCGGCTTTTGCGGCATTTCGTCCAGGCCTGCCACGCCGTCGCCTACGCTCACGACCGCGGCGTGATCCACCGCGACCTCAAGCCGGAGCACGTCCTTTTGGGCCCCTTCGGAGAGACCCTGGTGGTCGACTGGGGCCTGGCCATTCCGACCCCCGCCGCCGACGGCCGGGCCGGCTCGGCGTTCGAGACGCTCGCCGGCGACGCCTCGCCGGAGCGCGACGGCGTGGTCGTCGGCACGCCGTCCTACATGAGCCCGGAACAGGCCATGGGGTTTCAAAGCGCGCTGGACCGCCGCAGCGACGTCTACGCGCTGGGGGCGATCCTCTACGCGCTTCTGACGGGCCGCGCGCCGATCGCGGGAGGGACGTTCGAGACGGTGCTCGCCAAGGTCCGTCGGGGCGAGTTCCCCCGCCCCCGCGCGGCGTCGGCCGCGGTCCCCGCCGCGCTTGAGGCCGTCTGCCTCAAGGCGATGGCCCTCGACCGCGACGACCGTTACGCCGCGGCGGGCGACCTGGCGCGGGACGTCGAGCGCTGGCTGGACGACGAGCCCACCGTGGCCTACGACGAGCCGCTGGCCGTCCGCGTCGGCCGTTGGGGACGCAGGCACCGCGCGACGGTCGCCGCCGCCGGCGTGGCGTTGGTCTGCGCCACGATCGGCATGACGGCGCTGTATCTGAACGCGACCGCCGCCAACGCCGAGATCCGCCGCCAGCGCGACCGCGCCGAAACCGCCGCCTTGCAGCGCGAGGCCAACTTCCGCGCCTCGCTGGAGGCCGTCAACGGCTATCTCCGCCGGATCGGCATGGAGGATCTGCCGCTGGGCCCCGGCACGACCGCCCTCCGCGGCGACATCGCGGCGGTGACCGCCAGGCTCCTCGACACTCTGCGGCGCCAGAAGCCGGAAGATCCCGAGGTCCGCTACATGGCCGGCCACGCCTACCGCGAGCACGCCAACATCCTGCGCCTGCTCGGCCGCGACGCCGACGACTCGTACCGAGCGGCCGTCGAGCTGCTTCGGGCCGCCGCCGCCGCCAGACCCGGGGAGCCGAAGTATCGCGACACCCTGTCCGAAACCCTCAAGGACGCCGCCGGCCCCTTTCTGCTCGCCAACCGCCCGGCCGCCGCCGCCCCGTTCCTGGCCGAGGCCATGGATCTGGCCGCGCGACTTCGCCGCGAGCGCCCGGACGAGCCGAAGTACGCCCGTTCCGAGGCCCGCGTCGCCGCCTCCCTGGCCGACAACCTGCTGCTGACCGGCCTCTTCGCCGACGCCCGCGCCCAGGCCGAGCGCGCGCTCGCCCTGATGAGGCCCCTGGCCGACGGCGACGCCCCCGGCCCGACCGATCGCCTGGAGGTCGTCGTCTACCTCTGCGCCCTCGGCGAGGCGTTGATCGGCGAAGAGAAGCCGGCCGACGCCGCGCCGGTCCTGGACGAGGCGATCCGCCGCGCCGCCGTCGGACTCGCCGGCAGTCCCGGCTTCACCGACCTGAGGTTTTTGACCGCCTACGCCCGAATCCCGCGGACGCGCGCCCTGTCGAGCCTCGGCCGCGACGACGAGGCCAAGACCGCGATCGACGCCGCCGCGGCCGACCTCGACGCCCTGGCGGCCGAGTATCCCGACGTGGTCCACTACCGCGGGAAGCTGGCCGAGGCCCTCCTCGTCCGCGCCCGGCTAGGCGCGGACGCCGACGCCCGCCGCGACCTCGACCGCGCCCGGGCCCTGGTCGCGGGGCTGCTTCGAACCGATCCCGAAAACCTCGTCCACGTCGGCCTGCTCGGCCGGATCGAGGGGCGGCTGGCCCTCGCGGTCGTCGGGACCGATCCCGAGGAGGCCCGGCGACGATTGACCCGGGCGATCGCCTCCCAGCGCCGTTGCCTGGAAGCCAACCCCGAATCGCCCCCGGACCTCAAGGCCCTCAAGGAGTGGGAGGCCGCCCTGGCGGCGCTCCCGTCCGCCGCCGAATGAGGCGACGCGCGCCGGTCAGCCGGTCCAGGTCTCGTTGATGGTGTAGGTCACCGGCGGCTTGGGCGGCGGCGGCGGCGGCGGCGGCGGCTTGCCGGGTTGCGGCGGCTGCGGCGGTGGCGGCGGCGGGGGGTAGTTGGTGATCGTCGTCAAAAGCTGCGCCGTGACGGCCCCGTCCGTCGTCGCGCCCTCCGACGAGGACGCGGTGAAGTTCCCGTCGGCGTCCGCGTACTCGCCCTGGATGATCAGGGCCGCGGCCGTCGCGCCCGCCACCGGGACCAGTAGGACGTTCGTGGTCTGAAAGGGGCGGGGGTTCGCCATGTCGCCGTCGAGAAACACCCACCCGGAACCGGGCGCGACCGTCCCGGCATCCTCTAGCAGCGCCTGAAAGACCACCGAGCGCGATTCGAGAAAGAACTGGACGGTGCCGTCAAGCTGCGCGTTCGGCATCGAAACCTCGTTTTCTTGAAGAAGGTCGGACGTCAAGTCCAGAATGATCGAACGCGCGAGAGTTTCGCAAGCGAATTCTCGAAACGTCACGCGGTTTTCGCGACGGTTCGTCACTCGACGCCGGCCATCGCCTCGAACTGGGCCTCGTCGAGCACGGTCACGCCCAGGGCGCGCGCCTTCTCCAGCTTGCTCCCCGGATCGGCGCCGGCCAGGACGAACGACGTGGACTTGGAGACCGAGCCGGTCGTCTTGCCCCCCAGGCTTTTGATGAGCGCCTCGGCCTCGGCCCGGGCGCGCTTGGGAAGCGTGCCGGTCAGGACGAACGTCTTGCCCAGAAACGGCAGGGCGGTCGACGTCGAGGCGACCGGCAGGTAGGGCGCGGGGTCGACCCCCAACGTGACCAACTCATCGAGCAGCCGTTGGTGGTCGGGATCCTGGAGGAACTCGTACACGCTCGCCGCGACGACGGCGCCGACCTCCGGCACCGCCTCCAATTCGGCGAGCGTCGCGGCCCGAAGCGCGGCCAGGGTCGGAAACCGCTCGGCCAGGACCTCCGACGTTCGGACGCCGACGTGTCGAATCGCCAGGCCGGCGAGCAGGCGGTCGAGGGTCTTCGTCTTGCTCTTCTCGATCGCCGCGGTCAGGTTCTCGGCCGACTTCTCCCCCATTCGCTCCAGGGCCGCCAGGGTGGGGACGTCCAGGCGGTAAAGATCGGGAATGCTATGGACCAGCCCGGTCTTCACGAGTTGGTCGACCAGTTTGTTCCCCAGGCCCTCGACGTCCAGCGCGTCGCGGTGGGCGAACTGCCGCAGCCGGCGGCCGAGTTGGGAGAGGCACGCGGAGGGCTTGTTCGAGCAACGGTAGTCGACCTCGCCGGGGTCGCGGACGACGGCCGCCTCGCAGCTTGGGCAGCGGTCGGGGAACTCGAACTCCTTCTCCGTGCCGTCGCGGGCCTCCTTCTCCACCCGGACGACCTGGGGGATGATCTCGCCGGCCTTCTGGACGACGACCGCGTCCCCCTCCCGGACGTCCTTGCGTCGGATCTCGTCGGCGTTGTGGAGCGTCGCCCGCTTGACCGTCGTGCCGGCCAGGCGAACGGGCTCAAGCTCCGCGACCGGAGTCAATTTGCCGGTCTTGCCCACCTGCACCGTGATGCTCTTGATCCGAGTGACGGCCTGCTCCGCCTCGTACTTGAACGCGATGCACCACCGCGGCGACTTGCTGGTATGCCCCAACCGCGCCCGCTGGCCGCGGTCGTCCACCTTCACGACCAGGCCGTCGGTCTGGTGGTCCAGGGTGTTGCGGCGCTCCTCCCACTCGCGGGCGAGCGCGATCACCTCCTCGATCGTCTCTCGCCGCGCGATGTATGGGCTGACGGGTAGTCCCAGGGCCTTGAGCTTCTGGAAGGTCTCGTAAAACGACGAGTCGTCCAGCCCGCGAGTCTCCCCCAACCCGTGCGCGACGAACCGCAGCCGCCGCTGGGCGCAGAGGCGGGAGTCCAGCAGCTTGAGCGAGCCGGCGGTGGAGTTGCGGGGGTTCTCGAACGGTTTCCCGCCGGCCTCCCGGCGGATCTCGTTGAGTCGGGCCAGTTCGGCGTTGGTCATGTAGACCTCGCCGCGGACCTCCAGGACGTCGGGGACCTCGCCCTTGAGTTTCAACGGGATCTCGCGGACGGTGCGGAGGTTGGCGGTCACGTCGTCGCCGCGCTCGCCGTCGCCGCGGGTGGCGCCCAGGACCAGAACGCCTTTTTCGTAGCGCAGGGAGACCGCCACGCCGTCGACCTTGAGTTCGACGACGTAGCAGACCGGCTCGCCGGGGTTGAGCCCGCGACGGACCCGCGCGTCCCACTCGCGGATCGCGTTGAAGTTGTAGGTGTTATCGATCGAGAGCATCGGCGCGGCGTGGACGACGGTCGCGAACTGGGCCAGCGGCGCGCCGCCGACGCGACGGGTCGGACTGTCGTCGACGGCCAGTTCCGGATGTTCCGCCTCGATCGTCTTGAGCCGTTCCAGAAGCCGGTCGTATTCGCGGTCGCTGATCTCCGGCGCGGCCTCCAGGTAATAGAGGCGGTTATGCCGCTCGATCTCGCCGCGCAGAGCTTCGGCCTCGCGCTCCAGGTCGTCCATCGCCATCGTCGGGCCTCCGTGGGATTCCCTATTATCGGCCCGAGGCCCGGCCGACGATCAAGGCGTCGCGTCGGCGCCGGGGAAGAGGAAGGCGACCATCATCCATGTAGCCAGAACGACCGCGACGGCGAGCGCGGCCCGGCCGATCGCGGTCCACGACACGAACAGGAGCACGCCGCGGTGGTCGACGTGAAGCTGAGACCGCGACGGCGGCTCGATCGTCGTCGCCGCGTCCGCGGGGGTGGGCGGCGAGAACGGCGGGCGAACGCCGACTGGCGGCTCGACCGGCGGCCGGTTCGCGGTTTCCTCGTCCTTCCTCGCCCCGGCGCGTCGCAACTCGTCGGCCAGTTCCCGCGTCGCGGCGACCTCGGCCGACGGCGGCGGAACGGGCGTCGCGGCGAGGGCCGGTTCCGCCGCCGCCTCCGCCGGTTTGGGAGCGGTCCCGCGGGCCGCGGCGAGTTTTTCGGCCATCGAGAGGGGCTTTTTCGGCGTCACCGAGTCCGTCGGGGAGGCGGGCGGCTCGGCCGAGTCGTCCTTGGGGGGGCTCGGCGTACCTCGCCGGGCGGCTTCCAGGATCTCCCGCATGCTGGGGCGTTCAGGCATCGTTCGCTTATGCTTTCGACCTTCGGGCGAGCGCTCGGCGTCGCGACGGCTCGGATTTCAAAACCACCATCATACAGAACGCCCCCGCGGCCTCCAGCGGGGTTTCACCGGGACGACGGAAGCGTATTCGACGTTCCGTCGCTTCGGTTGCCCTTGCATCGGCGGGGATCGCGCCGCACAATACACCTCACCAGACGCCCGTCCGCGGCGGGGGTCCGGGTGAGCCGGGGGGGACCCGGGCAATGGGGGATTGCGAACCTGGTCAGGGCGGGAACGCAGCAGCCATAAGCATCACCCTCATGTGCGCGGGAGAACCTCCCCGGCTCTCCCAGGCCCCCGCTTCCAGGATGGGCCCGACGGACGGAACCGAATCGAGGTCGGGGCGCTTGCCAAGGGGCGGCCGAAACCGGCCTCGCCAGCAAGGGAGCGCCGGGACGTGTCGCAAGGCCCCGCCCACGCCGACGGCTACACGGTCGTCGCCCGTCGCTACCGTCCCCAGCGGTTCGAGGACGTCGTCGGTCAGGACCACGTCGTCCAGGCGTTGCGCAACGCCATCAAGCTGAATCGGCTGGCCCAGGCGTATCTGTTCTGCGGCACCCGCGGCGTCGGCAAGACGTCGATGGCCCGGATCTTCGCCAAGTGCCTCAACTGCGTGACGGGACCCACCGACGAGCCCTGTCAGGTCTGCGACATTTGCCAGGCCATCTCCGTCGGCCAGGACGTCGACGTCATCGAGATCGACGGCGCCAGCAACAACGGCGTGGAGCAGGTCCGCGAGCTTCGCCAGAACGTCTCGCTCCGCCCCAGCCGGTCGCGGTTCAAGATCTACTACATCGACGAAGTCCACATGCTCTCCACCGGCGCGTTCAACGCGCTTTTGAAGACGCTGGAGGAGCCGCCGCCGCACGTCAAGTTCTTCTTCGCCACCACCGAGGCGAACAAGATCCCGATCACCGTGTTGTCGCGCTGCCAGCGGTTCGACTTCGCCGGGATCACCCCCGAGGCGATCGTCGACACGCTCAAGGAGATCTGCGACCGCGAGGGATTGGAGGCCGACGCCGACGCCCTGCAAATCGTCGCCCGCCGCGCCAACGGCTCGATGCGCGACGCCCAGTCGCTTCTGGAGCGGATGCTTTCCTCCGGCGGCGAGCGGCTGACCGCCGACGTCGTCCACGGCCTGCTGGGGACCGCCAGCGACGAACGGCTGCTGGAGATGATCGAGGCGCTTTCCGCCGGCGACTCGGCCGCCGCGCTGACGTTGCTCGATCGCGCCGCCACCGAGGGAGTCCAGCCGACCGAGTTACTGGCCGGGACGATCGACTTCCTCCGCGACGCCATGGTCCTGGCGATCGGCGCCGAGGCCCTGACGCTCACCGTCGCCCCCCGCCAGAAAGACCGCCTCAAGACCGCCGCCGGTCGCTGGTCCACCGACGCGATCCTCGCCGCGCTTCAGATTCTCGCCGAGGCCCGCGGCCGGATGCGAGGCGTCGCACACGGCCGACTGCTGGCGGAACTGGCCCTCGTCCGGGTCGCCCGGCTGGAGGACCTGGACGAACTCGCCGAGGTCGTCCAAAGGCTCAAGGCCCTGGAGGCCGGCACCCCCGCGGCACCCAGGGCTTCGGCGTCAAGCGCGCGCAAGCGGCTGTCCCAGACCGACTCCGTCAGGGCTCTTGACGCCGACGTCGGCAAGCCCGCGAAGGCCGCCGCGCCCGTCGAACCCCCGCCGCGAAGCCGCCCCGAGCCCGCCATCGACGGTCGCGCCGTCGAGCCGCCATCGGCCCTGACGTTGGAAGCGGTCCAAAAGGTCTGGCCGGAATTGCTCGAAAAGGTGGGCGCGGGGCTGTCGTGGCGACTCCGCCAGGGCTTGCCGATCGCCATCGACGAGCCCGACCTCGTGACGATCGCCGCCAGGCCCGGCCTCCACGACGCCGTCGCCCCCTGCGGGACCGACGACGCCCGTCGCCACATCGCCGAATGTCTCGCGCGCCTGCTCCATCGATCCGTGACCGTTCGTTACGAATCGGCCGCGGCCGCCGACGGCCCCCGACCCGACGGCCCCGCCCCCCTCGGCCGCCGTCCCGACCAGTACGCCGACGACCCACTGGTCCAGAAGGTCGTCGAACTCTTCGAGGCCCGCCTCGCCCACGTCGATGCCGAAACCCGCGACGAACCCTAGACGTTCGTTCATCGCGATGCGATAATGGCCAACGGGGAATCACGGGACGAGGCGGGACGTCCCCTCTCCCGCCGGGAGAGGGTCGATGCGCTTCGGAGACGCCTGGTCTTCACGGCGCGCTGATCCGAACGGCGCCCGCGAAGCGCCACGACCCCCACCCGCCGCTGGCGCGGCCGCCCTCTCCCGGCGGGAGAGGGGACGGAATGGGCGGTCTGGGTGACCTGACGATCTTATGGACGACTCGAATCCTCGCAAGGGAGCGACGCGCGATGTTCGGCAATCTCGGCGACCTGGCGAACCTGATGAAGAACGCGGGGAAGATCCGCGAGACGATGGAGAAGGCGGCCGAGGAACTCGGCCGGATCGAGGTCAAGGGGGAGGCTGGCGGCGGCGGCGTGGTGGTGACGATGAACGGCCGCATGGAGGTGACGTCGGTTCGGATCGACCCCAAGCTGACCGCGGACGTCGAGTTGCTGGAGGACATGGTCGTCGCGGCGACCAACGCGGCCCTGGCGAAGGTCCGCGAGACGGCCGCGCAATCGTTCCAGGCCCTGGGCGGAATGCCCAACCTCCCGAACGTCTTCGGCGGCGGAGGCTCCTGACATGGCGGGCTATGGAGCGGCCCTCGACCGCCTCACCGCCACCCTGGGGCGGCTGCCGGGCATCGGCGCGAAATCGGCCGAGCGGTTGGCGCATCACCTGCTCAAGTGCCCTCCGGAAGAGGCTTTGGAACTGGCCGAGGCCATCCGGGCCGCCAAGGAGCAGGTCCGCCACTGCCAGCGCTGCTTTCATTTGACGGAGGTCGACCAGCCACTGTGCGCGATCTGCCGCGACCCGCGTCGCGACGCGGGTCTGCTGTGCGTCGTGGAGCAGTCGCGGGACCTGCTGGCGATCGAGAAGTCGGGCTCGTTCCCCGGCGCGTACCACGTCCTGTTGGGACGACTCGCCCCGTTGCAGGGGATGGGACCGGAACAGTTGACCGTCGCGGCGCTTGAGGCTCGGGTGCGGGCGGGGGGCGTGCGCGAGATCGTCATGGCCACCAATCCCAACCTGGAGGGAGACGGCACCGCGCTTTACATCGCCCAGCGGCTTCAGGGCGAGCCCGTCCAGATCACCAGGCTGGCGCGAGGATTGGCCTCAGGGAGCACCCTGGAATTCGCCAGCCGCGACATGCTGGCCGACGCCGTCAGCGGGCGCCGACCATTTTAGGTCGACGCATCCTGGAATTCATGATGGACTTGCCGAGATCGGGCCGTGATCGTCGACCGGATCGCGCGGTCGGGCCTTGAATCTCTGGAAAGCGCGGCATAATACTTGCGGAGGAACACGGCGTCGCCGACCCTCGCGAGCCTCGCCCGCCGTCGCGGCGACCGCGGCGGCACGTCGATCGGCCCTGGGGATGCAAGGATATGCGGCTCGACACGTCCCAACAGATGCGAACCGAGATGCGCCTCCGCATGGCGCCTCGGATGATTCAGTCGATGGAAATCCTTCAGTTACCGGTCATGGCGTTGCAGGAGCGGATCGAGCAGGAGTTGAGCGAGAACCCGGTCCTGGTCGATCTTCGCGAATCCGCCCCGACCTCGGAGGACGGCGAGGACGGCGCGCCGGCCCCCGCCGAACCGGCGGAGTCCGAATCCGAGCCCGACGAGTTCGACAGCCTCATCAACCTCGACGAGAACTGGAGCGAGATCTACGACGAAGGGCCCCGCCGCAGCCGCGCGGCGTTGAGCGAGGAGGGGGATCGCAAACTCGAGGCCATGCAGAACATGGCGTCTCGGCCCCGCTCGTTCCACGACGATCTGAACGAGCAGCTCGGCTTCTTCGATTGCGATCCGATCCTGCGCGACCTGGCCGAGTACATCATCTACAATCTGGACGACCACGGCTTCTTCCCCAAGGACGTCACGGTCCACGACGTCGCCCGCGACTTCGGCCGCGGCGTGACCGCCGAGCAGGTCGAAGCGGCCCTGCGGCTGGTCCAGCGCCTCGATCCCCCCGGCGTGGGGGCTCGCGACCTTCGGGAATGCCTTCTGCTGCAACTGACCCCCGAGACCCCCCGCCGCGACGCGCTTTACACCCTGATCGCCGATCACCTGGACGACTTGCAGCACAACCGACTGCCGGCCATCGAGCGGAAGACCGGGCTGACGATCGCCGCGATCAAGGAGGCCGTCGAGCAGTTGCGGCGGCTCAACCCCCGCCCCGGCTCCTCGTTCGACCCCGGCGAGAACGTCCAGTACGTCGTCCCCGACCTGATCGTCGAGGCGGACGACGCCGGCGGTTATGACGTCCGCCTGGTCGACGAGTACACCCCCAACCTGTCGATCTCGCGCTATTACCAGAAGCAACTTCGCGACAAGGGGACCGACCCCGCGGCCCGCGAGTTCATCCAGAAGCGGATCCAGTCGGCCCGGTGGCTGATCGAGTCGATCGAGCAGCGGCGGTCCACGCTCTTGAAGGTGGCCCGCGCGATCGTCGAGCATCAGCGGCCGTTCCTGGATCAGGGCCCGGAGTTCATCGAACCCCTCAAGATGCAGCAGATCGCCGACCGCGTGGGCGTCCACGTCACGACCGTCAGCCGGGCCGTCGATGACAAATGGGCGCAGACCCCTCGCGGCGTCTTCCCCCTGAAACGGTTCTTCGGCGGCGGCACCGTCACCGCCGACGGCGAGGAGATCGCCTGGGACACGGTCAAGCAGAAGCTTCAGGAGGTCGTCGATACGGAGGACAAGACCAACCCCCTCTCCGACGAGGACATCGTCCTGGAGATGGGTCGCCACGGCGTGAAGGTCGCCCGCAGGACGGTCACCAAGTACCGCCAGGCCCTGATGATCCCCTCCAGCCGCCAGCGCAAGCAGTTCTAACGGCCCGCCCGCGCCATCGAAAACCTGGAATTCGGAGAAATTCGGACCACGAAGTCACGGAGGACACGGAGATGATTCAGAGACGATGGAGATCATTATGAAAAAAACCAGATACAAAGCACAAAGCGATTTCTTTTTTTGATCTCGTCCCCCTCTCCGTGTCCTCCGATCAGGATCAGGCGTTCGACGGAGCGGCCGCGTCTCGCTTCAACTCAACGCGCGGGTGGCCTGTAGAACGGCCTCGGCGTGGCCGGGGATCTTGACCTTGGGGAAGACGCGGGCGATCTTGCCGTCGCGGTCGATGACGTAGGTGGTCCGCTCGACGCCCATGTACTTGCGGCCGTACATGCTCTTCTCCCTCCAGACGCCGTAGGTCTCGCAGACGGCCTTGTCGACGTCGGCCAGGAGCGTGAACGGCAGCGCGTGCTTGGCGGCGAACTTCGCGTGCGACGCCGACGAATCCGGGCTGACCCCCAAAACGACCGCCCCTGCGGCCTGGAAGTCCGGGAAGCCGTCGCGAAACGCGCACGCCTCCTTGGTGCAGCCGGACGTATCGTCTTTCGGGTAAAAATAGAGGACGACCGGCGAACCTCTCAAGCCGGAGAGGGTTGTCTCCGCGCCCGACTGGTCCGGCAGGGTGAAATCGGGGGCGGGTTGGCCTTCAGGAATCATGGGACGGCCCTCGTCTCAAATAGTCGTTCGCGCTCGACAACGACGTGAAGTTGACAAACGGTCAGAATCCGGGTTAAAGTGACTCGGCGGTCGCGCGACGCCGCGAGGCCGGTATTTCGTTGAAGTCCGTCGGTCTCGGCGTCAGATGAGATTCTAACGCGGTTTTCGAAAACGGTCTCGCTTCCTCGGATGGAGCGTCATGAAACAAGCGAGAGAACGGCCGAAGGTCGTGTCGTTGTTCTCCGGGGTCGGCGGACTGGACCTTGGCCTTGAGATGGCCGGGTTCGACACGGTCGCCATGGTGGAGGCCGACGGCTTGTGCGTGGCTTCCCTGAGGGCGAACCAGGAGAGAGTCGTCCAATCGCCGTCGGGCCCGATTCGGGCGTTCCACGGCGCCCGGATCGTCCACGCGAGGATCGAGACGGTCGATGCCGAAAGCCTGCGTGGCGAGGGCGTCGCGTTGTTGGCCGGGGGGCCTCCGTGCCAGCCCTTCAGCCCGGCCGGGAAGTTGCGGTCCCTGGAAGACCCGCGCGGCAACCTGTTCCGCCAGTTTGTCAGGATCGCGGACGCGCTCAAGCCGCCGCTGATCTTGCTGGAGAACGTCCAGGGGCTGGTCACGGCCAAGGGCCCCAAGGGAATTCCCGGCGAGGTTCTCGCGCTGGTGCGCGCGGAATTCGAGTCGCTGGGGTACGGCGTTCGGGTGGCCGTGCTGAACGCGGCGGACTACGGAGTGCCGCAACGACGGGTCCGCTTCTTCCTCATCGCCGCTCGCCACGGTGAATTGCCCGCTTTCCCTGAACCGACGCACGCGAGGGCCGCGTCCGAACCTTCCTTGTTCTCGGCGAAGCCCTGGGTCGGTATCAGGGAGGCGATCGGCGGCATGCCGGATCCGGATGATTCGGAAGTGGATCGCCCCAAGCCCGAGCTTGAGGCGCGACTCCTTGAACTGACGCCCGGGACCGGCTTGAAGACCGGGGCCATCGTGGAAGCGAACCGGCCGGGAGGCCACTGGGGATATCGACAGGACTGTTTCGTCGCAGATACGTCGATTCCTTCCAGGACTATTCGGACCTTACCGTCCCCCGACTGGATCTACGACCGATCCGGCAGGCTGCGGCGGTTGACCTGGCGGGAATGCACCGTGCTTCAGGGGTTCCCTGGGGATTGGGAGTTCGTCGGCTCCCGAAGCGGCAAGTTCAAGCAGATCGGCAACGCCGTGCCTCCTCCGCTGGCGTTCCACCTGGGCCGTGTTTTACGGGAGGCCGCCGAGTCCCTCGACAAAAACGCGCCGGCTCCGCGATCCGCGGAGACCCCGAGGAACCTGGTTCAAGCGATCAAGAAGACCATCAGCGAAAACCGGGTGAATCAAGAGAGTCGCGCGAATCCGGTTTGGCTCTGACGCGAGGCTCCTACTTTGGCGATCGATCCGCCCCTATACACGGAAGAAGAACTACGAGTCTTCAACGCCAAGTCGAGGGAACTGTTCATCGAATCCCGCATGGCGGAAGATCCCGAGGGCTTCCGCGTCCACTTCCGTCGGAACAGGGCGTTGGCGGAGGGATTCTTCCTTAAAACCGATTCACTCCGATCCATTGACGCCTCGCTGCTATCCGAGTCCGAGGACATGCAGGACGTAAGCCGGTACTTGTGCGGGCCGCCGATCAGCCAGGACGACTTGAGCACTCTCATCAACCGTCCTCCGAACAAGAAGACGCTCAACGACGAGCAAGCCGTCAGGGCCTTGGACGTCTTCAAGATCGCCTTCAACAAAGAACTCTGCCCTTGGCTGTCCGAGGATCGGAAGCCGACCAAGGAGGAGAGGTCGGCGGCGATCGCGAGCGCCGCGACCTTGAAAACCGTCGAGCAATTCCGAACCGAACGCAGAAACCAGGCGAGCGGGGAGCAGGAAGCCGAAGTCCAAACCAATTTGGAGGAGGCGGGTCTCGTCAAGATCGAGGTGAAGGGGAGCAGGCTCATGGACCCCGCCGAGTTGCCTCCCGGTTCGTTCGCCAGGGAAACCTACATCGCCAACAAGAAATGCGACATTCCGGTTCGCTTGTGGGACGGAAGTCTTCTCGTGCTCGAATGCAAGGTGTCCAACAGTGAGAGGAACGGCTGGAAAAGGCTGAAGGCCGAAGTGGTGAGCAAGAAGTTCGAGTGGACCGAGTGGGGCGCGCGGTTCGACGTGCGAACGATCACCGGGGCCGTAGTCTCCGGTATGTTCGATCTGTCTTGCCTGACGTACAGCCATCATGTCATGGGGGTGGCGCTTTTCTGGCAGCATGAACTCGGGCGACTCCAGGAATTCGTAAAAGCCGGCAAGCGGAATTGATCACGGGCCCGAATCGCCGCGGGCCGTCGAGGGGAGGATGGACGTGGGACGGGTGGAAGTCTTCGACCATACGGCCGACCTGGGGCTGCGGATCGAGGCCGGCGATCTGTCGGACCTGTTCCGAACCGCCGCGGAGGGGCTTTTCGACGTCGTCACCGCCGGCCGCTCGACAATCGAGGCCCGCGACGAGGAACCCGTCGCGCTGACGGCGGATTCACCCGAACTGCTCCTGGTCGAGTGGCTCAACGAACTGATCTTCCGCGTCGAGACCCGCCACGCGCTTTACGCCCGCTTCGACGTCGAGGTCGCCGACGACGGCCGCTCGCTCCAAGGCGCGATCGCCGGCGAGCCGATCGACCCGGATCGCCACGTCCTGGACCACGAGGTCAAGGCCGCCACCCACCACGGCCTTACAATGGAGCGTACCGCCGACGGCTGGCGCGCCGAGGTGATCGTGGACATCTAAGGGCGGTCGACGCGCGGTTTTCATGACGGCGAAGAGACGCCAGGACCAGATCTGGGAGCGACCCGCGATGCCGACTCTACCGGAAACGTTCGACGCGATCCTTCTGGGCGCGGGGCAGACGAACAACCCGCTCGGCCGGACGCTGGCCAGGGGGGGATGGAAGGTCGCCTTGATCGAGAAGGGGGACGTCGGCGGCACCTGCGCCAACGTCGGTTGCACGCCGACCAAGGCGATGATCGGCTGCGCCCGGGTCGCCCATCAGGCGCGACGGGGGGCCGAGTTCGGCATCCACGTCGGCGACGTGGTCGTCCGACTCGACGAGGTCCGCGAGCGGACCCAGGGCATCGTCAAGGACTTTCGAACCGGTAGCGAGCGCGAGCTCGCCGCGACGAACGGCCTGGAGTTGATCCGCGGCGAGGGCTCGTTCACCGGCCCCCGCGCCGTCCTCGTGAAGCTCAACGACGGCGGCGAGCGGCGGCTCGCGGCCAGGGTCGTCGTCATCGACACCGGCGGGCTGCCGGCCCGCCCGGACATTCCCGGGTTGGACTCCGTCCCCTGGCTCGATTCCACGGGGATGCTGGACCTGGTCGAAGTCCCCGAGCGTCTGACGGTCCTCGGCGGCGGCTACATCGGGCTGGAGTACGCCCAGATGTTCCAGCGCTTCGGCGGTCGCGTGACGGTGCTTCAGAAGGACGACCAACTCATGTCGAGCGAGGATCCCGACATGGCCGCGGCTCTCGCCGAGATCCTTCGCGGCGAGGGGATCGAGATCCACCTGAACGCCGAGGCCACCCGCGTTTCGGGAAGCGCCGGGGACGTCCGCGTCACCTACCAGACCGAGGGTCGCGAGCGCGAGGCGGCCGGGACGCATCTGCTGGTGGCCGTGGGACGGTCGCCGAACACCGAGGCCCTGAACCTGGCCGCGGCCGGGGTCGAGACCGACGACCGCGGCTATATCAAGGTCGACGAGAAACTGGAGACCAACGTCCCCGGCGTCTACGCCCCCGGCGACGTCAACGGCGGTCCCGCCTTCACCCAGGTCGCCCACAACGACAACCGGATCCTCCGCGACAACCTGTTGCGCGACGCCGGCCGAGTCACCACCGGCCGGCTCATCCCCATGGTCACGTTCACCGACCCCCAGTACGGCCGGGTCGGACTCACCGAGAAGCAGGCGCGCCAGGAGGGCCGGCGGATCCGGATCGCCAGGATGCCCATGAACCAGGTGTCGCGGGCGATCGAGATCGGCGAGGATCGCGGCCTCATCAAGGCGGTCGTCGACGCCGAGACCGATCAAATCCTCGGCTGCGCCGCCCTGGCCTTCGAGGGGGGCGAGATCATGTCCATGGTGCAAGTGGCGATGATGGGCGACCTGCCCTATCAGCGCCTCCGCGACGATATGTTCGCCCACCCCACCCTCGCCCGCGGCCTCAACGGCCTGTTCGCCAGCTTCGTGGAATGAACGTCGGATCGGAAGGGGAAAGAGGGAAAGGGAACCACAGAGTCACGGAGGACACAGAGAAGAGAGAGCATAATAAGGAGAGAAGGAGGAGAAGAGAAAAAATAAAAGAAGAAAAGTCGAATTATATTCGATCTAGATCTTTCTCGTTTTTCTCCCTCTCTTCTCTGTGTCCTCCGTGACTCTGTGGTTCATTTCTCTCCCTCCCCTCCCTTCCTCTCTTTTCTGTATCTCGGCGGTTCCTTTCCCCGTCACGCTGGCGTCAGTCGCTGGATGGGAATCTCGTGTCGGGCGAGGAACTCGTCGGCCTCGGCGCGGCGGAAGACGCCGGGGGTGGCGCCGACCTGGCGGACGCAGCTCGCGCCCACGGCGCTGGCGAGGGTCAGGCAGTCCATCTCCGACTTGCCTTCCAGCAGCCCGACGATGTAGCCGGCGATGAAGGCGTCGCCGCCGCCGGTGCCGTCGACGAACGGCACGGGGAACGCCCCCAGGCGGACCTCGTGGTCGTCGGAGAGCGAGATCAGGCCGCCGTCGCCCATGGTCACGACCACCCGACGCGCCCCCATGGCGCGGAAGGCGCGGGCTTGTCGGATCGGGTCGCGCTCGCCCAGGATCAAGGCGGCCTCGTCGTTGTTGGGCTTGAAGACGTCGGTGTGGGGGAGCACCTTTTTCAAGGGCCCGACATAGTCCCCCTCGCCGGGCGTGACGACGTCCAGCACGGTATGACCGCCGGCCTTGCGGACGCGGTCGAACCGCTTCGCCAGCTCGTCGCCGTCAAGTTGGGGGAGGATCAGGAAGTAGCCGATGTGCAACACCTTCGGCGGGGTGGCGATCGCCGCGTCCATGTCGGCGGCGACGTAGCCGCGGTTGGCGCCGAGGGTGTGGATGAACCGCCGGTCCTCGTCCTGGACGTTGACGATCAGCGTCTGGCTGGTCTCGCGCTCGGCGTCGACGGTGATGAACTCGGTGCCGACACCGCCGGCTTGCAGCGACTCGACGATGAACCGGCCGAAGGCGTCGTCGCCGATCCGGGCCGAGACCGACACCGGCACCCCCAGCCTCCCCAGCGCCATGCTGGTGTTGGCCGCGCCGCCGCCGATGTTCAGATGCAGTTGATCGACGGCGATCAACTCCCCCGCCCGCGGCAGTCGCGGGATCGGAGGCGTCAGGTGGTCGACCAGGACCATCCCCGCCGAGACGACCGGCGGGCGGGAGGAGGAGGCGGAAGGCGTCGACACGGCTGAATGGTCCCCGCGAAAAATGTTAGGTGATCGGCTCGCTCGTCAACTCGGGCGGCTTTCACCATACCAGCGCGGGGCGATGGAGCAAGATTCGAGCGGGGGCGACGCCGTGGACGACCCGAGTTGACGCTCAGAGATGTTCTGGCGCCACTCCTGATCGTGGATCCACTTCTTAACGCCTCCCATGCATACGAGGAAAACCAGGAAGATCCACGGCAACGCCAGCGTCCACCACAATCCCAGTCTTCGGGTCGCCATCCCAAACACCACCAGCGAGGCCAACACGGCCAGCAGCGTCATCAGGACGAAATTCATCCCTACGTAGAGCAGGACGTCCGAAGCCGCGAAGGAATAATGGGGTTCATAATACGCCTGACGCCTGAGAAGCAACCAAGCGGCGGTCGTCAGCGACCACACGCCCGAGACCAGCATAAAGCGAAACAGCTTTCGCGATCGCGGATCGATCATGGCGGGCGTCCTCCAGCGACCGGCTTCGCTGCCTCGTGGCGTTCGACGGCGGACTTACCGGCGGGCTTCCGCGTCGGCGAGGTGTTTCCTGGCCGCCTCCAGAAGCTCGTCGTCCTCCACGTCCCAGACCGCCCCCTCCGCGTCGCCCTTGGCCAGCATGACGAGGTTGGCGAGCATCTGCCCAAGGCGGTACTTGGGACGAGCCTCGCTCAACTCCGCCAGGGCGTCCAGCAATTCCCTTCGTTGACGATCGATCATGATGATTGCATCTTAGAATCCACGGAAGACGCCGTCCGGGCCGACCGCGCCGGCGAATTCCTCGTAGTCCATGTTCCCGATGGACAGGTTGCTCTCGACCGACCACACCAAGGAAGGAATGACGCGGAAGGGGCCCGACTCCTTCTTGTCCAGGTCGACGACGAGAATGGGATGATCGGGATGGGCGAGGGTCACGCGATCCACGAGGAAGACGATCCGAGGATCGCAACCCTCGTCGATCACCGAGCGGAGCGATTCGGGCGTAAGGCCCTCGAAGGACGGGTCGTCGATGAAATCCACATACGCCACGAATTCGTCCGGCCCCTCGCGGACGGGGGTCCGAACAGCCTCGCATACGGCGACCCACGCCGCCTGGTCGGAGAAGTCGGTTCGGACGACCGGGGAGTCGTCCGAATTGGGAAGTCGGTTCATCGGGAACCCTCGGACTCAGTGTGGGTCGTCCAGTGAGGCGACCACCTCGTCTCCCCGGTGCTCTTGGGAGTCGACTGGGGGGCGGACTTCGGGGCCGGGCTCGGGGTGGACGGGGCGCTGGCCGATGAGCGCGGTCAATTCGGCCTCGGTGAGGACTTCCTTTTCGATCAGGGCCTCGGTGACGCGCTCCAGGGCGTCGCGGTTCTCTTCGAGAAGGTTGTAGGCGTGGGCCTCGGCCTCGCGGAGGATGCGGCCGACCTCCTCGTCGATGATCTGCTGCATGTGCTCGGAGTGGTCGCGGGGCTCGGACATCTCGCGGCCGAGGAATGGGTGCTCGGAACTGGTGCGGAACGCCACCGGGCCGACGCGCTCGCTCATCCCCCACTGCGTGACCATCTTGCGGGCGAGCCGGGTGGCGTGGTCGAGGTCCTGGGCGGCACCGGTGCTCAAATCGTTGTAGATCAGGCGTTCTGCGGCGCGACCGCCCATGGCGGTGTAGAGCCGGGCGAGGATCTGGCTTTCGTGGTAGCTGACGCGGTCTTCCTCGGGCATGAACTGGGTGACGCCCAGGGAGCGGCCGCGGGGGATGATCGTGACCTTGTGGACCGGGTCGGAGCGCGGGGTTAGCCAGCCGACCAGGGCGTGGCCGACCTCGTGGTAGGCGGTGGCCTGCTTGTCGCGGGCGGTGATGACCTCCTCGCGCTTCGCGCCCAGGATCACCTTGTCGAGCGCGGCCTCCATGTCCACGTCCTCGACGGCCGCCTTGTCCTCGCGGGTGGCCAGGAGGGCGGCCTCATTGACGAGGTTGGCCAGGTCGGCGCCGGACATGCCGACGGTGTTGCGGGCGATCCGGTCCAGGTCGACGTCGGCGGCCAGGGGGACGTTGCGGGCGTGGACCTTGAGGATCTCCAGCCGGCCCTTCTTGGTCGGCAGGTCGACGGTGACGTGGCGGTCGAACCGGCCGGGGCGGAGCAAGGCCGGGTCGAGGACGTCGGGGCGGTTGGTGGCCGCCAGGACGATGACGCTCTCGCTGGGGGAGAAGCCGTCCATCTCGGTCAAGATCTGGTTGAGCGTCTGCTCGCGCTCGTCATGGCCGCCGCCGAGCCCGGCGCCTCGGATCCGGCCGACGGCGTCGATCTCGTCGATGAACAGGATGCAGGGGCTGTTCTCCTTGGCGGTCTTGAACATGTCGCGGACCCGGCTGGCGCCGACGCCGACGAACATCTGGATGAACTCGGAGCCGGAGATCGAGTAAAAAGGCACCCCCGCCTCGCCGGCCACCGCGCGGCCGAGCAGGGTCTTGCCGGTCCCCGGCGGGCCGATCAGAAGCACCCCCTTGGGGATCCGGCCCCCCAGGCGCTGGAACTTCTCGGCGTTCTTGAGGAACTCGACGATCTCCTGCAGCTCGGCCTTGGCGTTCTCAAGCCCGGCGACCTCCTCGAAGGTGGTGCGCTGCTTGGACTTGTCATGCCGTTTGGCGGTGCTCTTGGTGAAGCTGCCGAGGATCCCGCCGTCGAACTGGTCGCGGGCCCGGCGCATCATCAGGTAGATGAACCCGAGCGCCAGGAGCATGGGGAGCAGGAACAGCATCCAGACCATCCCCCAAACCTGGTTGGGGGGGTTGGACTCGATCCGGACGGGCTCGACGCCGGCCTTGGTCGGCTTCTTGCCGAGCTTCTCCACGATCGGCTGGATGGCGCGTTCGGAGGGGAAGTAGGTGACGAACTTGCGGACCTCGATCTCGTTGGTGGCGGTCGGCGAGGTCCGGTATTTCCGCGGCTCGCGCAGTTCGCCCTGGATCTCCAGCCCCATGAGCGAGACGTTCTTGACGTTCTCGGCCTCGACCTGGTCCAGGAACCAGGGGGCGTAGGCGACGGGGGTCTCGGTGGGGGGGACGAACTGGTAGAAGATGAAGGCGAAGCCGGCCAGGAGGACCGCCCAGAGCCAGGGGGGCGTCGGCGGCCCCGAGGCGCCGTTGGGCTTCCGCGCCGGCGGGGGCGTGGGCCGTCGGGGCGATTCCTGCTGCTGAGGTCGGTTCTCCATGCGGTCTCACTCGTCAAGGACCAATATCGGACGTCGGACGTTCCAACCCGTCGCGCGGCGGCTTCGGCGCGCACTTATCGGGTAATTGTAGCGGATGCCGGCCCGAACGTCATGGGGTAGGAAGCCCCGGATCGGAAAGGGGAGGGCCGATCGCCGGCGACGCCCGTTTCGACCCCTCCTCGCGATCGTCGACCGGAGGCCCGGCCGATCGGCCGTCGCGGAGGCCGAGGAAATATCCCACGGCGAAGCCGGTCAGGCCGACGATCGGGACCGACGCCAGATAGACGACGAAGGACGAAGTCGTCATGAGCCACCACCACGACGCGGGCGGGCCCCATTCGACCCGGGGACGCTCGCCGCCTGGTCCCGGCCGCCCTCGAAGATCGGCGACCAACCGCCCGGCCTCCGCCATCGACGGCGCCTCCGCCACGAACCGACGGACGGCGATCGGCCGTCGCATCCTCGGCGTCTGGTAGCCGGCCGCCGCGCGGAGCCGCCCCGCGACGCGCGTCCCCTGGACCTTCAGCGACTCGACGTTCCCCCGCTCCACCTGCTCCAGCAGCCAGGGGGCGTAGGTGACGCTCGCCTCGCCGTATCTCCACTCCCAGACGGCCGCCGTCACGATCGGAACCACGGCGACGGCCCAGATCACGACCATGACGGGGGACCGTCTTCGCGACCACGCCTCGTCGCCTCCGTCCTCGCGGCCCGCCGGTCGCCCGCGCCGATCACGCGGCGGACGTCGCTTCCCGCGGCCTCCCATCATCTCCCTCCTTTCCCGACGTCGCCGCCACCTCCTGGCGAGTGTATCATGGGGCGATCGTCCGCGGCGCGGCGGACGGTCCCCTTGTGGCTTGAGCGGGCGGAGGCGTCGTTGCGACCTGGACGGGAAGGGCTGGAGACGATCCTGCGCGAATGCGGCGTGGAGTTGACGCCGGAGCAGTACGACGCGCTTTGGAGCTATCACCGGATGCTCCGCGACGCCAACGCCGAACTCAACATGACGCGGATCCACAACTTCGAGAACATGGTGCTGAAGCACTACGTCGACAGCCTCCTGGTGCTCGACCTCGTGGACCTCCCCTCGCCGATCATCGACATGGGCTCCGGCCCCGGACTTCCCGGCGTGCCGCTGAAGATCGCCCGGCCCGACGTCCACGTGATCCTCTGCGAGCCGCGCTCGGCCCGCGTGGAGTTTTTGGAGCGGGTGTGTGAAAAGCTCGGGCTTCCGGGGATGGAGGTCCACGGGCGTCGGCTGGGACCGGACTACCCCGGCAAGGTCAAGGGCGTCATCACCCGCGCGGTGGCGACGATCGCCGAGACGTTCGGCCGAGTCGCCGCGTGCATCGAGCCCGGCGGCCGGATGATCTTCATGAAGGGGCCCGGCTGCGATCCCGAGATCGACGAGGCCCGCGACTGGTCGAACTGGTTCCACCTGGAGGCCGATCACGCCTACTCGATCCCCGGCACCACCCACGACCGCCGGCTCGTCGTCTACAAGCGCACCGGGGCCGATCCGCCGCTGGTCGAGAAAGAGACGTCGGCGCAAGTCGCGCGGTCGTTCGCCGGGCGCGTCCGGGAGATCACCAGCGAGTCGAACGCGACGTACCGCCTGCTGGCCGACCTTCTGACCGGCCGGGGCGTCCGCAAGCACGGGCTGGCGATCCTGGCCGGGCCGCGGATCACCGCGGAGGTGGCCGCCAAGTTTCCCGATCGCGTCGAAGGCTGGATCACCGACGCCGACGGCCCCCCTCCCGACGACTCCTCCTGGGCCTGGCATCGGCTGGCGTCGCCGCTGTTCAAGGCGCTCGACGTCGCCGGCACCCGCGCGCCGCTACTGCTGGCGAAGGCGCCGAGGCTCGAAGCCTGGTCGGACGCCGCCCCCTGGCCGGACGGCTGCACGTTGTTCGCGCCGTTTCAGGATCCGGAGAACGTCGGCGCGGCGATTCGGTCGGCGGCGGCGTTCGGGGTCGCGCGGGTGGTGTTGCTCCAGGAGGCGGCGCATCCGTTCCACCCCCGCGCCAGCAGGGCCGCGGGTCCGGCGCTGTTCCAGGTGGAGTTGCTGACCGGACCTTCGATCCGGGATTTGGAGTCGTCGTCGCATCCGTTGATCGCGCTGGACGCCGACGGCGAGCCGCTGGAGGCCGAGCCGTTCCCGGCGACGTTCGGCCTGGTGGCGGGCGTCGAGGGCCCCGGCCTTCCCGACCGTCTGCGGCGAGGCCCCCGGCGGCGGGTGCCGATCGCCGCGGGGGTGGAATCGCTCAACGCGACCGTCGCGACGGCCGTGGCGCTTTACGCGTGGTCGCGGGGCGTCGCGGGGGGCGGGGAGCCGCGGATGTAGCTCTCGAATCCCGATTTTCTGAAAACGCCGTCGGGACTTAACGTCCTTCCCCCCTCGCGGGGGAAGGTGGCCCGAAGGGCCGGATGAGGGGGGGACGGACACAAGGGCCGTCGGAATCCTGGGCCGCTCGGGCCGGCTTTCGAATTCCCGACGGCTTCCCTTCGCGTCCTCCCCCTCATCTGACCGCTCCGCGGTCTGTCTTCCCCCGCGAGGGGGGAAGATCGTTTCCGATGGATCTCCAGGATCGAGAGCTACGCCGGCGAACCGCCTTCGGCTTGACACCGCGGACGGGCTGGGGCATCCTGCCGAGTCGGGCCGAGCCGATGAAACGGAGCCGGCCCGCTTCCGGGGCTTCAAGGAGGAAGGCCATGACGCGCGTCGCCGTCGGATCTGGGCGGGTGGACGAATGCGTGGGAAGGATGGCGCGGGGGGCGATCCGCCCGGTCGCGGGCGAGGCGCTCGACCGCTGCCTGGAGGACGTGGACGCGCTCCGGGTCCAGGAGCGGATCACGCCCGAGCAGCGCGAGGCGCTGCGGCTGATCCTGCTGGGCATCGACCTGCGCGCGGCCTGAATCGGCGGTCGCCGGCCGCCTGGGACGAGGGAAGGACGAAGAGGCCGTGAAGGGAACGCGGATCGCGAGCGTCTCGGGCATTCGGGGTTGGGTCGGCGACGGGCTCGACCCGGCCGCCGCGCTGGAGTTCGCCGCCGCCTACGCGGCCGGACGCGCGCCGGGGCCGATCGTCCTGAGCCACGACGGCCGCCGCACCGCGGCGACGTTCGAGGCGGCCGTGGCCGCCGGTTTGGCCGGCTCCGGCCGCGAAGTATTGAAGGCGGGCGCGACCGCCACGCCCACCGTCGGCGTTTTGGTCCGCGAGTTGAAGGCCGCGGGCGGGGTCCAGATCTCGGCGTCGCACAACCCGCCGGAATACAACGGCCTCAAGTTCTTCCAGCCCGCCGGCATGGTCCTGGGGCCCGAGGAGGGTCGGGCCGCGCTCGACCGCTTCACCCGCAAGGAGTTCGCCTGGGCCCCGTTCGACGGCCTGGGCCGCGTCCGAACGCTCGACGACCCCGACGCGATCCACCTGGAGCGGGTGCTGGCGGTGGTCGACGCGGAGGCCATCCGGGCGCGTCGGTTCACCGTGGCGCTGGACGCCTGCCACGGCGCGGGGGGGCGGATGGGTCGCGAGTTGCTCCGTCGCCTGGGCTGTCGCGCGATCGTCCTGGGGGGCGAGCCCGACGGGATGTACGATCACCCGCCGGAGCCGACGGAGAAGAACCTCGACGAGTTCGCCCGGATCGTCCCGGCCGTCGGCGCGGCGGTCGGGTTCGCGCAGGATCCCGACGCCGACCGCCTGGCGCTGGTCGACGAGAACGGCCGCTACATCGGCGAGGAGTTGACGCTCGCCCTGGCCGCCCTGCGTCGGCTGGAACAGAAGACGGGCCCGGTGGTCCTGAACCTGTCGACGTCGATGACGACCGAGGCGCTGGCGCGCGACCGCGGCTGTCCGGTGGTCCGGACGCCGGTGGGCGAGATCCACGTGGTCAACGGGATTCTGGCCGAGGAGGCGGTCATCGGCGGCGAGGGGAACGGCGGCGTGATCGACCCTCGCGTCGGGCTGGTGCGCGACAGCTTCGTCGGCATGGCGCTCGTTCTGGACCTGCTGGCCTCCGGGCCGGCGTCGAAGCCGCTTTCGGCCTGGGTGACGGGGCTTCCCCGGTTCGCCATGGTCAAGGAGCAGCGGCCGTTGCCGCCGGGGCTGGGGGCCGGGGGCGCGAGCGCGCTTTGGGACCGCGTGGCCGCGGGCTTCCCCGGCGCGGCGGCCGATCGTCGCGACGGCTTGCGGCTCTCCTGGGACGATCGCTGGGTCCACGTCCGGGGGAGCAACACCGAGCCGATCGCGCGGGTGATCGCCGAGGGGCCCGACGCCGAGGTCGCCCGCGGCCTGGCCGACGAGGCGGGCCGCTTGCTCGCCGAGGCGGCCGGGCCGTGACCGAGCCGGACGGATGGCCGCGGTTCGACCGGCCGCCGTCGGTCGCGTTCGTCGACGTCGACGGCACCTTGCTGGCCGAGACCACCAGTTATCTCTTCGCCAGGCTCCTGATGCGCCGGGGATTGGTCGGGCGCTCGTCGCTGCCTGTGATCCTCTACCATGGGTTGCGGCATCGTTTCGGCCGGTTGAACTACGAGGCGCTGGTGGCCCACGGACTCAGGAGCGTCGCCGCGATCCCGGTGGCCGAGCTGGAGCGACTGGCGCGCGAGAACTTCGAGGACCACGTCAAGCCGCGGCTTTATCCGGGGGTGGTGGGGCATCTCGACGGCCTGCGGACGTCGGGGACGCCGCTGGTGCTGGTCTCGTCGTCGGCGGGGCTGGTGATCGAGCCCTTGCGGGTCCATCTCGGCTGCGAGGACGCCCTGACGACGCCGGTGGTCGTCGAGGGGGGCCGGCTGGTCGGCGTCGGCGAGGGGCCCCTCTGCCACGGCGAGGGGAAACTGGTCCGGGCCCGAGCGTGGGCCGACCGCCGTGGCCTGGCGATGGCCGACGCCGTCGCCTACGCCGACGACTGGAGCGACCGCGCCTTGCTCGCCGCGGTGGGTCGCGGGGTCGTGGTCCGGCCTGGAGGACGGCTGGCGCGGCTGGCCCGCGCGCGGGGATGGGACGTCGCGCGTCCCGGAAAACCGTCGATCCCGACTTGACGAGTCGGCGGGCTCTCTCTACAGTCCCGCCCGAGCGCGGGTCCCGACGGGATCCGCTCCGCCTCGGTCGCGAGACCGACGCGGACGCGAGTGCAATTCGAACGCGAACGACCGCCCCGGTCGGATTCCCGAGGGGCGATCCGGGGGTTCTCCCCGCGTGGTCGGTAGGCAAGGAGGCGGGTCCATGCGGTGGACGATCCCCGGGCGTTCCTGGGCGTTGGGAGCGGCGGTCGCGCTTGCGGCCGCGGCGGCGGGCGCCGGCCCGTTCGGCAAGAAGGACGCCGACAAGGCGGCCCCGGCGATCGACGAGTCGGTCGGCGACCTGGCGGACGTCTTCCAGGGCGGCGAGGTGGCCGTCGAGGGGGTCGGCCTGGTCTCCAACCTCGACGGCACCGGCGGCGACTCGCCGGAGTCGTGGTATCGCAAGCAACTGCTCGACGAGATGAGCAAGGCGGGCGTCGAGCGCCCGGCCGCGTTCCTGGAGAACAAGTCGTTCGCGGCGGTGATCGTCCGCATGAAGATCCCCACCGGGGCCTCGCCGCGGGACCGGTTCGACGTCGAGCTGGAACTGCCGCCGGCCAGCTCCGTCAAGAGCCTCGCCGGCGGCTTCCTGATGCCGACCCGGCTCCGCGAGGTCCTCCAGGCCGGCGGCGGGGTCCACACCGGCAGCGACCTGGCGCTCGCCGGCGGGCCGATCATGATCGGCGACGCCCAGGATCCCCTGAACGGCAAGGTCGGCCGCGTCCTCGGCGGCGGCCGGGCCAAGAAGGAACACCCCTACCAACTCCTCCTGAAGAGCGACCGCCGGTTCGTCCGCAACGCCGCCATGGTCGAGGCGGTCGTCAACGCCCGCTTCAACAAGAACGAACACGGCCAGAAGAAAGGGGCGGCCACCGCCAAGACCGACTCCTATCTGGAGCTGCGCGTCCCGGAGATCTACCACCAGAACCAGGAGCGCTACTTCCGCGTCGTCCAGCTCCTGCCGATGGTCGACACCCCGGAGCTGCGCCGGGGGCGGGTGGAGTCGACCGCCCGCCAGCTGCTGGATCCCAAGACGTCGGGGGTCGCGGCGTTGAAGCTGGAGGCGCTGGGGCCCTCGACGGTCGACCGGCTCTCCGCCGGCCTCGAAAGCGACGACGCCGACGTCCGGTTCTTCGCCGCGGAGGCCCTGGCCTACCTCAACGAGCCGGCGGGCGTCGACGCCCTGGGCGAAACGGCCGTCAAGCAGCCCAAGTACCGCGCCTACGCCCTGGCGGCCCTGGCCGCGATGGAGGACTTCTCCGCCCGCGCCCGACTCAGGAGGTTGATGGACGAGTCCGACATTGAGGTCCGCTACGGCGCCTTCAACGCGCTTCGGACCCTCGACCCGACCGACGCCATGCTCGGCCAGGTCCGGATCCTCGACGACCCCGGCCCCGGCGACGACGAGGAAGAGTCCGATCCCATCGACGGCATGGCGTTGGCCCTGGCCGTGCGGAGCCGGCGCCCCCGCGTGGAGGACCCGTTCGCGCTCTACGTCGTCGAATCCGACGGCCCGCCGGTGGTCCACGTCTCGCGATCGCGGCGCTCGGAGATCGTCCTGTTCGGCCGCGGCCAGAACCTGGAGACGCCGCTGGTCCTGGGCCAGGGGGACATCCTCCTGAACGCCGCCGACCACGACGACACGGTCGACATCTCCAAGATCGTCCCCACCCAGTACGGCAACCGCGACGAGAAGATCCACTGCTCGCTGGATCTGGGCGAGGTGATCCGCGCCGTCGCGAGGCTGGGGGCCACCTACCCCGACGTCGTCGCGATCGTCGAGGCGGCCGACCGCCAGAAGAACCTGCCGGGCCCGCTGTTCGTGGACTCGGTTCCCCAGGCGAACGTGGAATACCTGAGCAAGGCCATCCTGGGCCGCGACGAGCCCCCCAAGGCCGACGCGGAGGTCAAGCAGGCCTCCGGCTCGTTCCTCCGCCGGCTCTTCACCCGCGGCCGATCCGAGCCGGCCTCCGAGGCCGCCGACTCCAAGCCCGCCGCCCTGAACCCCGACGACCTGAAGGCGAACGGCGAGCCCCCCGACGACCTCGAGCCCCCCGCCAAGAAGGATGAGGCGCTTCTGAAGACCGCCGGCGAAGCCCCGGCGCCCCCCGCCGAGGCCAAGCGCCGCCCTCGTCTGCTGGGCGCCTTCCGCCGCGGCGAGTAAGAGTCCGTCTCATAGGTGCGAACGATGGCCGTCAGGGTCTTCCCCCCTCGCGGGGGAAGACAGACGCCGAAGGCGTCAGATGAGGGGGACGACGAGCGCGAGGGCCGTCGGGTTTCGCGATGGCCCGTCCGGCAGGCCCTGGACGTCAACGGTTTTCCGACGCGCCTCCCCCTCATCCGGCCCTTCGGGCCACCTTCCCCCGCGAGGGGGGAAGGATGCTTTTCCGACATCTTCCCCCCTCGCGGGGGAAGACAGACCGCGAAGCGGTCAGATGAGGGGGACGACGCACCAGACGACCATCGGAATACGCGGAGGCCCGTTCGGAAAGCCTGAGACGTCGATGGCGTTCTTACCCGCCCCCCTCATCCGGCCCTTCGGGCCACCTTCCCCCGCGAGGGGGGAAGGCCGTTGTTTCGCCCGCGAGGCCCTTATGGGACGGACTCTAGGAGTCCCGTCCGCCCCGCTCCCACCCCTCCCCGGGCGACGACGACGTCGCTCGGGGAAGCCCGCTCCCCCCCCTCCAACCGTCACCGGCGGCCCACCCGCGACGACTACCCGCGGCCCCTTCTAAAGTCGCGGGCCGCGCGGTTCGAATATTAGTCTTGACGGTCAGGTCCGCTACGGCAAGGAGGCGAGCGAGTCGCCCTTGAGAGCGCGGGCCGGGGCCGTCCCGCCCGATCTCGCGAGAAGGAAGGCGGGAGGGCCCTTGGTCTTTGTCGAACACGGGAACTGGGTCGCCGATGCCGCCGCCCGCGGACGAGGCGACGGGCCGAAAACCGGAGTCGAAACCGAGACGGAACTTGAGTCTCGATTCGGGTTGTAGGAACGCCGCCGTCCCGGGCGATAAAGAACGAGGGAAGGGCCGGAGCGGTTGGATGAATCCTCGGGACGACGGACGGCCCCCCGCCGCGGGGGGAGGAACGAACCGTCGATCCCAGGGGCCAGTCCGATCGCGCCGACGTGGTTCCCGACCGGAGGTGACAGGAAGACCTCCGCGGCCTCGCACCCGATAGGGCGAGTGGAGTCGTCGCTATGAAAAAGGTATTTACAACCGGCCAGGTGGCGAAGATCTGCAAGGTCGCGCCCAGGACGGTAAGCAAGTGGTTCGACTCGGGCCGCTTGCGCGGATATCGCATCCCGGGCTCCCAGGATCGCCGGATCCCCAGGGAGCATCTCCTGCGGTTCCTCAAGGAGCATGGAATGCCCCTGGGGGATCTGGAGGCCGAAGTCTACAACAAGATCCTGGTCGTCGGGGCCGACGCCCCGCTCCAGGCCGTCCTGCGGGACCACCTCCGCGAGGGGGACGACTTCCGCATCGAAACCGCCGCGTCGGGCTTCGAGGCCGGCATCCGCGCCGAGAGCTTCCACCCCGACTGCATCATCATCGACATGGCCCTGGGCCGCATCGAGGCCGGGCAGATCGCGCAGAACCTGCGCAAGAGCCCCGACCACCAATCGACGATCCTGCTGGCCCTCACCAGCGACGAACCGGGGGAGGAGATCTACGCCCTGGGCTTCAACGACGGCTTCAAGAAGCCGTTCGACGGCGCCCTGCTCGCCGAGCGAATCCGCCGGCTGATCTCCCAGAAGAAGTCCGACGAGCCCTGAGCCGCGACGGACCTCGCGGGCCGCGCGTCGCCAGGGAACCCGGCGCCGGCCCTCCCGTCCGGTTCTCCAGCCGACCGAGCCCGATCGGCCCGCCGCCTCTCTCCCCCCAACGGGTCGAGGCGGCCGGCGGATCGGGCTCGTCGTCTTTCCAGCCACCGCCGCGGCCGGTTACGATGCAGTTCCGAACCCCCGCCCCGCGACGAGGCTCGCCGTGACGTCCGCCGAAGCCATCCGCCCCTTCCCCCCCCGACGCCTGGGGCTGATCGCCGGCCTGACCGCCGGCTTGCTTACCTTGGCGACCTTGCGCGGGCCCGGCCTGACCGTCGACGAACCCCTGGACGTCCGCCCCGGCCGCGACTACGTCGCCCTCCTGGCCCGCGCCGGGCTGGGGTTTTTCGACCGCGAGAACGTCGACCGCCTCTTTCGCGACAACGCCGAACACCCGCCCTTGGGCCGTTGGCTACTGGGGATCGCCTCCAAGGCGTTCGAACCGTTCGAGATCTGGCTCTTCGGACCCGACCCGACGGGGCTCTACGTCCTTTCCGGGCGGGTCGCGCCGGCCCTGGCCTTCGCCGCGCTGGTCGGGCTGGTCGCCGCCGAGGCCGCCAGGCGTTGGGGGACGGTCGCGGGAGTCGCCGCGGCCTGGTCGCTCCTGGCGATGCCTCGCGTCTTCGCCCACGCCCATCTGGGAGCGCTTGACACCTTCATCGCGTTCTTCTGGACGCTGGCCCTGCTGACCGCCGCGCGGGCCGTCGACTCGCGACGACCCGTCCCGGCCATGCTCGCCGCGGGGACGCTCTGGGGGCTGGCGCTTTTGACGAAGATCCACGCCTGGTTCCTGCCGCCGCTGGTCCTGGCGTGGGCGCTGGTCCGGCTCAAGCCGGCGCGGGCCCTGGGGGTGGTCTCGGCGTGGTTCGTCGCCGGCGTAGCGGTCTTTTTCGTCGGCTGGCCGTGGCTCTGGCGCGAGACCCTGACGCGCTGGTCGGCCTACTGGGGGACCGGCGTGCATCGGGCGTCGATCCAGGTCCTTTACTTCGGCGAGGTCTGGAGGGACGTCGACCTTCCCTGGCACTATCCCTGGTTCTACTTCGCCGCGACGGTCCCGGTCTTGCTTCAGGCGTGCGGGGTCGTCGGCCTGGTCCGGGGGTGGCGAGGCCGTCGCGCGGATCCATTTCCTTTGCTGCTGGCCGGATCGATCGCGCTCTTCCCGCTGCTGTTCAGCACGCGGGTTCCAGTCTACGACGGCGAGCGGCTCTTTCTGCCGGTCTTTCCGGCCTGGGCGATGCTGATCGGCCTGGGCTTCTCGGGGATCTGGAGGCGATGGGCGAGTCGACGCGCCGCTCGGGTCGCGCTGGCCGGGCTGCTGCTCGCGCAGGGATACGGCACGATCGCGACGTACCCGTTCGGGTTGAGCTATTACAACGCTCTGGTGGGAGGCTTGGCCGACGCGGATCGCCTGGGGCTGGAGACGACCTACTGGGGCGACGCCGTCGACCGCGTGCTGTTGGACGAGTTGGCGCGGCGCGCGAGGCCCGGCGAGGTCGTCGCCCTGGCGCCGACGCTCTACCCCGGCCAGGGGATCGCGACCACCACGGCGGCGCTCGTCCGTCGCGAGATCGTCATCCAGGACCAGGACGCGGCGCTTCGGGCCGACTGGCTGTTGATCTCGCGACGCCTCGCCTACCTCCCCCCGGCGGTCCTCGCCCGACTCGCCGACGGCCGCGGCGAGCGGGTCGCGACCCGGGCGCTGGGCGGCGTGGTCCTGTCGGAACTCTGGAGGTTCCCGAGGGATGCGTCGCGAACCCCGGCGACCGACCGGGATGGAGGAGGTTTGCGGGCCGGAGCCCCCTAGCCGTCGCCGCGACGGTTCGTAAAATACGTTCTGAATGAATCGGACGAACTCGCGGGAGATTGCATGGGGGATTTGAGCCACTTTGACGAGCGCGGGGCGAGCCGGATGGTCGACGTGTCGGCCAAGGAGCCGACCTTGCGCGCCGCGACGGCCAGTGGCTTGGTTCGGATGGCGGCGGCGACGCTGCGGCTGATCCAGGACCGCGCCGCGGCCAAGGGGGACGTCCTGGAGACGGCCCGGCTGGCGGCGATCATGGGGGCGAAACGGACGGGAGACCTGATCCCGCTGTGCCACCCCCTGGGGCTGGACTCGGTGACGGTCGACCTGCGGCCGGCGCCGCCGGACGCGGTGGAGATCACGGCGACGGCGAAGGTCCACGGCCGCACCGGAGTCGAGATGGAGGCGCTGACGGCCGTCGCCGTGGCGGCGCTGACGATCTACGACATGTGCAAGGCCGTCGACCGCGGGATGGCGATCGAGCGGATTCGGCTGGAAGAGAAGACCGGAGGCGCTCGGGGCGCCTACAAGCGGGACGACGCGGACTGAGGCGGACGCGGCCGGAGCGGGCGGACGGAGGCGGAGACGGGGATGACCAGACCATCGGGGCTTCAGGCGGAGGAGAGTCGGCGGACGTTGGGGCGGCTGTTCGCGCCCATCCAGGCCGGCCTGGCCGCCGCGGAGCGGGTCTTCCAGGACGAGTTGAAAAGCCGCCACCCGTTCGTGCAGACGCTGGTCGACCACTGCGGGGACTACCAGGGGAAGCGGTTGCGGCCGGCGTTGGTGCTGTTGACCGGCGGGGCCTGCGGGCGAATCGGCGAGGCCCACCCGATCCTGGCCGCGGTGGTCGAGATGGTCCACACCGCGACCCTGGTGCATGACGACGTCCTCGACGAGTCGCTGGTCCGCCGCCACGCCGCGACGGTCAACGCCGAGTGGGGCAACGAGTCGGCCGTGATGCTGGGCGACTACCTCTTCGCGCACGCCTACCGCCTGGCCGCCTCGCTGGAGACGACCTTGGCCTGCCGCTGGATCGGCGTGGCCGCCAAGGAGGTCTGCGAGGGGGAGTTGCAGCAAATCCACAACCGCGGCAACCTCGACCTGGACGAGGCGACCTACTCCCAGATCATCGCCGGCAAGACCGCCGCCTTGACCGCCGTATCCTGCCGGCTGGGGGCGCACTACGCCGGGGCCCTCGAGCCCGCAGTCGCGGCCATGGAGTCCTACGGCTGGCACGTCGGCATGGCGTTCCAGATCGCCGACGACGTGCTCGACATCTGGGGCGACGAGCGCGCCACCGGCAAGAGCCTGGGGACCGACCTGGAGAAGCAGAAACTGACGCTGCCGATCATCCGCCTCCTGGAGGCGGGCGACCCGGCCGCCGTCGCCGAGGCCCGCGGCCTGCTCATGGAAGCCCGCGCCGGCTCCCGGGGTCGGCTCCAACCCCTGTTGGAGGAGTCCGGGGCGCTCGATTACGCCTGGGCCAAGGCCCGCTGGCACGTCGAGCAAGCCATCGCGGCCCTCGACGTCGCGGCGCCCTCGCCATACAAGGACGTCCTCGCCGAGATGGCCGAGTACGTCCTCCGCCGTTCCTCCTGACGGCGCCCTCCCTCCCGACCGGACGGCCCCTCCCGTCCACGCGAGCCCGATGTTTAACCATCGTTGATCCTTGCGGAACGTGGAACGCGCCGGCGATGCGTCCCCGGATCGGCGCCTCGGCGCGGGCGGGCGAATTATTGAAGGGATTTTTGATTGAAAGGACGGCGTCGTCGACTATGATGAGGCCGTCAGGGGCGGAGGACCGGAAACGTCGCCGATTCGCGCGCCGAATCGGCTTTGAATCCTTCGGCCCCTTTCCGGAACGCGAGCCCTCCGAACGTCGGCTCGGCTCCCGGCACCGGGATTGCATGTTCGTCGGATGATTGTAAACTGGAAAACCGCGCCTTTCGATTCCGGGAACCCACGGTCGCGAGCCATGGAACTGAAACACAAGCTCCAGATGCTGATGAAGGCCAGGAACCTCAACGGCCAAAAGTTGGCGAGGTTGTCGCGGGTCAGCGACTCGGAGATCTCGCGGATCCTCCAGGGCAAGTCCCGGCCGGGGCTGGACAACGCGCTTCGGCTGGCGCGGGCCGTGGAGGTCTCGCTCGACTTCCTGGCCGACGACCGGATCGAGGTCGAGCCGACCGCCGCCGTCGACGACGCGCCGACCGCGGAGGATCGCAAGCTGCTGGCCCTCTGCAAGCGGATCGGCTCGGAGGAGGTCCAGCGCGTCCTGGAGATCGTCCGGATCCTGGGCTACGAGGCGGCGATGGCGCGGTTGTTGGGGATGTCGTCCCGGCCGGTCATCGAGCGGCTCGACGAGCCCGCGGTCGAACCCCGCCCCGCGATCCCACCCGTCGCCCCCTCCCAATCCGCGCGAACCGTCGCCTCCGCCTGACGCCCCTCCCGGCGTCGTTCGACGCGCGTGGGCCTCGCCCCTGGGGCCGTCGGGGTCAGGCGGTCTCGCGGCGGTCGCGGTCGGCGGCGCGGGCTTGGGTCTGGGCGAAGGCGTCCAGTTCGTGGCCGGCGCGGAGGTGCTGTTCGAGCTTGCGGAGGGCCTTGTACTTCTCGTCGCTGACCCGGTTGACGGCGACGTCCAGGTCGGCGGCGATCTCGGGGACGGACCAGCCGCGCATCCAGAGTTCGACGATCCGGTCTTGCCGCTTGGTGAGGACGGCGCGACGGGCCGATTCGAGGATCTCGCCGAGTTCCAGGCGATCGCGATGTCGACGGTCGACGTCGGGCGCCGGCAGCGCCAGGGCGTCGATGGGTTGGAACTTGCGGGCGCGCTGGACGCGCTTGCGCACCATGTCGATCGCCCGGACGAGTTCCCGGCGTTCGAAGGTGTCGTCGGCGAGGACCTGGGCGAGCTCGAGCTGGCCGTCGCGGGCCTTGGTCAGGAGCCGGCAGCAGACCTCCTGGGTGCAGTCGTCCCAGACGCGGGGATCGAGTCGGGCGTTCCGCCAGCAGACGGTGCAATAGCGCTGGATGTCGCGGACCAGGTCGGTCTCCGACGCTCCGGCGGTCAGCGCGGCCAGGCCGATGACCAGGGCCATGGCCGCCGGGCCGGCCTTGCGGGTCCGCGCCAGAACGCCCGTGACCGCCTCGGCGGGCTGGTTCGGGGTCGGAATGTCCGTCGTGTGTTCCTTCATGGCGGCCGCGGACTCGCGATTTCGAGGGAGGGGGCGGGGAATCGGCGTCGCGCCTTCACTGTTCAAGGACGATCATCCGGTCGATCCTCGCCGAAAATCAAGTCGCGTCACTCGCGATTCACGCCGGATCGTACCCAAACCCCGGCGGAATCGCAAGTTGAATCCCGGACGCCCGGACGCTCAACGGCCGGCGGTCTCCAGGCGGGTCCGATCCTTCAGGAGGATCCGGCGCACCTCCGCCAAGACGGCGGGCGAGTCCTGGCAGAGATGGCCGCCGGCGACGATCGTCTCGGCGTCCGCGTCGTCGAGGTGGGCGTCGGCGTAGGTCACCACGCCGTCGTCGCCGCCGGGGCCCATCGGGCCGTTCTTCACCGCGATGATCGAGTAGCGGGCGACGCCGGTCGCGGGTCGCAACTCGCGCATCGCCTGGAGGATCGGCGAGCCGTGGCGCAGTTCGTCGATGCTGCTCATCAGGCCGCCGCCGAACGGAGGTCGGAAGAAGTCCGGGGGGTTGGCGTCCAGGAGTCGTCGGCGCATCGTCAGCAGGGAGATCGGCGGGAGGACGAAGCGATCGGCGACGTCGTG